>Ga0209537_1002305_pt1 | contig 19379 bp, 14 predicted proteins | sample BioPla4DNA1_FD_187698 | JGI IMG/M metagenome (GOLD analysis project Ga0209537, IMG submission 187698) | Biogas fermentation microbial communities from Germany - Plant 4 DNA1 (SPAdes) (version 2) | ecosystem: Engineered > Bioreactor > Anaerobic > Digestate | place: Bielefeld, North... | reverse complement strand
TACAAGACTCCGGAGGAACTGTTCGAAGCAGAACTCGATTTAATCTATGCTCTCTAACAACAGAGATTTGTCAAGTACGGAGATTAGTTCAACTTGTTATTGCAATTCAGGGACGCTCTTTTTCCCCTTTTGCATACATTTTCTTCATCTTTTTGTCGAGGGGTTGCTTTTTTTTATGTTCTTTATTATAATTAGGTCGGAGTTATCCCCCTGATAACCCCATTAATCTCTAATCCCAATACCCCTTTTGAACAAAACAAACTGCTCCCCTGCAGTTTGTTTTGTTTTTGTCCACATGGGTATGTGCTAAAATATATAGTACCAGCAAGCATTTCAGAAACAATCACGAGATTTTAGGAAATATAGTAAATCCGGAAAGAGACAATATGGAAATCATAAGCAATATTGCACAAATCGAACCCTACGATTCAAAGATATTTCGGGAATATTTTGAAGGTCTGGCTATAAGCATCATAGACATCGAGACTACCGGACTTAATCCAAGTTTTGCCAAAGTTATCCTCGGCGGACTGCTGGCACCCGAAGAAAAACATATAAAAATAGTACAGTATTTCGCAGACGAATATGATGATGAGAGTGCTTTGTTGCAAAGCTACGGAAAGGAACTGGCTGCCTCCGATGTGTTGATTACATATAACGGCTGCCGGTTTGACCTGCCTTTTTTGAAGCAGCGCTCTAAAAAACACGGATTAAACATGGACCTCGATACTGCACAGTCCTTCGATCTCTACCGTGCATTGCATTATCATTCGAATATGAGAGAGATCTTGCCTGACCTGAGGCAGAAGAGCATTGAAGTCTTTTTGGGACTCTCTCCTAATCGTGAAGACGAGATATCGGGAGGAGAAAGCGTTGACCTTTATAAGGAATATATGCGAACTCGTTCAACCTCCGCCCGCGAGAAAGTTCTGCTTCACAACCGGGACGATCTGATACAACTGGCGTCAATTTTAAGGATCCTGGATAAACTTGACCTCCACAGAATCCTCTTTTACGAAGGTTTCACCATCACATCGCAGGATAAGAGAATTTACGTCAAACAGATATCTGTCGAATCCGGCAATCTGGTTGTCACTGCCAGGACAAAAAATGTGAGTTTGGATTACTATTCCTTTGAAACAGGCTATCAGGCTATACATAAAGCAAGCGAAAAGCAGCTGACACTTTCCATCCCTTACGAAAAGCGCCATGGAGCTTGTTTCATCGATCTCGAGTCCATCGATGCGGATTTTGCGCCTTTAGAAAAGTATCCTTCTTATGAAAGCGGTTATTTAATATTGGAGGAAAAGGGTAAGATTAATTATGCGGAGATCAACAAGACCGTGAAAGTCATTTTGGGGGAAATCCTAAATGCTTCTATGATATAATGTTTTAAACAAAGCAACATCAAACCAACAGAATTTGACGGTATTGCAATATGCCAGCAGTGTTAAAGCAGTTTTTAAAACCAAAGATGCAAAAGATTAGAGGAACAAATGCGTACGAGCAGCAGATTAGACAAAGTGTTCCGGAACGCATTTCCGGTACCTTTTGATGATAATTCCAAAATAGTGTTTTTCGGTGATGTGCACAGGGGCGACGACAGCCTGTCCGACGAATTCGGAAGAAACCGCCATATATATGACCATGCCATCGATTTCTATTACCAGAACGGCTGTACCTATGTGGAGGTGGGCGACGGCGACGAACTCCTGGAACAACCGAAATTCAAGCACATCTATACAGCGCATGTAACTACATTTGAAATTCTAAAAAAGTTTTATAAAGAAGGCCGCCTTTACATGCTTTACGGCAACCATAACCTGCAACTGAAAAGCCGTAAATACCTGGAAAAGAACTTGTACTTCGCTGAGGACGAATTTTCAGAAACGAAAGAAGATCTCTTTCCGAATATAAACGTTCACGAAGCCCTTATTTTAAAACACAGGGAAACGGGGCAAGAAATCTTTGTAGTTCACGGCCACCAAGGAGATTTATTAAATGACCAGTTATGGTTTTTTTCCTTTTTCATGATTCGATACGTCTGGCGCTTTCTCCACATCCTGGGGGTCAAATATGCGGCAAGTCCTTCCAAGAGCAGAACGAGGCGCCACAAGGTAGAGAAGAATTATAACCGTTGGAACACAGATCACAACATCATGATCATCTGCGGGCATACCCACCGGGCTAAATTCCCCAGGGAAGGAGAACCGGCATACTTCAACACGGGATGCTGCATACACCCGAGAGGAATTGCCTGCCTCGAACTGATTTGCGGTAATATAAGCCTCGTATCCTGGCGCACCCATACAAGGAAAGACGGCTCCCTCTATGTGAAGCGAACCGTATTGCAGGGGCCCGAGCCCATTGCCACCTACCTGGATCCGCCGACGGATACAAGACGAAGAAGACGATGGATATGGCGGCGACAGCCACCCACTTGTACAATAGAAACAACGGAGGATAGCGATGAATAGAAAAGAAACCATTTACGAGATGACGGCAGCTATTAAAGCAGACAGTTTTCGAATGGCAGCTCTCCCTTTGAAGACGCGCAACGATGCTTTGGAAAAAATTGCGGCCTCTTTGCGGGCAGGAGCGAAAAAGATATTCGAAGCAAACCGCAGGGACTTGGAGAGAGCCCAGCTGGAAAAACAGCCTGCACCTCTTATAAAGCGCTTGCGTTTCGATCAGGCAAAGCTGGATGAATGCCTGACCGGCATAGAAAGCCTTCTGAAACTGCCGGATCCGCTTTTCAAGACTCTATTAAAGAGAGAGCTGGACCAAGGATTGGTTCTTCACAAAGTCACCTGTCCTATCGGAGTTATTGGCGTCATTTTTGAGTCAAGGCCGGATGCGCTGGTCCAAATTGCCACCCTTTGTTTGAAAAGCGGCAACTGTGCCATATTGAAAGGCGGAAGCGAGGCTGCGGAAACCAACAAAGCACTCTATGATGCTATTTTCGCTGCCGGTATGGACGCGGGGCTTCCCGAAGGGTTTCTCACGCTGGTTGAGAGCCGCGCTGACATCGACAGCCTGCTTAAATGCAACGAAAATATCGATCTTCTCATACCCAGGGGATCCAATGAATTCGTCCAGTATATTATGAACAATACGAAAATCCCTGTCATGGGCCATGCCGACGGGATTTGCCATATTTATGTGGATGAAGATTTCCATCTGGAGAAAGCTTTGCCTGTAATAGTAGATGCAAAGACTCAATACACCGCTGTATGCAATGCGGTGGAAACCCTTCTCGTCCACAAGGCTGCTGCAGAAAAACTGATACCTTCCCTCGTTTCGAAGCTGGAAGAAAAAGGCGTTATCGTGAAAGGCTGTCCCGAAGTGCGAGAGCTGGTGGACTGTGAACCGGCCAAGGATCAGGATTGGACAACTGAATATCTTGACACTGTTATTTCAATCAAAATAGTGGAAGATATAGACGAAGCCATTTCCCATATTAACCGCTTCGGTTCCCATCATACCGACAGCATCATCACAGAAAATCCGGAATCTGTGGAAAAATTCATGCTGTTGGTAGACAGCGCAGGCGTATATCATAACTGCTCCACAAGATTCGCAGACGGCTACCGTTACGGTTTCGGAGCAGAAGTGGGCGTAAGCACAGTAAAACTTCATGCCAGGGGCCCCGTCGGGCTGGACGGGCTTGTAACATATAAATACAGATTGTACGGAAACGGTCACGTGGTAAGCGATTACGCTTCAGGGGCTAAAAAGTTCAACTTCAGAGATTTGGAATAATAAAACGCTAAAAGCTTATATAGACAGGCCGGCCACGGATGAATTCCGTGGCCGGTTGTGTTATGCATATAAGTCTCTTCTTTATACCGATCTGATTACATGCAGGCTTTAATCGCTTCTTCGTAAATCTGCAATCCTGCCTCCAGCTGCTCATCGGTGATGCAAAGCGGGGTGAGGAAACGGATTACGTTGCCGTATGTTCCGGCATTCTCCAGCAGCAAGCCCTTCTGTATTGCGTAATCCACGATGTCGTTTACGATCTTGGCATTGGGTGTCTTTGATTTCTTATCTGTAACAAATTCGATACCTGCCATGCAGCCTAAGCCGCGAACGTCGCCCACCACTTCGTACTTTTCTTTCCATTCGTTCCATCTGGCCATGACTTTTTCCGCGATCTTTCTTGCCTTAGCAGGATAATCTTCCTTTTCCATCTCTTCGATGACGGCAAGAGCTGCAGCACAGGAAACTGCATTTCCGCAGTATGTACCACCGATGGTGCCGGGTGTAACTCCGTCCATTATTTCTGTTCTTGCAACCACCGCACTCAAAGGCATTCCGCCGGCAATGGACTTAGCAAGTGTGATGATATCGGGAGCGGCCCCCGCTTCCTTCCAGTACTCCGTCGCAAACATTCTGCCTGTTCTTGCGAATCCGGTCTGTACTTCGTCTGCAATCAGCAGGATGCCTTTTTCGTCGCAGATCTTTCTTACTGCTTTAACCCATTCGATGGGTGCCGGCACAAATCCACCTTCACCCTGAACCGGCTCAACGACGATAGCGGCAACGTATTCAGCCGGTGACGCGTCTATAAATACTTGCTCCAGCTTTTCCACATAATACTGGATAGCTTCCTCCTCGGTCATTTCGCCCGGTGCTCTGTAGAGATAGGGGAACTCTGCTCTGTAAATACCGTCGGGGAATGGACCCATTCCTACAGCATATGCCTTCTTCGCAGTCATAGCCATGGTAAGAGTTGTTCTGCCGTGGAAAGCACCGGTAAATACGATGATATTGGGTCTTCCTGTATAGCTTTTCGCTATTTTAACGGCGTTTTCGTCTGCTTCAGCACCGCTGTTTACAAGCATTGTTTTCCTGGTTTCGCCTTTTACAGGAACGATTTCATTTAATTTCTCTGCCAGCTTGATATAGCCTTCATGTGTAGTAATGTTCATCATCGAGTGGAAATATTTTTCACTCTGAGCTTTTACGGCTTCAATGGCCTTCTCATTGCTGTAACCGATATTGAGAACACCGACTCCGCCTACCCAGTCTAAAATAATGTTCCCATCCACATCTTCAAACATGGCACCTTCGCCCCTCTTGATGACGCAGGGGTAAATGCATCTGATGGCATCGGGCATTGCTTTGGCCCGTCTTTCGATGATTTCCTTCGCCTTCGGTCCGGGAAGGGGCGTAACGATTTTCGGTAATGCGTTTCTCAACATATGCTTTCCTCCTTATAATTTATCCATTCTGCGGTTTAGGCAGATTATTCATCCCGCTCATTATATATGCAATTTTTATACCGAAATTATGTCTTGTCTTTATACTTCCTTCATATTTCTATGCCCGATCTCCGTATCAATGCCTTTCTTTACAGTGTTAATGCTGAATACCCAGCTCGGCCAGTTTTCTGTAAAGAGTCGCTCTCGATAATCCGAGTTCCTTGGCCACCTTATCCTTGGCACTGCCGGAAGTGCCGTATTTTTTCAGTTTGTTGGATATGATTTCCTTTTCTACGAGCTTTATTTGTTCGCCGAGAGTCAGGGAATCGTTGGTCTGTATCGTACTCTTGTCAGATTTAAGCAATCTGGCAGGTACAGCGTCTATTCCGATTTGATCCCCGAAAGCCATATTTACGCCATACTCTACCGCATTCTCCAACTCACGCACGTTTCCCGGCCAATCGTATTCTCTGTATATAGCTTCTACTTCCGGAGAAAATCCGGTGATTCGCTTATTCATGAAGTTATTGTATTTTTCAAGAAAATGATACATCAGCATTTTGATGTCTTCTTTTCTTTCACGCAGCGGTGGTATGTTAAGAGGAATAACTGAAAGTCGGTAATATAAATCCTCTCGAAACGCGCCTTCACGAATCATCTGCTCAAGATCCTTGTTTGTCGCTGCAATGACCCGTATATCGACGATTATTGTCTTGTTGCCGCCTACCCGCTCAAACCGCATATTCTGCAGGACATGGAGAATTTTTACCTGGAGGTGAAGGGGCATATCTCCGATTTCGTCGAGGAAAATGGTGCCGCCGTTGGCCAACTCAAATTTTCCTGCCTTCCCTTTGTCGCTGGCGCCGGTAAAAGCTCCTTTTTCATAACCGAAAAGTTCGCTTTCCAATAGATTTTCAGGAATCGCACCGCAATTAACGGTAATGAAAGGACCTTTCGACCTGGCGCTGGCATAGTGAATAGCCTTCGCAAACATCTCCTTGCCCGTCCCGCTTTCTCCCGTTATCAGCACGGTAGAATTCCCTCGAGCTGTGAGAATGGCTTGGTTAATTGCCCTGCGAATAGGCTCGCTGTTCCCGATGATGTCATTGAAGGTGTATTTATAAGCTCGATTCTTTATATTATACACGAGCTTCTGCGCTTCCATAATGTCTCTGAAGCATATTACAGCTCCGATTATCTCTCCATCCTGCATCATGGGCTTTGCGGTTACGATGAAGTGAAGCTTGTCCGTATCGGTGGAGTAGATTTCTTCATTTTCCGTATATCCCACACCGGTGCGCAACACCTCTAATGCGGGAGAGCCTCGCATAAATTTACTGATATGGCTGCCTACGAGATCCGACTTGGTCGTATTAAACAGAGTTTCGGCCACACTGTTGCATCGCAGTATATAACCTTTTTTGTCGATGGCAAATATCCCCTCATGGGTAGTTTCAAGCACTGTTGTGACTTCGTTTAGAAGCGCTTCGCTTTTTTCCAGCATCTCCTGTTGGGCCGCCTTTGCAGCCAATAAATCTGCCATTTTCTCTGCAAAGCCCACCATTCTTCTCGTTTTATCCAGAAGTATGGCCTTCTGCTGCTCGTTTATGGCCACCATGCCGATGACGCCCAGGACTTGATCACCCAGCTTGATCGGTGTACAGATTTCAGCCAGTTCTCGCTCGCCACCCTCCGGAACGACGCTGTCATAGTACTCGTAATTTATGGCGTCCTCGATATATTCCGTTTTTCCGGTACGCATTACCCTGGCATAAAGATAGTTTCCGTCAACACGACCGCCTTCTTCTTTTTGTCCGATTCTATCTTGATATATGGCAGTGCCGCCGATAATGGTTAGTTCATTATCGACTATTTCCACTTCCACACCCACTGCAATAGCAATTGCCTCCGCAACTTGCTGTACGCTCGGTGCGATATCTCCTAATAATGACATAGCAGCCCCCTTTGACTTTCAAACAATAGACAAAAAAAAGATAAAAACAACAGACGATCAAGAATAGTATAACATATATAAGCAAATTATTGAAGCAAAATTGATACAGATTTCTCAATTATAATAATGCCGCCATGCGGCGGCATTTCGTTATACTTCACAGGCTGTGAAGACGTTACTATCCTTAATCAAGTCTCTTCCCCGTTGTACGTAAGGATCTCCCTCGCGAGTTACCACGGAACCCAAGTTTAGGATGTTCTTTTCAATCTCAAGAATAAGATTATTTATTTCCGCCACCTGTTCAGGCGATAAACCGGTAACGGCAAGTTGCGTATTGTACAGTACTTTTACAAGTTCATCGTGTACATTATATAATTTCTTTTTGATTGCCCATATGGATTCGGGGCTGACAAGTCTCGTCTCAATATCCTCCCGAGTAACGGCTCCGTCCTTTGAGAGATTGTACTCCGACACCTGCTGCACATCTATGCACTGATAACCGTAAATCTCTCGAATGGATTCGGCCAGCTGTCTTTTGGCGCTTTCTTCACCATGCACGAGAAAGATCTCGTGAGGAGGTTTTCGAAAACCTCCCACCCATTCCAAAAGACCATCTTTATCCGCATGTCCGGAAAAGCCCTGAAAATTATGTATTTCCGCTTCCACTTGAATGCGCTCGCCAAATATGGTAACCGTTTTATCTCCATCCACGATAGACCTTCCCAGGGTGCCCACACTCTGATATCCTACGAAGATGATGCTTGCTTTCGGATTCCACAGGTTATGTTTTAGATGGTGCTTGATCCGTCCAGCTTCACACATGCCGCTGGCCGATATTATGACCTTGGGCTTCGGATCCAGGTTCAGGGCTTTGGATTCTTCACTGGTTCTGGTGAATCTCAGATTCTTAAAATCCAAAGGGTTAGTTCCTTTCAGTATGTAAGATTTCGTCTCTTCATCGAAGACCTGTGCATTTCTGCGGAACACTTCCGTCGCGGATATGGCCATAGGACTATCTACGTACACCATTATATCGTCCAGGGCCTCTCTGTACTCTTCATGCTCCTGGTAGAAGCGATTGAAAAGGTAAATCAGCTCCTGTGTCCTGCCGACGGCAAAAGATGGAATGATGACGTTGCCGCCTCTTTCTACAGTCTTTAGAATTACATCGATCATTCTATTGATGCTCGTCGAATCCTCTGCATGAATCCGGTCCCCATAAGTGGCCTCCATGATTACGAAATCTGCTTTTTTGATAACAGTGGGATCCCGTAGAATAGGCTTATTCTTCATGCCCAAGTCTCCGGTAAACACGAGTTTGGTGGATTCTCCGTTTTCGGTTACGAATAGCTCAATGATGGAAGATCCCAGAATATGACCGGCATCGTTGAATACGACCTTAACATCTTCAGATGGAGAAAGCAGCTGATCATAGAGCACGGGTTCTATATGCCTCAATGCCGTTTCCGCATCTCTTATCGTATAAAGAGGCTCTACCGGCGGCCTTCCGGCTCGCTCATTTTTGCGGTTTTGCCACTCTGCTTCCTTTTCCTGAATATAGGCGCTGTCTCTCAGCATTACTTCCAGCAAATCCGCAGTGGCATCTGTGCAATATATTTTGCCGCAAAACCCTCGTTTTACCAACAATGGAATCCTTCCGCTATGATCTATATGCGCATGGCTGAGCAAAACAAAGTCCAATTCTGCCGGATTAAAATCAAAGGGCTCCCAATTCAATTCTTCAAGGTCCTCATTGCCTTGAAACATACCGCAGTCCAACAGTATTTTACTTTTTTCCGTGGTGATCAAATGACAGGAACCGGTAACAGATGTAGCTGCACCCAAAAATTTTATATGCATTTCATTTCCTCCAGACTATGGTACTGCATTTGTTGCTTTGAAACGCCTCAATGCTCAAAAGTATGAATTATTAATGACATCTTGCAAAAAACGCTCCTAACCTTCTATTCAAATGGTATTCGGCACTAAATACAACAGTTGTAAAAAGTGTCTGACACCAAATACAAACTTTATTTGAGTATAACATAAATAACTGGTTTTTTTGAAGTTTTATTGTGAAAAAAACCAGCCACGAGAATTTCTCGTGGCTGGTTGATAATCTGATATTCAGGTTTGGATTACAGGTAATTTTCCTTAATCTTAACTTCTTTCTGCTTTCTGCCTTCTTTCCACTTGATTTCGCCCGGCAGGATGCAATCCTTAACAGGGCAGACATTGAGGCAGAGATGGCATCCTACGCATTTTTCGTCGTCGATGCTCGGCTTTCTCTTCTTGCTGTCCCAATCGATAGCCTGGTGAGCCGCATCGTAGCAGGAAACGTAGCATCTGCCGCAACCCACGCATTTCTTCTGGTCGATCTTGGGAATTACCTTGAAATCGCGATTCAGATCTTCGGCAGGAACGATGTTCGGAAGCGCAAGTCCGACCAATTCGGAGATATCGTCGATTCCTCTCTCGTCCATGAAGTGAGACATACCGTTGATCATGTCTTTAACGATTTCATATCCGTACTGCATTACAGCCGTAGTGACCTGAACGTTTCTTGCTCCTACCAGCATGTAGTCAAGGCAATCGTTCCAGGTTTCAATGCCGCCGATGCCGGAAAGCGGAATACCCTTCAGATCCGGGCAGGAAGCCAGGTTTGCAATGAAGCGCAAGCCGATGGGCTTCACTGCAGTACCTGAATAACCGGAGATTGACGACTTGCCGTCTACAACCGGCATTGCTGTCAAGTTCTCATAATCCAGGTTGGTGATGGATTTTACGGTATTGATAGCGGAAATTCCCTTTGCGCCACCCTTTATTGCAGCAATAGCAGCCGGCTCCATAACCGTAATGTTCGGTGTCATCTTTGCGATGACGGGGAGCTTGGTAACGCTGGAAATCGCTCTGCTATACTTCTCTACCAGTTCCAGGTTCGTTCCTACGTCGGAGCCCATTTCATGGCTTGTCATCTGGGGGCAGGAAAAGTTGCACTCGATCATGTCGGCACCGGCCTGTTCGGCCATCTTGCCCAACTCTCTCCATTCATCTTCGTTACTGCCCATTACACTGGCTACAACCACTTTATCCGGGTAGTCCTTTTTGAGCCTATAAATGAACTCGAAGTTCTGCTCCGTAGGTTTGTCGGAGATCTGCTCCATGTTTTTGAAACCAATCCAAGGCACACCGGCCTTATTGTTTTGGTCAAATCTGGGGGAGCACTCATCTGCAACAAAGATTCCTATAGTCTTAAAGAATACACCGCCCCATCCTGTCTCAAAGGCTTTAGCAACCATGTCGTAATTGCCTGCAACCGGTGAGGAAGAAAGGAAGAACGGGTTCTCACACATTACGCCAAGATATTCAATCGATAAATCTTTCTTTACAGCCATCTTATTTCACACCTTCTTTCTTTGAGAGATAGGCAATGATGCTATCGGCTGCATCCTTCCCTGCTGCAACAGCCTCAACTGCCGTTTGTCCACCGTTTACGATATCGCCTGCCGCAAAGACCTTGGCCAAATTGGTCTTGCCGTTGCGGCCCGCTTTGATCGTTCCTTTTTCGGTAACTTTAACATTAGCTATGGCCGTCATATCTTCAGGTTTTTGTCCGATAGCGAAAACGATCGCATCGGCTTTCATCTTCAATTCAGAAACGCCGTCACGTCCTTTGAATGCCATGCCTTCAACTTTTTTGCCTCCAAGTACTTCTGCAGGAGCCATGTTGGTGGTAATGCCGATACCAAGTTTAAGAGCATATTTGAACTCTTTCATGTCGGCAGGTGCTTCTTCGATGGTTCTTCTGTAAACGATATGTACATTCTTAGATCCAAGAAGCTTAGCAGTAGTTGCGCAATCCACAGCAACGTCGCCGCCGCCGATAACAATTACATTGTCACCGGGTTGGAATTTTTCCTTTTCAATTCTTGCTTTCCGTAGGAAGTCGATTGCAGTCCAAACGCCTTCTTTATCGACTCCGGGAATATCGGGAAGTTTTGCTGCCCAAAGTCCGGCACCGATAAATATGGCATCAAAGCCCATTTCGTCAAGATCCACATCTCTTCCGACTTTCGTGTTGAACACGAATTTTACGCCCAGATCTTTAACCATTTTAATATCATGGGCAACTACATGTTCCGGAAGACGGCTCGGTGTAATGCCGTATGTAAGAACGCCGCCTGCTTTCTCCTGCTCTTCAAAGATCGTTACCTGATAACCTTCTTGAGCCAATTTTGCAGCGCAGGCCAGTGAGGCCGGACCGGCACCGACACAAGCTACCTTGAAGGGCTTTTTCTTCTTGGGAGCTTTTAATGTCTTCATCTTCAATGCTTTTTCCTGTTCGATGGCAAACCTCTGAAGTCTACCTATCTGAATAGGTTTGTCGATACCGCTTCTGCTGCACGCTTCCTCGCAGAGCCTGTCATAAGGACATATCCTTGCGCAAGATCCACCCAGAATATTGTTCTTGCGAATCGTCTCAGCCGCCCCTTTTATGTTATTGAAGCGAATGGAACGGATGAAGCTTCCCGGATCGGTTCCGGCAGGGCAGCCTTTGCTGCATGGGGGATCAATACACAGGAGACATCTCATAGCTTCTTCTCTTGCTGTCCTATAATCGAAGCCATAGTCCGCCTCCTCAGTGTACCTTTTTTTGATTACTTTACTCAACGCATCTCACTCCTTCCTGAATGATCAGTACCCTAACTCATTCATGCATTATTTACTCCCGGTGTAACCAGTTACATGATGTCTTCATTGTAACACTTCCCTGATTTTTTGCAAGACAATTGAACGAAATAAAAGAAAATTAAGACAATTATTTTTGTTGTTTTTGCTCTTAACATACCCCCTTTACCAAGACGGCGACGTTGAAATATCCATTGACGGAAGTCACCATTGCAATTGCAATTTTTTAGCGCCGCAGAGAAAAGTACACAGGCCGCAACCGGTACAGCGCTGATCATAGATGTGAATCCCGTTGTCTTCTTTTCTGCTAATGGCACCGTACATGCAGGCGTCGATACACATGTTGCATCCTTCTATACAGGGAATGCTGTTATCTGCATGACATGTCAACGGTTCTATCTTAATCTCTTCGAAGGATTTTAATTTTTCCAGTGCTTTACCCCGGATTTCTTTCACATCGCTGATCCGGTTTTCCTCTCCCCATCTATCCAGTTCCTCCACGATTTTCCTGACGTAATCGCGGCCTTTCAGCATGAGAGCCGTGCCCACCTGCACGGCGGATGCCCCCAGCATGATGTATTCAAGCCCATCCTTATATGAATCGATACCGCCGACACCACAGATGGGAATGTCCACAGTCTGGGCAATGGAAGCCACCGAGGCAAGACCCAACGGTTTTATGGGCGCGCCGGAATAACCTCCGTAAGTGGGAAGCAGTGGTTCCATGGTCTCTATATTCACGCCAAGAACACAGCGGATTGCATTGATAGCCGATACGGCGGAGCCGCCGGCTTCCTGCACAGCCTTCGCCACTCTCGATAAGTTGGTTACGTTTTGGGATAGTTTTACCATGACAGGAATTTTCACGTTCTCCACGACATAGCGGGTCATTTCATAGACTTCCGCAGGATCGGATGCCGCAACCTCCAGGCCTTCCCCCATGGGCGTAGAAAGCCCTAATTCGATACCGTCAGCTCCGTATTTCTCCATTTTCACGGCCAAATAAGCCAGCTCCGAGGGGGTATGGGCGGAAACGTTAGCGATTACGATTCCGCCGTTGCTCTTGGCAATCTCCATTTCGCGTTCCCATCCCTCGATCTGCACGTCGCTGTACAGGCGTATGTTTTGAGCTCCCAGACCATTATAGGCGATGCGGGGTCTCACATCGATTTTGGGATCGCTGACGATGGTCTCTGTAATGACAGCGCCCACACCGGTGGCAAGACTTTGCCGAATGCTTTCCCCGTCGCGGCTCCAGGGTCCTGCTGCTATTATTACCGGGCTCTTCAATTCCAGCCCTAAGAAATTTGTTTTCATAATTTATCACCTAAAAACCTTGTCTCATTTGAAGTTTAAAAGATCTCTTTTATGCGCTCTTTATGTCCGCAGGATTTCCTGATCTTCAATTTAGACTGAAGCACAATCTCCCTCATGGCCATATTGCCATTCCCCTGGCTTTCGATGACGTCTAAGAGCAATCTCGCACTGCTAAGCCCCATCTTGTGCAAGGGCTTTGCAACAGTGGAAAGTTTGGGCACCATCAGTTTCGCCATGCGTATATTATCGAATCCCATGACAGCCACATCATCCGGGATGTTTAATTCCGCATCCCTCAGAGCATCGATGACTCCGAAAGCGAGCAAGTCCGATGTGGTAAAAATCGCTCTGGGTCGTTCTTTAAGCCCCAGCAGTTTCCTCGTTGCCAGATAGCCTCCTTCTTCTGTATTTTGCTCTTCCACGAGATATTCCGGCCTTAATGGAATACCTGCTTCCTGGAGCGCTTTTTTATAACCCTCTATTTTGTGCTTATTCTCCATAACGGGAGTATGTCCATAGACAAGGGCGATTTCCCTGTGCCCGCAATTGAGCAAATGCTGCACGGCCTGATATGCGGCGGCGCAGCAATCGATGCGAACCATAGGCTCCGACGAATTTCCGTTATTCTCGCCTACCAAGACCACTGCAACGCCCTGCTGCTTTAAATAATTTATGTCATCGCCGTTTAATAACGAGGAAACCAAAATGACACCGTCTATATGACGATCAATCAGAGTCTGTATGTATTGGCGCTCCTTTTCAACTTCACCTTCGGTAATGCACAGCAATACCGAGTAACCCTTCCGATTTGCTACCGATTCCACTCCTTCCGCGATTTCCACATAAGCAGGATTCAAGATGTTCGGTATAAGCAAAGCCAGGGTATACGTTTTATTGAAATTCAGACCTCTGGCAAACCAGTTGGGCTTATAGTCCATCTGCTCCATGAGATCTAAAATACGCTCACGTGTTTTAGGCGCCACAGTCTCAGGATGATTTAATACTCGGGATACAGTAGCAACAGAAACTCCCGCTTGTCGCGCGATCTCCTTTATGTTCATTGACAATCCCCTCCAAGCGCCGGAAGTTCAAATACAATTCAGAATATTATTACGATTATAGGGTAATTATTATTATCCCATTTTGCTTAGAGATTTTCAACGTTATTTTGTGTCGCTGCCGGTTGACTTCAACTTAATGCCGTCTTCAATATCGTTTCCGGGAGACACTATCACCCTTTCCCCCTCCGACAGCCCTGAGATGATTTCAACAAAACCGTCTCCTTCCAGACCCGTCTCTATTTGTCTGAGGCTTGCTTTGCCCTTTTTAGCAGCGAAAACGTACCAATTTTCATTCATTTTAAAGACAGCGCTGTCGGGAACCCGCAGCACATTATCCTTTTCTTCAACTACTATAGCCAAATCCACATCGCTGCCCAATCGCAGGCTGAGGCTCTGATCCATACTTACTTCCACGGTAACACGCTTCTGAAGAATACCCAGGCCGGAAAGCGCCTCTTTGGCTTTTAGGTGAACGCGGCAAACGCTGCTTCCTTCGGCAGGGAGTTGACCGGGGCCTTCTCCGTACACCAGAACCTCATTCCTTTCTTTAACCAAATCCGCATCTTCAGCAATCAAATCCACTTTAATATATAAATTATCTAGATCGGCCACTTCAAATAGACCAGCACCGACAGCGGTGTATTCCCCTTCCCTGACATAAACTTCCGTTATGGTCCCGCTGATGGGTGCAGTTACACCGGATACCCCTGAAGCTTTTGCAAAACTCTCAATAGAATATCGCAGGGGAAGAAATCTGTGCCGCCAATTCCCTTTCCGCTGTTACTGCTCTATCGTATTCCTGCCGGCTAAGCACACCTTGCTCATAAAGGATTTTGTTCTTGCTCACCGTCTCTTTCGCCATTGCATAGGACGCTTCCAACCCGGAAAGCTGCGCTCTCATGCTCTTAAGGTTCATGCCCAGTGATTGCTTGACCACTCCGGCAACTGGTATCTCCACATCTTCCTTCTCTGTAAGCAGACTGCGGATTCGAATCAGATCGCCCTTCTCTGCTTTCAGCGTCTTCGCTAAATTCTCGGACAGCAGAATCCCCCTTTCCGGCATAGAAATCATGCGATTTGACGTATCCTTAAACGAATAAAATTGCGTATCTTTTTTCAAACCTAAGATGTTTACTGTTACCTCTCTGTGGCCTCTTGACAATTCAAAGGGATACTCTATTTTCCCTTCAGCATGGTCTATTGGGATTATATGGTACAGATCCCGAACTGCTCTTTCATCGACGGGTTTATAAAATCCGATATTGTAATCCATCTTCTGAAATTCCGTAAAGTGCAGGTTCATCATCTGATCCACTACCGATGGCATGGTCACCGTAAACAATATCATGCCGTAAGTCAACGCCACGCCGGAGATTACAAAGGCCGTTCTCTTTTTATTCCTGAAAACATTTTTCATTACCAGCTTCCGGCTGAAAGAAAAACGTTTCCATAAAAAGTGTACTCGCTCAAGCAGAATTCGTTTGCCTTTTTTGGGCGGTTCCTCCCGCATGGACTCGGAAGGAGCTATTTTCAGCACTCCCCTGGCTCCAACAACACCTGAAATAAGGCAAAATAGAGCTGCAAGAAACATGGCTTTGAAAATATAGGTGATATCAAAATTCACCGTTAACAGAGGCAGGTTGAAAAACTCCAGATAGAGTTTGGTCATTGCCCCTGCCAGCGCCATACCTAAAGTGCTCCCGAGCAACCCGCCCGCAAGCCCTGCCATGACAGCATATTTCACATAATGCAGCAATATCTGTTGATTATCGTAACCTATAGCCTTAAGGATGCCGATCTTTAAACGATCCTTCTTTACCATCCGGGACAGAATCATCATGAGTATGAAGCCCGCCACAAAAAGAAACAGAAGGGGAAGAGAATCAGACAAGCGTCTGAGATTCAACAGCTCCTCCTGTATCATTGCGTTGCTCAATTGGTCTTCGCGCTTAACGCTGCTTATGATGCCGTATGGTTTGAGCTGTGCCTCCACAGCTTCTATCAACGCTTCTTCTTTGGCTCCAGGTTCATATTCGATGCGGATATAATTATAGTTTTGACCCTCATCCACGATTAAACGTCCCAAAGGTTCTTTCAGGTAACCTATGCCAAACCCCTCATCATCGGGCATAATGGACTGGCTGCTTTCCAAAAGGTAGATGTATTCGGGATTAGCCACGATGCCCGCCACTTCCATCGTATAATCCGCCCCTGATATTTGAACCCGGATTTCGTCTCCGGCTTTGATTCCGTTTGCCTTGGCATATTGGTTTATTAGCCAAATTTCCTTGCGGTTATCGGAAAGGGCTCTTCCCGAAAGCAAGGTTGACCGGCTCAATTCCTGCTCATCACCTTTAATCGTAATTAATCTAAGGGTTTTTCGCTTTTCTGTATCCTCCGTAAGAACAGGCACATCCATAACCAGGCTGCCCGTTACCTTTCCTACGCCCTCAACTCGTTCCAATCTCTCGGCCACCTGTACAGGTACACCTAAAACTTGAACAAACAGATGAGGGAATCGGTTCTCTTCATAATATGTGTCCAAAGTATCGCTTAAATTAGCTGAAGCCATGCTCATAGAAGTATACACGCAGATACCCGTAATTATAATGATAAGTACGGCGAGAAACTGACTTTTGGAATTTTTAATCATGCGAACCAGCATGAGATCCATTTTCGTCATTACCACTTGATCTCCTCTGCATTTATCGGATTCTCATTAACTGTATTCTCTATGATCTGCCCGCTCCTCATCCGGATAACCCGGTCTGCCATGAGTGCTATATCCGAATTATGCGTAATAACGATGAGAGTCTTTCCCATTTCACGGTTCAGTTTGCTCAGCAAAGCCATTATCGAAATACCCGTATTGTAGTCCAACGCTCCCGTAGGTTCGTCGCACAAAAGGAGTTCGGGGTTTTTGGCAATGGCTCTGGCTATGGAGACTCTCTGCTGCTCTCCGCCAGATAATTGGGAAGGGAAATGGTCTCGCCTGCTGCTCAGGCCGACGGCTTCAATGACTTCGTCTATCGGCAGCGGGTTTTCTACGATTTCCATTGCCAGTTCTACATTTTCTTCAGCCGTGAGGTTGGCCATCACATTATAATATTGAAAGACGAAGCCCACTCGTTTTCGACGGTATTCTGTCAGTTTTTTATCGTCAAAACCTGTGATCTCTTCGTCTTTGAAAAATACTTTGCCGGAAGTAGGCGAATCCATGCCTCCGATTATATTGAGCAAGGTGCTCTTCCCGGAACCGCTGGGTCCTAAGACAACAACGAACTCTCCTTTTTCAACAGAAAAAGAGGCATCTGTTAGAGCCTTGACTTCCACCTCACCCATCTGATAGCTCTTGCACAGATTCTCCACTCGCAGAATTTCCATTTTGCCTCCCGCTAAAACCTTAGTCCGTTTACGCAATAACACAATAGCATTATAACAATTAATCTCAACGATTGAAAGAATGTGGCAAAAATCAAAAGGGACTGTCCCTTTTGATTTTTGCGTACCCGCACATTTTTATTGAAAACGAATACTATATTATAGTCTCTTATCTCCTGGCCGCCATCGGTAAACACATTAATAAATCTACTATAAAACTAACTTTTTATCGGTTAGCGCGAAGGGAGGTTTGGAACATGTGTTGCAGACGCTGCGATGATGACTTTTTTGGCGGCATCTTTGACAGGGATAGAGACAGAGACTGCTTTACTTTCAGAAGCAGAGACCTTTTCTGCATTTGCGTAAAGCGTAATGGATCATTTAACTAGCACAAATATCTTTACACTCCCCTAATAACGGGGCAAAAAGTGTCAATGGATAATTTGTTAAGGGGACGTGGCAAACAAAACGTTCCCTTGGTGCATTAAACAGTATATCCTGGTGAAAAAGTTTCTGATTATTTCTTGGTTATATCCGATTAGATTCGAATAATTCCGTGCAAAATTTCGGATTATACGTAGATTTCTCATTAGATTCGAAGTATTTTGTGCAAAATTTTAGATTGTGCGTTGATTTGTACGGATGTTTTTCCATCTTACATACGTACAATCTTGATTTTTGCACACTAGTGAAGGGTTTGAGATTGGATCAAGGATTGCAGACCTTGCACGGCTGGTATCCTCTCTGAATTGCATCTTCCCGGCTTTCTAAGTAAACGATATTGCTCTCGGCAATCTTTTTGGCGTACTCGCAATCTGACATATGGAATTTCAGCGAGTTGGAGTTTCCTATATATGCAGCCTCAGCCCGGTCCATTTTATTTCCCACATCGGCAGCTTCGAACCTGGCTCCTGTATTCGCCTGGGTGCCGCCTTCGAACGCTTCATATGCCCATACGCCTTTCTTGTTTTTACGCGCCTGCTCCTGTATGGCTGTAAAGTCATCCACATATTTGACGTTAGGCGGATAAGTCGCCACCTTTGCATGACCTTCCTCTAACAATGTCTTATTAAACATCTTTCCGTCGATATAAACATAAGCCAGAATGCGCCCGTATTTATCCTTCTCCTGTACATCGTACTCTAAAGTCACCCTTTTGCCTTCGAGTTGCGACTTCGTAAAGTCCGAAGCAATTTCTCCGTACGCAACATTCCTGTCTTCATCCGGGTGCACCGATTCAAAAGTATCTACTCCAATGAGCCGGACACGTTCCTCAACGCCGTCTATATCGACTATGATGGTATCACCGTCAACGACCTTAACCACACGATACGCATTTTCGGATTGCTGACCGAAGGATGGCTGATCCAAATTTATAGCCGGAGGCGTCTCCGCAACTGAACCTGCTGTTTGAATGCTCCTGTCATCGCTATCATTGAAGTTTATGCTTATCAGCGTAAGGGCGAGTAAAGCTGTCGCTGCTATCCCTGTTAGTTTTTTCTTTTTCATCGTCAATTTCTCCTACAAGATAACAATCTATAAGATAACAATATATAAAAATCCTGAATTGCAATAACAAGTTGAACTAATCTCCGTACCTTGACAAATCTCTGTTGTTAGAGAGCATAGATTAAATCGAGTTCTGCTTCGAACAGTTCCTCCGGAGTCTTGTAGCCCAATATCTTTCTGGGGAGGCCATTCATCCATTCTTCTACTCGAGCGATGGCTTCTTGGCTGTAATCGGAAATCTTCTTTCCCTTTGGTATGAAG
>Ga0209537_1002300_pt1 | contig 19408 bp, 17 predicted proteins | sample BioPla4DNA1_FD_187698 | JGI IMG/M metagenome (GOLD analysis project Ga0209537, IMG submission 187698) | Biogas fermentation microbial communities from Germany - Plant 4 DNA1 (SPAdes) (version 2) | ecosystem: Engineered > Bioreactor > Anaerobic > Digestate | place: Bielefeld, North... | reverse complement strand
TTCTTCACAATCGTCACCTCTTCCGTTGATAATTACACAATTTATATAAATCTAAGCTATAACTACTATAGTATAGCATAGCGTCGAACTAAATTTCAATATAATTTTTTCAAATAATATTTGGTTTTCAGGCCTTCCACTGGGGTAAAATTGTAGCTTTTTGCAATGCCCTTACAATGGCAACTATAATTGGACCTAAGAATAGTCCTGGAATACCAAAGATTTGCATTCCTACATATATCGATATAAGGGTAACCAACGGGTGTAACCCCAGATTCTGGCCCATAACCTTTGGTTCAAGGAATTGCCGGACTATCAGTATGACTATATACAGTACGACAAACCCAATTGCCCTTGGGACATTCCCAAGGATCAGGTAAACAGCACCGGCGGGAAGAAGAATTGTGCCGGTGCCCAAAATCGGCAACATATCTACAAAAGCCGTTATTATCGCAAAGGAAAAAGCATATTTTACACCTATAATGCTGTACCCGATCAGTAATTCGATAAAGGTAACTGAAGTCAGAACAAACTGGGCTTTGATAAAGCCCAGCAAAGCCGCAAGCAAATCCTCTTTGATAGAACGGATTTTTATTTTCCATTCTTCAGGCAACTGCTTATATATAAAGCCGGATACCTTATCCCTGTCCCTGCTCATGAAAAACGAAGCTACCAGGGATATTATTATAAACAGGAAAATCTGGGGAAGTAACCTTGCAATACCCATTAAATAATTTAACATGCCTTGCAGATAAGAACCGATATTGCCTATAAAGGATCCCAAGGCATCCCTAATGCTCTGCTCAATGTCAGGCGGCAAATTCAGGTACAAATCCTGACCCTGCTCAAAAATCAGCTCTATATACTGCTTAATAACCTGCGCGCTGGGAAACTCTCTGGTCAGTCTCCATATTTCGTTAACTATATTGGAAAAAATAAGTGTTAATCCTCCCCCAATAACCAGCACAAATACGAAAAGCACTATCGCTACAGCTATGCCCCGCGGCAATTTGGCTTTTTTAATAACAAATTGCACCGGACGTTCAATCATAAAAGTGATAAGCAGCGCTATTACAAAGGGAGCTATATACGGTACAACTTTTATCAATATCAGCAGTACCAGAGAGAAAATCAGCAGTACCCATAGTGTGGTCTTGATATATTTTTTATGTTTCGGACTTAATTGTATCATAACCCCTTACCTCAATTATGCTGTATGTCTCACGGCTTATCGGTAACCGTAATAGCTGTCGAAATCCCTGTCGTTTAAATAGCCTTCCTTCTCCATTCTTTCGAAATGATCCATCATCAAGTCAATGAATTCATCATTGGAATTGGTCCGCATCAGGTCATTTATTATAATCTCTACCACTCTGTCGGGCCGTCCTTCACTTAAATTCTTACGTATGGACCAGACTCCCTCCAGCTCCTTTTGTGTAAGCAGAAGTTCTTCTCTTCTGGTACCGGAACGGAAGATATCAACCGCAGGGAATATCCTCTTCTCGGACAATTTCCTGTCTAAATGAATTTCCATATTACCCGTTCCTTTAAACTCCTCATATATAACCTCGTCCATTCGGCTGCCCGTATCGATCAAAGCTGTAGCGATGATGGTGAGGCTGCCGCCCTCTTCAATGTTGCGGGCTGCACCAAAAAACCGTTTGGGCTTGTGAAGAGCCGCTGAGTCAATACCACCTGATAATGTTCTGCCGGTTGGGGGTACGGTAACATTGTATGCACGGGCTAAGCGTGTTATACTGTCCAGAAGGATCACCACATCCCGCCCATGTTCCACCAATCTTTGAGCGCGCTCCAGAACCATTTCAGCCACTTTGGTGTGATGCTCGGGCAATTCATCAAATGTGGAATATACCACATCGCCTTTTATAGATCTCTGCATATCGGTTACCTCTTCAGGACGTTCATCAATAAGCAGTACTATTAAGTATATATCAGGATGATTTATTACAATACTGTTTGCAATTTTTTTAAGCAGCGTTGTTTTACCGGCTTTTGGAGGAGATACAATCAAACCTCTCTGCCCTTTACCTATAGGAGAAATGAGATCAATTAAACGTGTCGCCAATTCCTTAGGATTCTGGGGATTTTCCAGCGTTATACGCTCATTCGGATATATGGGCGTAAGCTCATCAAAAGGCCTTCTTTGATTGGCGTTTTCAGGATCTTCGCCATTTACTGCTGTTACATAGAGAAGAGCCTGAAATTTTTCCCCTTCCTTAGCAGGACGTGTTTTACCTTCAACAAGATCTCCGGTTTTAAGATTAAACCGACGAATCTGTGATTGGGATACGTATACATCCCTTGGTCCCGACATATAATTGTCAGAACGTAAGAAACCGTAACCGTCAGGCAGCACCTCCAGAACACCTTTTGCGTCTCCGCACTCTCCGGTATTCAGCAGTATTGGTACAGCAGGATTTGAGGTGTTATAATACTTCCGGGCAAAAGCGACCTGCCTTTCATAATCATCCCTGTCGCTGATCTGGAATTGCTCTTTTTTGTCTTTATCATCTGTGACTTCTCCCACCAGCTCTTCCTGAGAATCGGCAGTATCTTTTTCTTCATACTGCTTTTCCTGCAACCTGTCCCCGGCATCACCGGTCTTAACAACATGTAAACGCTTAGTTTGGGGCGCCTGCTCCATTGGTTCGGTACTGTCCGCTTCTTCCCGCTGGACAGATTCCTGTTCAAGCAGCTGCAGCTGTTCAGAAGTTTTCTTGTCTGCTTCCTCCTGCTGCACAGCCTGAACATCTTTTTTTCTCGGACGCCCTCTTCTGGCCGGTTTTGGCTCCTGCTCCATACCCTGATCCGGTTCCTTTTCCGACTGTACATCCTCCTGCGCCCGATTCTTTTCAAACCATTCCCGTTGCTGTATCTCAGCCATTTCCTTCAACTTATCCTGTATAAGTTGAATAAGTTCGGCTTTTCTATACCGTGTAACACTTTTTATTCCCATTTCTTTAGCAAACTCTCTCAATTCCACAATAGTATTATTTTCCAGATTATTCAGATCCAACATCATTTCCTCGCTTTCTATACTATTTTTTACTCAGAACATGATTTTTCGCTTGAAAAGCAGTCTTATATCACATATATCTGAACTCTTCAATGTCTTTTTAAATAAATCCCTTACACTGGGTACAGGAATACTGGTGTTGAAGATTGATGAGAATGTGTTTCTTCTACATATTATTGCCAGCTTACCATCTTTCATACTTATTTATCAACCATAATGCAACAAATCAACCCGGTTGTTTTTATGTTACCCAAATATTGTGTGCATAATATGCACAAACCAAGCTCAAATAGTTTATTACGCCCTACGCCCTGTTCCCCAAAAGCCACGCATGTTTAATTTTTTTACCTCAATGGAACGCTGTTCAAATTAACAAAAGCAAAATGAATAAGTATAAATGCTTTTGTATATAAACGATCTTCCCAAAAAGTGAGAAGGCAGATTTGATAGGCATCCAAGGGTACCCATATTATATGGTATCGTGTGTAGGTTCAATATTATAATACTTCAAATGACCTTTGCAGTCAACAATAAAATCTACAAAAAAACCCTACTTAAAATTAGTAGAGTTGAATAAAAAAGGAAAAATTTATATATTCTAGTTAATTCGTCCTATTCATTAGCGCGTTTTTTATTTTTATACTTAACAGCTGCACCAATAAAATCCCTGAACAAAGGATGAGGCCTGTTGGGTCTTGACTTAAACTCGGGATGAAACTGTACACCTACAAACCAGGGGTGCCCTGCCAGTTCAACCGACTCCACCAATCTCATATCCGGTGAAAAACCTGATACAATCAAACCCTGTGAAGTAAGTATATCCATAAAACTATTGTTGAACTCATATCTGTGACGGTGTCTCTCGAAAATTATTTCCTGACCGTAGGCTTTTCTAATCAGTGTATTTTCAAGAGTTTTGCAGGGATAAACACCCAGCCTCATGGTACCACCTATTTTTTCTATATCCTTTTGGTCTGGAGAAAGATCAATTACAGGATACGGCGTATGTGGTTTAAACTCAGTACTGTGTGCATCTTCCAACCCGGCAACATTACGGGCAAATTCAACAATTGCAAGCTGCATCCCAAGGCATATACCGAAATATGGGATTTTATTCTCTCTTGCGTACTGGCTTGCATATATCTTTCCGTCAATACCCCGTTCTCCAAATCCTCCCGGTACCAAAATACCATCCACATCCGATAAGAATGAATCAATATTATCTTTATCCAACTCTTCAGATTGGATCCATTTAATCTCGACTTCTATATCATGAGGCATCCCACCATGATACAGGGCTTCAGCCACACTAAGATATGCATCATGAAGCTCAACATATTTACCAACCAGGGCAATTGTGACCTTGCTCTTGAGATTATTCATATGCTCAACCATCTCACACCATTCTGCCATGTCAGCCTGTCCGCAATCCAATTTCAACTTCTCAATTACAAGATCATCCAGCCCTTCCCTCTTTAGCATCAGGGGAACTTCATAAAGATTATCAGCGTCTAAATTCTGAACTACCTGTCTGGCTTCTACGTTACAGAACAGCCCAATTTTTTCTCTAATCTCACGGTCCAATTCCTTTTGGGTGCGGCATACGATTATGTCTGGCTGGATACCAATGCTGCGCAGCTCCTTAACGCTGTGTTGAGTCGGTTTGGTTTTAATCTCTCCCGTTTTGCTTAAAAACGGTACCAGCGTCACGTGAATATACATACAACTGTCAGGCGGTACTTCCCATTTGATCTGACGAATGGCCTCCAAAAACGGCAGGCTTTCTATGTCACCTACAGTACCGCCAATTTCCGTAATTATCACATCTACGTCCGTATCCTCGGCCACCTGGAATATCCTCTTTTTTATCTCATTTGTGACATGAGGAATTACCTGAACAGTGCCGCCAAGATAATCGCCGCGGCGTTCCTTGGTTATAATCGACCAGTAAATTTTTCCGGCGGTTATATTGTTATTTCTGTTCAGATTTTCATCGATAAAACGCTCATAATGCCCTAAATCCAGATCGGTTTCAGCACCATCCTCGGTGACAAAAACTTCTCCATGCTGGTATGGGCTCATAGTGCCGGGATCAACATTAATATAGGGGTCGAATTTCTGGATAGAAACCTTCAACCCCCTGCTTTTTAACAACCTTCCCAAAGACGCAGCGGTAATCCCTTTCCCTAGAGAAGACACCACACCTCCGGTGATAAAAATATATTTAGCCACCTTATCCCCCTCCGAACATTTTTCAACATAATCTTACTACAACCATCAATTTTATACATCATTTCAGCATATTGTCAAGGATTTTTTAGCGTCCTGGCCACATCATCGCAAATTATAATATAATTATGGAAGCCGCCTTGCGGAAAAGCTTAGAGCCTGTTAGCGCAGCGGAGGATTAGGCCGAATCACTGTCTGAGCGAAGCGAGTTTGATGAAGGCCCCGGAGCAAGTATTACAGGCTTTTAGCTTTGGAGTACCAGCGGCTGAAATAATATTCTTCAGCATTATGCTGATAAAATATGAAAAATATTATGGAGGCCACCTTAAAGCTCCGTGGCTGGAATAATATTCTTCAAATATATGTGGTACGCTTTGATGATGGCTATATGCTGTAAATCCAAACATTTTCAGTAAAATACAAAATTTACTTTTTATAATCCAATACAACAACCCTGGTTCCTTTCTCCTGAATATCCTGTTCTGTAACCTCAAGAGTGTTGGTGTTCATTTTGGTGCCTTCTCCCATAATCTCCAGGAACTTATCTACACCATCTATGGGGAAATCAATTCTGTCGGTTTTAAAATGCATGGGTATGATCAAAGATGGATTCAACACACCGACAATGTCCGCTGCGGTTTTGGCATCAACGGTATATGTACCTCCTACCGGCACAAGCAGCACATCCACATCCCCCAGTTGGTCAGCCTGCTCCCGGGTGAGAGAATGACCCAAGTCACCACAATGGCAAATTTTTATTCCGTCCATCTCAATTTTGTAGATTATATTGCTACCTCTCTCACTACCGCTTTTGTCATCATGATAACTTTTAATTCCTTTAATAGAAATAGCCTTGATGGAAAAGTCCCCCGCCTTATCAATAACCTGGGGTGAGCCTTCAACGGCCTCAATATAATTGTGGTCGTAATGCTGATGGCTTACAGTAACAATATCCGCTGATTCCTTAGGAAGGTCATAACCCACCCTTTCATCGAAAGGGTCCGTAATAACAGAAACACCGGAATCCGACGTCAGTTTAAAACAAGCATGCCCTAACCAGGTTATCCTCATTTTTTCACCCTCCTTTTTAAACTGGTATAATGATGAACAACGGAAGAAATCAACTATAAGCCTAGTAATTTTCAATGTCAATCTTTTCCGCATATTCTATATTCTTATTCAAAAAATTACTTCCTATTTGTTTAAAACTTTGACTGAAATCACTTAAATAGTATTGATACACACCCACGTCTTTATTCTCCCGCAGCATATCCTTTTCAGTCAGCATCTGCTTTACCTGTCTTGCCGTGTCTGCAGCAGGATTAATCAGGGTGACCTCAGGCCCCATAACCTTTGAAATGGTATTTATCAATAACGGATAATGGGTACACCCGAGTATGACAGTATCGGCTTCCCATGATTTCAAATCATTTAAATATCGCCTTGCAGTAAGATAAGCAATTTCCGTATCGCTCCAGCCCTCTTCTACAATAGGGACAAATAGCGGGCAGGCGACTCCGCAAGTCTGTATGTCCGGGTTTAACTTTTTTAAAGCCGTCGGATAAGCCCCGCTTTTCACCGTGGCCTGTGTCCCGATTATACCAACCTTGTTATTTCGTGTAGCTTTAGCAGCAGCCTCGGCACCGGGTTCAATAACGCCAATTATTGGTATATCAAAGGTTTCCCGTACAGCCTGTATAGCCATAGAGCTTGCGGTATTACATGCAATCACCACTGCCTTTATGCCTTTGCTCAAAAGAAAACGGATACACTGCATGGAGTATTTGATGATTGTCTCCTTGGAACGTGTACCATAAGGCAGCCGTGCCGTATCGCCAAAATATACAATATTTTCATTGGGGAGCTGTGCCATCAGCTCCTTCATTACCGTAAGTCCACCGAGCCCTGAATCAAAAACCCCTATTGGTCTGTTATCCATATTGTAAGAGCTCCTTTCCACCGGAATGCTTCTCCTTAAACCGTTCTATGGCAAGCTGAATAAGACAATCTATTAAATCTGAATAGGGTATGCCGGTGGCTTCCCAGAGTTTGGGATACATACTTATCCTGGTAAACCCCGGTATGGTATTTGCTTCATTTACATAAACCTTCTGGGTATCCCTTTCAACAAAGAAATCAATTCTGGCCATTCCGCTGCAATCAAGGGCTTTATAAACCTTTATCGCCAGCTGGCGAATCTCCTCTGCCTTTTCCTCCGGAAGTTCAGCTGGAATTATAAGTGCTGATTTTCCATCATCATAGTATTTTGCGTTATAATCGTAAAATTCGTTACATGGTATTATCTCCCCGACTATGGAAGCCTCGGGATAATTATTGCCTAAAACGGAACATTCTATTTCCCTGCCATTGATAAAAGCTTCAACCAGAAGCTTTCTGTCATATTCGCCCGCATGCTGTAAACCCTCAGCAAGCTGCTGCCTGTTATGCGCCTTTGTAATTCCAACGCTGGATCCCATGTTTACAGGTTTAATGAAACATGGATACCCAATAACCGATTCGATCCGGTTTAACACCTGTTGCTGATTTGACTCAAACTCATGCCTTTGTACTACAAGATACTCGCCCTGAGGCAATCCATGACTTGCAAAAACAGCCTTTGCCATTGCCTTGTCCATGGCCACAGCGGAAGCCATTACACCACACCCAACATACGGAATGTTTGCCAGCTCCAGTAACCCCTGTATTGTACCGTCCTCTGCATGTGGGCCATGCATTACCGGAAAAACCACATCTACCGGATAGATATTTGAAGGATCTTCTATAAGAAAAAAGCCTTGATAGGAAGGATCGCCGGGAAATACAATCGGCTTCGAACTTTTCTCCCATTCTCCGCTTTGTATATCATCCAGATTTCCCTCAAACAAATGCCACTTACCTGATTTGGTTATTCCAATATAGTAGACATCATATTTATTTGGATCAATGTTTTTTGCGATTGATGTGCACGACATCAGGGAAACCTCATGCTCGCCCGATTGGCCGCCAAAAAGAAGGGCAAGCTTCAATTTTTCAGGCATTCTTTTATCCTCCTCTTTACCCTTTTAACTATATATAGATATATTCTACATATAGATATATTCTACTATGCAGACGGCTATAATTCAACGCTCCAATAATATTTTATTTAATTTGACAGATCGGTAAAATCGAAGCGGAGGCTTAAGCCTCCGCTTCGATGGTATTATCCGGCTATTTAACCTTGTTGATACTCCTTTCAGCAATTTCGATTGCTTTGGCCACCATATTGCCGCAATCCCGGGAAGTTACATCGCCCCAACCCTGATTCTTAACTATATTATACACTCCCAGCTCTTTGGCAATTTCCTCCTTAAGCTTTTCGGACATTATTCCGCGGTTTCTAGCCATAGAAATACCTCCTTTACCGGAAAGACATTTTATATCCTCCGGCAGAATATATTATTCCCCGACATTATTCCTCTATGCTATAAAAAAGCTGGTTACATTGGCATTAAACAGTCAAAGAACCGTTTTCATCAATAATAATCTTCAATATATTAACTTCTTTCCCACTATTTGCATCCAAATAAACTATGAAGTTATCTCCACCGTATTCTCCTTTAAACTCGTAGCACAGCTTTTCGTGTCCCGACTCGGTGGGAATGATGGCTATGGCTTCAGAATTAATTTTCAAGTTGGGACTTACCAGCTTTCGGGCCTCTGAAATGGATAACCGGGGCTGTTCTATATCCCGTTCTCTATGGGCAATATAATAGTTACGGGCATCAAAACCAATAATATCTCCGTCTTCCAATGAAACTTTAACCTTTATCAGGTCCGGATATACAATGACATCATCCTGCTTATACACATAGTTGATAACCAATGTGCCATCGAAGCGCTGGCTATAGGTCGGCACCATAGACTTAAAGCCCTTTTCTTCCAGAAATTTCTCAGCATTGCGTTGGGCTTCATCAAGTGATATTTTGGAGTCCTTCACCGTCTCATCGGAGATCATGTTTACTACTTTACCGCCTCTTTTGCTAACCGAAACAAATATAGAACCCTCTTCATCTTTTTTGCGTATGTATACACCCCACGTTTCAATATCAGCCGTGGTTTGAGGCCCGTTTTTGACTTCCGCTACTTTCTCCTTGCCCACAAACGAAGCAGCAATTTCCTGGGCTTGTTTTTGATCAATGGCTTCGCCCTTTATACGGATATCCCGTCTTTGCTGAAGCGTTTCCGAGAAAGGCCCGTCATATATTAATGTGGGATAATCAATCCCGGTTCTTTCGATTTTTGTAAACTGCTTTACAATCACATTTTCAGAATCCTCATTGAGTTCAGCTTTTACCTTGGCCTGACGGATTTCACCCCATCTTACCCCTCCTGAGTTGATACTGTCTACCAGTACCTTGAGTTCTCCGTTTAACTTTGTACAGTTGTTGTAAAGCTCTCCAATATTCTTCATTTCTTCCACAGAAAGTGTTTGAGCCTGCCCGGTCTTCTTTGTCAAATAATAACAGTAATCCGCCAGTTGATTCATAAACTTTGATGTCCTTACCAATGCCAGATGTCCCAACGGCAGTTGTCCCAGGTTTATCTGGGCAGCATCGGCCTGTCGCCATACATCCGACAATATGATCATGCTCTGTGCCTGATCACCGCTTACCATCAGCTTGGAAAGTTTGGTCTCAATATCACCAACCTGTCCCACCAGTTCATAAAAAGACTTCTGGTACAGATTCTCCATATAGTTACGATATTCCATGTTCTGCTGATACTGGTTATATCCCCATAACCCAACAGCTATCAGGGCTATAGCCAAAATTACAGGAAGTATCCATCTGGTTATCATTTATTTTCCTCCCATCCTGTTGTGAGATCCCTACTTAGCAAATCTATGCTTTCCTATAACGATATGAACCGGTCGTGACCATATCCAACTGCTGGTAGCCTTGGCCGGATTGTAGTAATAGAGGGCACCGTAAGTTGGATCCCAGCCATTTAATGCATCTCTGGCGGCCCGCAGTGACTCTTCATCAGGCGCCAGGTTAATCTGACCGTCCGACACCGCTGTAAAAGCACCCGGCTGATAAATTACCCCTGCTATAGTGTTGGGGAAGGAAGGATGCTTAACCCGGTTCAAAATAACGGCTGCTACCGCCACCTTACCGATATATGGTTCTCCTCTGGCCTCCCCATGTACGGCTCTGGCCAACAGATATACATCACCACCGCTGGCTGTGCCGCCACCTCTTGATGGCTGATAATTCTGACCTGAACCCGTACCGCTCAAGGTAATACCCATAGCTGCAGCTGTCTGAGGACCAACCACCCCATCTACCTTTAACCCATTTTTTCTTTGAAACAATTTGACTGCCTCGAAAGTCTTGGCTCCATATATTCCATCAATAGGACCATCATAGTATCCCCACTGTCTCAGCTTGCTCTGTACTTCCGAAACTTTGCCACCAGTGGTACCCCAATACAGTATGGTTTCAACAGCTTGATTATCATCAAACCGGTAATCAGCCAACATAATCCCACAAATAATCAGGGTTAACACAACCGTTATAACAGAGAGCATCCCTTTATGCTTCATATAATCTCCCTTTCTGGCATATGGCTTCTGTTATATTTTTTGTTAACCCAAAACTGATTATACCCGTCAAATTATGTAAAATTATTCCTTGTTATCGGTGGTGCAACCTCCTGATTGTTAAAAACCGTCTGATATACATAATTTATTCATAAAAAAAAGGGTGCTGTCGCACCCTGATTACTTACTATCTTTTTTAATGTTTAAAGAACCATAACAGGTTTTCCACTTTTTCCCTTGACCCGTTCAGCCACTCAAGGATTTTCCATCTGTATTCCACCTGTCTTACACCTTGATCTGTCCGATCGTTGTATCCGGTTTTTTGACCTAAGGGCTCCGAGTTTTCCTGATCCTGTTCATACTCTTCCCGTTGGTGCAGCTCAATCCCTTCATCCTGTATCCGGGATTGGGACTCATGGACAACTCCATGGCTTATATCTACAAAGCACAGGGGCGGAAACATGACGCACCACCAGTTAGCACCTTTCCCCCGGCCTATAACTACTTTTAAGGCCTCATATTCACCTGCAGGCAGCACAAGATTCCCGTATACCTTTGTTGGAAATGGAAACCGTCCAAACATCACCTCTACAGGGTAGTTAGCACCGCTTCTCTTTATCTCCTGTAAAGCCACATCCTTTATTTCCAAAAGGTTTTCACCAATCTTCTGTCTGCCCTGTTCTATTGAATCAACGTTGTTTAATTCCGAGCCAAATCTTTCAATAAGTCTATCCCTTACTCTTAACTTCAACTCCTGATCCTCAGGCGAATCGCTGTTGGCTATAACATGAAAACGAATATACTCATGTTCCGGCTGGTTAAAAGTCATCCCTGAAATAAATAAGAAAAGTATTATCAAACCCAATGATAAATACAGACTGCGTTTTGTATGTTTCATCGTCAATACCCCCAAATAGCATTATTGATTGGAAATAAATCAGTTGACTATTTAGAAGTATTGACATTTTTTCGTTTTTTAGTCACATGAAAGATATTTTTCCACCATTTCTATATCACTGGGTTTGTCCACATCATTAGCCAGTTGGGGAAATGGAGATATGACAGCCACAGCTTTAATATTCAACAGATCTGAGAAACGTTTTTCTATATATGAAATAGGCAGTCTTCCAAGTATAAGCATGGTAAGCAGGTCCATTCCCAAAAGCCCTGCCGTCTTCCAAGGAGTCTTCCGGTAGTCTATAAGCTTTATGACAAAATCACGGCACGAGTCTATAACCCGCGGATTTATGTAAAAAATATTGCCCCCGGTAAATGAGCCTTCCTTAAGTTTTACATATGTCCTGTTAAACCCCGGAAACATGCTTTGATTTGTTTTTTTATCCACAATAGGATAACACAAATCCGCATCCTTATCAGCACATCTGTTTATGAAATCATCAATCACCTGACTGGTGATCATCGGTATATCGGAAGAAATTATGATTATATTCTTATCTTCCTTAAACGGTTGTATGGCAGTATCTAAATTTTGAAAAAAGGAGCCCTGTTCTTCAAAATAATAATCAACCTTTTCCCCCAGATGTTTTGTTAAGAATTCCACCGGCCCTACTATAGAAATTCTATCTATGTATGAAGAACCCCGTAGTGCATCCACTACGTATTCTACCATGGGCCTTCCACAAATATTTAATAGAGCCTTGTTGATCACGTTAATGGCTTTAACATCCGCCTGGTTATCACCAGCTAGTATTACCGCATTCATAATTATGTTACAAAACCTCCTCAATAATTTCTACCCCACAGGCTTTGGTATCAACGACAAAGCATCGGGAATAACGCTCCTTCAGAACATTGTACCCTTTACGGGCTGAATCCTCGTCCGGGAAAATACCGTATACCGTTGGGCCGCTTCCGCTCATGCAGCATCCCAATGCCCCCTGCTTCATCATGTCTTCTTTTATAAGATTTATCTGTGGATACATGCTAAGCGTAACCTGTTCCAGCACATTTTTCATGTGGTCAGCAATCCCGTTTAAATCCCTCTTCTCCAAACACTCCACCATACCTTGAATACAGGGCCTGACAGTTATTTTCGACAAATCCAGAGACCTGTATATATGTGCGGTGGATACATGAAAATCCGGTGTCACCAGCACCATCCAAATTCCTTCAGCCGGAGGCAGGGATACCAGTTCATCACCTATACCTTTGGCCAGGGCAGTCCCGCCAAGTATGCAAAATGGAATATCGCTGCCTATTCGGGCCGAAACAGACATTAATTCCCGGAGTTTTATACCCAGATTCCACATCCTGTTTAATCCTGCAAACACTGCAGCGGCATCTGCACTGCCTCCAGCCAATCCTGCTGCTACAGGAATATTTTTATGCAAATCAATTTTAACACCTTTAACGATCCCATATGTTTCTTTAATCAACCGGGCGGACTTATAGGCAATGTTATTACTATCCAACGGGATGCAGTCGCAGTTGCATATAATTTCAATATCGTCTTCAGCTTTTTCTTCAATAGTCAGGATATCGTACAGGTTAACCGACTGCATGACCATCTCAACATTGTGATAACCATCCTGGCGCTTTCCCACTACATCCAATGCCCAGTTTATCTTTGCAAAAGCTTTTATGACTATTTTTCTCATAATCTATCCGACCCTTGTCATCATGATACAATTATTATACAGTAAATCATCCTGCCTTGCTATATGGAATTATGGGCACAATAATAGCGCGTTCAAATGCCTTTACACCTTCAAAATAAAATAATTGGCCTTTGAAACACGCTAAAGTTTGAGAAATTATAGTATTTAAAATACATATTATAGCGTTACTTCAAGCTTCTTATATATAAGCAGCTTATCGCCGGTATGCAGCACATACGGCTCCTCAATGTTATTAAATTTCAGTATATTGTCAGTTGTGGTATTGTATTTCTTGGCAACCGACCACAGGCTGTCGCCGGGTTGAACAAAATATATGTATATGCCCGAATCCTTTAAGTCCTCTGCCTCCTTAACGTCAACCCCCAGCATTACCTCCTGTTCGCTGCTGCTGAATACGCTAACCTGAGCAGCCACTACAGCCCGCAATTCAACCTGATCCGGAGCTATTAAACTGCAGCTAACGTGTTCAACCATCAGCTGGCTCGAACAGTCCATATCTTCGGTTATCCCCTGAACATCCATGCTATGCCTGAATGGAATGTCCTCTTTCAGACTGGCCAGTTCAGCGGAAACATCAGCTGAGCGGTATATTATATTGCTCACCAGTACTCCCTCGATAATAACTCTCTCATCGCTGATATACTGGTCGGTAATAACGGGTCTTACCTCTGTATGAAGTACCTGTTCAGCACGGGGAACGGTATCCGGAAAGGTAATTACCTCTTTTATCACCGTCTGGTCCTGTTTCTCATCTACTACCTGAGTCAGCTTTACTTTTTTGTTTTTAGGTTCCATGACCATTCCGGGGCAATACGCGTCTACCAATATTTCCTGTTCATCCGTCTCAAACACCTGTGCTTCACCTGATATCACCGCTTCAATACTGAGTATCCTAAGTTCACCGTTAATATCCTCCCGGGGTTCAACAAAGAGTTCCTGTACCCATACATTTTCACTGCAATCCATCCCCTGATATGCTCCCATAATATCTATGGTATGGGTAAATGGCATGTCATAGCTTATATTCTGTATGGGCTCGTTCTGATCTTCACAGGAATACAGAAGCCTGATATTTATATTCCCCTGGATGATAACCCTGTTATCCGCTACCTGTTTATCCTTTATTTTTATATGAGCATCTTTTTTAAGAATCTTCTGTATCGATGGAAGCCCGTCTTCCAACTCAAGATCTTCGCGAACAATTGATTGCGAACTTCCCTGTTCCCTGCTGCTTACCACTTTTATTCTGTCCTTCAAAACCTGTACATCAGGCAGATCCCTAAAACCCTGAACAGCTTCAAGCTGAAGCACACTGCTGACCTTTCCATCCATGTTCAGCACTGTTTTTATGTTCAGTTTCCTGTTGTTTACAATCTCGTACTCGATATGCTCTACTTCACATTTCAGCACAGACATCATACCGGGCTTTGCACCGGGGATTTCAATATAATGGGTAAACCCCGTTTCATCTTCCATGTTGTCTATTAGTTCATCATCCCCCTCGCCAGTATAGATGATATTATAGCGCACTCCCCCTTCTACCATTACCCGATCCTGGATCAATTCTTTACTGTTTAATACAACCGCTCCGCTGACATCCAGTATTTTTCCTATATCAGGCTTTGATTCAGGTACAATAACGTCCCCCTCTATAAGAACCTGGGACATTTCCTGTCCTACCACCTGATCTACCTTCAAAACATCCCTAATGTATTCGACGGCCAATTTCACTCCTCCTCCCGGGTTTTTGTCCTATAACTATCTCTCTATATATAAATATAAGTGACCGTCGAAAAATATGTTTAAATCCTTTTATTATTTTTGCATACAACAAGCTCAACATCTGAAGTTAAGATATCAGAGTATGTATAGGCCAGTGTTTGTATTGCCCTGTCATCAATGTTTACCCGTATGGTAAAAATGCTGGGGTAAACATCGTTGATTATGCCTTCTTGAACAAGACATTTTTTCCTGCCTCTATTAACCTTAAATCTTACCTTTTCCCCTAAATGTGACTTTACTGCCTGCCTTACTTTCATTAGATCCTGTGCACCGATCATCATATCACCCTTAACTGCATTTTATTTTATGTTTAGTTTTGCCCCAATTTGCATAAAATATAAAGGCATATATTTTTGGGAACAAAAACGGGATATTTCTTATCTATATTATAGAGAGATATGGATTTATGTTTCCTTTCTCCAAACCAATCACATAAGAAAGATACCGTCATCCGGGGTGGTATCTTTCTTATTTTCAAAAATAAACGCCCATACCGGCATGTCAGTATGAGCGTACGCTTGTTTGGAGCAATAATTACTGGATGAACTTAAATGTTTTGCAAGGATGTTTTATATAATAACAATCATTCCCATGGGTTGCCCAAAATATACTACTTTTAAGCCCCCCATCATACTTTCATTTAATACTCATCATCAAACTCTTCGTCCAGTTCTAAACTATCCAGATCTTCGAAATCTTCCAGATCCTCCAGATCTTCAAATTCATCCGTTGATTCTATTTCACCATCTGCTTTTTCGTCAAAAAGTTCAATATCTTCATCTTCGGGTAAAACATCATCCCATGCATCGGATTCCAAATCCTCTTCCTCCACATCTTCACCCATCTGTTCAATTGCACACTGATAACACATATCATCTCCTGCTTTTATGATGTTTTCCCCGCATTCCGGACATATATCATATTCTTCGTCCTTATCAAAATCGTTTAAGGATTTACCTACCTCCTTCAGACAAATCTTACATAGTACTTCATTCTCTCCAATATAATTCAGATTGCAGCGTGGACACTTTTTGTAAGGCATTTCTGTTATCCCTCCGAATATATTAATTTCATTGCTTATTTTTTTATTAATACAAATGATATCTGTTTAATTCACCTTTGTATTCGCCGCACTGCAAAAAAATCCTCCTTCAATATTAAAAATTTTATAAGAATAACAAGCTGGTAAAAAAGTCTTAAATAATTTTCCACAATTATAGGTCTTCAACAGTTTGTTTATAAAGTTATCCACAATATCCACAACTTTATCCCCAGACCTTTATTTTATAACTTTTTGGTTGTGGATATATGGGGCACTTTTTCCACATAATTCACACCGCTATTTTGGATGATTAATAAGGATAGGCTGAAAGCCCGCCATCCAGCACTTTTAAATCTTCAAAGCCCAGTTGTTTAAGTTTCATATACCCGATATAAGCCCTCCGGCCTCTTTTGCTGACCAGCACAATTCTTTTCCGCTTATCCAGCTGATCTATTCGCTCTTCCAACTCATTCAACGGAATATTTATTGCTCCCGGCAGCATCCCCATTGCCGTTTCCGACCTGGTCCGCACATCCAGCACAACAACCTGGGGATCATCCAAAATTTCGCATAGCTCATAGGCTGAAATTCCCTGGAATTTCCCCGCCAGCTTCTCGGTAATCATATCGGTTACCAGACAGACCGGGTGCATATCCGTAATATACGGCAGATGGTCAACGAGATCCAACCGGCTTAAATCATTAACCGTGCCGCCCATGCTTATAACCGTGGCTATAACATCCAAAACTTTTTCTGATAGAATTCCGCCAAGGCATTGGACTCCTAATATTTTTTGATCCGTTTTATTTACCACCAGTTTAATCACATTTTCTTGAAAGCCGTCCCCGTACCCATGTTTGCTATCGCTAACACAGGCTACCGCCGTCTCAGCTCCATATCCCTGCTGTTCAGCCTGTACGGAGGACAAACCCGCTTTAGATATATTTAAGTCAAATGCCTGTATTGAGGCAGCCCCTGTAATACCTTTGCTTAAAGCGAGCCCATTATCATGAGCAACATTATAGCCCAACACTTGCACTGCCCGTTTATCAACAAACATATTATACTCCCAGGAGGGATTTCCGGTTATTTTACTTATACGCTCGACACAATTACCGATGGCGTATATATCCGGTATATTTGTTTCCATATACTGGTCCACTTCAATTGCCCCGGCTTTTCCAATAACAACACCTGCTTTCTTTGCTACATCTATATCGGGCTTTACGTCCTCCATCCAAATTACCATATCAGTAGTAAGAATATAGTTTGGAGTATGAACTTCTACCACCTGTTCCCTGGCATTGCATATCAGGGACAAAACCTTCTCATTGACCAGTATCTCTACACCTTTTTGTTCCATTTGTTTTCTGACCAAATCAGCTATCTCTACATCAAACCCGTCAAGTATCTGCTCCTCTCTCTCCACCATGGTAATCTCAATTCCACGGCTCCACAAGCTGTTTGCTGCATTAATGCCTGCAAGGGTAGTACCTATTACTACGGCTTTTTTGAATAACCCGGCATCGATACCTTCCCGGATTGAACATATATCGTCCAACGTGTCCAGGAAAAAAACATTCCCGGCTTCAATACCTTCAACCGGCGGAATAACGGTTTTTGCACCGGTGGCAATTATTAATTTGTCAAATTCCAACGAAGATTGGTATCCTTCCAGCAAGTTCTCGAATACCACTTTTTTTTCAAGAGAAACAATATCGGTAACTTTGCGGCAAGGTAAAATTTCAACATTATATTGCTCTTTTAATCTATCCCTGATCCTGCTCATAAAAGAATATATATCTTTATCCGGATTTTGAATAAAATACGATGACAGATATCCTTTTAACGAAAAAAATTTACCGGGCAGCAGGATTTTTATATCTAACTCAGGATTTTCTCTTGCTGCTTTTTCAGCAGCCATAACACCATCAATTTCCCCTCCAACCACCACCAGCCTTCTTGTTCCCATACTGGTTCCTCCTTTAGCCTTTTAAAAGGGATTCATCACCTAAAGAAGTACTTTATCCCTATACCGGCTTTAACACATATCATAAATACAGATAAAACAAAAAGCTATAAAATCATTTCATTTATATCCTGCATATATTCATTACACGCTGCCCCTCCGGTGTTGCTGATTATCTATTATACCCCTGTATAATCATATTATGATTGAAAAATATCTTGGCTACTTTGGATTATTACATCTCTACGCAGTTTGTTCCATACTCAATTTATCAGCTACCAGCGCAATAAACTCTCCATTGGTTGGCTTGTCATTTTTCTGATATACAACATAGCCAAATAGTTGATTTATATTTTCTACCCTGCCCCGGCTCCACGCAACATCAATGGCATGACGGATAGCCCTTTCCACCTTGCTGGGGGTTGTATTGAATTTTTTCGCAATTCCCGGATACAGCTCTTTGGTGATTCTGTTTATTATATCTTTATCCTCTACCACCATTTTTATTGCTTCTCTAAGAAAATGATATCCTTTTATATGTGCGGGTATACCAATGGTTAAAAATATACTGGAGATTCTTTCTTCAATATTCTCATTTTTGGCATTGCCGGACAAACCTGATTTGGCGGCAGCAGGCTTATTTGCACTTTCTCTGATCCTTTTTATCATCATTTCAATATCAAAAGGCTTGACCATATAATACCTGGCACCCAAATCCACAGCCCTTCTAATCAGCTCTTCCTGCCCCACCGCTGAAAAACAAATAACAGACGGCATAGGATCAAGCCCGGATGAATTGAGTTGTTCCAGTACTCCCAATCCATCCAGCTGGGGCATAATCATGTCCAATATTACTATATCGGGATGAATCGATTTGATAATTTCCAGTCCTTTTAATCCATCACCTGCCACACCCACAACTTCCATATCCTCCTGCATGTTAATATAGGTTCTAAGAATCTCCCTGTTGTTCCTATTGTCTTCAAGGATAACAATTCTAATCTTTTGCTTCATTTTTATTTTCCCCCTCCTTTTTTTAATAATGAAGAAAAAAACTAAAAAAATGTCATACTATGATGAATTCTGTTTGATTTTATCGAAATCTGGTAAATTTAGTATATCTTGT
>Ga0209537_1002292_pt1 | contig 19451 bp, 15 predicted proteins | sample BioPla4DNA1_FD_187698 | JGI IMG/M metagenome (GOLD analysis project Ga0209537, IMG submission 187698) | Biogas fermentation microbial communities from Germany - Plant 4 DNA1 (SPAdes) (version 2) | ecosystem: Engineered > Bioreactor > Anaerobic > Digestate | place: Bielefeld, North... | reverse complement strand
TTATTAAGTATACTCAAAAAAAGACCTAACGGTATAAAATATCATAATAAATGTAAATTTATTCATAAAGAAAACAAAAATGGCAAGTAGAAACTTTTTTTAAATTTACTTGCCGAATTCAAGTTAATATAAAACCGCTCCCAACTTCTTGTCAATCGCCTTGCTAATATCCCTTTAAATTCCTCATAGTTAATATAAAACCACAATGAAGTATTTAATACGAATTATTATATTATCTTTAAATTCCTCATAGTTAATATAAAACGCGAATGCAAGCAAGACAATATTAATAACTGAATCCTTTAAATTCCTCATAGTTAATATAAAACCAAATTATTGATTGACAACAGTACGTATTCAGTGACTTTAAATTCCTCATAGTTAATATAAAACCAGGGTTGAAAACTTGGCATCTTCTCTCCCTGCTTCTTTAAATTCCTCATAGTTAATATAAAACCTAGGCAACATTTCTATGACTGGGATAATGATCATACTTTAAATTCCTCATAGTTAATATAAAACGAAACCGTACGGCTACGATATACATTTATGTAAAGTCTTTAAATTCCTCATAGTTAATATAAAACTAATTTGTGTAGTTTTGCTAATTCTGACAATATCCACTTTAAATTCCTCATAGTTAATATAAAACCTGAAATATTTATAAACATATCATAAGCTAAATCACTTTAAATTCCTCATAGTTAATATAAAACGCTGAATTTGTTTTTATGCTTTATAATTTGTTCCTCTTTAAATTCCTCATAGTTAATATAAAACCTGATAGACATTGCATTTCGTATTTCATTTGCACTGCTTTAAATTCCTCATAGTTAATATAAAACTAAAGATTGTCTAGATTATCGACAAGGGATTTGCACCTTTAAATTCCTCATAGTTAATATAAAACCAACGGGTGAGGATGTAATGAATTGGAGTATACAGCTTTAAATTCCTCATAGTTAATATAAAACAGATTCAGACTGGGCAGTATTCAATAGCAAAAATACCTTTAAATTCCTCATAGTTAATATAAAACTAGATGGTTTCCGTCATCCAAATTATGCTGTAATTGCTTTAAATTCCTCATAGTTAATATAAAACTAATTGAGACAGTATATCCAAAAGTTTTTGTGGAACCTTTAAATTCCTCATAGTTAATATAAAACAGGCACTATCCATGCATAGCCTAAATTTTTATCTACCTTTAAATTCCTCATAGTTAATATAAAACATTCCTACCAATATGCAAGGAAACAGTAGATTATACCTTTAAATTCCTCATAGTTAATATAAAACTACATATGAAAGTACGTTATAATATAATTAAAGATACTTTAAATTCCTCATAGTTAATATAAAACCCGCAAACCTTTTTATAAAATAACAAATAGAGGTAACCTTTAAATTCCTCATAGTTAATATAAAACTTTATAAACTCATAAGTAAATGGACGCCTTCAAGTCCCTTTAAATTCCTCATAGTTAATATAAAACTTTATCTTTGTCTGTTTCTCGTCTTTCGATTAGCTCTCTTTAAATTCCTCATAGTTAATATAAAACTCAATGTACCGAAGTTAGGAAATGTACTACATTATGCTTTAAATTCCTCATAGTTAATATAAAACATAAATTATAAGCCCCTGATATTTAAAAAAATCTTCCTTTAAATTCCTCATAGTTAATATAAAACAAATGTTGTCGAACTATTATCGTTGACAGCACGGAAACTTTAAATTCCTCATAGTTAATATAAAACCCGAGAAAACTTTTTGTGCCTGGGTGCTTCGTGTGTTCTTTAAATTCCTCATAGTTAATATAAAACCAGAGTGTGGGCTACATTCAACGAGGAAGGTGACACTTTAAATTCCTCATAGTTAATATAAAACTAATCATGGTATAATATAATTGTAAATATAATATAACTTTAAATTCCTCATAGTTAATATAAAACATTGATATTAATATTAGAACTACTGAACATGAATACCTTTAAATTCCTCATAGTTAATATAAAACTTTAGTATAAATGGTATTTCTTTTATTGCTTTCTTTCTTTAAATTCCTCATAGTTAATATAAAACTATTGTTTGATTGATGCAATAGATGAATTTTATGATCTTTAAATTCCTCATAGTTAATATAAAACGAGTTTTGTTTGTTATATGCTCTCAATGGTTTAAGCTTTAAATTCCTCATAGTTAATATAAAACATGTTGTCGAACTATTATCGTTGACAGCACGGAAACTTTAAATTCCTCATAGTTAATATAAAACCCAACGGACCAGCAGCAGCACCAACGGACCAGCAGCCTTTAAATTCCTCATAGTTAATATAAAACTTGAAATTACTATTGATTATGATAAGTCTACTATAGCTTTAAATTCCTCATAGTTAATATAAAACGGGCGACTCAATAATAATTCATATTGAAGATGTCGACTTTAAATTCCTCATAGTTAATATAAAACATAAATTATAAGCCCCTGATATTTGAAAAAATCAGGCTTTAAATTCCTCATAGTTAATATAAAACTGCAGAAATCTGCACATCATCGCCCCTATTAGATATCTTTAAATTCCTCATAGTTAATATAAAACTTTTTTATATAATTGCATATTTTGATTAAGATTAACTCTTTAAATTCCTCATAGTTAATATAAAACGAATTTGAAATCAGAAAAGAAGATGCACAGCGTCTTACTTTAAATTCCTCATAGTTAATATAAAACAAAAATTGAGGGTATGAAGTCTTATTTTACAAGTCGCTTTAAATTCCTCATAGTTAATATAAAACCCCAAATTTCACAATACTCATAACCCTTGATACATCAGCCTTATATACTCATCAAAAAAACTATCAAAATATACTTATCTGCAGCGATGTTACAATAAGGTTTTTACTAAACCACTAAAAACAGGCTGTAACCAAGTTGTATCAATCCTTAACACTATTATAACCATAAAGTAGGTTCAATGCAAAATATTATAAAAATAGTGAGTCAAAGCTTTTTTCAATTCCTATAACATCTTTGCTAATATTTCTAGTTACAGAAACTCTATATATGTATACTGAATCTACATTTCTATCTATAATCTTGTTCATTTCAGAAAGACACTTATGAAGCTTACCCTCTGTAATTTCACCTTCAAAAACTGAGTTTTGAGTCCAAGTTAAATATTTCTTCAAAAGTTTTCTTACCCTATTTACTCTCTTTTCATCCACATCATAGGTTAAAATGACGAACATAACATCACCACCATGCTTTTAATGGTCTATAAATCTCATCACCAGTAAAATGCTTTATCAATTTGTAACATTCTAATCGTATTAGAGTTCGGTAAGAAACCTTTCTATTTAACTTTCTATGTTTTATAGTAGTTTCTAGCTTCTTCTCATATTCTGAAACAAATTTTTTCCTTCCACTATCGTTTAGAAAACATATTCCATCCTGCTGAGCAAAATCAGATTTATTAATCATTCTGTTATTGATCATATTAAAAATTACAGAATCTACTATTAAGGGTTTAAATATTTCTGCTATATCAAGACATAGAGAAAATCTTTTTGTGGATGGCTGATGTAAAAAACTAATTGTAGGCTCCAATTGGGTTTTATAAATTTCCCCCAATATGCCGGTATACATCAAACTATTCCCAAAGGATATTAAAGCATTAATTGGATCAGTAGGTGGCCTCTTTTCTCTTTTCTCAAAACCAAAATCTTGTTTTAGAAATGTTTTAAAGGATTCATAATATATTTTTCTCATACGACCTTCAGCTCCCATTAATTCCTCTATTGATTCTGCTTTCATTGCATTATCACGCTCAATTTCAATCCTTTGAATATAATCTTCAGTGTTTTCTTTATACCTTCTTAAATTCCTTAAAATATGATGAGCAGCACTTTCAATAAAACATTTTGCAATATACAATCTTTTATCATAAAAATTATAATGCATAGCCTGATTAACTACTAAATAACCAGATACACTTTTCTTTCTTGGATAATATGTCCCACTATAAAAACCATAATAATTATAGATATTAACTTCTAAACCATACTCCGTTAGATAATTCAATAGCTTTGTATTAAAGCTTACCTCTCCAAAAATATGAAGCTTATCTACATGTTCAATTGGTAAAGATCTCTTTTGTTGATTTTCATCAATAAAATATATAGTATTTTCCTTTCGCTTAAGATTTCCATTACTGAAAATATAATAATCCCTGTTCATTAATCCTCAACCTCCCCTGCGAAACAAAAATTAAAATATGCGCATTTTACACAGTAAGGTAATCTTTTAAGCTTAGGGGGACTGTTCTCCTCTTCTATCCTCTTAATGTCTACTAAAGTTTCTTTAATTTTAACCTCTATTTCCTCTGTTAGTTCAACTTCTTCTCTTTTCTTCTCCTTTACATAATTTAACATGCCCTTTTTCCTTATACCCATCTGTTTCAAATAAAACAAATAATATAGTAGTTGCATCTTATCTGCTTCTTCCATCTTGCTTGAAATCTTAACTTCCCTAATATACCCCTTATCCATAATGTCTATTTTTAGCATATCATCTATAGAAACTTCTTTATTTTTCTCCTTGGAGTAAGAATTCTCATGTACCAATTTGCCACTCATCACTCTATCACTATTATCTTCCATAGTTATTCCTTTTGAGAATAACCAAAGCTTTCTCTTGCATACATAGTAGTAATTGATTTTAACGCCTTGGGTTTTTAGTTTATCAAACTCAAACTCCACCAAAACCACCTACTTACCATATATTCTCCAAATCTTTATCTAACAGGACTCCTTTTTGAGAATCATATGCCGTTTCTAAAATATATAAATCCTTCACATTTTCAATTGGAGTAATCTTTTTACTACATTTATATCTAGGAACATTAACTGAAAGTTTATCAATAAGAGAAAATATTTCATACTTTCTTACTCTATCACAATGAAGAATTTCATCAAAAATATCCATGTGCTTATCATAAATTTGTCTTGGAATTGTCCTTACACTATCAATTTCTCTCAACACCTTTTGAGCTTCACTGCTAGTTAGGTCATGGTCAATTACATTATCCAAATACCTCATAGATTCCATAAATTCTCTATAAAACTCTGTACCAACTAGATTCTCATAAGCATACAAGTTGTCTACAAGCTTTACTTTATCCTCTTCTTCCATCAACTTTCCATCGAATGGCCTTAATAATTCTATGCTTTTATCAACTATATCTTTGTCGTATATAGTCCCATAGCCACTTGGATTTTTTGTATAAATATAAACATTTGGTTCTTCCTTTGTATAAGGCCTACTTCTAAAGCATCTTCCGAATCTCTGAAATAAACTGTCTAATGTAGACATCTCTGTGAACAGATAATCAAAATCCACATCCAATGATGCCTCAACAATTTGTGTTGTAATCCATATACCAGTGCTACCTTTATTTTTTTCGTCATCTACAAAGTCTTTAATCTGTCTTTCTAAAACGGATCTGTCTTCTTGTATAAACAAAGAGTGCAGCAAATAACAGTTACTAAATTTATACTCCTTGTTAATCATGTCAAAAAGCTCCAATGCCTTTTTCACAGTGTTTACAATAACTATTACTCTGCTATTTTTACCTTTTTCTATTATGTCTTCAACTGCATCATCTATCATAGTATCCTGGTTGCTTATTTTATGTCGCTTCATATCTGAGAGAAACTGTCCTTCTTCCATAGATATTCCTCTTTTATGCAACTGCTCTTTGTATATACGAGGTAGGGTAGCAGTCATCACCATAAACCTACCGCCAATTTTATATATCATCTCTAATCCTTTAAGGATAACTGCTGTTATCTGCGGGGAATAAGCTTGAATCTCATCAATTACAACCTTTGAGTAAGCTAAGGTAGCATAAATCTTTTCATAACCCTTATACTTAAAAGGAAACTTAAATATTTGGTCAATGGTTGAAAAGCTTAACTTTTTAGATAACAGTTTAGACTGTTCATATATCTCTGTTGAATTTTCATAGCCAGAATCATCCAAATAATTTCTGCTGCTTGAATGTAGCAGACCAGTATATTCATAATTCATACCATCTTTTACTCTTGAGAATAATGCATTTATACTAACTCTCAAAGGCAAGGTAAAAAAGGATTTTGAATCATCTATCCATAATAGAGCTGACTCTGTCTTTCCTATTCCTGTAGATGCTACTAGCAGTACATTTTTATCCTTATTTTTCTTTGTAAATAACTGAACTTCTCTCAAGCCTTTTTCAAATTTATTATTTATAAACTCTTCTGTTACAGTTCCAATGCCAACCTCAGCCCTTTCTTCAATTATTTCATGAGCTGAAGCAGCATGGTCAATTCTATGAAGTAACCCCTTCATCATTACATAGTTGATATATAAAGGATTTTCTTCTTTTATCCTGTTTTTTAGATACTTTACATATCTTTTAGATAAAACATCAAAAGTCATTCCCATTTCTTCTGATAAGCTTTGTAGGCTATTTATAAGATCTTTATCTATTATATCTTTTATTAAGTCTGAATCTGGCTCACTATCTCTTTCATGATGATATCCAATGGCCTGTATTAATAAATTATATTCCTCTTTTGAAAATTCTCTATCTGGTAAGAAAGCAGGAGATAAATAGTTATGAGGTATATCTATTATTTCAGAATTTGCTAACTCCTTTATGCCGATGTTCTTTTTTATTTTATTCTGAAATGCACTGTTAGCTTTACCTAAATCATGATAAAGACAAGCTATCTTTAATAACTGCCAAAATCTTTCCGAATCCATTTTTATTAACTGCTCTATACTATCTCCATAGGACTTCTTTAACTCTTCATATGCTTCTAGCAATTTATCTGTATGTTCTTTTAAAGTTTCAATCTCTGGTTTTGATTTTGCAACAAACATAAAATCACCTCTTTACAAGTATTGCTGGAGTTTCCCCCAGCAATATTTAACTAAAATATACTAAATCATCGTACTTTTTATCTATAAAGATTAAGCCATCATCTATCTCCTCACCTGCATCAACATATAACACATCTATCTTTTCCCAAACCCTTATATAATTCTTTATTTGGTACCTTGTGTTTAGCCTATAGTTAATTCCGTTCAATTCACAATTTATCTGTTTTTTAGGAATATATATAGGTCTTTTTATGGTGTAATTTCCGTCAGTTGAATATTGGTAAGCATCCTGCTCATACACCTGAACAAATTCTACCTTATCAATTCTCGCCAAATCTTCTCTCCTACCAAGGCTAAAATACTCTGATGCAGATTTAATTTTTTCATATAATTGTTGAAGTACCTCTTCAGATGCAGTAACATGAATAATTAGGTTTATTCCATAAAGCATATGAATGTTTAAGGGCATAGTAGTTACAGCATTGGATTTATAAAAGTACATAGTGTTATAACTATTAAAAATACTTTCATAATCTCCCTGTATAGATACTTCCATTGGAACATATTCTTCTGCTCCTAGTATGTTATGTAACATACCAATAACTGTAGAGTAAGGCGGCAGGGGATAGGTTTCTGTAACTTTATAAGCGAAGGGCTTTCTATAGCAAGCACTATCTTGATACAGCTCTATTCTTAAAGCCTCCATTTATATCACACTCCATAATATCTGTTGATACCTTCCTTAATGTTTTTGAAGAAGCTTTCGATGGAACCAGCCCTTGTTTCTAATAAGCTAGCAAGTTCATCATCATTTTCAAAAACACCGCTTAAACTTCCCATATATGTGGAATCAATGATTCCCTTATCTAATATGTTGGTTTCCAAGGTTTCTTTAATCATATCTGTATCTATAAAATACCCACCATTTCTAGAATTAATTTTAACTCTTCCTAGAAAGAAAGGATTTGCCACATCATAAATACCGCCTATAACAAACAATGGTGATAAGTTCTCCTGCCTTCCCCTAATATTACGATTAAGTACCTTAACTATATCCATAAGTTGATTTACCCTTTTTGCTCTTTCTTCATTCTCTAGCTGAATATCATTGTCAACACCTATTTTATCTAAGTCTATTGTTAAGGTATAAGTGTAATAGCTTAGATGTTGTTCACTATTAGCAAGGTTTGGATGCTCTCCAATTCTATCTGCTAATCCCTTATTATTTAGGAAATCCATATCACTTCTGTAAGGTTCCAAGGAAATGGCATTACTCAATCTAACTGCTGCAGATCTTATAAGAGATCCACCTTTATCTTCGCTGTTCTTCTTGGCAGTCTTCATGTAACCAAATAGATCCATCTCTTCAGAATCCTTTATTGTTACACTTTCCTTAAATTGCACTGTTCCCTTGCTCTTGTCCACAACCTGTAGGTTCCAATTGTAAAACTCATGTCCTAATCTAACAATATCATATCTTATTGCCTGTCTGGATGCGAAAGTATACATGTTTCCGTCCATCCTTGTAAGCTTCTTTAGTTCACCTATATTAGCTACTCTTTCACCATAATTTAAACTTTGTGCTTGAAATATTACTGTTAAAGTCAAACCTTTACTCATTTTTCCTACCTCCTACTTTTTTATATCCTACTGATTATCATCAGGTTTAAGTTCTTCTTTGTTATAAGCCTTTGATATTAAACCAGATACAAAAGCATGGGCAATCTCTTCGAAGGCCAACTCCTTCTCCGTCATAATATCTAAAAATATTGAAGGTACTTCTTTTCCAGCATTTAAATGTATTCTTAAAAGAGTATCCATAAAATCTTTTTTATTGTTGGCTTTTGCAGCATTTAACAGCCTATAAGCTATTGATTCAATCTTGTTCTCAGCATTAATATCCTCATAATATTTATTTAGTTCAAGACCCTTCATATAAATAAATTTAATTTTCTTATCATCAACTTTGCTTATCACTTCCTTATTCCCTCCTTTAAAAACATTCAAGTAAAATCTAACCTTAACTGCTTTATAGCAGTCTACTGCACTACCGTAGTCGTCACTTAAAATCTTTCTAAGCTTTTTATCTATTGCAAATTTGATATCTACGTTATTCAATATGTTATCTACAAGCTCTGCCTTAAACCGTTCTTCCTTTATGGAATTTAGCACATCTGCTTTATCCTTCAAGAACATTGCTATGTGCTTTGGTATGTTAAAATAGTTAAGCTTGCAATTTTTAGATTTATAGTCTGAGTTAAATTCAACATATAATATGTTTTGCAGCTGCCATACGCTCTTCTTTTTCTCTGTAGACACTAAGTCAAAAATCAATTCTTTAAAAGGAGCTTCCTTGTCTTTTTTCATTTTGAAATTTTCATTAGTCTTATATAGTTCTTGAAAAGAGGTATCCATATTTACAAAGGCATAATATTGCTTTTCCTCTGAATCTAGATTTTCGTTCATATAACCTTTGTAAATATCTATAGACCCGGCAGCAGCACAGAATAAAATAAGCTTGCATATATCGCAAATTGGTACCCTTGTGTTATACTCCCAAAACATATTTCTGCTATTATTAGTGCTTACTGCTAAAGGTATAAAGTCACCTTCCCCGTATTCACTGCCAAAACTATGGTTTTCTCCACACATATGACAAACACTAAATTCGTCGCTATACAAATACTGAGAAATAGCTTCAATTCCAGCTTCCTTTTTAAGATACTTTCTTACAATACCTTTATATAGTTTTTCAATATTGCTAGGAAGGCTCTTATCATTTAAGCTATTAACAATATGCTCCTTTAATCCTTGATAGTCATCTTTTTCTATATATTGCTTCAATGTTAATATCTCAAGAATTGGTCTTATATAATCTTTAAAAATTATTTCCTTTTGTTCTTCTATAGATTTGCTACTATTTAGTACATTTAAGTAGCTTACTTGACCATAGAAGGATTTAGACAACTGGGATTTGAATTTGTTGGAAGTAATTTTTTGATTAATTATCTTTTCCTTTAATATACTTTTATAAGATTCAACTAACTCACCTAATTCCTCTAAATTCTCTTCCTTTTTTATACTGTCTAATCTCTTGTAAATCTCATCAGCCCTTTTAAATATTTCCTCATCTATCTTTTTAATTTTGTCATTATTACGCTTTATGGTATCTTTTATATCTTCAAAATTCTCCGTATAGTTGTCCTTGTTTTTGCATCTATTATAATATCTATCAAGTTGACTCCCTTGTAGCTTAGCCATATCATATCTATCTAAAAAATAGTCAAAGTAATAGTTATGAAATTCTCTTAAAAGATCTGCTTCAAACTCAATATAATTGTCTACAGCTTTAAATCCATAATCAAATAGGTTCAAAGAACCATAGGTTTCAGCATGTTCTAGTATCCTCTTAAAGCCAACCATTCCCATGTTAAAGAACCAGTCTGACAAATAGACTCGTAATTTCATCCATATCACCTCCTTTATACTACCTCTAACATTCCAAAGCCTTGACCTTTCCTAAAACCAATTCCTGATTGGTAAACAAAGTTTAAATCCTCCACATCTCCACTTAGTTTAAAAATTCCTGAATAAGCATTTACATAAAAAGTATCTTTCCCAGCTATTTCACTAAATGCTCGTATTTGCTCTTTAACCACTACTTTTTTCATAAGAATCTTTTCAAATCGAAGCCTTTGCTTAAGGCCATAACCCCTATAAGACCTAAGTGCCTTATCAACAATGTAATTTAGTTCTTCCTCATAGCCGAGGTCATCAGGAGCTAAAAAGTTATTAGCCTTATCTTTGATGCATATAGGTGACATGGTCTTAAAAACCACTTGCTCTTCATTTATCATTTTCTCTTTTACTAATGAAATCTTGAGTCTTTCTAAAACAAAGTCCTTATATTTGAATGTTTTAGTATTCAAGATGCCATTGTAAATATTTATTCCAAATTCGTAATCTACGGTAGTTATATTTAAAACCATTCGGTCTCTAATTGATATTTCTTCACCCTTCATTTCAAAATCTTTTAACATTACAGCAAAAGAAAAAGGCTTAATTTTTTTATTATTTTTTTCTTCAAACTTATATAATTTATCAAAGTATTCTTGATTTACTTTACAAAGAGCATCTTTAATTAAACTTACAAACATCATTCTATTTGCCACTGGAATTTTCTCTGTCTTAAACTCACATTTTAATCTCACTTAACTCACCTCCTTTAATTTAATTATAAAACTTAATGCCGACATATATAGGTGTGTTTGTATTTTTTTAATAATTTTTCATCATCTCCTCCAATTCTTTTTTTAGCTCATTTCTTAAAGTCTCTGGTTCAAGTACTTCTACAGAACTTCCCATACTCAATATCCAACTTTTAATTTCTACCTTACCTTTCATTTTTGCTTGGAATAAAATTGAGTTTTCATCTCTATTTTCAGTTATAATTTGATTCTTAACCCATACCTTTTCTTTTACTATTTGTGCCATTGGATATTTAATTAATAATTTAAGTTCTATTTCCTCATCTTGATATATGCCGAAATTATTTGACATATATTCCTTCAAATTAAAATTCTTATCTTTTTCAAATTTTTCATTAACTATTTCATATTTAGATATTCTTGAAAGCTTAAACTGCCTTATCTCGTTTCTCCTCTCACAAAAACCAACTAGATATAAGGAACCATCATACTGAAAAATGGCGTAGGGTCTCACCACTCTCTCTACTTCTTCCTTTTTCAGTGAACCATATAGAATTTTTATCTTTTTATATGTAATTATAGCTGTATTAATATCTAGCCATATTTTCTTTTCCTTTTCAAAATGTGAATTGGCACTACGATGTTTTATAAAATAATCTGTAGGTTTTATGGCACTTTCTTTCTTCAAGGCACATATCTTATTTACCAATGACTTAAAGTCTTGTAAATGTACGAACTCATCATGCTTTAATTGCTGCTCCGCAGATTGCAATGCAAAAAATTCTCCTTCCGTTAAGTCTAATCCACTAAGATATTCAATATCTTCAAACACATATCCACCGTATTTACCTGGAATAGTCTTTATATTAATACCTGCTTCATCCAGATATTCTTTATATCTTTCTACCTGCCTTGTTCCTATCTCTAATTCATCGGCTATCTCTTTAACCGTCATTTTTCCTCTACTTTTTAATAACACTAACATCCTTAATGCATTTCCTACCTTACTCATAATCCCTCCATTAGAATTACTCAATAAAATCTTCAAACATCTATCAGCGCACTTAAATAGACAATTCTAGATTGATATGAAATATCCTCCTTTTCTGCTACTTTTCGACGAAACTAGATACAGTATTTGGGCATTTATTTCATTTATTAACCTCTTTATTGAGCTTACACTAATATGTATTTTTAAAGCTAATTCATCGGCTGTTGTGTATCCTTCATTCTTTATTAATATCAATATTAATTCTCTTTTGCTATCTTTCAAAATTTCTCCCTCCTTAGACTTTATATCTTAGTATTTAAACTAGGATGCGTATATATTGTTATAAAAATAGACTTAATATATAAGTTCAATAATAAACTTACTATATTAAGCCTTTTCAATACTTTCAAACTGATTTCCCTTCAAAATCAGTTCAAATTTGGTACTCCTCATAGTTAAGATAAAACAACTTTAATTATAGAGATCTTAGTATTAAAACTATTTATATTCTGCATAGTTAATATAGCAGCTTTCTACCTAAATTATTCTTGTAAGTTTTAAATAATTTATTCACATTGTAAATAAAAACTATCCACATTTTTATCCATTTTAGGTTTCATATGTGGATAGTTTTTTATAATTAGAGAATCTGTTTACAAAATGTTAACTGCCCCTGGGGCATTTTTTTACCCCCAGGAATACATATACAAATAAGTCAACACATCCTCTTTATCTGTCACACAGAGTTCATCATCCAGGCAAAACTTTAAGTTAGGGTTTGTGTATTTCCCATTGTAATAGTCAAGATAGGAGTTAAACATAAAGTGCCAAAAGAGTTTGTAAATGTGTTCCATACGGCATTGAACCTTGCTTTCTTCGTCACCGATATTTTTTATTTTTCCAAAGACATCATAGCTAAATAGATAGTTTTTAGGGTCCTCTCTACTGAGTAAATCAAAGGATCTTTTCAAGTCAAATTCAATTTCTCTGTAAATTTCGTCCTTTTTATTTTTCCTTTTCTTAAACTTATCTACCAGTTCATCATGACTTAAGCTTTTACTAGTCAACTTGAGCAGTTTCAACTCGTAGTAATTATAATTTTTATCCTTATCCTCTTCATAATATTTAGGATCAAATTTATTGCCAAGCTCAAAGAAGCTTCTCATGGCTATAATAAAAAGGAAGCCCACCTCAGCTTCATTGAAATCTCTTAACTTACTGTGGGATGTCCAATTCCTTATTATTTTCATGATGGCACCATAGGCACTTTTTTGCGCAAAATCTCTAAAGGTATCACAGTATTCATAGAGCTTGCAGCCGTTGCCATTAAGGCTGCCCTGCTGTAGCCTATATTTATATTTTTCATATTGTGCTTTGTTGGGATAATAGACTGTTATTGCGGTTTCCCAATCATGGCTTATTTCCTTTATAACCTGCCTGTATATACTCCTTCTTTCCTTTTCTGTAGCTGGAAAGCTACAGGGGAATAGCCTTTGAATATATTGTAACAGCTCTTGAAAATACTTTCTTGAGTACATGTTTTTCTTGTCATCAACAGTGTAGGAATTTAAGTATAGCTTATTAAATATGATAAATTTATCTGCTTCTTCATCATCCATTTCCTTTAGTCTATTAATTAGTATTTGGCACATTTCAACAATGGAGCTCCTTAGTTCATAGTATGGATGCTCTATAGTTTTCTTCCATTCAAGGAACTCCCAATTAAATTTATCATAAACAGACTCTGTAGGCTTTTCAAAAGCTCGTGGTGGATTAAAGCCTGCTTCTATGAAAACTGGCTCCATACGGTTATAGGTGTTACCTCTAGGTTTCAGAGGATTCTCTGAGGCCCTTTTCATTGCTAATATTTTTTCCTTTTCTGCTCTTAATAAATTAATCCATTCCTTTATATCATTTTCTCTTTCTATAACATCCTCTAATTTCTTATATAGTTCTGGATACTCCCGCTTTAAATCTACCTTGCAGCTTTCATAATAGTCATAGTCCTCATCAACCTTATCGATAGCCTCCATGAATTCCTCGTAGGTTCTCATTTTTTTATCGTACAAGTAATAGCTATAAAAGCTTATTATATTATCGATTTCCATAATTTTCGATAAATCCACATTGCCTGTTAAGAAGACTATTCTTTCCTTAGGAAACCTTAAGTCTAGCATCAACTTAAGAAATATAAGAAAGCCAGCCTTTCTTTGAATATCATCAGAATCCATGTTTAGATATTTCTCCGATACTATTTCTCTTAGATAATCTCTATAATCCTTACCCTCTATACTTTCTCCTATAGGAAGGTTTATATCTAAGAGCACTGTATCAAAGCCATCGGGATTTTCATCTATATACTTTAGGGCTGAGTTTAGGGTCTTTTTTATAATTAAATCGCTGGCTGTAAGATTGTAGTATTCAATCCACTTGCTTTTAAGTTCACTTTCATTGTAGCCCTCATTGAAATCTTCAATCCATAAGTATCTCATTGCCGTCACCTTTTCCTGTTATTCTTGTAGCCTTTTAAGCAATAGCTTTTGCTGAAAGTATATTTTAGTAGCATAGTGGCTAGCAGCCTCTCCTTCTAAGCCAGTTTCCAGGCTAGGAATCCTTTCTACTTCCTCATTATAGTTTAGCTTTTCCAGCAGGCTCTTTAAGGAAGCCAATCCTTGATTGCTCCCTTTAGCTAGCACATTTTCATAGTCAACAGGATTTATCATTTTTAGGGTAAGATAATCTACCCCTTCTACCTTCTCTGAGTTAAGCTCTATTTTTATAAAACCTGTATCTTCCTTCTTTCCATAGTTGATGGCATTGTGAAAAAGATCTATCCAAATTTCAACTAATTGGGCATAGGCAGCGCTGTCCTTCTTAACCTTCACTGCCTTCCAATTATCATCAAGGTGGATTTCTATATTAAATATGTTTTGCCTAAACCATTCTATTAGGCTTATGTCTCCCTGCTTCTTTAAAATAAAATATCTATTATAGCTTTCCCTAAGCCTAGATAGGTCTTTAAACCTTGATAAATTAGACTTGGTCTTCTCTGTATTTATGCTAGTGTCCACATCCTCCATTAAAATTCTGAACATCACCAAGTCTAGGCTTTCCTCCATAATCTTCTGAATATCAACACCAGTTCGGGAATTAGAAAGAAGCACATCGCTCATTATTTGCTTTTGAATTTCTTCACTGCTACCAGAATGCTTTAGCTTTAACATTAAAACCTCTTGCTTGAGGATGTTTTCTGAATTATAGGCCTTAAAGAGCTTATTGGCCTCCGCCTTATACTTTTCATCGGCAGCCAACTTTTCTGCCACTTCCTTCACTGTAGCAGGATAGCTAATATGCTTCCAGTTATGAGCATGCCTATCAATCATCTCATTCTTAGAATCTATAGCCTCTTGAAGGGCCTGATTAAGCTTCTCTAGCATGGCATTCTTTTCTCTTAGCTGATTTTCTCTTTTTAAAATACTTAGCACATCCTGAAAGCTTACAGTCTCAAAGTTGTAATCAAAGGCACTTTCTAGGTACTTGCAATAGGTTAACCCCTTGGTCAGGTCATATACCTCACCCATATAGCTGCAGTGCACATATATATCCTTACTTTGCTCCTCCGTTAGCTTGCTAACATTCTCCAAGGAACTACCAATATCCATAAGATACTTTAGCAATAAATGATAATGGGCTATTTCATGCTCTCTGTTTATTTCAATAGCCCCGGCATAATCCTTGGCCTGCAAGGCTTCTAAATAGGGAACTAGGGACTTGTTTTTGCAATGTTCATATATATCCTCAAAGTTGAATTCATCTCCTATGTATTTATCCCAAGCATCAAAAATCCCCATTGTTTCACATAAAAACAGAAAGGAATCAAAAACAGTGGCAGATCTATTGGGATCATCCTTAGAGTTATCATATATATAGTCGGAAACTAGCTTTTTCAACTCTTTTACAACTTCTCTAAGGTAAGCTGAGCTATGCTTGCTTTTATTCTCCTTGAAGCTCTTTGCTATTTTATACATTGCCTCCATGGTAGCTTCCATCTTTTCATCACCTGTATAGATAAGTTAAGCCTTATCCTTAATTTTTATATATATTATTTTTAGTTTTTTCTTTTCTTTTATTCTGATATGTATAAAGCCATTCTTACTTTCAAAGTTAAGATACCATCGTATTTTTACAGAATGTTGTCGAATTATGTCTAACCCTTATTATTTATATTTGTAAAAATATACTATATAATGTGTTTATATTTAATCAAAGTTAATACTCTATTAATTTTTTAAATAACAGAAAATATAAGGAGAGACACTTATGGCAAAATTGGTTTCAATGCTGTTAATAATAATTTTCATATTTTTAATTGGCTATTTAGTATACTTGTTTTCTACAAAAAAGAAAAAAGCCTTCTGGGAGGTATTAGGAGCTTTTGCACTGATTATAGTTATTGCAATAGCACTATTATTTAATAAAAAGGAAAACTTAATTTGGGTTAATAAGCCATATGATTCTAAGCAAAGTATTACCCTTGAAATAAAGCACAAAAAAGTCCTTGTTACTGGTACTACTTATAAATTCCAGGTTAAAAAATCAATAGAAGAACTATTTTCTATTGTTAAAAATCAATATAGCAATGCAAGTCTTAAAGATGGACAAATTAGCATTTTTAAAGGCAATCACTATTACAAAATTAAATTGCTTGAAAACAAAGGGAAGAAGAATATGTATGAATTATATGCAGATTATATAGTACTTAGGGACAGTAGCCTTGATAAATTTTATGATATCCCCTTTCCTAGTGATGTAGTAGACGATATGAGAATTGATAAGGTTCAATTTTCTGTAGATTGTGACTTTAATTATCTAAAAGACTATTACAAGGAATTCACCAATGTTACTATTGAGGATAGTAAAATTACTATTGATGATTATAAAAAACTTATCCTAAATTATAATAACGGACAAGTTGCTGTAGAAATTAATTAATACAAATACTATTAAAAAAGCTGGTGGTGAAAACCGCCAGCTTTTTGCTCCTTGAGAAAAATCCCTTTAATAATCTTCCTCCCCTGAGCTATCCTCTTTGACAATCCCATATAATTTTTCATTAATAAATATATGCTGTTCCTCATCTAAATCTATGGCATAATTTTTATAAAGAATATCAAGAACCTGCTCCCAGTGGTCAAAGGAGCTTATGGATATGGACTTTAGCACTGTATATCTAAGCCGTTCTAAATTGTTATAAAACCGTGGTTGACTCCTGTCCTTATAGAATCTAACGGCATACTCCTGTGGTGCGATGGCTCTACCGATTTCTAAGAGCACATCACTGGTGCTAGTATTTACACTATCTATTATGGTTTCCAAGGGTATAACATCCTGGAATTTGTACTTGCTTCCCATTCTGGCCATGATAAAATCATCTCCATCCTTAAACACTGGTATCTCATTTTATTTACCTATAGGTTCTTTACTTAAATTTATCATATAGTTAGTTTTCTTATAATGTAACATATGTATTGCAGCTTTTGCAAATTTTTTACTTATATTTGCAGCTAATAAAGCATCCTACTCCTCATAGCAAATAATAGGAGTGCCTTCTTCTATATTTTCAAAAATTACCTTCGCCAAATATAAAGGTACATTGACGCAGCCATGGCTACCATTGGTCTTATATATGTTACCACCGAAGGAATATCTCCAGCTTGCATCATGTATGCCAATGTTTCCGTAAAAGGGCATCCAATAGGTTACCTTAGCTTCATAATTAGGCCCCCTTAAGGTAGTGTCCTTCTGCTTATAGTTAAGCATATAGGTTCCTACCACCGTTCCATTTCCCCTATTAGGATTTCCTGTTACCACTGGCCCTTGGGCTATAATTTTGCCATTTTTATAAAACCATAGCCTTTGCCTAGTTATATTAACCTCCACATATGTATCACCTATGTCATTAGGCCCTCTACTAACAGCTCTTTGAAAGTAAATAGGCTCCCTTTCAACCACTTTTCCAAGCTCTATGGTTCTTAATATAGCCTTTGTTTCCTCTCCATAATTAATTTTCCATCCATATATACCACCATCAACCTCTACCACCTTTCCTATAGTGGTTTTAAAGCTTCTTTTTGCTCCCATGGTATCGTACTTTTCACTTAGAGCCTTTACATATTTCATAACCTCTATTTCATTTAGGGTCACCTGTAAATTGTCATCTATTATAAGCCATTTATTTATTGTATTTCCATCTAGCACTTCCTTTTTATCTCCGAATTTATAGGTAATTTTTGTAGAAACATACCTGTTAAGTAAGGCTCTAGTTTTTGTGACCTTGTCAGAGGTGGAAATATACTTAGGATTTTCATAGCAAAGCTTTTCCTCTAAATCCAATTTTCCTTCGCCATGCAACAAGCTATATTTTATTGCCTCTCTTAATTTATTTTTATTTAGCTTATTTCCATAAACCTCTTTTACTATTTCATATGAACCATTTGTATAGACGAAACTGACATTCTGAGGTTCCTGAATATTTTTATTCAAGCAATCTAGTCTATTAATTTGGCTCTCTAATACATCTATATTATAAATAAAGAGATCCTCTACATAATAATCCTCCTTTTTGAATAAGGAACTTATCCATTTAAGAGGCTTTTTACTTTCATATATTTTATACATACTATTATTTCTATTGTATTGAAAGCCTATATCTTGTCCTTTTATTTCCTCTATTGCTCCATTTCTTTCAATTAACTGCAACCTATAGTTTTGACTGTAGCTTTTTATTATATCATCTACTTGGTCATGAGCCTTAAGTGAAACATTCACACCATTTATTCTTGTATTAAAGAAAAAATGCTTAGTGAAATAGATGGAAATAAGTATATACAAGAGCGTAATTATTGCTAATAGTATAAGGGTTCTTTCTAGTATTTTCCTTTCAGAAAGTTTTGTAGTAACCATATGCTGTATACCTCCACCCCAGGGGCGTGCGGGTTTTTGTCGATTCTTGCAATACACCAGCAGTTTACCTTCAGTATTATGGTTAATTATTCTATCATTGTATTTTAATTGTATTATTGTTATAATGAACTTATTACTCGGTACTGTAAAAAGTTTATGAAAAACTAGCTTCAAAACTACCAACAAACTGAAGTTAGCTGCAACTAACCGCAGTTGCCCTTGACAAACATTCGCAAAATGAAGTCTTTACCTCGTAGAGGGCAAAGGGAATAGATATAAGGGCATGACAAATAAGCCCTCTCATCCTAATTTTGCCATTTGGCTCATTGGTTTTTCAAGGGTTCGCTAACGCCAACTGCTAA
>Ga0209537_1002291_pt1 | contig 19453 bp, 16 predicted proteins | sample BioPla4DNA1_FD_187698 | JGI IMG/M metagenome (GOLD analysis project Ga0209537, IMG submission 187698) | Biogas fermentation microbial communities from Germany - Plant 4 DNA1 (SPAdes) (version 2) | ecosystem: Engineered > Bioreactor > Anaerobic > Digestate | place: Bielefeld, North... | reverse complement strand
AGAGGACTTGGATTTCACAACTTCTTAAATCAATAAGGGATGCTTAAATAAAGGATACTTAAAAAAGATAGATACAGGGGGAATACTTTTTTCAAAAACCCAGAGTATCTTGACGCTATCGAGAGCTTGTCTATCCTTGACAGCACACTTTCGGTGTGTTAATATTATATTGCAACTAATGATAGTGTCCCTATTTGTTGGTAACAGCAGATAGGGCTATTTTATCGAAGTAGGTGAGATATTGGCTAGCGATAGCATCAAGGTTATTGCTCAAAACCGAAAAGCACGACATGATTATTTCATAGAAGAAACCTATGAAGCAGGGATAGTGCTTTCAGGTACTGAAGTTAAGTCTATTCGTTTGGGCAAGGTAAACCTAAAGGATAGTTATGCCGATATAAGAAACGGCGAGGTTTTTTTAAACAATATGCATATAAGTCCTTATGAAAAGGGTAACATAGCTAACAAAGACCCATTGCGTACTCGCAAGCTATTGCTCCATAAAAGGGAGATAAACAAACTAATTGGCTATGTACAGCAAAAGGGATTTACCCTAATTCCTCTTAAGATATACTTAAAAAGAGGATTAGTTAAGGTAGAACTGGCTGTAGCCCGTGGTAAGAAACTATATGACAAACGCCGAGATATCGCAAAACGTGATGCTGAAAGGGCTATGGCTAAAGCCTTTAGAGAAAGCCAAAAGATATAAGTTAATATGGGGGCGTATTGGTTTCGACGGGGATGGTAGAGGTGAGAGAAGCGAGCTGCGGACTCCGGGGCCGCATCAACAACCTGGAATTAAAAATAAACGCAAACAACGATAATTACGCTCTAGCTGCTGCTTAAGAAAGCAGCTACGTCTCTCCTATAGTACCCGCACTATAGGAAGGGGCGACGATTTAGCGGGGAACTAGCCTAACAAAGCTTTGAGTTAGGCCGGACTTTATGAAGCTACTGAAGCCGGAATCCTGTCAGTGGGAGTCCGGTGGAGGGAATGTCAAAACACTGACTGCGCTCGGAGATGCTTTCACTGATACATCTTCGGACAGGGGTTCGACTCCCCTCGCCTCCACCAAATAAAAAGGACTGTTAGTTGATGGGAATCAATTAACAGTCCTTTACATTTATATATGCTTCTTTCCATAGATAAACTTAAGGTTATCCAATGGACTCTGGTTGCAGGACATCCAAAGACAGCTTTTAACCATCTTGCTATTGATGGAACAGCAGCTCTGTGTAGTATATGCCAAAAACCCGGTATTACCGGGCTTTTGATGATTTTATATATTCCTGAGGTCTGTCAATAATTCTTCTCCGTGTGTTCCAGGTTTTACTTTGCTGTATACTTTTCTAACAATTCCTTCTCCGTCAACAATATATGTGATACGTGCAATACCCATATAGGTTTTCCCGAACATCTTCTTTTCCTGCCAGGCCCCGTATTGTTTAATAACTTCAGTTTCAGGATCACTCAATAGGTAAAAAGGCAAATTATATTTGCTCTTGAATCTTTCATGAGATCTGGCATCGTCTTTACTTATCCCTATTACTACAGCACCTGCTTCAAGTATGTCGTCGTATACATCTCTAATGCTGCAAGCTTCTTTTGTGCACCCTGGGGTATCATCTTTTGGATAAAAATATATCACAACTTTCTTATCTCTAAAAGAAGATAAGCTGATTTCTCTTCCTGTTTCATCCTTTAACTTAAAATCTGGGGCTTTATCTCCAACCTTTAACATACTGCCACCTCCCAATCTATTATGGTTTATAGTTAATAGTTACCCTTTAAACAGTAATTAAACCATAAAAACCTCTGATCTTTATCTTCTCTGACATGATTAGATTAAGATTATGGAATCTTGATAGCTTTATTGGATTTTGGACAGATTAGTTATATCCAGATTATTTGCTAGATCATATGAGGAAATCGGCTATAAATATGTAGTTTGTGATATTATTCAATGGTATGAAACTGAAAGAACCCTAAGAGTCAAAACAGATTGGCCCTATTGACAAGATAAAATAGTATTGATGCAATATATAAGGTTATAAGTTGTTGATATCACAGAATGTGAATCTATATATAAAAATGCAGGGAGTTCATTTATGAAGGAAAAGCTTGGTTTTATGTCGAATTTAATATTATGATAATTATTGTTCGGTTGTTTTTGGGGGCCGACAATTTGATATTTCCCGTTCCTATGGGTCATATCTGACAATTGGTCCTCTATTTGTTATTTCCCAGCAAAGGGATATATACAAGTGGACAACAATATTTACAATGATTGCTAAACTATTGTATTTTGTCAATGCCTTGTCGGAAAGTATAAAAGAAACTCCAATAATGAAGAATATACTAAAGCATGCTCAACTGTATTTGCCTGGGTTTGATTATGGGTTTGGATAGATTATACCCGCATTAGTTTGCATTATTATAGGGTTTGTTATTTGGAAAATAAGAGATGGGATTAAATTAACGTGTTGTGCTGGGCAATCACATGCCGATAATGGCTATAGATGGCTACTTCCGATTATCAATAGCTCATTATCTAGGATCATGAACTGTACAAGAGGTAAAATTATTTTATATGGAGGACTTATGCTATGGTTAACAATTATTTAGGCAGTACAAGACAAATTCTGATTGTGGGAAGCGGAGTTGCAGGGCTTTCGGCAGCAAAGGCAGCCAGAAACCAGGATCCAGAGGCTGATATTATTATGTTTGGTGAGGAAAACCGGTTACCCTATTACAGGCTTCGATTATGTGATTACATAGGCAAGAGTCTAGATTTTGATACCCTTGAAATCAACAATGAGGAATGGCTTGAGAAAAATAGGATTCGAGTTGAGATTTCTTCAAAAGTTACAGCAATAGATCCCAAAACTAGGAAAATCAGCATTAATGGTAAAGAGTATGGCTATGATAGCCTGATACTGGCTACTGGAAGTACACCAATCATGCCTCCTTTTAAGGGCAGAGAACTCTCGGGTGTCCATACCATATGGACCTGTGAGGATATCGTCGAAATCAATAAGAGCCTTCAGAATGCAAAAAAGGCAGCTGTTATCGGCGGTGGACTACTTGGGCTGGAGGCTGCACACAAGATCTCTGAAATGGGTATTGACGTATCATTGATAGAAGGCATGCCAAGACTTTTGCCCAAACAACTGGATGAAGATGGTTCAGAAATATTCATGAGAAAGGTGCGGAGCCTGGGCATATCGGTGTTCTGTGGGAAATCTGTAGTAGGGTTTGAAGGGGATAATAATGGTCATGTTGCACAAGTACGTATGGCTGATGACACCTTGATTGAAGCCGATGTTGTCATTGTATCTGTTGGTGTTGCACCTAACACCGCTTTATTCCAGAACAGTGGTTTGAGTATGGACCGCTTTTTAAATGTTAATGAAAAGATGGAAACCAGCATTCAGGATATATATGCAGCTGGAGATGTTGTCAGTGTCAACGGCAGATGGTTTGGATTGTGGGCAGCAGCCAGCAGACAGGGACAGGTTGCGGGAACAAATGCTGCGGGAGGAAATGCCGTCTACGAAACAACTGATATTCCTTATGTACTAAATACCATGGGAACAAGGGTAGTTTGTTCAGGTGATCCAGGCGTTATCCAATTAGATACTCCCGAAGCGGCTTATGAAATAGATCAAAGGATTGACAAAGAACAATTTGCCTATTCCAAACTTGTATTTCGTAATGGGATGTTTGTTGGATATATGCTTGTTGGTGAACCGGCAAAAGCTTTCAATAAGCTCCGGCCGCTGATTAATACCGGTGCAAGTGCTGAGACCATTAATAGTATTCTATATAAATAGCTGATACGGTAATCATTCACATAAAGCTCAATTATCCCACCAATTAGGAAAGGGGGTAAAGCAAATCTATCCAGGACAATAGAAGTTCAAGAAAACCAGAGGGTTATAGATTCAGGTCTGTACGGAATTGTAAGACACCCAATGTATGCATCTACTATATTGCTGTTTTTATCTATGCCATTAGTGCTGGGTTCTTTCTTTTCATTTCTTATTTTTTTATTTTACCCCATCATTACGGTTAAGAGAATCAGAAATGAAGAAGAAGTATTGGAAAAAAGCAGAACAGTAAACACTATTTCATAACCGCAATCCTGCGTAGGAAATGAGTAATGCTATGAATATTGGATATTTACGCGGGATTCTTTACGGTATCGAAGAGATAAAAGCAGTAGGTAAGAGTGTTAAAGTGGATGGTGTCAGCTGTAATGTGATGGGAATAGTACGGGATGGTATGGAGATACGGCTTTTAATACTACAATATGATGAGAGTTTTCAGCTAAGGATTGAGGAAAGTAAAGCAACAGCACTACTTGATACATCAAGCAGACCTGAAACTAATAGGATGATATTTCATAATGATATAAAAATCAATGCAAAAAATCCCTTTGATTCAGTTTTAAAAGTATTCATCGATGACAGAGAATTTAAAGTAGACAGTTCAGAACATCGGCGACTGAATGCCCAGGATTGGGAAGATATATTGATAATTGCCCAATTTCTGAATTATGGATGGCAACCGGATGAAATGGATTATCAAAACATAGATATGTTATTCTTAACCAGTTTGGTATTAGATGGGGACTATATGTCCATTCCAGTCTCCAACCAGAATCCAGAGCTGCGTTTTGTAATGGGACCATGCCATGAAGTACATCAAGTTGAAAAACCTATTACTTTGGTTGTTGGAGAGGACTATCCCGATAGATTAATGTTTTGGGATGTAACTACTGGTGTGGAACACTGGGTACAGATTAACAGAGTGTATTTGTTGGATATGTGGGAAGAAGCGGATAAGATCTTTTCTAATCCCAACTTCCAGGAGCAAATGACCTCTGAGGAAATTACTCAGATAAGGTTAGACTTTGAGAGAAAACTTTTGGAAGTCTGCCCCAAGGGTATGTGCTTTCCCGTAATTGAGTACGAATGTGAGGATGAATTATCACTAAAGTTTTATACCAGATCTTTTTTGGATGCAAAACCTTTATCTAGAAGTAGTGGTATGGGCTTCATAATCCGGCCTGATCAACCCACAGGAACTTTAGGATTAAGGCTGAAAGCAGCCCTTATACAGGAGCCTTTTCCGACAAACACTAATACAATTGAGGTAGAATTATTTCAATATATTCATACTACTACCAGAGATGATATTCTATTGAAGTAGGTCTTGCTAAAGGCTAAACTTATTGTTGTAATCACGTTGATGGCGCAAATGCAGTCTAAAAAAGTTAACAATATGATATATAAAAAATAAGGAAAGCATTCTGTTTAACAAAACACTTTCCTATGATGGTTAAGTAATTTATTCTATTTGGATTTTGGTTTCTCTTTGCCCATGGAGTTAAATAACTGTGTGGAGGCTAGAGCGTTGAATGGTAGGGATATATTATGTTTAATTCCTTGGTTGTAAGCAGCGATTAAGTCTTTGAGTAGTACGGCTAGGGCAGTATCAGCCGTCCATTTCGAAACATCACTCCAAGGCCTCAAAGTATGGCTGGCATGATTTCACGACATCTTCAGGACCTGCAGTCATAATCGATAGGGTTCCAGCTTGAGCACCTGAAGCGCCACCGCTTACCGCTGCACTAATTAAGGTTAAATCACTTTCTTCTTCAACTTTTTTACCTAATTCATTCATTGTCTCTGGGTCAAGAGTACTCATTACAATGATAGTTTTATTTTTAGGATTAGCAGATAATAGACCATTCTCACCAAAAATGATATCTACATTTTGGGCGTAGTCACGAACCATTGAAATGATGGCTTCATCAGCTTGTACAGCTACCTCTTTTAAAGATTCTACCATTGTGATTCCTTCTGCTTTTGCCTTTTCATAAACACCTTTGAAAGCGTCGAAGCCAATTACCTCGAAACCAGCTTTCTTTAAATTTACAGCCATTGGAAATCCCATTGTTCCAAGTCCTACGAATCCTATTTTTTTACTCATGTTAGTTCCTCCTTAGTTTATTCAATATAATTTGTAGCTGTTATAGTTATAGCATTGAATACATAAATCGTAATAATATGGTTCTCACTTTTTGAATTTATCTAGTATTTATGCAAACCCAAGCATCGCCATGATAACCACGACTACCATCGCAAGCCAATGAGTTACACTAATACTAATAAATCCATTCTTGAAGGTATCCTTCATGGATAATCCCGTTAACTTGTTAAATACAATCAAAAATCCAGAATATGGAACGATAGCGAGTGCTCCAGATGCAATTGCGATGGCACGGTGAACTGGTTCTGGACTTAGTCCCATTTCTAAATAGAGAGGAGAAAAGTTCTTAACCGCAATACCAATCGCCCCAACGGCAGAAGCAGTAATGCCACTGATTAGACCAGTCCCAATCATTAGTGATAGAACGGGTGGTCCAGGAATGGATTGAATCAGTTGAAATACACCCATAAATGCCGGAACACTGGTGGTAATACTACCAAAAGCTATGGTACTCCCCGTTGCGATGGTTGAACCTAATGATTCGGTTGCCCCCTGATTTAAGATCTCTTTTTGTTGAGGGATGTACTTGCGAAATAATACGGCACTTATTAAGATATCCACAATTAAAGCAATAATGATAATATAGTTCACGTGACTGAAAAGAAGGATAAGGGCTAATAAAGTGATGATTGGAAGCAAACTTATTGTAAATGGTGGAAGGTTATGATTATCAGCTACCACAATACTTTCAACCTTCTCGCTTACATGAAACCCCTCTTTTTTATGCAAACTTTTGGATAGTGAGTATTTCATAAATAATAGTATGAAGATAACGGATACGATTGCGGAAATCATAAAAAGTGCCACTAATGCATTGTACGGGTTCTTGGTTCCAACAATGGACATTATTTTGTTTGCAATTGAGATTGTTGCCCCACTTTTATCCATTAATTTATCCGTTAAAATGGTTGGTAAAAGTAACTTCTTTTATGATTATTTAAAAAGGACTGTTAGTTGATGGGAATCAATTAACAGTACTTTACTTATTTAATGGAGATAAATTAGTAGCTATTAATAGTGCTAATGTGACCGATAACATGAAAAGATATTTATATACCTCTAGCTTCATTAATTGCTTGGAACATAGCAAGAATATTTTCAACAGGTGTTTTGCCTACAATATTATGGATTGTGTTAAACACATATCCGCCACCTTTAGCAAATATTTTTATTCTTTCTTTGACTTGTGCCTTAACTTCTTCGGGTGTTCCAAAAGGTAATACCTGCTGGGTATCAATTCCACCTCCCCAAAATACGAACTTGTCACCATACTTTTCCTTAAGGGTTTTGGGATCCATATTTGCAGCAGAACACTGGACAGGATTTAGTATATCTATTCCTGCTTCTGCAAAGTCATCTAAAAGATCGAATACAGAACCGCAAGTATGATAGAAAATTTTCCAATTGGTATTCTTATGTATCCAATCATTTAATTTCTTTTGGAAAGGTTTATAAAGCTTTCTATAAGTTTCAGCAGAAATAAAAGGTCCGTTCTGGGTACCAAAATCAGTTCCGCTGAGCCAGATTACTTGAATTCTGTCACCAACAGCCTGACGATAGATTTCTAGATTTTTCAATGCTATTTCTGATTGAAACTCAAATAATTCAAGGATATAGTCGGGATATAGGATATGAGCCATCAACCAGTCTTCCATTCTTCTGATACCCTGGGGTTTTTCCTTAACCCAGCAAGCGGGAAGGTTAAATACATCACCAAATGCAGCACCGCCGAACATTCCTACAATTCCGTAATCGGTGTCCTCGTAAAGCCGTATAGATTCCCTTTCAAGGTATTTTGCTGTCTCATAATCAATAATTGAAAAATCATGAGCAAAATCCCTTCTTGGATCTAAATCATCTTCATCAAATTCTTCACTGCGGTCAATATTATCAAAAAAATAGCCATCTGCAGGCATAACCATACTTGGTGTAACTGTTTTGTCGCCTTGGGGATAGGTATAAATTGCACCATTTTCATCAATGGAGAATTCCATCCCTCCGGGCATTAATGTAGGTGTACCATCCGGCATATTCCAGTGCTTCCAATTTTCATTTTTAACGCCAAGGGTATTTATAGGGCTCCAGAGGCCAATAACATCGATTTCTAAAGCCTGAAGCAGATCTTCATCTACTCTTCCCAGAAGCTGAGCCGGTTCTTGAATAGTTATTGGTCTTTCTTCGAGGCCTAACGCTTTTCTCAGTTCATAGAGCGGGCTTGCATTAATTCCTGTCTGGGAAGTAGCACCCAAATCCACTACGAGTCTATCAGGTTCTTGGTGGTTTATGGTCTTTATTAGTCTTTCTCTTGAAGTCATCTTCTTTCCCTCCATCTAAAAATCCATATTACTCTTATAAACATTTTATCATTTAGCTGTATGGATTACATTAATAATACTTGCTATAAAATATAAGAAAACTGCTGTAAAAGCTGTCAAGCATAAAAACCATTGACTTACTTAATTATATAGAATATAGTCGTTTAAGAGCAGTTATAAAAATGCTTAGGAGGGATTTATATTGCACAAAATACCAGTTTCAATAGCAACAGCAATAGATGAAATATGCGCAAAGTTTGAACACAGGCCAACGTTTAAGAAGTTATTCAGAAACTGTTTTACTAATACCTTAGAAACCACTACAGAACTTCTTGAAGATGGAACTACGTATGTATTTACAGGAGATATTCCTGCCCTCTGGCTTAGGGATTCTAGTGCTCAAGTAAGACACTATATTCCCTTTGCTAAAGAGGACCCTGATGTACAAAGGATAATTGAAGGCCTTATAAAAAGACAAGTTATGTATATACTTATTGATCCTTATGCTAATGCATTTAATAAGGAGCCTAATGGACAATGCTACCATAAGGATATTACTGATACCAATGATTGGATATGGGAGCGGAAATATGAGATCGACTCTCTATGCTACCCAATTCAGCTATCCTATCTATATTGGAAGGCTACAGACAAGATAGATATATTTGACGCAAAGTTTAAGGAAGCTATGCAGACAATCATTGAAGTATGGAAAACAGAACAACGCCACCATGAAGAGTCCCCTTATAGCTTTTTGAGATTACAAGAGGACAGTCCAGAGCACGGGCAGTTATATAACGGCGGCAAAGGTATGCCTGTAAACTATACGGGAATGACCTGGTCGGGTTTTAGGCCTAGTGATGATGCCTGCACCTTTGGATACTTGATTCCATCCAATATGTTTGCAGTAACGGTCCTTAAATATATGGAGGAGATTGCAGAAACTGTGTATAAGGATGATACTCTAAAAAAGTCTGCCTCTGTACTAGGCAAAGAAATTGATTATGGAATCAAGACCTATGGAATATATAATCATCCAAAGTGGGGTAAAATCTATGCTTATGAGACTGATGGCTTTGGAAATTATAATTTAATGGATGATGCCAATGTACCAAGTCTTCTATCAGCTCCCTATTTAGGATATACAACAACTCAAGATCCTATATACCAAAATACAAGGAAATTTATCCTTAGTAAGGACAATCCCTACTATTATGAGGGTAAACAGGCTAAAGGAATAGGCAGTCCCCATACACCTGAGAACTATATCTGGCATATCTCTCTTGCTATGCAGGGTTTAACGTCGGATGATAGAAGTGAAATAGAAGAGATACTACACCTGTTTGAAACCACCCATGGAGATACTTACTATATGCATGAAGGTTTTGATGTGGACAACCCCAACAACTTTACACGACATTGGTTTGCTTGGGCAAATTCCTTATTTGGGGAATTTATATATAAAGTAGTTACTGAGACCGATATATTATTCAAATAGGTATCCAGGAAGCTTTGGGGAAATTTATAATATAACTAGCCCCTTAGCTACAACAAAAAACAGCCACCTATTGATAAAAGAAATTGTCAATAGGTGGCATTATTATTCACAAAAAGCTTTGAAGTTTTCCGCATATACTTGCAGTATAGTTATCTATGTATTTACTGTTTTCAAAGGCAGTTGTGGTATTGATGGCAAAAGTTGAGGACAAAGGGGCTTAACATCTGGTATAATATAGGGTATAAATATATAAGAGATGTTGTTTTAGATTACTAAGTTTATGAAGATGCAATATGCTCAATAAAGTAATAGAACAATTGGAAATATAAGCACCCATAAAAGGAGGATTGTATTATGTACCACAAAATCCAAACCACAAAACCACAACAATTCATTGATATAACCCATAGGGTTGCCGAGGAGGTTAAAAAGAGTAATGTTAAGGACGGAATCGCGGTCATATATGTACCTCATACAACAGCTGGAGTCACTATAAACGAAAGTGCAGATCCCGATGTTGTGCAGGACATGATAACTTCATTAAACAAAACCTATCCTGTACATGGAGAATATCTTCATTTTGAAGGAAATTCCCATGCTCATATAAAGGCCTCTCTCATGGGATCATCCTGTACCGTTATTATACAGGACGGAAAACTTTTGCTTGGTACTTGGCAGGGGATCTACTTTTGTGAATTTGACGGACCTAGAAGTAGGAAATTCTATGTGAAAATTATTAATGGCTAGAGTTTTCACTGTAGTCTTTGAAACTAGAATTATAGAATTTTATTATAGGGAAGATAAAAATGGTTTATTTAAGTATTTTTACATTTCCAGATGAAGAAATGGAATTTGACTTTTTCATGAAGATAAAAAGAACATGTTACGATTCTTTTTACCCTTTTAAAGTATTGTCAAGACACGGGTTCGAAAGAATAGATTTTGAGCCAATAACAATTTTATATGGAGGAAATGGCTCAGGGAAATCAACAGCGTTGAATATTATAGCCGAAAAGACAGGTATTTATCGTGATTCCATATATAATAAATCTAATTTCTTTGGTGACTATGTAGATATGTGTCAGATGCAGCTTGAGGTAGCCATCCCCCAAAATAGCAAGATTATAACTAGCGATGATGTATTTGATTATATGTTGAATATACGTTATCTCAACGAGGGAATTGACCACAAAAGGGAAGAGCTTTTTGAAGAGTATTTAGATTTTAAATATTCTCATTTCCAAATCAAGTCCATAGCAGATTATGAAAAACTAAAAAAAGTTAATGCATCTAGGAGCAAGACCCAGTCGCGTTATGTAAGGAATCATCTAATGGATAATGTACGAGAGTATTCAAATGGCGAAAGTGCGTTTATGTATTTTACAGAAAAAATACAAGAAAGTGGCCTTTATTTGTTGGATGAACCTGAAAATAGTCTTTCCCCAAAACTTCAGATAGAGTTGAAGAAATTTATTGAGAATTCTGCACGATTTTTTGATTGTCAATTTATCATTTCAACCCACTCTCCCTTTTTGCTTGCAATTAATGGGGCAAAAATATATGATCTTGATGAAAATCCTGTGGATGTGAAAAGATGGACTGAATTGGAAAATGTTCGTATCTATTATGATTTCTTTGAGAAATACAAGAATGAATTTTAATCCCAGTCAAATAAATATCCAGATTGCTGTTTAGCCCGTAGAGCATCATAGGATAGAGATACAATTTAGCTGGCTTTCTTAAAAATAGAAACATGTGGTAGACATAATTATTTAAATTGAATAAATAAGGTTTGATGGTGATATTAATGTGGATAGTTCTACTTTTTATTTTTATAGTCTTTATAATTATATACAAGTATAGTTCAGAAAGTAAAAACCAAACTAAAAAGAACAAAAACTATAAGAAGATAAATGTAAAAGATAACTATTTATCAGATAGCAAAGCAGGGATGGCAAATATAGATTCTGTTAATCATTATTCACAACTTGAAAGAATACTTATATTTGATTGCGAGACCACAGGGTTAACGCCCGGTAATATATGTCAGTTATCCTACATTTGTTTAAATGGCAACAACGTAATAGCAAAGAATTTCTACTTTGCAGTAGATTATATAGAGCCAGGAGCCCAGAAGGTTCATAACTTAAGTATAGAAAAACTTTTATATCTTTCGAAAAACAAGAGGTTTAAGGATCATATAGATGAGATTAAAAAAGATTTTGATGAAGCTGATCTATTAATTGCTCATAACTTTAGCTTTGATATTAAGTTTATTAACCATGAATTTCAGCAAGCAGGTCAAAAATTGCTGCAAAAACCAAGCTTTTGTACCATGAAGTATTTTACAGATATATGTAAATTAAAACATCCAAGACATGGATATAAATATCCTAGGCTAAGTGAGCTAGCTAATTTTCTAAAATTGGATATGGAAAATGTTAATAGGCTAGCAGCCAAATATTTTAATATAGCAGATGCTAGATTCCATGATGCAAGGATGGATGTTGTTACTACATACTGCTGCTTTTTGAAGGGGATAGAAGAAGGTTATATAGATGGCTTTAATTGGATAAAAAGTAGCCATCTAGCTATTTAAGAACACAAAAAAGGTGAAGATTTATGATAATATTCACATGTATATAATTTCAATTTCACAGTTAAGCCCATTGCAGTTCATAAAAAGATATAAAATTTAAAATCTTTCTTTCGTATTATTTTTATAGTCACAAATCCCCCTGTTGTTCATATACTGTTATTGCAAAGGATATACAAAAATATATCTTGTAATCTATCTATACAGGGGGTAAATAAGCATGATGGGTTTTAAAAATTTAACTCCAACAAATGGATTTGACTTTAGTGATCTAAACAATGCTAGACAAAATAACTATTGTTGGTCCATGAGTGTGTTAGGAGACTATATTTATGTAGGTACCGGTAGGAATATTCCTGCTAATATAATAAGAGCTATTGTTCCAAGTGCTCAACTTCCTGCACTCATAAATGCGGATCCTATAGATAACCGAGCCGAAATTTGGCGTTATAGAAAGGATGGTTCCCTACCTTGGGAAAGAGTCTATAAAGCACCAGCAGATTCTGGTATTGTAGGATTTAGGTATATGATTACCCATAGCCCATTTGGAGGGAATCCTTGCCTTTATGCTGCAACTGTAGGACCAAGGCCACAAATATTAAAGACTACCAATGGTGTAAATTGGTATATCTTACCTGACACAGTTCTGCAAGGAAATTCATCAAGAGCTATGGTAACTCACAGAGGAAAAATTTATATATCTACAATTAGAGAGCAAGATCAAACTTCTGGAGCAATGCTATATAGCAGCATAGATCCAGAATACTATCCATGGGAAAGTCTTATAGACCCAAATGCACCTAGCTTTGATCCTACCAAAAATCCAACAGGGCAGATATGGAATATGGAGGTTTTCAATAACAGGATATATGTAACAGTAAGCGATCCCAATGGTGTTCAAGTGTGGAGAACCAACGGTCCTGAGCCAAAATTAAATGATTGGACACTCATAGTAGATAAGGGATTTGGAGATCCTGCAAATGTCTTTACTCTTGCTACAGGTGTCTTTAAAGATCATCTTTATGTAAGTGCTACCAAAAGCTTACCATTATCCTGGCTTATCCCTAGGGGCTGCGATATCATAAGAATAAACAAATATGATAAATGGGAGTTAGTAGTAGGTGGAAATCCATTTAATCCTAAACGAAGGAGTGCTTCCGGTCTGGGTTCAGGTTTTAACAATCCATTCAATGTCTACGCATGGCAGATACAAGAGTATAAGGATAAGCTAGTTATAACTACTTTCGATGATTCCAGTAATATGCAGTTAATTCTGGATACCCTTTTAACAAACAGAGAAGCATTAGAAGAGCGGATAGGAGCAACCATAACAAATATATTAATAGGAATTTACAGCAGTATAGTTGAAATATTGAATGCAATTAGATACCCCATAGGATTTGATTTGTACACGTCAAGAGACGGTATTCATTTTGACGCTGTATTTCTAAATGGACTAAATAATCGCAACAATTATGGTGGCAGAATATTGTATGAAGACAGCTGTAAAGATTTGTATCTGGGAACAGCTAACCCATTTGAAGGATGTGAAGTTTGGAAAGCATGCCATAAGGACTGGCGTACAACATCCTGCGATGATGATCATAATGAAGCCTTATTGGAAATCAGTAAAATAATTGATAGCAACATTGATATTTTAAGTGAAAATATGCATGTAAACCTTGATTATTTACCAAAGGAAGATTATGGAACATTGTGCCAGTTTATTTAGAGTCAAATAAAATAAACCAATAATCTATAAGGGCGCCGTTTGTTCTATGATTGTAAACGGCGCCTTTGTTGTAATATTGTTGAGGAGCCTATCTTATGGTAAACTACATATATGATATTACATAACAAAAATATATTAAAGGAATTGAGTTAGGATATGAGAAAGTTAGTTATAGGAATATTAGCACATGTAGATGCAGGCAAAACCACCCTATCGGAAGCTATGCTTTATATAAGCGGAAAAATTCGAAAATTGGGGAGAGTAGACAAAAAGGATTCCTATTTAGATACCAATGAGCTAGAGAGAGCTAGGGGAATTACTATTTTTTCTAAACAGGCTGTATTTGAGCTAGGCGATACGGAGATTACCCTACTGGACACCCCTGGTCATGTGGATTTTTCTGCTGAAATGGAGAGAACCCTTCAGGTACTGGATTATGCTATATTAGTCATAAGTGGCGCCGATGGTGTACAAGGGCATACCGAGACCCTATGGCGTTTGCTTGATGTATATAAAATTCCTGTTTTTTTATTTGTAAACAAGATGGACCAAATAGGGGCGGATAAGGGAAAATTGCTGGCTGAATTAAGAAAGTTCTTAGATGATAGTTGTATAGAATTTGGAAATAATGATACAGAAGACTTCTATGATCAGCTGGCCATGTGTGACGAAACAGTTATGGAGGCATATTTAGAAACAGGTCATATAGATAGCTCACAGATTGCAAAACTTATAAAAGAGCGGAAAGTTTTTCCTTGCTTTTTTGGTTCTGCTTTGAAACTAGAAGGCGTAGAGAGCTTTTTAACAAGTATTGTGAAATACGCCCTGACTCCCATATATCCAGAGGAGTTCGGAGCAAAAATATTTAAAATAGCCAGGGACGAGCAAGGAAATCGCCTTACATATATGAAAGTTACAGGGGGGAAGCTGAAGGTTAGAGATGCTCTGACCAATGGTGAATGGGAGGAAAAAGTCAACCAGATCCGTATCTATTCAGGAGATAAGTATGAAGTGGTTGATGAGGTAGAGGCAGGTACGGTGTGCGCAGTAACAGGACTCAGCCAAACACGACCGGGAGAGGGATTAGGTATAGAGAGAGCTTCTAGAGGCCCCTTATTAGAACCTGTATTGACATATCAGATTGTACTTCCAGAAGACTGTGATCCAAGAGCCATGCTTCCAAAGCTAAGGGAGATTGAGGAAGAGGAGCCAGAGTTGCGGATTGTCTGGAATGAGGAGTTACAGGAAATCCAGGTACAGATTATGGGGGAAGTGCAGTTAGAAATATTACAAAGTATAATAAAGGAACGTTTTGACATTGATGTGACTTTTGATGCAGGAAGTGTTCTTTATAAGGAGACCATAGCCAATACTGTGGAAGGGGTAGGACATTTTGAACCATTGCGACATTATGCAGAGGTTCATTTGTTATTGGAGCCAGGAGAGCGGGGCAGTGGTCTACAGTTTGCCTTGAATTGCAGTGAAGAAGTGTTAGAGAAAAGCTGGCAAAACCTAATCCTAACCCACCTGCAGGAAAAAGAACATAAAGGTGTGTTAACAGGTTCCCCTATCACGGATATAAAAATTACCTTGGTCAGTGGACGGGCCCATAAACAGCATACTCAAGGAGGAGATTTTAGGGAGGCTACTTACCGTGCTGTGCGTCAAGGGCTAAAGGAGGCCAAATCCATACTATTGGAGCCCTACTATACATTTAGGCTGGAAATTCCTGAGAAAATGGTAGGTAGGGCAATGACAGATATAGAGCAAATGCATGGAACTTACGAGATACTTGAGGCAAAGGATGGTTGGACAGTCCTTGGCGGAAGCGCTCCTGTGGTCAATATGAGAAATTATCATACTAAGGTGGCCGCATATACCAAAGGGCAGGGGCGGCTCTTTTGTACCCTAAAAGGATATGAGCCTTGTCATAATAGTGAAGAGGTTATAGAGAGTATTGGATACGATTCCGAAAAAGATAAGGAAAATCCCACAGGCTCCATATTTTGTAAAAATGGTGCAGGATTTTCGGTTAGTTGGGATAAGGTTAAAGATTATATGCATGTGGAAAGCTACTTGGAGCAGAGAAAAAAAGAATCTTCTGAAGGGGTAGTCACTAGCAAAGCTAAAACCAGAGAGGAAAAGTGGATAAGCCTGGAAGAAGTTGATGAGATAATCAGAAGGACCTATTATGCCAATCAAGGTAAAAAGTCTTCTTGGAAAAAACGAAGATCTGCGCTAGAGAGCTATTATAGGCCTCGAAATATTACACCAAATCAAGAGCCAAAAGAAGAGTTCAAAGAAGAGTATCTTCTTGTAGATGGCTACAATATTATATTTGCATGGTCTGACCTTAAGGAAATTGCACAGGAAAATATGGATGCAGCAAGAATAAAGTTGCTGGAAGTCTTAAGTAACTATCAAGGCATTCGAAAGTGTAAAATTATTGTGGTGTTTGATGCTTACCGTGTCAAAGGACATAGGGAAGAGGTACTGACTTATAATAATATTTATATAGTATATACCAGAGAAGCCCAGACAGCTGATCATTACATTGAAAAATTTGTACATGATTACCATAAGAAGTATCAAATAACTGTAGCAACTTCTGATGCTTTAGAACAAATAATTATAATGGGCAAAGGAGCTAGGTTATTATCTGCTAATGAGCTAAAGGAAGAAGTTCAAAGAGCTAATGAAGTAGCGTTACAGGCGTATCAGGAAAAACATAGAATACAACCTAATTACTTAATGGACGAGCTTTCTGAAGATACGAAAAAAAATATTTCAAAATATCTTGAAGAAGAAAATAAATAAATTTTGTATAGGAATATTTTTCTTTATTTCCTAAAAGAGGTATTGACTTGGGGTGGCTCCAGGGTGTTAAAATTAAATTGTACTCTAGTATTATGATAGGATAAGGGGGGATATAGCTGAGATTTTATCAATATTATTAAATATTATTATTGATAAAGGAGCATAGATATGAGAAAAACACAAGTTAACCTCTTAGAAGGAAGTATAATAAAGTCCATGATTTTATTTGCCATTCCATTTCTGATATCTAATATCTTTCAACAACTTTATAACACAGTGGATACCATAATAGTAGGTCATTCTTTAGGAGAAGTATCACTAGCAGCCATAGGTGCAAGCGCACCCATATATGATCTGCTGGTTGGTTTAGCCCTTGGTATAGGGAGTGGTATGGGCATAGTTATTGGACGAAATTATGGCAGCAGGGATGAGAATTTACTTAAAAGAACTATAGCAGCCACCCTAGTTATTAGTGTCATTGTAGCCCTACTCTTTACAATCCTATCCCTTTTGCTACTAATGCCTTTACTAAAACTACTAAATACCCCGGCCGAGATATTAGATGAAGCTTATTCATATATAGTAATTATTATTCTATTTATGAGTGTATCATTGGCATATAATATTTTTTCTGGTACCTTAAGAGCTATCGGTAATAGCTTAATGCCTTTAATCTTCCTAGCAATCTCATCCGTAATCAACATTTTATTGGATTTACTTTTCATTCGAGTATTTCATATGGGTGTTCAAGGTGCAGCAATCGCAACTGTGATTTCACAAGCTATATCAGCTCTTTTATGTTTGTTATACATATATAAAGAATGTAAATTCTTGATTCCTGCAAGGAAACACTTTACCTTCCAAAAAGATTTATATGAGGATCTAGTAGGCCAGGGAGTATCTATGGGTTTGATGGGATCTCTAGTAAGTATGGGTTCTGTAATAATGCAACATGCAATCAATTCAATGGGATATTTATTTATAGCTGGCCATATAGCCGCAAAAAAGTTATTCTTTTTTACGGTTATGCCCCTAGTAGCATTGTGCACATCCCTATCAACTTTTGTAGCACAAAATAAGGGAGCCAATCAAGGATTTCGTATAAGGAAAGCTGTGAGGTATTCAAATATCATCTCCATATCATGGGCGGTATTTGTTGCAGCTGCTGCCTTATTCATAGCCCCATACTTAATGAAATTACTGACTGGGTCTGAAGAGGCGACCGTCATCAATTATGGATCCACTTATATTAGGATACAAACTGCATTTTATGTGGTTTTAGGGCCTTTATTCAATTTCCGGCATTCCTTACAAGGTTTAGGTAAAAAGATCTTGCCTCTTATATCTAGTACCATAGAGATGGTAGGTAAGATTATTTTTACTTTTTTCATCATTCCCTATACAGGATATATGGGAGTTATCCTTTGTGAGCCAGTGATTTGGAGCTTTATGTTCTTGCAGCTTCTTATTGCTTTTTATAAAGAGCCTTATATAAAAGAGCATAGTCCTAAAAAGAAACCCCAAAGTCTTGGAGCATAATATTCTTTGGCCTTTCGACATAAATGTCGGAAGGCCAAGGCTTATAAATCTCCTACAATTTTAGTACCGTGAACTTCCTTTACTCCGGTTTTATTAACTATATCCATATAATTGTATCGGGTAATACCCCCACCAGCAAGTATTGTAATTCTATTTTCCCCATATTGAACTAATTCTTTTAACGTATTTAAGTTGTGAATTGCACTTTTTGGCCCACCTTTGGTTAAAACCCTGTGAATTCCCAATTCTATTAACCTATCTAATGCAGCCTTTTTATCTTCTATATAATCAAAAGCCATATGAAAGGTGATGCTCAAACCCTTTGCTTTATCAACTAATCTTTTTATAGTATCTTGGTCGATTGTGTTTTCAGGAGTTAGAGCACCAATTACAACTCCATCTACACCCAAAGCTTTACATATCTCTATATCCATTTCCATAATTTTGACTTCTTCTTTACTATATACAAAGTCCCCGCCTCTAGGACGGATAATTGTAAAAATAGGTATATTTAAAACTTCTTTCGCCATTCTAATTGTACCAAAGCTAGGTGTAGTACCACCTTCTTTTAAGTTATCACATAGCTCTATCCTATCTGCACCTAATTCACAGGCCTTTTTTGCTTCTAAGAAACTACCAACGCAGGCTTCTTTTAATACTTTCACTAGAGCTACTCCTTTCTTTAAATAACTTGTTAAAACTACTCTTTTCTATTATACATCAAATTACTTTAGGTTCATTGTAAAATTAAATGCAACACCTAAAAAATAGTAGAACCATAGTGAGAAATCCTGTATGATATAGATATCCAAAACCCTAAACATACAGGGAGGTCTCACTATGGCTCAACATAATTGTACCACGAAATGTCGCTCTTTTAAACACCTAAGTGTCTATG
>Ga0209537_1002287_pt1 | contig 19480 bp, 21 predicted proteins | sample BioPla4DNA1_FD_187698 | JGI IMG/M metagenome (GOLD analysis project Ga0209537, IMG submission 187698) | Biogas fermentation microbial communities from Germany - Plant 4 DNA1 (SPAdes) (version 2) | ecosystem: Engineered > Bioreactor > Anaerobic > Digestate | place: Bielefeld, North... | reverse complement strand
CTCAAAATAGATAGGTTCTATTCTCTGTTGATTAATTCCACCTGCTATGCAAAATGCATCGTTATAATGTGTCTTTTCCAAACCAAGACTTACTCTTTTGGATTTTGTAATATAACCGTAAGTGTATTTGCAATTAAGTATATTAACTAATTTCCATCTAACTGTTGACATAAAAGTAGCTTCTTTAAGTGGTTTTAGAATAGGCTCTAATCCCCATAGCTTACCATTCTCTTGGTGGTTTTTAGGAGTATGACACTTAATGCATAGCGTAATTAAATTGCTTGGTCTATTTGTTCTATCTTGTTTCCAAAAACCTATATGATGAATTTCTAAGGGTAAATCTTCTCTGCCGCATAACTGGCACTTATAATTATCTCTATAGAGTATATACTCTCTTAGGTTATAAAAATCTTTTTGTTCACCTTGTTGATAGCCTATGCCTTCTACATCTGGATTTTTTAGCTTGTGTGTATCAAAGTTAGCCACTTCTATTACCACATCTGTTACAGGAAGTATTTTCTTTAAAAAGTTAATAAATCTAATATGACTGTCAAATTTATGCTGTATAGAAGGTGCTAACCAATCATTGTGTCTTTTCCTGTTATCGAACCTTGGCTTTCTGTATCTAAGTCTACTGCGTCTTTGCCTTCTATACATAGATCTTTCCTTTAATCTTTCAGATATACCTTGAAGTAGTTTAACTTCACCACATATTAGTTCTTCCTTTTCAGTAATAGCAGAAAAACCAATATAACTGTAGCCACTATCTATTCCAAGTGTAATAGGCTGTGTATAGGTAGTGGTTTCATATAGAAGCTGAATAGTAAATGGTTTTCTTCTAATAACTTTAGCTTTCTTGTGTTTTAGTAGTATTCTAACTTTAGCATGATTTTTAGTAGGCATTAAAGGTTTACCTTCTTTAGATATTACAAATACCACATTAACCCTCCTTAAAGAGTAATAACTCACTACAAAGTAGTGGTAAGTCCACATCGCCAATGTTATATGGGGTTTTGTATGGCAGCAGCACTTCTCCTACCCTCAGATATGTTTAACCACTGCCCTCAGAGCATAGGACTTGTGGAGCATCCTATGGTGACTATATATTCCCATATAACGTAGCCCGATAGGGTTAATACCCCCTTGGCTGAGGCTAATCAACTGAGCTTGTTAATCACAAGCTCCACCCTCTATAGGGTGGGGTAGTTGACATATTTCATCATTTCTGAAGCCATATCGACATCCCTGATGCGAGATTCAGCTGCAGTCATATTTTCAGCAGATGTATTAAGATTTTTAATAGTGTATTCAAGCCTGTTTTGGAAAGCACCAAGATTTGCCCTTTGTCCTGATACTTCCTTTAATGCATTATCTATAGCCCCTAATGCCTTATTAGCTTCATCTGCTGTCGTCAGATTTGTTTCACTAAGCTTTGTTGCACCACCAAGAGCTGTTGCTCTCATATCTCCAATTGAAATTTCCATGGTTTGTCCACTGTTAGCTCCAATTTGTAATTTTATAGACCCAGCAGCTGTTATATCAAAAGTATTATTTTCAGTAATTTCAGATATTGAAGAATTAATTTCAACAGAAATTCCCATTGAAGAAAAGTTTATTGTTTTTGTATCAAACCCAGTAGGAGCTGCCCCATAATTCACGCTTTCCGTACGCCCACCCTGGGTCAGAGTTATTGTCTTATTATCAGCGTCAACTTCAAGTTTATATCCGTTTGCTGCTTCAGCTCCATTAGTTGTTATTTTTGTAATACCATTATTGGGGGAAAGGTTTGTCCCAACATTGCTTACACTTGAACTTAAAGATCCATTCAATAATTTTGTTTTATTAAATTCCGTATCATTGCCTATTCTTGTTATTTCAGTTACAAGAGCCTGATATTCCTTATCAAGTGCAGCTCTGTCTTCTGCATTTGTATTGGTATCATTTATAGCTTGTACTGTTATTTCACGCATTCTTTGAAGAATTGCGTGTGTTTCATTAAGGGCACCTTCTGCTGTCTGTATCAGAGAAATGCCATCCTGTGCATTTCTTGCAGCCATATTAAGCCCCCTGATCTGTGCTCGCATTTTTTCACTTATCGCAAGCCCAGCAGCATCATCCCCTGCACGGTTAATGCAAAGACCAGAAGATAGTTTTTCCATTGATTTAGATTGGGCTTCCAAAATTAAACCCAACATCCTGTGGGTATTGAAAGCCATTAAGTTGTTATTAATTCGCATAAAAAATCATCCTCTTTGATGAAAATTTTTTAAATTATGTATAAGATATTGTATTTCCTTTTGTTTTTAAATTAACCAATATATGTCATATATTGGTTAATATACTTTAAAATCCAATTATTGTAAACATTATAACAATTTATTAATATAAAAAATGTTATATTTTTTTTATAAAAAACTATTCTTTTATAGAAAGGAGGATGAAAAATGAACTCTGTTGTTGTTAACTTTTTTGGCGGACCATGTGCAGGAAAAACGGTCTTATCGTGGAATTTGGCTGTGCGTTTGAAAAAAGAAGGGATATTGGCAGAAGTTGTACCTGAATACGCAAAAATTCTGGTTTACGAAGGAAGAGGAAAAGCTCTCAAAAATCAAAGATATGTTTTCGCAAAGCAAGAATTCGCAATAAGTAATTTAATAACAGAAAATCAGGTTGTTATTGTTGATTCGCCTATATTATTGTCATTAATATATCAAAAGGATAACACGATAAAATCATTTGTGCCTTTTGCGCTTGAAGTATTTAATTCATATAATAATTTGAATTATTTTGTAAAAAGAATTTATTCGTATCAGCCACAAGGAAGGGTTCAAAAGACTGAAGATGAAGCCGTTTTTTATGACAAAGCTATAAAAAAGCTTCTTAATGATAATGGGATTCCTTATAAGGAAATAGTCAGTGATGACAAGTCAATTGATTTGATTTTAAATGATATTTTGACAAAAATAAATGAGGGCTGACAGCCCTCTTCATTTTTTGCGGTTTTTTCAGGGGAACCCCCTTTTTTTGTGCCATTTTTGTTGCGTTGGCTCGCTTTGTCTGTAAGCCTATTGGTCTTGTGTGCAATGGGGTTGTCCCGTCCGTTACCTACCTGTATTAAATTGTTTGAAGTAACAGAATAATCAATCATACAGTCAATATCAACATGCGAACCAAATAATAGTAAAAACTCAATAAAATTTATGAAATTTTGCTGAATCACATTTAACTTCGCTTAATAAAATTGATGAAAATGTTTTATTTCCATCCTTTTTTTTGCTTTTATTTACAGCTTTGGTATATATAAACAAACTACTCTTTTTTACGAAAGGGATTTATGTTGTTCTTTTTGTCTTTCATTTTTTTACACTGATTATAGACAACATCGTTATAAATAAACTTATATTGCCAATCTATTCTTTAGTTTATCTGGGGTTTTCCTGGGGGGTCTCTTTAGACCCCGTGGGGCCCTTGTGGGGCAGCCGAACACACACCCACACACACACAATAAAATAATAAAAAAATTAAAAAAAGAATAGAATGAAGCAATGGCGTTTTCTATAAAGGTAACAATGATGTTTTTCATAGTCATATTTATACCTTGCCCTTTCGTAGTTTACTTTTTTATATTTTTGCTGTAGTTTCTCGGTCTTCCTAAGATGTAGTTTCTTAATTAGTTCTTTCGATCTTCATATTTGGGTAATGTTCCTACCTTTTTTTTTATTTCTTATTATATTATAATTCTTTGTTTTTTATTTTATAACGTTAATTGCGGACTTTTATAATTGCGGAATCAATATTCTTCCAAACAAAAAAAGGCTGATGCCAGCCTTTTTTAAAAAAATATTCTTTTTATTTTTTCGATAAAATCAATTATCCAGTATTTGACGTTCGCCATTAAACTTTCAGCGTAGGAATAAAATGTATCCAGACTTGTTTTGAAATTTTCATTGAGTCCTGAAGCAAATATAGCAATCATTATCAACAACGCAGCACCAAATATAATTGCAAAAATAATGTTTGTTATCTTCTTTTTTATTTTATCACCTCTGTAATCCATCATTTTTCATTCACCTCTGTTTTTTCAACATAAAGTCCGCAACAGCAAATTTGTTCTTCCCTGAATTTTTTACAGGGACATTTTGTGTCTTCAGTCCTTTCTGGGGTACAAGGACAATAACCTCCATTGTTTTTTAAAAAATTTCTTATTCTTTCAACAACCATTTTGTCTGGATTTAACATCATTTTCTTTTTTCCCATTAGATCACCCCCCAATAACATACTTATATTACTTTTTTTTAATAAAAATATTTAAAAAAAATGCTTTATTACCCCTGTTGCAGCTTATAAATCAATATTTTCATTATATAATATATACGAATACTTATATTCAAGCAAAGAAGGAGTTGTTGTTTTATGAAAATTACTGCAAAGCTAACAAAAATTGAAAGCGGAAAGGTAAGGGCGTTAGGATCGATCGTTATAGATGATGCTGTAAAAGTTGAAGGAATCAGGGTTATTGAAGGGGAAAAAGGACTTTTTGTTGCGATGCCGCAACGTAAAAACAAAGAAGAAAAATACGAAGAAATCGTATATCCCGTAACCCGTGAAGCAAGGGAACAAATCATAAAAACCGTCCTGGACGCTTATAATGCTTTGTAAGCGATCTTACAAAAAAATCCACTACATAATAGTAGTGGATTTTTTTTGCTAAATTGATATTTCCATATCAGCGTTATTTTCTTTTTCCCTGTTCTTAACTGGGGATCCCTCTATAATCATTCCGATATTTTTGTCTAAGTCTTCTTCCCTGTAAGCAGTGATTTCATTTTTTATAATCTTCAATGTTTGTGTTTCATTATAGGTTGAAAGCTCATTCATAAAACTGTCTATATTCTTTTTGGCAATATCAACATGCCCTTCATTATATATATATGAAAATGATTCTTTAGTAAGCAATTCCATTTTCGCCTTAGTAAATTGCGGAGATATATCAATTCCCTTATCTTCAAGATAAATCAGTGCTCTTGCAAAAGATGCAATATTCTTTGTTGCTTCATCTATACCTTCTGGTTCATAATTTTTATAACCTTTTATAAAGTCTCCAAACTTGTGATCCTTTACTATTCTTTCCTTTACTTCAGGAAAACCTTCAGATAATTCAAGTGCCCTTTCATAACTTTTTTCAGTTAAATTTGTATATAATTCAGGGAATTTATTTTCCAATATCCCATAAAAATCAGATTCATTCAGAATATCAGGGGATCTTTCCTTTAATATTTCAACTACTTTTTTGAAATTTTCATTTTCAACAATAGCTTCTTCTAGATTTTTAGCAAAGAATAAAGATGATGTGTTTTCTGGTGAATTTGCTGATGATATTACAGATGCTTCGATAGAATTCATCTCCCTTATATTATCCCTTATTTCGTCTTCTATTGTTTTACTCTCCTTTATCGTTTCGGACAATTTTTCAATTATATCTGCTGGAAGTATTGCTTCATATTTCGGGAGATTTTCCAAGCTGTCTTCTATATTATATTCTTTTTTTATTTCATCAAGAGTATTGTCTATAAATTTTTTCCTTTCGTTTAATTCTTCAATTTCCCCCGCTAAATAACTCATATTATCATATTTTTTATTAAAATCTTCAAGGAATTTGTCCAAGCCTGTAATTATTTCATCTATTTTATTCATCTTATTACACCTCCGAATTGGATTCTTTTATATATTATATACAAAGAGCAGCCAATATAATAAATTTTTGTATAAAAAAAAAGATCCTGCTTAACCAGTAGGATCTTCTACAGAAATGTCCAATTCATTGGCTATTAATTTTGTATATTCAAGATCTTTTCCATATGATAAATTATACGCCACTTCTATGATTTCATAAACTTTTCCAAAATTATAAAATTTTATATTTTCAAGCGTTTCTTTTTCTTTTTTTACTCTGTCAATTATTTCATCCTTTAGAACAACATCTTTTTTAATTTTTAACAGAATTTTTTCTGAAATTTTAACAGTATTAAACGGATCAATACTTGGATCTAGATCTTGTTCAACACTCCTTATGACATCAGGAGAGGATACCATTATTTCAGCTGCTTTTACTTCTGTTTTTTTATCCATTCTTTGATATACAGGGGAAATTATGATATGTTCAATTTCTTTATAATAATTACAATATTTTCTTTTCCCATTCTTTTTCTCCCCTTTTTATTTATATTGTCATTATAATATATATTTGTTGAAATTTTTAAGAAAAATTTTTATTTATGCCTTTTACTGAATAGAATATATTTGAAATAATTATAGAGAGGTGGTTTTATGGGCGTTAAAAGTACACTTGATTTGTTTCCTAGGCTGCTCAGGGGGTTGCCTGATTTTATGAGAAAACCTGATTTAAAAAAAGAAATGAATCCAGGGATAAATGATCCTTCGCAACAAACGGATATTGCTTCAAATTCATATGTTCAGATACCTCTTATTCCGCTTGAAGGTTATGAGGATCCTGATATAAATTTCTTTAATTTTTATTATAGGGTTTCTCATTATAATGGCGACCTCAAGTTTGTAAGTTTTCATATTGAAAAATGTAATAATCCTGCTGATTATATGGACTCTTATTATTCTGGCGGTAACTTTAATATAAGGAACCATAATGATATGGATTATTCTTATATTTTTTCACCACTTATACCACCAGAAATACCATATTATAATGTTGGCGCAAGGACTGATTCGTATGAAAGGACACGCTTGAATTCTATCGATGAAATTGAATATAACAGCAAACATTTCGAAACAGCTTATTTATTTAGTAAACTTAATCTGAATTCAATATTCAGATATAATACAAAGTTCTTTAATACTGATTACGGAAAAGAAGCTTTCATTGAATATGCTGAAGATATTTTACAAGCATATAACGAAATAAGAAGGGAATATTTCGAAATTAATCCTTCAGCAAAAGAATTACTTGATCTTTCAGAAGAAAATGTTGATCCTCAAGAACAAAAAAGTGATGTTGAAAAAAGGCAATTGTCCATTGCGCGTGAAGGTTGTGCGAAAACACTTGTTGATTTGGCTATCGTAAGTGAAAAAATGCAAAATGTCATAAAAACAAGAGAAAAAGAATTGATTGAAAAAATAGAAACTTACAGGTTCCATGAGCTTAGAGAAGAATTGTATTTTGCAAGAAAAGCAAATGATTTGGAGCGAATATCAAAACTTGAAAAAGAATTGATTAATTCTTATAATACCGCAAGATTTTTTATAATGAATGATAAATTTGAGGAAGTCTTGGATCCTGATATATTTAAAGATTGTAAAGGAGATTCAAAAGAAAACCTTGATGAGTGTAAAAATCAACTTGAAAAGCTTTACAAAGAAAATATGGTTATTTTGAGCAAATACTATGGAAAATATAATGAAGCTGATTTTGTTGATTTATCAGAAGAAGATTTTGAAAAACTTAAAATAAATTCAGAAAGAATTGATTTCTTAACAAAGTATATAGAACTCCATCCACAGAGTGATAATATATTAAAACCTTTTGATATAGATAATTTCCAACCTCGTGTATTTAATCCTGATCCTGCTCTTGTTGAAGAAGGAAAAAAGTTGTTTGGAAGAAATAACGGATTTGGAAGTTATTTTGACCTTTTTTCCAATAATCTTCAGGAATTGGATGAAATTTATAATGACAGGCTAAAGATTTTGGAAGAAAGAAAACGCGAATTTAAAGAAACAGTAGAAAAATATCTTTCTACAAAGGATGAATCACTTAAGGAAGATATCGAAACGCTAGCAAAAAGAATTACGACAATAGACAAACAGATTGATTTCATGAACAGGTATAGAGACCAATTGCTGATTATGGAAGTCGATCCAGAAGATATAAAAAAGGGAAATATGTATTTTGGAGTGAATGAAAATGGAGAATTTATTTTTGAAAAAATTTGCAGAGATCAGGGCGCATGTTATCAAAAATATCAGCAAATCAAAAGTGAATGTATTGGATTAAATGAATTAATTAATGAAAAGTTTAAGAGTAATGAATCTGTTGCGGAGGAAAAAGCTAGACTTTCACAGATGGAAGCACAAATGGCATTTCTAAAAGAATATTTAGCGAAATATTCTATGGGTAAGGAAAATTATGAAAAAATGCAGCAGATATTAGATGTTTCCGATGTAAATCCTCTAAAAGAAAACTTGACAACAGAAGAAAAATTTAATATATCCCGTAAATTAAGAGAAGTAATGGAACTTGATAAAAACCCTGACAGAAAAGATTTAAAATTTATGGATTTTTATAGCGAAACAAAATTGACGAAAGAAGATATATTTGAAAGAATTCCTTTTGATATTGCTGAAAGTGCATTAATCAAAAAAGAAAATGATTCAGTTGTTGAAATCAATAATATTATTAAAAGTGTTGTAGATGGTGAACCTCTTACTAAGGCAGATATGGAATATATTAAAAAATTTGATAATGATTTTATTCAATATGGTGCTAAAGAAAATGGAAAAATACAGCAAATTGAAACTCTAAGGGATGCTGCCAGGGAGCTGTTCAATGGTATGAACGAGAAAGACAGGCTTACAATTTTGGAATACAGTAGAAATTATGATGATATACAAAGATGTGTTGATAATTTCAGGGAAAAATACACTTCTTGTATTGAAGAAATGAAAAATGCTGAAGATGTAAGCGCTCTTGAACAGGAAAGGCTTAATTATGAAGAGGTTCTTAAAGCCCTGGATAATTATGTTGATAAAATATCTGGAGTAGACAAGGAAATATACGAAGATAATTGGGAGGTTATTGAAAAAGAAGCAAAAGTTCGTGCACTTAGGGAAGAGGATGAAAAATTCAGCGCATATCACGTGTTGAAAGAAATTGATTCGGAAAGAACAGCTGAAATGTTTGATTCTATCGAAAAGATTCGCGAAAACATACAATTGTGCAAGGATGATTCAGAAGAAATAAAGAAAGCTGTTCAGGAATTGGTAGAATTGCGTAATATAAGGGAAAATATGAGTGATAAGGAAGAAATTGCGGAAATAGACAGTTCATATAAAGAATTGTATGATGATTTTATTGAAAGATATGGAGCATATAAGTTTGTAAGCGAAAGTATAAATGAAGATTATATGGTTCTTTCTGAAAGGATAGAAGAAAAGTTAATGATGAATGAAATAATGGAAAAGGTTGCCATTAACTTTGCAAAAGAAGATGAAGTAATTTTTGCGCATACTGATATTGAAAACCTTATTCATGAAAAAAGAGAACTGGAAAACGAAATTTTAAGCATAAAAGCGCTGAATGTTGAGGAGCTTTCGGATGGTTTGTTTAAAGAAGAAAAACTTGTTGAAGATATGGAAAGAAGAGGTATCAAAATAGAAAGTGAAACAATTGATTTGCAACAAGATTTTGAACAGGATTTGGAACCAAGCAGAAGTGAAATTGGCGGACCAGTTGTTGAAGATGAATATGAATCTGAAAAACTTCCTAATACAAGAAGAAAGGGTATTGATTTGGAAATTGGAGATTAAAAAAAGAGAGGGGTTTTCCCTTCTCTTATTTTTTTTCGTTTTTCTTGCTGACTATTATTGTCACGTACCTTCCTTCTACAATTTTTTTGCGTATGAATGTGAAATCTTCATAATCAAGTATGTCAAACATTGAAACATTAATTTTACCAATATTGTTTATTTCGATAGAAATCATTTCATCATTGATTTTTCTTTTATATACCTTGTCAGTATAATCAACAATCCCATCGACTTGATATTCAAGTAAGCTTGATAGATGATTATTTATTTCTGGCAGTTTAGAAAGATCTTTTTTAAAATCTATTTTTATATTTTTTTCTAATTCTAACGGAAATACATGCGGAAGTATATCACCATACCTGAATTTTGAAAAATCAAAATTCCTGGCATATATAAGATCTGGATATTCCTGTACAAGCTGCACTTCAAAAATTTCATCATAGAAAGCATTTTTGTTCAGATTTATTATGATCGGGAAATCCCCTTTCCTCTCAATTTCTATGCAATTGTTTATATCTTTATCCTCTTTTACAACTTCAATATTATCAATATATGTTATATAGTTCTTATATTCTTTTTTGCTGTTTTTTGTCGATTCAAACAATACATTCTTTTTTAATTTATATTCATGCCCATATTTGTTGTTTAAATATTCAATCATAAAATCTAAGCTTATAACATCTATTTTTTCTTTAATTTTAAAAGATAACTCCATCTAATCCATCACCCCTGTTTTTATCATATAACAAATATTTTTATTTTTCAAGATTTTTTACACATATTTATGTTTGACTATTTTTTTATGAACTATTCATATTATTTTTTAAAAAACCTATAATATATTATCATATAATAAAAACAGGGAGGAAAAAATTTTATGGAAAATCTTAATGTTGTTAGGTTTAACAGTGCGGAAGAGGTTGGTGAATATTTAACGAAACATTTAATGTTTCACCGCGGCATTGGCAAGGTAAAGTTCAATATAGATGATGATGGAAAGGTTTTTACAGTCACTGCAAGAGGAAAATCAGGGCTTGGAAAGGATGTTGAGGCACTTCTTGATGTGGATATTTATGAGTGTGAGGGAATAGATAGTGATACAAAGGAATGTATCTATTCTTTCACTGAAGATCAATTTGCAAGGCTGACAGAGGAAGCTATGGGGAAAAAAGGGAAATTCCATCTTATTGATGGCAAAATTTTATTTATCCCTTCGGAGGGTGATCAGGAAGACTTGGTAAGCGAATTGCTTGAGCACGGCGAATGTATGGTTTACCGTGCCGAAGCGACAGATTATGACGATGTCCGAGATCTTCGGGCTACATTAGTTGATTTGTTGGAACAAGCTATGTTTATAAACGAAAAGCTTGGGGCATCCGCCGTAGCAATGGATGCGCAGGGAATTATCAATGATATAAAATCATTGGAATAACGCCTTTTAAAGGCGTTATTTTTTTATTCAGGATCAATGCTTAAAATTTTGAAACCATTCACTGACAGTTTTCCCTTTATTGCGAATTTTTCTCCATTTATCGCTCTTTGCTTCAATTCTGCATCAAAAAAGCTTTGGTTTGCTGTTTTAGGAAGATTGAAATTTATAATACATGATTTTTCTGTAGTTTCAACAACCCTTCCTTTCATATATGGCTTTGTGTTCGGATTCTCCAGGTATCTTTTCGTAATTATCCTTTTACTGTCTCCAATTAAATATTGCATATATATTTTTTGTCCTTTTTTTGGTTCAAATGAAAGCTGGTTTAAATTTACTTCTTCTATATCATATTTTATATAATATACGTCAAGTTCTTTGTAGTATTTTATATTTGCAGTCAAAATCAATGTGTCAGAAAAAAATGACAAAGTTGTGTTAAAAAGAACTGCAATAACAATTGAAAGCATTACAAGCGTATATATTATCCCGTATTTTACTACAATATTTTTTTTCTCTTTTTTTTCTTTTTTGTTTTTTTTATTCTTTTTGCTTCTTTTTGTTTTCTTCTGTTCTTCCGTTATTTCTTCGTCTTTATTTATTTCGGGGCTATTTTTATCAGGCTCTTTTTTTTGTTTGTTGCTTTTCTTTTCCTTTTTTGCCTTGATAATTTCTTTAATAAGGCTATATATTTCAACCACCCCCTTACTGAATAACTCTATTTAATATTATATAAAAAAAGTGGCTTATTAGCCACTTTTTTAAGTTTTAACTGCTTTTACGTTGTTTTGAATTCTGAAAACAACGTAAAATTTGTTCGTTTTTATTTACCACCAAGCGCCAGTCTACATTTCTTATTGTCTTTTTTTTCGCTAATGGTGATATAATGTAGCAATACTCTTCCATTACATGCGTTTTTATTTTAAATTCCTTTAAAATTTCTTTTGTCTTTTTTACGCAGTGATGCAATCCTCCTCCTATCAAGTATATTTCAGCGTTTTCTTTTTTCCATCTTTCGATAAATGACAGAAAAGTCTTGTCAATAAAGTATATATGTGAATTTTTTTGACATATTATAGCTCCATCTGGAACTTTTATAATACTCTGTGAAGTCCCTGATATTGCTTCAGTATTTGCCACTATATAAAAAAACTCATATTCTTTTGTATATGATTTCTGAAGCATGCAATCCGTATTTTCCAATATAAATGCTGGGACGTAATCATGCAGGAAGTTTTTGTCTGTAAAATCAACCATATATACTATTTCGTCAAATTCATCCTTTGTTTTTTCTATAAATTTCTGAACTTTGTTTAAGTATTGTTTGTTGAAATTATTTTGATATTTTTTTTGTATATCTACTATTAGCAATATCTTCAAATATAACTCCCTCCATTTTTTCATATGTTTGTGTACTATCTAATATTTCATATCTTACATCGTCTATAATCCTTGCTATCATGTTTTCATGATAGAATACTTTTTCAGAATCTGAAATTGGTTTTCCAAAATAGTTTCCGTATACAATGGGATATACTATTGGATTTACTCCTTTGAATACTACTTTCCCTTTATTCTGTGAAGGATAAATACTTTCTTTTGCATAAAAGTCTGTTTCCGAAATTGCTTCTTCTTCAGAATTTACTTGCTTTATAATCCTTATGAAATTTTTTAAAACAAAAAAGTCATATTTTATCGGGATGTCTGTTTTTTGTGAAAAATCTTCAATATTTTTGATTATTGCATCCCACATAGTACTTTCAATATTGCTTACATCGAATACTATTTCGTCATCCATGTAGGCAATAAGAATATTTGTAGGATCATCTGCTTTTTTGTCCAGTTCTGCCATGTATTCTTCTTTTGACAGAACTGTTTTTAAAACAATTGGAATGAACTGCCCTATCAAATGCTTTTCAATCCGCAGCTGCCTTTTTGGGTTAGTATGTCCAAATATAACCTGTCTGATATATTTTGATTTTCTTATGTGTTCAATTTCAGTGAATTCCGAAATAAACTCATAATAATTTTTTTTGTTTATAACAAGGCTTTCATCGAATTTTCGCAGCGCATTAAAATTTGCATTTGACAGGTCAATACTTAACAGGATTTTTCCAGTATTTGTCTTTTTGTATATTGAATTTCTGCTTCTCTGTATACCAAATGGAGGATATAAAGACATATCAAATGTTTCAAACTTTTTATAAGCTTCGTTGTTTTTGATAAGATCAATAATTTTTTCTTGTATTATATTGCAATGTTCAAGAAATTTATTTTCTCCTCCGAACTGTTCAACTGTTTCAACATACTTTTTCCACTCTTCGTAGAAACCAAAGAATTTAAGCCTTTCAGAAAAGTATGGATCCTTATATATATTTATTGGATATTCATTGTCCTTACAAAATCTTTTCTTTAAAACAGTTGATACCATATTTATTTTCCTTTCCTTCCAAAGTTTTTTGTTTATATATATTATACGCTTTATAAACAAAATAACAAATAAAAAAATAAGCGGCATAATAACCGCTTATTTAAAATTGGGGATATTTCCTGCAATTATTGTTGTAGGGTTGAAATTTAGTTTCAATTTTGTTGCTTCCCTCAAGTACCCCATCATTTCCTTTATTAAAAGGCTGACAACCCTTACTTTAATATTGTAGATTATAGCTTCCAACATCAGCGATATTTGTTTAAATATCACTGAAAGAGGATCTTTGATACCTGTTTCCATTATCTCTTCCTGAAATTTTTTTATTTTTTCGTCAAACATCTGTTTCTCAGAGAATAAAATTTGCCATTTGTAATCAAGTTCCTTCTGTGTTGCCAAGGCTAATTTTTCCAGCTTCCCGATTTTCTTTGCAATTCTCTTTTTTACATTTATCACTCCATTGTGATATAGGAAAAGTTCATTCAGAGAATTTGCATATACCTCACAAACCAGTAACATTATATATTCCATTTCATTCTTTGGGAGCTGGTTAAATTTTGACCCATCCACATAAATTTCTTTGCAAATGATTTTTTTATCCTTTATAAGCAAACTTGATTCTTTTTTTATATATTCTATGTTACATCTGTTCAAGGCTGTTTCTATTGCGTCTGTTCCGTAATAAATGTGCGAAAAATAACTAGGAACCTCAGCAACTAGAAATTTGAATGTTTCATCCATCTTTATAACCCCCCATACATACTGTTTATATTATACTATATTCATTTTTTCGAGAGCAATAATTATTATTTTTTTCTTTAATAAAAAACCCCATTTATAAACATGGGGTCTTTACATCAAAGTTCTCTTATTTTTCCAATACAATCATTACATATATTTTTATCTCTGTATCTTGTAAGATGTTTGTCAGAGCCGCATAATATGCATACTGGCGTGTATTTTGCCACTATAACATTTTTTCCATCTATAAATATTTCAACAGGTTCTTCCACTCCCCAACCCAATTCTCTTCTTACTTCTTTCGGAATAACTAACCTGCCAAGCTTATCTATTTTTCTTACTACCCCTGTCTCTTTCATAAAAAAACAACCCCTTTCGTTTGGTAAATTTTACATATACATTTTATTTTTTTTATATTGTTTTATTCTGAAAAAAGGTGTTTAATGTTATATTATGGCATGTGGAAGAATAAAATAAGTAAAAATCATATTTTTAATAAATTGCAAGGGAAGAAGAAAAAAGTACAATAAATATACAGGGGGTTAAATATGTATAGTGATTTTGCTAAGAGATACGAGGAGTTTCAGAATATGTACTTTGACGCAATGTGTGTAAAAGATGCTATTGCTGCTTTTTTGGACAGAGAGATAAAAAACAATGCGTCAGGTAAAAAAATCGGAGAGCAGGCAAAATTTTACCATTATAGAAAAATAAAGAATAAATTGCTTGCAAATTCAGATTATATAAGAAGGCATCAGAACGATAAGAATATCAGTTTTTCTTATATAGAGAAATTAATTAACATTGCGAAAGGGTCTTGTCTAAGTGTATTTAGTGAGGTATATTTAGACAAGGAGATGGATGATAAATTGTATAGTATGATCAGTGCAGCTTTGATTTCTGGTCAAGAATTGAATCAGAAAATAATTTCTAAAGCTCTTGGCATTTCAGTTAAAGAACTTTCTAACATGGGAGTTACAAAGAAACATATAGAGCTTGCCAATCAATCATTGAAAGTTCTTTTCAATCAGTTAAACAAATATGTTGAACGAGAAAAGATTACGAAAGAGGAAATGATGCAATCGATTGAAGAAGAAGCAGAAAGAATTCTTTCTTCCATGAAGGAAAACGCTAAAGAGCCGCAAGGTATAGTCAATAAATTTTTTATTGACTTGATCAACATGATTGTGAAGGATCCCCTAACTTTTAAAACGGATAAAACGGTTGAAATACAATCTGAAAATGGAGGGCAATATAGGCCCGATGCTATATTTTTTGATAAGAATGGATTTATTAAAGGCATTATTGAAGTAGTTTTCCATAATTCAAAATCATACAGGGAAACTTTTAAAGACAAGATAGCAAAAGAGCTGGCAAAGGTAATAGAAGATGAAGCCAGGATAAAGTATGGACATAGTGGCAGAAAGAAAAAAATTTTATACATTTGTAATAAGCTTAATTATAAAAATGTATACAGTATTGTTGACAGTCTTGGTGATATCGCAAGACAATATATTGATGTCGTTAATGTTGACGACGGTAAAAATGGAGAAAAAGTATTTTTCGTCATATACGAACACGTTATCCGATTTTTGAAAGGGATTAACGTACGTTATGACGAGAAGGTCCTTCCAATAGATGTTCTTCGTAAGAATAATAAAAAATAAAAAAAGAGGCAGGTTGTAAACCTGCTTCTTTTTTCTTCCCTACATTTTTGATTTTTCATTGTAAACGAATACATTTTTTAGTATTCCCTTTGAAATAACCTCACCAATTAATTTCCCAACATTTTATCTCCCTTCCTTACATTTACTTTTTCCTGTTAAGTTTTTTTATTTATGTCTTTTACATATTACTGCCAAATATATATATAAACAAAAAAATATCCTTAACAGTATTTTTTTTGTATTTAATTGATTAAAAAAAAAGAAAGAGCTGAAAAATTGCCCTTTCTTTATATTATTGCTGTTATTTTGGTAACCATGATGACAATCATTATCATAAAGAATATGTTTGCAATAATTTTTATTATGTGAGAATATTTCAAAAACCTGCCTTTTATATCTTCTGGTTCCTTTATCAGCAAAAGCAACAATACTACAAGGATTAACGGAAGCACAAACATAATGTTGTAAAGTACCAGCATAAGTATATAACTTATACTTAATTCAGCGTTTATCATATATGTTATTGTAGGAATATATACCTGCCCAGTACAACTAAATTCCATAGCAGCAATTATAACACCAGCAATAAATGCCGCAAGAACAATAAATTTCGTTGAAACAGCCTTCCTGAATATTTCTGATATTTTAAATTTCGTTTCCGTAGATAGCTGGTTCTTAAACCCAGTAATGTCATTTTTTTTGAAGCCGTTAATAATATCTATTGTGTTAAGGTAAACAGCTATAATACAAAGTATAATCGATACTACATATACAGATACCATAATTGCCGTGCTTCCAGAAATTGTTTTAAGTATTGTAAATAATCCAAGACCTATTGCCAGATTGCTTATAAATGATCCAGCTATAAATATAATGGCTGTTGGGATTACAGTCTTCTTTTTTCCCCTGAAAAGAAGAAATGAACAAAATATCATCAGTACTGAAATAGCACATGGATTTATGCCGTCAAGAAGTCCTGCAAGAAGTATTCCAGCAAATGTAATTTCTTTGGCTTTTTCTTTAAAAAATGACTTTTCCATATCTTTATCCAGCTCCATTATATATGTCTGGTATTTTGACGGTTCTTTTTTTGCAAGTTCAATTGTCCATAAAAGGTTGTTTTTTATGTCACTATTATTGTCAAAAATCCTGCTCCCAAGAAATAACATCGGAATGTTGTGCTGTTTTGCTTCATCTATTTTATAGTATTTTGCGTATTGTTCTTGTATAGCAAGATTTGAAGGATCATCTATGGAATATTCTATTACACTGATTTGTTTATCTTTTTTTATTGCATCTATTATTGGTTTTACTTCTTTGCAAGATGAACATGAATCTGAATAGAAATAAACTATTGTCAGTTTCTCTGATGCTGCGTTTGCTATAATTTTAGAAAATAAAAACATAAAAAGCTCTATGATTATTAGAGCAAACAATATTTTTGAAAATTTCCTGTTCATTTATGATACCTCCCGATTATTGTTTGATTCTTTTTCTGATACTATCCTTGCTATTGAAATATACTTTGTTGCCACGAAAATGTTCCACAGGGGGAGTAAAGATAAGATAAAACTATTTTCTGGAAAAAACAGCGGGTTTTCTTCATCTATCAGTTTTTTATCTATGAGTTTTTGAAAATATTTTTCAGCCTGTTCCCTGTTTTTCTGTATGTTGTTTGTCATATGAATGAAGCAAATCCAGTAGAAAATTACTGTTATTATATAAATTGTAAATGTTATCCAAAACATTATGTTCCTCCTTTGATTTGTTTTCTTATATTGATTATATAACGGAAAAAGAAAAAAAAGAAGCAGAATGTTGGCTTATTATTGTGTATTATTTTGTTTTTTATAAAGGGTTGTAAAATGCTTTAGTTTTTCTTATAATTATTATAAGAAAAATTTCAGGGAGGAAAAAAAAGATGAGGGTTTTAATTATTTTGCAAGGACCTCCAGGGGCTGGGAAAAGCACCCTTGTTAAGGAGGCAGGGTTGGAACATTATTGTCTGTCGAGCGATGACATCAGACTGAAGTATAATGGTTTAATATTGACAGAATATGGTTATGGAATTTCTCAAGAAGATAATAAAGATGTATTTAGATTATTTTACAGGTTAATAGAAGCAAGAATGCGCAAATCTTTATTTACCATAATCGATTCTACAAATGTAAGAGCTGAGGACATAAATAAATTCAGACAATTATCAAAGGAATACAGATATAAAGTATATGTAGTCAGGTTTGATAACGTCAGTCTCGATGAACTTATAAAAAGAAATAAACATAGGGGATTTAGAAATGTTCCCGAAGATATAGTAAAAAGAATGTATAAAACAATGAAAGTGGAAAAGGTTCCATCGTGGATTGACGGGGTTGTTTCCCCTGACGAATTCATGTCAATAGCTATGTATAAGTTAGTTGACTTGTCTTCCTATAAAAAGGTCATACACGTAGGGGATGTACATAGCTGTTTTGATGCGTTGAAGGCTGGCATAGGGGAAATCAATCCAAGTTTTTTCTATGTCTTTCATGGTGATCTTCTTGATAGAGGAGTTCAACATGAAGAAACTTTACGGTTCTTCATGTCGATTGTGGATAAGCCCAATGTGGTTATATTGTGGGGCAATCATGAAGACCATCTATGGGCTTATGCAAATGGGCATGTCAGAAGAAATAAATCATTTACTGATACAGCAAAAAGCCTGAGCAGGTTTGATAAAAAGGAAATAAGATCTTTTCTTAAAAAGTTAAAGCCTGTATATTCGTATGAATATAAAGGGAAGAGAGTTTTATGTACGCATGGTGGATTACCTGTTTTTCCTGATAATTTATATCTTGTTAGAGATTCCCAGTTCATTCGTGGAGTTGGGGATTGCGAAACGGATATAGATCTTCTTTTTGAAAAAAATGAGACAAGACATAATTACTTCCAGGTTCATGGACACAGGAATGTGTTCGGGAAACCTATAAGGGCTTCAGAAAATTCGTTTAATTTGGATGGAAACGTGGAAATTGGAGGAGAATTGCGCATTCTTACACTTTCCGATGAAGGGTTTGAAGAAATAGCAATTCCGAATCCAAATGCTGTTGAAATTATTGAAGAAACAAAAGAACTAATAGCGGCTACAGCCGAGTAAAGCCTGCAAAATTGCAGGCTTTATTTTTTTATGTAAGAAAATAGCAAGAAGACTCCCACCTCTTTAGGTGGGAGATGAATTGCTAACAAAATCTTTTAGAATTTTAATAACTAGGTTGTTAAAACTTCTATTGTCCTGCTTAGCTATTTTCTCTAGCTTTTTCTTAAGGTCTTTAGGTATTGTGATAATTGTCCTCACCTTGTCTTGTGATATAGCCATACTATCACCACCTCACTAATATTATATCACTATAACATATAGTTGACAAGGTGATAACACTATGATATAATAATCATGGTGGTGATAGTATGTTAAGAGCTTACAGATACAGATTATATCCCAATAAAAAGCAGCGAGAATTAATCCATAAGACAATAGGTTGCTGTAGGTTTGCATATAATTACTATCTTAACAAACGCATCGAAATATACCAAAATGAAGGTAAAACATTGAATTATAACGCATGTGCTAATGATTTGCCTAATCTTAAACAACAATACCAATGGTTAAGAGAGGTAGAT
>Ga0209537_1002286_pt1 | contig 19488 bp, 17 predicted proteins | sample BioPla4DNA1_FD_187698 | JGI IMG/M metagenome (GOLD analysis project Ga0209537, IMG submission 187698) | Biogas fermentation microbial communities from Germany - Plant 4 DNA1 (SPAdes) (version 2) | ecosystem: Engineered > Bioreactor > Anaerobic > Digestate | place: Bielefeld, North... | reverse complement strand
TCTTGCCTTCATCAGCCAATAACTCGATTTTTACTCGCTCCTTAAAAGATAGATGTTTATTCTTTCGCGGATTAGGTGTAAACTGTGAATGATCCATAGTGATTCGCCTTTCTGTGAAATTGTTTCTCTTAAAAACTATTTTACAACAGAAATCGTCACTATGGATTCTTTATTAGTTCAACTTCATTTTACAATTCGCCTATTTTTGTTTATTGACATTTGTCGGAAAAATGTGCACAATAGAAAATGAATATGACATATGTCAGAAACCGCAGGCTCCGGTTATCTTTGATTCTTGTGAAAATAAAATGATGCGGAGAGGTGTTAAGTTTATGCCTAGGCCGGTGAAATGGAGAAGAGTATGCTGCCTGCCTGAAAGCAGTAGATTCGGGCCTCTTGATTCACATGCTGATTCTAGAGATTTCGTGAATATGACAGTAGATGAGTATGAAACCATAAGACTCATCGATTTGGAAGGGTTCACACAGGAAGAGTGCGCAAACAAAATGGGCGTGGGACGCACCACCGTTCAAGGGATTTATTCGGAAGCGAGAAAAAAAATAGCCGAATCCCTTGTCAACGGCAAGGTGCTTTTGATTGAAGGCGGGGAATACCGTCTTTGCGAAGGCATGGGAAACGGTTGCGGAAGAGGCTGCCACAGGCATAGGCGCAGACAGTAGAAAAGCGATGGAATTGCTATTAAAAGAAGGCGGTGGGCCAAAATCATGATTATCAAAACTTTAGTGGAGAACACATCGGTATCGAAGGATTTGGGCAGCGAACATGGGCTCAGCCTTTATATTGAGGCAAACGGACGAAAGATCTTATTCGATGTAGGGGCCAGCGAACTGTTTTTTGAAAACGCCAAGAAGTTGAACGTGGATATTTCAGACGTGGATTATCTGGTAATTTCCCACGGGCATTATGACCACGGCGGCGGGTTAGAGGCTTTTTTACAGGAGAACAAAAAAGCCGAGGTATTCTTGCAACGCCTTGCTTTCGGAAAATATTACGCCATACGGCCGAACCATGAATTGTCATATGTCGGTCTTGATGAAAAGCTGAAACAGAACAGGCAAATAGTGTTTGTGACGGATCGGTTTTTTATCAGCAGAGGTATTCATGTTTTCACAAACATCGTTCAAAAAGAACCCATACCGGTGTCAAATCGCGTTTTGCTCATGGAGAGAAACGGGGAAAGGATGCAGGATACTTTTAACCACGAGCAGGTTCTCATAATCGAGGAGGCTGGGAAAACGCTTTTGGTAACGGGATGTGCCCACAATGGGATAGTTAATATTCTGGAACATTTTCATTACTTTACGGGGCGGATGCCTGATTATGTAATAGGCGGTTTCCATCTTTCCAGCCCCACGTCGGACGCGAGTGAAAGTTTTGAGAAAATCGATGAAATAGGCAAGTACTTGCTTTCGACAAATGCAAAGTATTATACCTGCCACTGCACAGGCATGGAACCCTATCACAGGCTAAAGGCTGTTATGGGCGATAGCATCGAATACCTGGCAACAGGCAGTGAAATAACAATCTAAAGACAGTCCCCTCTGATTTCTTGATATATGTGGATAATAGGGCTAAAATAGTTGATGGAGCGACAAAAAATCAAAAGAGACTGTCCCTTTCGATTTTTTGAAAGGGGGGCAAGGATGATAGTTGATGAGCTGATCTATGAGGCTTTAGACAGGGTAGGCCGTCGCAAGATTAAGGATGTTCGAGTGGGACTTGGATATACTTGTGTTATGCTGGAGGATGACAATTGTGGGTTGGCTCTTACCTTTCGGGAGGATCTGGGAGATTGCTGCGGTGTTTTGAATGTAGCAGGCAATCTGATCGGAACCGGTGCTGACACAATTATACCCTGGGCAAAAGATAACCACAGGCTGAAAGCTGCGGTGGGGCTTGCCGCTATTAACGCAGTGTTAAACGATCCTCGAAAGAATTGGGATAAAGGGAATGTTTTGGAGGCTTTTACCCTTAACGAATCGGAAACCTTCGGCATGGTGGGCGCTTTTAACCCGATCATACCCAGAATTAAAGCCATGACGAAGAACATATATGTCTTTGAGCGGAAAGTACCGGAGGGAAGCGATTTATATCCTTCAGAATCGATTCCGCAACATCTCCCCAAATGCGATGTGGTTGTGTTAACTGCCACCAGCATTATTAATCACACTATTGACGATATCGTTCCTCACCTAAAAAACGCCAGGGAAGCGTGTATCGTGGGACCGTCCACACCTCTTTGCCCTGAGGTGTTTAAGAAGTACAACATTACGCTTCTTGCCGGAAGCGTAGTAAAAAAACCAGAGTTTATCCTGCAAGTTATCAGCCAGGCAGGAGGTACCATGGCTATGAAACCGGGTCTTGACCAGGTTTTAGTGAGGACTTGAAAGGAGCAAAAAGGAGCTAATAGTTTATGGAGTATTTGAGGACGGATTATCATGTGCATCCGGATTATTCAATCGACGCAGCTCCCGTGAAGATCAGGGAGTATTGTGAGAAGGCTTTGGAGTTAGATATAAAAGAAATCTGCTTTACGACCCATGTGGAGTTGGATCCGGCGCGCAGGGATATGGATAATTTCGTCTACTTAAATGGCGAAAAGGTGTCCGCTTTCAATTATGTTTGGCTGGACAACTATTTTGAAGAGATCGCCCGGGCTCAGGATGAGTTCGAACATGGGGATCTTAAAGTGAAGGCCGGAATTGAAATAGGGTACAATCAGGGATGCGAGATACATGTCGAATATATTGTAAACAACTACCCCTTTGATTTTGTAATGGGTGCGATTCATTGTCTCGATCATATTGCAATTTCCTCCATGAAAGAGAGCCCTCGCTATTTTCAGAACAAGAGTTTGAAGGAATTGCGGGATGAGTATTTCACCATCCTGATGGAGATGGTGAAGACGGGATTCTTTGATTGCGTTGCCCATGTGGACCTGTATATTCGGTATGGAATCAGGGTTTACGGGTCTGATATATTTACCGTTCATCGCGGTGCCGTGGAACCGGTTTTTGAGGAAATGGCTCGCAGGAGGATGGGGCTGGAAATCAATACTTCCAGCCGTCATAGAGGGTTGGAGGAATTCCATCCTACCGAGGAGATACTCGATTTGGCTGTGAAGTCGGGGATTGAAGTTTATACGGTGGGTTCGGATGCTCATTCCCTTGATATCCTGGGATGTTACATAGATGAAGCCCTGAAAATACTCAAAGAACGCAATCTGCGCAATCACGTTTATACCCGGAGGAAAGCCACTCCTTTCTAATGAGGATTGCCTGCGTTCTGATATGAGTATTTGCTAAATAATAAAGACCGCGCAATTAAACAGATGCGGTCTCTTTTTAATATGGCTTACGCACATTTTAATATTGTCTTCGCACATTGTATAATCGATAGAAGGTTTGCAAGTGAGTGATAACTGCAAGTACTATCAGAGCTGCGGGCAATAAATTAATAATACCTCCCAGCATGATAATAAACAATCTCACGTCACGATTTGCGGCGAAATAACGAAGCGGGCCGTCGTGCATTCCGGAAATAAAAGGTTGACCGTAAACGTTGCGGTATTTTTCTTTGAAAAGCATGGACATAGGCAAACCGGCAAGAACCGTGGCGCCCACCAACAGTGCTGTCATATGGCCGGTGGAGGAATACCATGAATAGGTCATTCCCATTACAATCAGGTAATCTCCGTAGCGGTCGAGAATAGAGTCAAATAACTCGCCGAATTTGCTCTTTAAAAACTTCAACCGCGCGATTTCGCCGTCAACGCCGTCGAGGATGGAAGTGAATTGGGCCAACAATCCTCCTGCGATGGGACTTGAGACGGCGAAGCAAATTGCCGAAGCTGCTGAAACCAAAAGAGATATAAATGTAATCTGATTCGGCGTTATTCTTGTGGGAGCTAAAAGTTTTGTTATCTTGAGGGAAACTTTTCGATTGATGGTTCGTGAAATAATGCCGTCTTTAGGCGGTATCAGCGATTTTAAGAGCACCTTTTCGCACTGTTTGTAGCTTTGATAATCATCCACATCTATCCAGTTGTTTTCCATGAAATGCAGCTTGACCTTGCCATGCTCTGCCATGAGGTTTACCGAATCGGTGAGGGTGAAGGCTCCTTTATCAATGGATTTAGAGAGGGCTTCCAATAATGCGCCGGTACCCATAAAAAGGCCGCAATCTACCGCATTAAAATCCTCCAACCCTTTTCCGAGCTTGATGGCAAGGTTGTTCTCGGCTTTTACTTTGGTGCACTCCTCAAGGTCATATACCTGATCCAAGCGTTTGTCCGAAGCGAGAAGCAACTCGTCGTCGTTGATATCTTCTGCAGCAGCAATGAAGGATTTCAGCGCATCCGGTTCAAAAATATGGTCGGACATCATCAATATAAATTTTTCGCCACGCTGGTATTCTTTGCGGAAGGTATGGGCCGATACACCATTGCCCAGCTTCCAGTCGGGATTGTGCAAATATTTGATTTGTACCCCGAGGCTGTCGCCGTTTCCTAAATGATTCTGAATTTCATCGTCATAACAGCCGGTGATAATTACGAATTCATTTACTCCGCATTGGCGGAGGAACAGAATATTACGCTCTATGAGGGATAGTCCCAATAAGCGTACAAGAGGCTTGGGCCGCTTGAATTGCGGCCGCAGCCTCTCGCCTGCTCCTGCAGCTAACAAAACAGCTCTCATTACCGTTCCTTCCTACCTTCAACAAACTCTGCAACCATCTTTTTGGCTTCGGTATCCGTGTACTGAATCGGCGGGGATTTCATTGTAAAGGCTGAAATGGAGTACAGCGGGCCACCGATTTTGCGATCCAGTGCCAACTTCATGCAGCGAATGGCGTCGATCATCACGCCGCCGCTGTTCGGAGCGTCTTCTACGGAAAGTTTCACATCTACTGTCAGAGGAACGTTGCCAAAGCCTCTTCCTTCAAGTCTTATGAAGCAGATTTTGTTGTCGTTCAGCCAGGGCACGTAATCGCTGGGGCCGATATGTATGTTTTCACTGGGCATAGCTACCTTCAGCTCGGACTGTACCGACTGGGTCTTGGATTTTTTCTTTGATTCAAGCCTGTTGCGATTGAGCATGTTCATGAAGTCGGTATTTCCGCCGAAGTTCAGCTGATATGTACGATCTACGCTGACGCCCCGATTTTCAAACAGTTTGGTCAGGGTTCGGTGTATAATGGTTGCACCTACCTGGCTTTTAACATCGTCACCTATGATGGGGATGTTTTTATCTTGGAACTTCTTTGCCCATTCTTCATCCGAAGCGATGAAAACCGGCATAGCATTGATGAAGCCTACATTTGCTTCAAGACATGCTTCAGCATAAAACTTTGCGGCTTTTTCTGATCCGACGGGCAAATAGTTGATGAGGATGTCAGCTCCGCTATCTTTCAGGACTTTTACTACATCACAGGGTTTCTCATCGGCTATGAGGAAGTTCTTATCTTGGCTTTCATCGGTCATATGCTCCGAGATACCGTCCAGAACCTCCCCCATCTGTACCTTTACAGGATAATCCGGAAGTTTTTCATAAAAGACTTTAGCGCAGTTGGGCTTTGCAAAAATCGCTTCTTTGAGGCTCTTGCCTACCTTGCGCTTGTCCACATCAAAGGCTGCAACAACGTTTACATCAGCAGGTGTGTAACCGCCCAGATTGTAGTCGATGAGCCCTATAGTGTTTTCCGGAGATACTTTATACATCTCGAGTCCTTGCAACAGGGCACTTGCGCAGTTACCCACACCTACGATAGCAATATTAATTCTCGACATAAAAATACCTCCTAACATCTAAATTTATTTAACTCAAATAGAGAGTTAGTCATAAATGGATGAATATTATCTTATTTGTTGTGGTTTTGCTACGTTAAAAGATTGCTTTGCACATAAAAAGCACTTCCTAATTGGAAGTGCTCGCCAATAGTGATAATACTTCCAATTAATCAGTCAAAAATTAATTAAGATTATTAATATTGAAAGAATTAGTCCGGACAATTCGGACTTTTAGAAAAAAAGCGTTAGCACTTGCCATTAAATGCTGCTGATAAGTATTATAGTAAATCTTCTAACAAATTGCAAGATATTTAGTAAAGAAATTATCAGAGGAGACAGTAAGGACGGTCCTTTTGGTTTTCATCTCAACGAAAATCAAAAAGGACCGTCCCCGGTGGTTTTCAAGTGTAAATAATTTATTCACCCATCATTAAATACATGATATCTTGTGTAAGTGTTGCTGCTGCAATGGCGGTAATGTTGCTGGGATCCTTGTCGGGGAGTACTTCCACCATATCAGCTGCAACAACATTAATACCTCTGAGACCTTGCAATAATTTTCTTACGAAATCCGTGGAGGGACCTCCAATTACCGGTGTTCCCGTTCCCGGAGCTGCTGACGGATCGAGAGCATCTATATCAAACGATATGTAAACAGGCATATCCGCTACGATCCTCTTTATTTCATCGGCTAAAGCCTTGTGCCCCATGTCGATGGCATCCATCGAATGTATGATATTGTATCCGCAGTCAGTCATCTCTGTTCTAATAAACACCTGTACAGAATGAGCCGGATCGATACATCCTTCTTCCTGGAGATCATATGCGAAGTTCGCATGAGTCATGTTCCTTGTGCCGTCGGGATTGTCTTCGCTCCTTGTGCTGTCTTGGTGTGAATCAAAATGAATCAGAGCCAGTTTACCATGTTTTTCAGCAGCTGCTCGAATGGGCCCGTAAGGTATGGTGTGATCTCCACCCAGAGTCATCAATTTGCAGCCTGCATCGAGAATTTTTTTCGCGTGTTTGTATGAGTCTTCTATCATGAATGATGTAGCTTTAGTACCCGCCCAGTAGCCAACATCACCGTAATCAATAACCTTGGCAATGTCACTTAATTTATTTTTCCACGGATATTTAAAGCAACAGGCGATAAGACTCTGCTCTCTAATCGCTCTCGGGCCAAACCTTGCTCCCGGCCGAAATGTAACACCGTTGTCAAAAGGTACCCCCATAACAACTATGTCCGCATCCTCCACATCTTGAGTCATGGGTGCACGATTCCAGCTTAAAATGCCTGCATAATGCAAATGTTCCTGCATACGATATTCCATATATAATACATTCTCCTTTCCGGTCACTCAGAATATTAGTATATTTTAATGTTGTTGACAATAAAAGCACCATAAGTCATCTCTTCCATGACATACCGAGATGGCTCTGAATGCTTTCAGATTTAACTCGGTAGTAAAGAAACAAGTATTTTATTTACAGTTCGATTTCCATTGCTACTGCGCGAACCGGAGAACCATCCGTCCCAACAATTTTCAGAGGGAATGCGGCAATGAAAACATTGTCAAAATCTATATTGTCAAAGTACGCCCAATTTTCCCCTATCATCAGTCGCTTTTCTGCGAAGAGATCGTGTACTGGGAATTCCGTCCCGCCGGTCTGATCTGCATTGATCGTATCGATACAAAGGAACCGGACACCTTTGTTTACCAGATATTCTGCCACTTCAATAGATACATATGGATGTTCGAAGAATTCTTCAGTGCCCACTTTCTTATACCAGTTGGTATTGAAGAGAATAATCGTTCCTTCCCTAATCTTTTCATCATAGGGCATTACATCATCCATGGTGATCTTCTCATTCGGTTTTTTGTCAGTTACTCTAATAACCACCGCTTCGCCGAAGAAGAAGTCCAATTCCATTTTTTCTATCGTATCTCCTTCATTGCTGAAGTGATAAGGTGCATCTACATGCGTACCCGTCTGGGTCCCTATATAGACAGAAGAAAGGTTGTATCCATCACTTTCCAAAATGGTCGCAACTGCGATTTTCGGTTCAGGATCTCCGGGATAAATCGGTGTTTGCTCTGTAATATCCCAACTCAAATCCACAAACTTTTTTATCTTCATCTTTCTCTCCTTTTTTCAGATACTGGTATTAAATAAGATCCTTGAATTCGGACATATCGATCGTCTTGCCTTGTCTTCTCTCTATGATTGCCTCACGGACTCGATCGTGTTTTTCCTTGCCAAGAGGATATTTCAAGACGATAAGAATGGTAACGATGTAAAGTCCTCCGACCAGGAATCCGAATATATTCTTAATTCCCGAAAGGGTTTCGGGTGCCAGTACAGCCGTATCGGAGTATCCTACTGTCGTGAGCAGAACGCCAAGCAGTGCTGCGCCTAAAGCTCCGGAGGCCTTCTGGATAAAGGCAACGGTTCCAAATATAACTCCGTCCATTCTCTTTCCTGTAGACAGCTCAGTAACATCGACACAGTCGGGGATCATTGCCCAAGGCACCTGGTAAATTGCGGCATTACCTACAGCCATAAGAACTACCAAAGCATAGATCAACCCAATCTGTCCCGGATTAATTAATAGGCCTACCATAACAGCTAAAAAGATACCCTCAGATCCGACACCGATGATCCATGCCATCTTTTTTCCAAACTTCTTCATAAGTACGTCGGTAATCCAGGCTCCTATGATGCTTGTCACACCAAATACCATGGTGACTGCTGCGATTTGAGCTTCTGTCATCTCTACATAGTTCGTATAATAATATACTTGAATGGAATAGTTGATGGTATTTGAAAAAATACCGATCCCGAAAATAAGTGCGACAATTCTCGTGGCTCTATTTTTGAAGAGCACTTTAATATCGTCAAACGAAAGTTTAAATCCGCTTTCCCCTCTGTGTCTTTCATACCCTCTTGTTGTTCTCCAAAGAATAATAATGAAAATGAGAGCGACAATGGTGTAAACTGCCAGGGTACAGCTCCATCCGTAGTCCGGGTTTTCAAACCATCCGCCGAAATGTGCTACCAGTACAAGTGTTGGGCTGATAGCAACTGTTGCCAACAGACCAAAATAATTCTTATATGTAGCCAGTGTAGAGCGTTCGTCATAATCAAGTGTCATTTCCGATCCTAGAGCAGACGAGGAAATATCAAGTACGGTCTGAGCTGTATAATAGAGCAATATCATGATTACAAAATAGACTTTGGCAGCAGATTCGCCAAATCCCCAGTTTGTGAAAAGAAGTATACTGATGATAACAAATGGCACTGCGGCGCCGATAATAAGAGGACGTCTTCTCCCGTATTTGCACTTAAGATTATCCGAGATACTTCCAACCAGGGGGTCGGTAATAGCATCCCATAAAGTACCTAATGAAATAATTGCACCTGCAAATGCTGCTGTTAGACCTACTACATCTGTAAAGAAGTACAATCCATAATAACTAAAAGCCGTCCATGTAATAAAACTGTAGTAGCCCGACAAACCATACGCCAGCTTGACTTTAAAAGGTAGCTTTTCATTTTGGCGCACAACTGTAGCGTTTTTTTCCATAGCAACCATCCTTTCAAATTACTATTTGACACCGGCTATTTAGAAATAAAACTTTGAGAATAGTTCAATGATTTAAACTGCAAGAGATATGCCAAAATAAAAATGGCTAATTTTCAAACCATTAGAACTGCATTGCATGATCAGGGTATTCAATAATGAATAATGAACCTCATTCTTTGGTAAAATGAAAAGGATTTTAGACTTTTGACATATTATTCACAAACGAATAGTCTATTCACGGTTGAATAGACTATTCGTTATTTGTCAAAATATTTTTTAATTTTTCTTGACGCAGTTGGTTGGCTAATCTTAAGAGCTTCAGCGACTTTAATGCTGCTTCCTAATTTTTGATAGGCATCGCATATCAGTTTCCTTTCAATCGTTTCAACAGCTTCTTTAAGGCTTTTGTATGCTTCAATTGAAGTTATTTCATCGCATCCCGGTTTATTTTTTTCAAAATATAAATCTTCTTTTGTTATATGTTCGCCTGTACATGTTACAGCTGCTCTCTCCAGAATGTTTGACAGTTCTCTCACGTTTCCAGGCCAAGAGTAATTCATCAATGTTTCTCTTGCCTTTGGGGTCAATTCTTTTCGGATTCCGTATTTTTTATTAATTTTATCAAGAAAGTAATCGCATAGAGGAAGAATATCCTCTCGTCTGTCTTTTAATGGGGGAATGGTAATGTTTACCACATTAAGTCTATAAAACAGATCTTCTCTGAATTGCCCGGCGTCGACAAGACTTGCAAGATCGCGATTTGAAGCTACTATCAGTCTGAAGTCCACACGGATCTGCTTGGTGCCTCCTATTCTTCGGATCGCTTTGTCTTGAATCGTTTTAAGCAATTTTGCTTGCAGGTTAAGCGGCATTTCAGATATTTCATCAAGAAGCAGTGTTCCCCCATTGGCTAATTCTATCAGCCCGATTTTTCCGGTGTTGTTCGCGCCTGTGAAGGCTCCTTTTTCGTATCCAAATAGTTCGGATTCGAGGAGATTATCCGGTATTGCCGCACAGTTTATATCAATAAATGGACCTTCCCTCCGACTGCTACTCTGATGAATAATTTTAGCAAATGTGGTTTTTCCTACGCCGGATGGGCCAAGAAGCAAAATATTTACATCAAAATCTGCAACGCGGCTAATGGTCTCAAGTATCTTGATAAACGCCGGCGATTTTCCCGCAATATTATAGGTTAGTGTGTTTGCACCTCGTAATTTTATGATCTCTGCTTTATATTTTTCTATCTCATTCTCAAGGCGATAATATTGCTCCTGAAGTTCCTGCATTTCTGTAATATCTCTTGAGAAACTGACCACGAACTTAATTTTTTTATTTGAATCCATGATGGGAGTGGCTGTAACAACAACTTCCCTGTTACCTTTTGTTTTCTGGCGCATCGTGATCTTCTCGCCGGAAGCTATCACTTTAGCTATAATCGAAGGTTTGAAATATCCCTCGCGTTCAAGTTCGTAAACACTTTTTCCCAGCGCCATTTCTTCACTTAATCCATAAAATGCTTCGAAAGTTGGGCTAACACGGATAACTATACCGTTTCCATCCGTTATTAGGATATCATCGTGTATGGCATCCATAATAAGGTCAAAGTTTTCAGCAAGTTCTCTGTTAAGCTCTCTTTTGTTCATAGTATCACCTCTGATTTGGGAGAGTGTAGGATGGTATACGTGGATAGTGTCTGGCGCCAAATGCAACTAGCTGTAAAAAGTGCCGAGCACCAGATACAAGTTTTATTTAACATCGTCAATGCTGTTTGCGATGCGTTCCAGGGCTTTTTCTAAAATGGCTCTGGGGCAGGCGAAGTTGATTCTCTGGAATTGTTCTCCGCCGGGTCCGAAGATATATCCGTCATCCAATGCGACTTTGGCTTTTTCCCGCATCACTGCCTGGAGTTCCTGGGGTGTGAGACCGTAATCGCTGAAATCGAGCCAGGCCAGGTAGGTGGCTTCCGGTTTGACCAGTTTCACCCTTGGCATTCGTTCATTGATGAAACCTTCGATGAACCGGAGATTGTCCTGAAGATATGCAAGAAGCTGTTCAAGCCATTCTTCCCCATGGTTATAGGCTGCAACCTGTGCTACGGCTGCAAAAGAATTTGGATCTATGCCTATGGTCTGAAGTTTATTGTTCAGTTCCTGTCTTATCCTTTCATTCGGCACGATGATGTTGGAAAGCTGCAGTCCCGCAAGGTTGAATGTCTTTGAGGGGGAAGTGCAGATGATTGAGTTCATGGCAAATTCCTCGGATATCTTACCGAAAGGTATATGTTTGTTGGGTGGGTATACAAGATCCGAATGAATTTCATCTGAGACCACCAGTACGTTGTTTCTTATACAAATTTCTCCCAGCTGTCTGAGCTCGGCTTCGGTCCATACGCGTCCCACCGGATTGTGAGGACTGCAAAGAATCATGAGCTTGGTCCTGCTGTCACAGGCCAATTCTTCCAATTTGGAAAAGTCCATTTGGTATTTTCCGTTGGTCAGGATTAAAGGGTTGTTGGCAATATGACAGCCGTTATTTTTTATAATTCTTGAGAAAGGATAGTAGACCGGGCTCTGGATGATGACTTTATCTCCCCGGTTGCAAAATGTTTCGACTATATAATTGAGAGCAGGGATGACTCCAGGCGTAAATAGGATCCATTCCTTTTCAATTACCCAATCGTTTCTTTTTCTCTGCCAGTTTACGGCGGCTTCCAGGAATTCGTCGCTCTTTTGTCCGTAGCCAAATATCCCGTGCTGGGCTCTTTCTATTAACGCGTTACGGATGGGTTCTGCCACCATAAAATCCATATCGGCAACCCACATGGGAATGGATTCTTTATTTCCAAATCTATTCTGCAATAATTTTTCAGACCACTTTACAGAGTCAGTGCTTCTTCGATCGATTATCCGGTCAAAATCGTACTTCATTTCATTCTCCTCTCAGTTATGCTGCCGGGGAATTAAGTGCCTAAGATTCAACTTACCAGGAATCGGGTACCCAAGCGGGTCTTAAACCGCCTTTGCAGTATGGCTTTGTTTTCATATAATATATATTAAACTATGGGTTTCTGGTTTGACAATGATTTGAGATGCGGCCTTTTAAGATTTCATTCCAACTTAATTTATAACTATAATCCTAATAAGTTATTTTCTATCAGCCTGCGGCGGCTGAATCAACTTTCAGCTTCAATTCAGCAATTTAAATTATTATAATAATTGCGGCAGAGATTTTGGAGGTGAAATGCCTTGAAGGTTCTGATTGTCGAGGATGAGAAGTTGCTGGCTGATTCGATTCGGTCGTTGCTAACGAAAAAGGGATTTGAGGTTGACGTGGCATACGACGGGGAATCCGGCCTGGAATATGCGGAGCTTGGAATTTACGATCTGGTGATTTTGGATATAATGATGCCCGAAATGAACGGTTATGAAGTGGCCAAAAGAATACGGGCCAAGCGTTTGGGAACGCCCATTTTAATGTTGACCGCCAAATCGGAAGTGGAGGATCGCATCACAGGCTTGAATTCCGGCGCAGATTATTACCTTACAAAGCCTTTCGATACGAGGGAGCTTTTGGCCTGCATCAATGCGTTATTGCGCAGGCAGGGCGCCCAGGTGGACGAGATAAGATTTGGGAATACATCGCTGGATCTTTCTATGGCAACGCTGGTCTGCGGCGCTAACAGTATTCGCCTTTCAGCCAGGGAATTCGATATAATGCGTTTCTTATTTCAGGCGGGGGGAAAGATTCTTTCGAAAGAGACGATTCTTGCCAAAGTATGGGGTTACGATTCCGATGCGGTGGAAAATCATGTGGAGGTGTATATCGGTTTCTTGCGGAAAAAGCTTGCGAGTATCGGTTCCGATGTTCGAATCGAGTCGAAACGCAGGTTGGGGTATCATTTGGAGGTAAGCGAGCATGGTGAACATGATAAAAAAGCTGCGAATTAAGTTCGTCATAATAAATATGAGTATTGTGACGATTATGCTCTGCGTTATATTTGGTCTGATCTTTCATTTCACCAAGGCAGATCTGGAACAGGAGAGCATCAATATGATGCAGAACATTGCCGGCCGGCCATTTCAATTGGTAATACCTAACGAACTGGGCGAAGATGTCCGGTTGCCGTATTTTGTGATTCAGATCGGTGTTCGCGGCGAAATGATTTCAAGGGGAGGAGGGTATTACGACCTTTCCGACGATGAATTCTTAGGAGACCTTGTGGAGGTAATCTATACTTCTCCTAAAACGTTTGGAGTGATAAAAGAATATAAATTACGGTATTACCGCGTGGATACGCCCATGAGCCGTTACCTTGTATTTGCGGACATTACCAGCGAGCTGGCAACGCTGGACAACCTGGTAAAATCCAGTTTCATAATCGGGGGAATAAGTTTTCTAACGTTTTTGGGCATAAGCATATTGCTGTCAAAATGGGCTGTGGAGCCGGTAGAGTTGGCATGGAAAGAGCAGCGGCAGTTTGTGGCCGATGCTTCCCACGAACTGAAAACCCCTCTGACGGTTATTATGACAAATGCGGAGCTTGCTCAGAGTCCGGAATATGACGATGAAAAGAAACAGAGATTTATAGGCAGCATATTGACCATGTCGCGGCAAATGAGGGGCCTAATTGAGCGGATGCTGGAGCTTGCAAGGGTGGACAGTTCCGAAACAAAGGCAAATATGAGAGTTGTGAACTTCAGCAAACTGGTTTCTGACTCGTTGCTTCCATTTGAACCGGTATTCTTCGAGAAGGGGTTGGAATTAAAGGCGGAGATCGATGAGAACATTAGAGTTGAGGGCGAAGAGGCGGAGCTGCGCCAGGTGCTGGATGTACTGTTGGATAATGCGCAGAAGTATTCCAAAGAAAGAGGAACCACATGGGTAACCTTGAAAAAGCAAGGGAAAGGGCGTTGCCTGCTGACGGTGGCAAACGAAGGCAAGGGCATTTCTCCGGAGGAAGCCCAAAATATATTCAAGCGATTTTATCGCGGTGATCAGGCCAGAAGCAGAACAGGCAGCTTTGGACTGGGATTATCCATTGCAGAGGCCATTGTGACAAGGCATCGAGGGAAAGTTTGGGTAGAAAGCAGCGACGGAATCAACCGTTTCCATGTAGAACTGCTGGCATAGACAAAAAATCAAAAGGACAGTCCCTTTTGATTTTTTGCATTTTCAGGTTCATTTCAGCAATCGATTCTATAATTGATAATCGCGATAGTTTGTCATAAAAAGCAAGGATAGGAGGCAAATAAATATGATAACGGTTGAGCACTTGACGAAACGTTATGGTGATATTACGGCCGTTGATGACCTGAGTTTCGAGATCAAGGAGGGTCATGTATACGGTTTTCTCGGCCCTAACGGTGCGGGGAAAACCACCACGTTGAACATCATGACCGGTTGTCTTTCGGCTACGGAGGGACGTGTTCTGATCGGCGGCCATGATATTTTTGAAGAACCTTACGAAGCTAAAAAGCTCATCGGCTTTCTTCCTGAGCAACCTCCGCTGTACATGAGCGACACTCCTTTTGAATATTTGCGATTTGTGGGTGAAGCCAAAGGATTGCGGGGGGCGGAGCTTGCACAACAGATTGAGCAGGTAATAGAGAAAACGAAAATTGCAGATGTGGAAAATCGCCCTATTTCAGCCCTTTCTAAAGGCTACAAGCAGAGAGTGGGTATTGCGCAGGCCCTTCTCGGAAATCCGAAAGTCATCATTCTCGATGAACCCACCGTCGGTCTGGACCCGATTCAGATTATCGAAATTCGCGACCTGATCAAAGAACTTGGCCAGACCCATACGGTTATTTTCAGCTCTCACATTCTTTCCGAAGTGCAGGTCATTTGCGACCAGGTAATGATTATTTCCAAAGGAAGGCTTGTGGCTTTTGATAAACCTGAAAATCTGGAGAAATTATTGCTGACACCCAACGAAATCACCATTACCAGCGACCTGACGGCGGACGAAGTAAAGGGTATTTTAGCCGACGTCGACCATATTGTCGATACGAGCATTGAAGAAAAGGAGTCAAAATATGTAGTGGCCAATATAAAAACCGACCATGACGACATCTATGCCGTTTCCCGCGCAATCTTTTCTGCATTTGCCGCAGAAGGGAAAGCGCTGCTTGAGATGACCCTGGAAAAAGCGGATCTTGAAGATATCTTCATCGAACTTACGGAAAGCAGCGCCGATAATGTTGAAACCAAAACCCCAAAAAGGGCAGCAGACATGAAAGCAGAAACAGGGGAAAGGGAGGTGGCTGACAATTGATGGCGGTGTTAAAACATGAATTGCGAATCTATTTCAATTCGTTAACGGCTTATGTTTTCGGAGCCTTCCTACTGGCCTTTGTGGGGCTCGGCGCCATGCTCTACAACCTGCAGGCGGCTGTCAGCAATTTTGAATTTGTGCTCAGCTTCGGCAGCATGATCTTCGTAGTGATCGTGCCGATTTTGACCATGCGGGTCATCGCGGAGGAACGGAAGCAAAAAACCGACCAGCTTCTTTATTCCCTTCCGATCACTACCACCCAAGTGGTTCTTGGTAAATATATTGCGCTGCTGGCGGTCTATCTGATTCCGCTGTGCATTATAAGCCTGTATCCATTGATTTTCTCGCGCTTCGGCGATGTTTATTTACCCACATCCTACGGTTCTATTTTAGCTTTCTTTATAATGGGCAGCGCTTTGATTGCCCTTGGCGTGTTTATTTCTTCTTTGACGGAAAACCAGGGATTTGCGGCAGGCATCGGAATTGCGGTTATTCTGCTGAATTACTATAGTGTCAGCTTGTCGGAATACGTATCTTCGACTGCTATGGGATCGGTCATAGCCATGTGTCTCATCATCGTTGCATTGGGAGCCGTAATCCGCTACCTGACAAAGAATACGAACCTGGCATACGGATTCAGTTCCTTGTTTATCGCCATAATCCTTATTACTTACTTTGTCGACATGACGAAGCTTGAGGGGCTGCTCCCGGACATCATGAAGAAATTGTCTTTGTTCGAACGGTTTAATGCCTTTGTGAACGGGGTCTTCGACATGACTTCCATCGTCTACTACTTGACTGTCATCGTATTTTTCTTGTTCCTGTCCGTGCAGTCTCTTGAGAAAAGGAGGTATAACTGATGAAAGTGTCTGAACTCCTTAAATCGTCATTAGAAAACTTTAAATCTTCGTGGAGAGCGGAAAAGAACAGAATCGCTTTCCGCGGCGGATCCTATTCGCTGATAATGACGGCCATCGTTTTGGCAATTCTCATCGTTGCGAATATTTTCGTTTCCGCCCTGCCTGCCACATTGACCAAATATGATATCAGTTCTTCGAAACTCTATTCCATCACCAGCAACACGAAAGCGGTGGTTAACGCACTGAAAGAAGATGTTACGATTTATTGGATCGTGCAGGCGGGGGAGGAGGATCAGGTTATCGAAAACCTGCTTGGGAAATATGACAGCCTTTCGGATCGGATCGAAATAGTCAAAAAGAATCCGGATATTTACCCGACTTTTGCAAAGCAGTATACGGATGAAACGGTGAAAAACAACAGCCTGGTGGTTGAGTGTGGCGACCGCAGCCGGTTCATAAGTTACGATGATATATATCTTCAGAAAACGAACATGTACTCATTTTCCAGCAGCAGATCCTTTGACGGGGAAGGCGCCATTACCTCTGCAATCGATTATGTCACCAGCGAGGAACTTCCAAAGCTGTACGCTTTAGAGGGTCATGGCGAGACTGAACTGCCGGAAACCTTCAGCGATAAAATTGAAAAGGAAAATATAGAGGTTGAATCAATTTCGCTGTTAAAGGTGGACGCCATTCCGGAGGATGCGGACGCGGTCATGATTTATGGACCGAACAGCGACATTTCCGGAGAAGAAAGGGATGTGCTGAAGGAATATGTAAAGGGCGGCGGCAAGCTGCTGGTGATGGCCGGACCTACGGAAGAAGGCCTTCTGGAAAATCTGTACGGCATATTGTCTGAGTACGGTATAAAGGTCAATGAAGGTATTGTGGTGGAAGGTGACAGGGAGCATTATGCGTTCCGGGCTCCTTATATGCTGCTTCCCGGTATGGAAAGCCATGAAATTACGGATTCCCTAATCGAGGAGAAATACTACCCGATCATGCCTATTGCTTCAGGGTTGACCGTGGAAAGGACATATGGGGCAGAAGTGACTGAGCTGCTTACAACCTCCGATTCTTCTTTCAGCAAGATTGCCGGATACAGTCTTACAAACTTTAAAAGGGAAGAAGGGGATATCGACGGGCCCTTTGCACTTGCAGTAGCGATTAAAAACTACATGGACGGCGAGATTGTATGGTTTACGTCGTCGAATCTGTTGGATGATACGTACAATGCCTATTCTTCCGGCGCAAATGTGGATATGGTTATGAATGCGCTGTCATCGCTGATAGGGGAAAGAGAGGCCATAGCAATCCGCAGCAAGTCGCTGGATTACGAGTACCTGACCGTAAGCGATTCTACTTCTTCTTTATTGAAGGTGCTGATGATCGGTGTATTCCCGCTCTTGTATCTTGGGTTCGGCATTTTTGTGATTCTGGGAAAAAGGAGGATGCGGAATGAAACGATCTAAAAAGATTTATATGTTGCTGGGCGTTCTGGTTGTCGCATGCATTACAACCTTTGCCGTTATCCGATATGAGGAGCATAAGGAGAAGATCAGAAGCAGCGACGAGATAATTCTTGAGATACCCAGCGATTCAGTGAAGTCATTATCATGGGAATATGAGTCGCGGACTCTCACTTTCAACAGAGAAGAAAGTTGGATATATAGTGAGGACGAGGAATTCCCTGTAGATGAAGAAAAGATGGATGAGCTATTGAAGCCCTTTGAGGAATTCGGTGCATCTTTTACCATTGAAGATGTAAAGGACTATGGCCAGTATGGCTTGGATGATCCTATTTGCACTATCAATTTGTCAACTGCGGATAAATCCTATGAAATCCTGCTGGGTAATTACAGCGAGATGGATGCACAGCGATATGTATCTATCGGTGACGGAAATGTATACCTGGTGAAAGATGATCCTCTGAATTACTATAAAGCGGAACTGAAAGATTTAATTGACAATGATGATCCTCCAAAGTTTAAGGATGTAGAGGAGATTCATTTTGCAGGCGCCGAAACCTACAGGATTATATACGAAGAGGACAGCGAAAACACTTATCGCGACGGTGATGTTTATTTCGCACAGTTGAGCGGAAAGAGCCTGCCCCTTGATACTACCAGGGTGAACGATTATTTGCGGAACATTAAATATCTGGATCTGACCGATTATGTGACGTATAAAGCGACAGCTGAGGATTTGACGAAATACGGTTTGGATAAGCCGGAGCTGACGGTTACTTTGAAATATACTGTGGAGAATGATGAAGGTGAAGAAATTAAGGATACCTTTGTGCTGCATGTAAGCCGAGACCCGGAAGAAAGAAAGGCGGCAGAGGATGAGGCTAAAGCAGGACAAGGAGAAGAGACTGGAGAGGACCGGGCAAAAGAGGAAAGCGACGGTCAGGATGATGAAGAAGAGATCACCGCATATGCAAGAGTCGATCGATCAAAGATCATTTACCGGATTAAGCCGGACGATTATAAAGAATTGATGGCGGCATCCTACAATTCGCTAAGGCATCTTGAGGTGCTTCCTGCGGATTTTGAGGACATTGGCCAGATGGACATTTCCCTGGAAAGCAAAAATTATACTATCACCTCTGAGAAAAAAGACGATGAACGTATCTATTATTATGAGGAAGAAGAGCTTGAAATCAAGGATTTGAGGGATGCCCTGGAAAGCATTAAGGCGGAGGGGTTTACCGACGAAAGGCCTAAGCAAAGCAAAGAAATCAGCCTGACAGTTTATCTGGACATGGTGAATGATCCCAAAATCCTGATTGACCTGTACAGGTATGACGGAACCTATTGTCTGGCAATGGTGGACAGAAAACCTCTGGCGCTTGTAAAACGATCCAACGTGGTGGATTTGATTGAAGCGGTCCACGCAATCGTATTGAATTAAACTAATCAAAAAATCAAAAGGGACAGTCCCTTTTGATTTTTTG
>Ga0209537_1002285_pt1 | contig 19500 bp, 24 predicted proteins | sample BioPla4DNA1_FD_187698 | JGI IMG/M metagenome (GOLD analysis project Ga0209537, IMG submission 187698) | Biogas fermentation microbial communities from Germany - Plant 4 DNA1 (SPAdes) (version 2) | ecosystem: Engineered > Bioreactor > Anaerobic > Digestate | place: Bielefeld, North... | reverse complement strand
TGACCATTCTTCGTATTTATCGCGCGTATTTATTGAATCAGCCGGGGAACAGCCATTGACCTATAATGGAAAGCATCTGTGTTTCGATCATTTACATACCGAAGTGATCTCTGATATGCCGTCCCTTTTCCAAAGGAAGAGGACATCAGCTCCCACCTTCGGTCTGAAAGAACCCTTATTAAAGTCTTTGCTTAGCTTTGCCGGAATTGATAATTCCCAGAACTTCACATAATAAACATCCCCGTCCACAGCTTCTATGACTCCAAGTCGCTTATCCAAAAGCATCAAAAAACCGTCTTTTATTTTCACCTTCCGATATTTCGGAAACTCTGCCTCAAGCTGCTTTAATTCCTCATTATTTTCACACTCTTCATATGCAGGACGTACTATAAATCTGCCATGGACTGAACTGAACAATTCTTTATTAAGCGGCAGGACATAAGCGCATCATAAATTCTCTAGATTTATTCAAGGAGATTTTTCAAACGGCGGATTTGCCCTAAAATTTCACGGTATTCTGCCTCTAAAAGCTCTGGATCATCCTTTTTGGAGGGCATAGAAATCTTACTTATTACCTCCGTCAAACGAGTTTCCAACAGTAAGATTTCTTCCTCGATCTGCTCTTTTTCCCTGTCTCTAGCTTCAGTCCTGCTAGCCATATATTCTTCATAGCTACCCTTGAAAATTTTAAGCTTGTGGTCTTCGATGGTCATGATCTGATTAGCTACTGAATTTATAAGGCGCCGATCATGAGAGACAAAGAGCAGAGTGTGTTCATACTCCCGCAGAACTTCTTCCACCACTTCCAGAGAGTTTAGATCCAGATAGTTTGTAGGTTCGTCAAGGATCAACAGGTTAAAATCACTACATATTATTTTTGCAAAGGAAACCTTAACTCGCTCCCCTCCGCTTAAAACCCTGACCTTTTTATGCACGCTGTCTCCTTTGAAAAGAAGGCGGGCCAATAATATTCTGACAAAACTCTCCTCATAAACGCTTTCTGCCATAATATTGTCGAGGATACTCTTATTTTCCTCTAAGATACTTAACTCCTGACTGAAATAACCAATCCTTACATTAGGAGCAATCTTTATTGGGGGCTCCTGGTTCAGGATCATTTTTAGCAAAGTGGTTTTTCCACACCCATTGGGACCTATTAAACCTACCTTAGCTCCATTTTCCAGATGAAACTGGGCATCTTTAAAGATAACTTTTTCCCCAAAACTCTTGTTGAGCCCTTTTCCTTCGATGACAACTTTGCTGTATATTTTCTGAACATCCCCAATGTCTAACTTTATTTTTTCGATTTTTGGGGGTCTCTCCTTAACTTCCAGATGCTGAATTCTTGCCTCCACATTCTTAATAACACGATCCAAATTAGCTTTTGCTTTTTGATTGCCCATTTTGTGGAGTCTGGCCTCAGAGTTACCCATCCTTCGGGGAGCCTTTCGCATTGATTTTACTTTTTCCCGAGTAGATATTATGATCCTTTCCAGTCTCTTCTTTTCCTTAACATATTGCTCATATTCAAATTGAACCAGCTTTCGCTCCTCAGTCTTCTGCTTAATATATTCACTATAGTTGCCGGAATAGGTTTTTATTTTCCCTTCTTCTATTTCGATAATTTTGGTACACAGATTATCCAGCAAATCCCGATCGTGAGAGACCAGAACTAAGGCCCCGGAAAATTCGGCAAAGGATTTTTCCACTAATTGAATCCCTTCTATATCCATATTACTGGTGGGTTCATCAGCAAAAATAATAGCATTATTTTTACTTAGGCTGTCCGCCAGCTTAAAGCGGGTTTTTTCTCCTCCGCTCATACTCTCCCGATAGGTTTGGGGAACTTTAAATTTCGAAGCCATTTCTTGAGGAATTATTTCTTCTTCAGGGGGCTCTAGTTGGGAGATGCAGGAGCATTTCCCATAAAGTTTTACCCATCCTTCATCAGGCTCTGTTCTTTGGCTTAAAAGATTCAATAGAGTTGTTTTTCCTGCCCCATTTACTCCCACAATACCAATGCGTTCCTGATCATATATACAAAGATTTTTAATATCTAAAATAAGGCGATCTCCATATGATTTTTTCAGATTTCTGCATTCTACTAATAAAATAAAAAACCCCTCCTAAATTTACCGGAGAGGATAGTATCCTTGCAGACCTTAACCATACCAAAAGAACTATATCTTCTGTTGCCCATGGTCTTAGACCAAAAAGTACAGTACTCTCTCAGGCAACAGGATCTACAGCAAAGTATAGTTACCGAAAGCTATCTGCAGAAGTCAATACCATCCACTCACAGGTAAAAATGCATGATTATTAAGCCGTTTCCCAACGACTTACTCAAAACTACATTTTCCCGGTTAAGTGAATTAATTGTACATCTTCTGCAGATACCTTACCTTTCTTAAATTTTTCCTCAGGCTCTTAATCAGGATTTTCATTAGTCTATAGCCTACTTATTACAATTATAAAAGGTAATCGGCTTTTATGTCAATATGCGCCATATCCAAAATATGTTATATCATTAGCAAGGTGGTGTCGGTATACTGACAGGTGCTTAATTTTTTATATTAATGTAACTGAAATTCTGCAATAATTAAAACTGAATTACCAATATTGGTCGTGTAGACCTTAACTGGTGCATTATACTTTAAAGTGCAAAATATCCAAGTATGAGTTATACTACTAGCTTTAGCTGCATATACACATGTTAGGTTGGTTAAGAGAATTTCCCGATATATCAGCAGCGCAAGTATATGATTGGCTGGAAGAAAAGTTTAAAACTTTGCCTTTTTCAGAAAGCACATTAAGACGGTACATTCGTATTCTTCGGCAAAAGCATGATATACCAAAAGCAACAAGACTGCGACAATATGAAGCGGTTGAAGAACTACCTATGGGTATGCAGATGCAGGTTGATTTTGGCACTATAAAAGCACCAAAGAAGATAGGAGAAGAAATCAAACTTTAGAAGATGTAATTTCTCTGAATTTGCTGCTAAAAAATGGATTCGATTTTCCAGTGATTAAGCTATCTTATTTACAAATACTGGAAAACCCTAGAATCACCAATTGCATCAAGATCCAGGCAAATATGAGTAACTCTGAATATCTCTAAGTTGTAGGCCAGGAGACAAAGTGAATAAATTCTCTCCAAGATTTGATGCATTGCTTATTAGCCTCACCATTATATTTAAGAACATCTCTGGCATAGCTTCTCAATATTTGACCAGGTTGGCATAATATAAATATTGTACAGAAGTTTTGCACTAAAATGCTTATCAACGGATGTATGATAAATCACTCAGGCGTGTAATAATATGCTTTCCATCTGGGTTTTCAGCGGATACTAGTCGAATTTTTATCAACGGCTTCATCATTAATATCACTTAGTTTCTCTAATCTAAATAGCCAGCGAATGTGACGGATTTCCTCATTGTCATACCCTAATGCTAATAGTGCATCCCCATTCTTGAGCTGCATCACCAAATAGAATTTCTTAATATCATCATCTGTATCGACACGATAAATCAATTTTGTTTTATTGATTGCTTCGTGAACATTATCAGAAGGTGAATTGAGTAGTATATACAACTCCTGCCTGCTGATTTTATAAGGGTTTAATTTACCGTGCATGACCCAATCTTCATCGGGGGACTGTTTGCTGTAGAACACATAGTCGGATGAAATACAATATTGGGGTGCAGTATCCAATGTATAGCTAAAAGAGTACATAGGTGCTTGGTATAGAATTTCTTTAACGCGATAGGATGAACCATTAAATGATGTTGTAGACTTAGGATTTGCTACCAATCCTATTCCGATTGCTGCTACAATGATAATTGAATAAAATATTACCCAAAGCCTTGGTTTTTTATAGTTTAACACATTTTTTATTCTCCCTTTTACATCCCCCTCGCCAAAAGCAAGTGGACTTCCATTTAAAATATGCCTTCCAGTAGCAAGAGATAATAACGAATTAGCATAAGGCTTTTTAATATCTTCATTCATTTCTTTCAATACTCTTTCATCACAAGATAGCTCCATATCTGTGCTCATTAATATGAATGCAATCCAAACAAGGGGATTAAACCAATGTATGGACACTATTAAGAAAGCTAATGTTTTTATGATATGGTCTTTCCGATGGATATGGGTCTGTTCATGTATGAGGATATAATTTTGCTCCTCATTGCTCAATCCAACCGGTAAATATATCTTGGGGTTTATTAATCCAAACACAAATGGTGTTTTCAAATTCTCCGCTTCAAAGATGTTTTTTTCTATTAATTGTGCACCTTTCAGTTGTCTTTTTAATAGCAAAACAGAAACAATACTATAAACAAACAATGCTATTATGCCAAAAACCCAGATGTATGCCCCTATTTCCACGTAAATCTGAAGTGGATTCACACTTGCCTCAATAGTTGGTGCGGGAAGTGAATTATTTACAAATGAATCAACTACTTCTATACCACTATTAATCTTCGGACTTTGCTGATAGATGATATCATGGGGAATTGGTACAGAATTTGTATTCCGTGGCATAAGACTTAATATGCTTTCAAAGGAGAATGGAATTATCAGACGAAAAGCAACCACACCCCATAAAGCATAGCTGATGAATTTTGGAGCTTTTTTGAGAAATAGCCTGACAAGTATAACAAAAATAATTCCATAACTTGCTGTAATGCTCATATTTAAAACAGAGAGAAATAGTTCACTCATTGCTACACCTCTTTGTGCTCATCAATCAATCTTTTCAACTCTTCAGCTTGATGATTACTTAATTTTTTACCACGAATAAAAGCTGTTAAAAATTTAGGTAAAGACCCTCCAAAGGTATCCTCAACAAAACGAATACTTTGCTTGGCATAATATTCATCCTTTGAAATTAGAGATGAAACCACAGCATTTTCATTTTGAAAAATACCCTTTTCACATAATTTTTTAAGTACTGTATATGTTGTGGACTTTTTCCAATTCATTTCTTTTTCACTTAGCTTCACAAGGTCACCGGAACCAATCGGCTCGTTCTGCCAGATTAATTCTGCAAACTTTTCTTCACTTACTGTAAGCTTATACATTCCCAACAGTAATCCCTCCTTGGTCTATATGATATAGACTTCATGCTATAAGTCTATATCATATAGACCAAATTGTCAATGATAATTTCTTTAAATTTATGTAAATTTAAATTATTAATCACAGAATACAAAAACCAGCAATCTAGACAATTTTCTCCTGGTTGACGGTCATCCACTAATATTATGATTCTACATCCATCCTATCTCCTCAACCCTAACGAATTCATCTATTCTGTCAACTCAACCCTGCAAACCGTAGGGACGTCAGACTGTGTGAGAATTATTCAAAAAAACAGCTCAAAATATTGATAAAACTGGATTTGAGCCTGTTTTTCTGATAAAATATAAGCATAATATTGTAGAGAGTAATAAATATGGCATATACAGAAGGTTTTGATAGAAATCAGGCTCAAATGTTTCCTGAATATTTAGAAGATTACATAGACAACGAAAATCCCGTAAGAGTTATCGATGCTTTTGTAAATGATTTAGATTTGAAGAAGTATAAATTTACAAAGATAAAAGATGGCGGCCCTGGTGCGCCATCGTATAATCCTAAAGACTTACTGAAGTTATATATATGGCACAAAGCCCAAGAGGGCAATAAAAAGTCAATTGCTCTTCTGTTTCACCATGAACAGTAAAGTCGTTTTTCCTAAACAACCCTACAGCTGGACAGGGCAGAAAATGATTTTAGTTTATCAGCAACAGGCACAACATTACCGGTACTGCAAAGATTCCACACAACAGCATATAGTTTAAACCGATACTCTTAACCAGACCTAAACATAAAAGCATGAGCTGTGAAATCAGGCACAGAACTGTTAACCAGTTTACCAGGAATCTTGCTTGAAACGAAGAGTAAAACTAAATCAGAAAAAATCGATAGCGTAACTTTACTTAATGAAAATTCATATCAATAAAAAATCCGCCACACTATTTATGTAATATCAGTTTTTAACATGTTTCTCATAATTATACCTGGCCTTCCAATTCTTTTGTCAAATCATTCCAAACAGTTTGAACAAATTTATGACCCTCAGTTTCTTCTGATTCATTAAAAACAATATCTTTAACGGCCTTCATTGCTGTTTCTCCTATGTCATCATATACGGTCGCTTTTTCTTCTTCACCTTGAATAAATTTAATTCCCTTCAGGTTATATACCGGTTTGCTGTCAAATTTTGCTGCCAATAAATATGCGTTCCTGATATATTTTTCTGATTCTTCATAATATCCCTGTTCTGCCTTCCAAATGGCAACCTGCATCATAAGCGCCGCTTTTATCTTATCTGTAAATGCTATACTGTCTCTGTCCACTTTTAAACTGTCCAGGAAATTACTCAGCCATGAGATGACTTCGGCTGACATGTCATCTTTTAGTTCGGCATACATATATGCTAAACCGGTCACAGTTTGTATTACACTATTAATAATATCTGCAAAGGATTTGTTCAGATATGGTCTTGCTTCTTCTGGTTGCTTCAGCCTCCAGGCATATATAAAGCCAATAATGCCGTTATTTCAAATAATTTTTTAAAATAAACAGGGCTTTCAGGTACCTCCACCACAAAAACATTGTTTAAAGGTATATGATAATATTTTAATTACTGAATTCAAGGTTACTAACTTATAAAGCCAGTAACCTTTGAAAGTGATAAAAGAAATGAAAGTCTAAGTAAAGCCCTGAGTAATTTTTGGAATATATAAACCATGTTGCAGGCAGCAAATGCAAATTATTCCGTTACCTTCTCCTTCATCTTTTCCAGGAGCTTTAATACTCCGGCTTCCACCTTTTTCAGGTCATCTTCCTTCGGCGCTCCTTCAAACTCCACAGATTCTATGAAATCCCACTTCATATTGTTTCTTTCAATTATTTGTTTCAGCTCTTTCTCCGCACCGCCGGACCATCCGTATGAGCCAAACCTGAATGCTGTCTTGCCTGTAATCCTTTTTCTTCCAAGCTCATTCAAAATGGCTGCAACCGGCGGAAAAAGCTTGTATTCATAAGTAGGCGCGGCAATAATTATCCCCGCAGATTTAAAGGCAGTGGCTATCATTTCACTTTCACTTTCCTGGGTTACCTCCAGTTTGTTGTATTTTATGCCTTCCCTTTGAAGTATGCCCTCAGCATAATCAACAGCCTTTTCTGTCATGCCGTACATGGAGCCCCACAATATAGTCACTTCATTCTTGCCCGCTCCTTCGGCATACCTGGAAAATCTGTAATAATCATCTATAATTTTCTGCGGGTTTTTTCTGTAAACCTGACCATGTCCGGGTGCCACAGTCTTAATTTCCAGTGTTCTTGCCTTTTCAACGGCTTTTCTCAAACTGGGTGTAAAAGTAGTCATTACGTTGGAATAATACCTTATACCTTCAAATTCGAAAAACTCCTTCTCTTCGGGTGTCAGCTCATCATCAAAAAAGTGTCCTGTTATCCTTCCAAATGCTCCGAACATGTCACAGGAAAACAGAGTTTTTGTATCTCTTTCATATGTATACATCGTATCCGGCCAGTGAACGTTCGGCACCGGGTGGAAACTTAATACCTTACCTTTGCCAAGGTCCAGAGTATCGCCTTCCTTTACAACCATTACCCTGTCTTCGCCATAAAAGGACATTACCATTCGTGCGGCTTTGTCTGTGCATATAACCGTAAAATCATCCTTAATTCTGCGGAAATTCGAAATCCATCCCGAATGATCGGGTTCCATATGATTAACAATCAAGTAATCAATACTTTTAGGATCAACACCCATTTCCTCCAGGCTTTTATAAAGGGTTTCAGGTACTCCGTCCCAGCCTATTACACCGTCGATTATTGCAGTCTTTTCACCCTGAACTATATAGGAATTAAGAGTCACTCCGTTGGCAATATCCCAGATTCCCTCAAAAAGTATGTCTTCAACATTCATCGAAATCATATATATTCCATCTGCGATTTTCAGTTTCTTCATATACTGCCCTCCCTTAATATACTATCAAAGTCATAACGCGCACAAATATTCAACTGCATTTTTATCCGCAGGCACGGTTATACATATCGGACAACACTGTTCTTAAATTATACCATTTTTTACGGGCTTATTTAACACAAAAGATCACAACAGAAAACAATTTATATTTTATTTAACGGTATAATCAAATACATTAACATTTGTAGACACGGGGAAAATTGAAACTTAAGTCACAATAACATTTACAACAAATGGCAAACATATGTCTTTACGATGACAAAGAATAATAAATTCTGAAAGTATGTAAAAACAAATATTTTAAAATATTATATTCTAATATGAATATATAAAATCTTAGGAAAATATTGCAACAGATTGAGCTGAAGCATTTTGCAAAAGATTTTTTTACACTATTATCCGGTAAATATTTATGGAGGAAGAAAATTTAGAAAGAAGGAAACCGATTATACTTAATAAACGAAAAAACGCCGACTTAAGGGAATGTGTCCTGATTTAATTTAATAGTGTAGATAAAAGGGAAGGGTTGTCAGATGCATATAAACCATCCCTGAATAGGCAATAGTTAAAGTAAAAATTTAATCATATCATATCATATAACAATGGTGCTGAATATGCTGTTTTGAAAAAATATGGTATATAATGTGACCAAACGGAGGGGGTAAATATTCTGTTCCAAGTCTTTATTTTACATATTATTTTAAAGATTCAGATGAAGTAGAAATGTTTGATGTCTTTTACAAAACAAAAGAGCTGGTTCTAGATGAGAAATTCCAGGAAGAGTTCTTTGAAGAATATTTCAGTACTTATCCCAGAGATGAACAAGTAACAGCAGACGAGAACTATCCAAGCATATTTGTAGATTTTGATTTAAATAACGATGGCGAATACGATTATCAGTTTCATTCAATGTATTATAAGCAGCCATATAAGTCAGGTGAAAAAAATGAAATTGACGGATACAAAACCTGGACTTATTGGGATTTCAAAAGCGATTCCAAACCAGTTCCGGACAAGAACGAAAAAGAATAGTTATTCACTGCCCTGCCTATGTAGGCAGGGGATAACCCCATTTCTGCTTCAGTGACAGGTTCAATCTTCCACAAATTTTTTTGTTGTTTAAAAAAGGTTGATTACTTCCACTATTCCAGCAGCAAGGGTGGCAGCAGCAACACTGATAAGAAACCCCTTACAGGCACCTTTAATATGGTGAATTGGATTTTTATACTCCTTAACCATATCCTCCGTGCCAGGTATAACTACCTTTTCGCAATGGGCAAAAACAATGAGGTCTAAAACTATCAGGTCATATAGATTTACCACAGAAAACAGAATAAACACATGTATAAAAGCTGATATAAAATCTGTTTTTCCCGAAAAGTAAGCTAATCCAGCAAGCAGAAATACAGCGATAACTGCTCCGATTATTTTTCGCAAAATATTTTTATTCTTGGTAACTGCAAGAATATCTTTGTATTGTGGCAGGCTTTCCACTCTTTTACGAATGGCAGGTGGATAAGAAGTTATTTGCGATAACGGATTCCTAAATTGCGGTGGTAAAATTAAAAAAGTAAAAATCGCACATAACATAATACATTGGATAAAAAGCAGCATAATTTATCCCCTTGTTCTGTATAGTTATCCCGGTGTTTTATTGCTAAAGTTTAACCCATAAATCCCAAATAATTTCGCTACACATTGCAAGTGAAAATCTTTGTCTATCGCAGTTAACTTTGCTGTTTGCATAAAGAATCGTCAATTGAAATTTCTGATAACTATCATACAAAATACCGGAACATATTACAAATATAATTATGCTTATTCCAACCTCTCAAACCTTTATTACTACTGAGGACTTGTATAATACTGTTGAAATCGATGTGACTTCACTCTCCGTCCCAGCCTATTACACCGTCAATTATTGCAGTCTTCTCTCCCTGAACTATATAGGAATTAAGGGTTACGCCGTTGGCAATTTTCCAGATTCCTCAAAAAGTATGTCTTCCACATTCATAGTAAGCATATATATTCCGTCAGCAATTTTAAATTTCTTAATACCCTGTCTTCCCTTAACATTTATTGATTCAAAATAACCCTAAACTTTTATCCGATGTACGTTCCGGAAAATATTCTTCCTGGTTTTAAAATTATAACATTTTATCAGTACATAATAAAATATCGGATAATGTCAGCAGGTATCCCATGTGTTATAATAAAGCTGGATCAACTGATTGTATTAAACTTCCGCCGGATACCGGGTTCACCTGTTAAACAGGAAATGGAACCGGTAGAGGTTCCTATGTCTTCAATTAATACAATTGTTAAATCAAGAAGTGAAGAAATATGAAAATAACAGTTGCCGATAAACTTACATACCTGTTTGTCAAAAGATCTGTCAAAAAAATATTTTGCAAAAAACTTTCCGGAAAATTGCCTGGAAGTACTGTGTTAAAACTGCCGGAAGAGATTTGGAATGAATATAAAATACGCCTTACTGGTTTGGAAAAAAAGGAGACATTCGGGGCAACCCTGATGGTCAGATTATCGTTGCTGACATTAATACTTTATGAAAAGCTGATTTCAGAAAATATTGAGAAACAGGAGGCCATCAGGCTAACGTCTGAAATAACGTGGCTATTTTATGACAAGCTGACCGGTGTATTCTGGATTTTTACGTGGCTTTTTTCAAGAAAGCCGATAGAAAGAGTAAAAAAGGCCATAAGTTTTTCCATCAGATACTTTCCTTACAACAGTCCGGGTTATGAGATGGAAATAATAAATATGAACGATAATGAAATATCCCATAATGTCTACAAATGTCCGGCAGCTGAATTTTTCAAAGAGCATAAGTTAAGCGAATTGTGTGCAAAAACATGGTGTGATCTTGACTATTCCCTTGCTGACAAATGGAACGTTAAACTTGAGCGGGACAAAACCATTGCCAAAGGTGACGAATTATGCACCTTCAGATTTATCGGTAAAAATGATTGAAGTTATTAAATATATGACTTGAGTTGATATTTCAAATGTCCGAAACCAGCCCATAAGCGGTGTTAAGCTTGCAATACTTCATATACTGAAGGACAGTCTTTTGTACAGAATTGCTGGCAATATTGTCCGCATTAGCTACACAGCTCATCAAGGAACCGAACCTTGAAGCTTCCGGGACCATCAGCTTTTTTTCAGCATGCATTTTAAACTTTAACTTCCAAAGTCTTTACTTGCTGGTTAACCTGTATGCCCCTCATATTCCATATGAAAAGGTAATTTCTGTTTTTAACCCAGGTTATTGATTTATTTAACAGCCTTTCCATAAACACATCTATTTACATAATGCATATATTACCTAATGAAAGAAATCAGAAAGGAATGAGCAATATGTACAGAATGTATCAATGTCCATATTATACAAATTATCAGACAACCGCTCCAGGTAAAATATATAACCCGTATGGAATACCCTATTATCCCTATTTAAATAGGCCCATGTACAATTCAGGCTTCCAGGGGCAGTATTGGGACAGGTATACTTCCAATCATGTTCAGACCAATAATCCTGTAACAGAATTAAAGGATTATGGTCCCGAACCATTTGTAATTAATATAGAAAAAGCCGCAGAGCAGAACAATAATTACCGAATCGCATTATGGACAGGAAGGCATTTACAGGTTACACTGATGAGTATTGGCGTGGGTGAAGACATCGGCCTTGAAGCGTATCCGGATGTCGACCAGTTTATCCGTATTGAAGAAGGCCAGGGGCTTGTGGTAATGGGTGACAGCAGGAATCACCTGGATTACCGGAGAAGAGTGTATGAAGATTATGTAATTATAATACCTGCAGGCAAATGGCATAATGTTATAAATACCGGCAACAAACCCATGAAGCTTTACTCAATATATGCACCCCCTCAGCACCCCCACGGAACTGTCCATGAAACCAGGGAAATTGCGGAAGCTGCTGAGAGAAATAACTGAACCTCTGTGAAAACGGAAATCATCTGCAGACATGGATGCAACCCGTTGCAGGCCCGGGTTACATCCATGTCATAAGAATTTAAAATTAATTATCGTTCCTAAACCAATCATTTGACACCTCACAAAATTATTAAACAGGACAGAACTGTATTGCCAGTATTTGCTGATGTCTTTACCGGCCATACAGAGCAATAATCCTTTCGATCTTAAGAAATGAATAAAGATTTGGAATTACATTTTACTGACAGAAGTTGTTATCAGGCCATTGACCACTCTATCATAGCCATGGGGACGCTTTGACGTCCCCATGACTTTCCCGGTACATTATTTGTTATCAACGTTCTTACCGGGCAAAGGAATATGTCCAAGTGAAACAAGGGGAATCCCCCTATAATGGATACGTTCCTCCCCTTCTGTCAGAACGCAGGCTATTACCGAAATTTCTAAACCGATTTCTTTTGCCATCATAAGGGCAGCATCCACCGTTCCGCCGGTTGACACCACATCATCTACGAAACAAAGTTTTTTACCCTGGAATCGTTCATATTTTTCCCGTCCGACCCATAACTCCTGTTCGCCATGCGTTGTGATGGATTTGACCATCACATGCTTCGGATCCCTCATAAACGGCTTATAGGACTTTCTCAGCTCAAGGTAACAGTCCATATCCCTGGCCAGTTCCTGGCAAAGACCTGAAGACTTGGTCTGGACGGTAACAAAACCATCATAGCTGTATCCTTCAAGTTTTCTTTTCAGTGCCTGCGCTGCATGTCGGTTCCATTTTGACTCACCGGTCATATCAAAGGAATATATATAAAACCCGTCACCGATATCCACAAGGGGCAGCTCGATCTCAAGTTCTTCATCTATGCGTATTTTCCAGAAAGAAGGCCATTTTGAATTATGCATATCTACCATCCCTTCATGTAAAGTCTTTATTATACCAAACCGACGTATGAACCGAAATAACGAACCAGAATACCAACTACCATACCTATGAAAGGATTCTTGGACCATGCAGTTACGCCAAGGGCAATGTAACCGCTCATTGGATCATCGGAGCTTGCTACCACACTAAGGTTTGGCGCAAAGGTGAGCGCAAAACCAATTACAAGCAGAAAACCTGCAATGCTTTGGCTGGGCAGATATTTGCCGAGTCTGTCAATTAAACCTGTCAAAATCAAAATACCCATGGCAAACATAAAAGCTATGCCACATGCAACAGGCCATGGAGCACCTGCGGTACCTGATATTATAGCTTCAATGGGTGGTCCTCCGAACAAGGCACTAGGGAAATCTGCCAGTGAATTAATTATGGAAAGATGATCAAAATTTTGTGTAGTACCTGCAATGCTTGCGGTAATACCGCCAAAGGAAATGTTGGCGCCGATGTTCAGCATAACAAGGCTTAAAGCGCCAAGGATGACCGCTGCATTTATTCTCGGCCTGACAGGCTTAAAATCCTTCCAGTATTCCTTTTTCCAAAAACGCCATTCACTGCTCATTTTAAAATACTCCCGTCCCTCTTCAACTGAGGCTGCCATATCAACCCTTCGTTTCTGCAGGAACAAAAAGTCGGCAGTAGAAAGCGCAACCGAGAAGAAGATCGTCCATACAACCTTGTTGGGACTGTTGTAAAAAACAGCATATGCAGCAATGGCTGTAACAATGGAAACCAGCGAAGTACGCCTGTCCTGGCTGAACATGTCCAGGGATACTCCTGCAAGAATCAGGCCAACGCCGCTCATCATACCGGAGATTATAGCAACACCCGCAAAATCAGAAATTTTGTTGACTCCGCCGAATATACCGATAATAATTATAAACAACGCTGCAAGAAGAATGGAACTTACATTATCTCTTAAATTCTTCCTGACGCTGGCCACGGTAATAGTCTCTGCCTGGGCAGAAATCGGCGTTACCGAACCGGTAAACAAATTGCCAAGCCCTCCGATGAGATATGCAAAACCTGCCGGCTTTAATGCAAAACCGCGCGCCTGAGCATAGAGAAGCTGGGGTACACCATTAATAATTACAGCCGCTACGGCCAGAATAAACAGGCCGAGGTTTCTTAAGAATTCCATGCATCTTTCCTCCCTGTATATCTTAATGTCAACAATATAACATTATTTAACGAAATAAGACAAGTAGGTATACTTAATTTTTGTCAAGGGGACGGTTCTTTTGACATGCCATAATATGGAGCAGCAAAGTTTATTTCTGTTACGGGAACCCCCATGTTTTTATCCAGTAACATGGGCATCCGAATGTTGTTTCTGAAAGGTTTCCGTTAGAATTCCAAATCTTAAAATACTTTATTCCAGTATAATAAGCGGGACCATCATTTCCATTTCCGTCAGGCCTGCATGATGCCCTTTATAAATATGTCGCTTCGGAGATACAAGCGTCCTGTACCTGAGCATCTTTTGGGTTTTTCCGCACGCAATGTAATTCCCGATAAAATCCGTAACTTTCCTGTGCTGTTTTCCCTTTCCGAGAATTCCGCTGCTAAGTACCTTATCTTTAGGTATAAGGATAAAATCATCATTAAAATATTGGTTGAATCTTTCCTCGAAAACCTTTTCCATTCCGGGTTTTATAAACAGCGATACTGCCCTGGCCTCCATCGAAATAGGCATAATTAAGCATTCGTCAATCTCCGGAATTTCATTCAGATAGATTTCTTCGGTTATATCGATATGCCCATGATCGGCACTGATTATAACCAGTGTATCATCAACTTCCCTGTGCATTTTGCATGCCATATCGTCAATTTTTCGCATAATAATCCTTATGTCATCAATATTGCATCCCTTTTCATGCATGGTCGCATCCGGCTCATGCCAGTATGACATTATGAACTTCTTGCCGGATTCTCGGGAAATGACTTTAATGTTCTCGAAAATCTGCTCAACAGACTTTACCCTGACATTTATATTTGGTCTTTCGGGAAAAGTGATATTTTCAGGTATGACGGTGTATGATTTGACAGAACCGCTTGCTTCATCTATCTGCTGAAAAACCGTCTTATAAGGCATTAATGTAAATGCGGCATGCCCGTTATATTTTATTTTTGAAAAACTGTCCTGGTTTGTAAACGTATCAATGCAGGCACCGTATTCCTTAAAATACAGCGACCAACCCAGCCATCCATGTTCGTACGGTGACAGACCTGAATAATATGCGGTCATTGCAGCAGTTGTAGTACTTGGAAACACTGATGTAACCCGCTGTCTCAAATTACTTCTTAAACAGCTTTCAGGCGGAAGATGCTTCTCAAGGATATCCACACCCATACCGTCAAAAACCATTAATACAATGTTCCTGTAATCTTTGAGCAGAATCCTGTCAAGCAGTTCAAGCGAGGAATGCCCGTCACCTGCACCGAAATGTTTCAGTATCGAAGAAACAGTATTCAATATACAATTTTCATAGTCGGGTATTACTATCTTGTTCATTTTTTATTACCTTCAGCTGCTTAATTTATATTTATATAAATTTAATACTTAAGAGGACCTCAAGGAAACGGGGCTTCTGACAGCCTTAACTATATAACATTCCTCTTGGCAGCCTCATTGAATTGTCAGCATGGGCTCATTGCCTTTTGTACATGATTTTATAAGTCCATAAACCAGTTTATCTTCCTCTATTCCGGGTAAATACAGAATATCGAGCACTTCAACCACCATATTGACACTCGCGTCATTGATTAATATCGCAGAACCTGTTAATGTGCAGTCCAGGTTTTCAAACTTGTCCACTTCATCGGAATGATTATTGCCCAAAATATTCATGACATCCTCCTGCTGCACACTTAATACGCTCACCCCGATGATATCTCCCTTGGAAATGCTTCTTCCGGTAACGCTTTGGGCACCCAAGAGCATTACAATTTTATCGTAGTCAACCTGCGTTGCCCAGGAACAAATCATACCGTACTTACGGCCGTTTTTCAGAAGACAAACAGCATTTGCACCATAATTAAACACCCTGTAGTCCATTATTTTGCACGGCTCCTTTCTGTTACTTTATCTTCAGCATCTGCAAATATATTCTTACTTTCGTTTCGTCTTAGCAACACATGGTATATGCCTGCTTTGCTAAGCTCGCGCACGGTTCTTGGCAACCAAATCATTCATTTACAGTAAATGATATTATAAAAAGTATAAAGGTTATCGGTTATTTTGTGAAGACCTGGCGGTTAAAATATTCAGACGTTACTACTTGAAATCCGGAAGCTCACCCTTCGGCTGAGATTCAAAAAAGATATCTATCACAAGTCTTTCCAACCTGCGATTTCCAGGAATTTTCATAGTGAATCTACCTTTGGCAAGAAGGTTTCAAAAAATCATGGCATTCGCTAATCATTCTGTCTATCATGCGTTTAATGATCCTGCTTCCTTTATCTTTAGATGCAAAAGAAGGATAACCCAGACTTCCGACATAACCTTCAGGTAAATTGCTATCTTCATGAAACAAGTATTTCCTGAAATCATCAAATGGTATATCATACTCCCGGACTGATTCCATTTTTACTTTTTCGGGATACACATATAGTCCAGGCATTCCCTGGCTCCGATGACATCTATGGGGTCCTTATGAGCCGCGCTGTTCCTGTACTTCACCCGGATTTTTTCAATTTCTACCAGGTGGCTTTTGATAACGGCCTGGGCATTGTGAGGACTGATAAGCAGTTCTGCCCGGGCATAATCCATGAACAGGGCCTGATCCTGCTCATAGCCTCTTATGGTATTGCCTTCCTTCCACATCCCGGCTGTAAATACAATACTGCCAAGAGTGTACTCATCTTCATCCAATTCAACCTTCTTGCCCCTTTTAAGCTTATAGAATGCCTGGGGTACATTATAGGCATAGTTGTTCCCAAGCCTGTTTTTCAAATATTCCCTGTAGCGGGTGAAAGTCTTCCTGGTCCAACACCCTGGACTCCCGCCAGGGTAACAACTCAATCATCACAATATGCTGCCTGTTCTCCAGGATGGTTTTATTGTTTTCGGTATCAAAAAGCATAAACTCTTCACAATGCCCAAAGTAACGCCCAAAGGATACACATACATTCGGCTTAGGAATGACGCTTGCAAAGTATGTTTCAATATTTATCAGTGCATTCAGGCGAAAGAAAACAATAAGGTTCATGCGCATTATAAATGCCTACTGCCAGCAAATACGCAAGAGTCGTAGTTGAACCCATGTATTTCATCCCGCGTTTTTTTAAGTCCTTTGAAATCTTGTCAGAAAGAGGGGTTCGATTTACATAACCCGAAGAAGCATCTCTTATCGGCTGTCCGTCAACAAAAGACCACAGGTAATCGCTGAATGAACCGAACTCTTTCTGAATCTCCATGAACACTTTGGCGTTCTGCACGGCTGCAGCAATTTTGCCGCGGCTTTTTATGATATCATCATTATGCACTAATCTCTCTATATCATTATCCGTATATTCAGCTATCTTTTTATAATCAAATCCGTCAAATGCCCGGCGGAACCCTTCCCTCTTCTTCAGTATGATCACCCATGATAATCCTGCCTGAAATGATTCGAGTAACAACATCTCAAACAAGTAATCGTCATCATGTGAAGGTTTCCCCCATTCATTATCATGGTAACATTCCGAGGCTGAATCCACCCATGAGCAACGCCTGATGTTCTTTCCTTCCATAACATAACCTCCTGATTTTTTCACAGCAGAAACTGTGATTTGCACAATAACCATAAATAATTATCCTGTTCGTTCAGCAATCACTCGTTGAAATCGAGAGCGTATCTCGTCCCGTATGAGAAAAGTACCGCATCCTTAAGATTTATCCTTAATATGATGGTATTCTCGTCCTCAAAATTGTTGTGTCCGTTGTCAATCCATGATGCAAACACCTTGCGAAGTTTACCGGCGATTTCCTTATTCTCCGCCTTCCCGAAATATCCAAGGTTTTCGCCCTTACCCCTGGCGGTAAACCATTCCGCACAGACTGAAATATTGGGGTTCTTTGCAATCTGCCTCATTTTGCCGGACAGTGCATGGGTGATAACGTAAAATGCTCCTTCCTCGTAATATGCATTCACGAATCTTACTGCGGGATAATCTCCGTTTATTGTGCCAAGCGCAATTACCGTGTCCTTCCCGAAACGATCATTTATTATTTTTAATGCTTCCTGGTTCATAATAACCTCCTTTACTCGATCTCTATCGATATGATATTTATCCGCAGGACGGCAAAATACACTTCATCTTCACCTGTATACTTCTGTTTAAGCATGGGGAATGAATCTCTCATAGCGTTATAAATATCTATAGCCGTCTCTTCAAAAGAGTCGCCTGTGATCCGTATCCACTTTCGGGTATGCAGGTTGTAACTTGCCAGACTTATGTGCGGATTATTCTTTATTTCCGCAAAAGCGTTATTTCTACGGTCAGTACCAACATATAAATTTTCCCGTCACAATATATCATTCCCATTGGCCGCTGATTTGGCCTGTTTTCGTAAGCTGTAGCCAGAAAGAAATATCCGCAGTCCCTGATAAACCGGTAAGCATCATGCACAGAAGGTAACAGCCTTTCATTCGGAACTTCCTGCTCACTCTCGTTCAGCAGATAGTCAATACTGCACTCCAAAAGCCTGCTGAGCTTTATCAGTTTCTCCGTCTCAGGAAAGGCCATATCAATTTCCCAACGGGATACTGACTGGCGTGAAACTTCCAGTATCTCTGTCATTTGTTCCTGTGTGAGACCTTTTCTTTTTCTTAAGAAAGCTATTTTCTCACCTGTCGTCATTTCTTTCACCTCTATATTACAGAATACTTCATTTTATTTTTTTTGAAAATACATTTTAAAGTGCTGATTGTATCATTTAGAGTGCATTTACTGATTAATCGGTGATGTTTCCTTCCATATCCATCACTTCGTCCCAAACTCTCTCGCCGCATGCCCTAGAAGTCACAGAGCTTTCGACTGCTTATGTTGGAAATAAAACAACAACGTTATATAATGTATTATTAATTAAGGTATTAAAATTCAGGAGATCGTACAATGCCTTATATTGATGTAGATTCAAAGAATATTTATTATGAAGGATACGGAAACAAAATACTCATGCCATTGTATATTTTCATGGCGGTCCCGGGGAAAGTTGCCTGAGTTTTAAAACTGATTACGTGATACTTTTCTCCTAATTTCATCGCCTGATATGTTTCAAAAAGGCGAATCTAAAGGATGAAAAGCATGTGACGCTGAAGAACACGCAGATATTATTGATAAAATGAGAGAAAAGTTAGGCATAGAATCGTGTACAGTACATTAAATACTATAACGCGACATCAATACTATGCACTCAACGTGGCTCGAGCCGCTCGGATTGATGTCTTGGGCTGATTTTTTGCACCTTTCGTTTACGGGAACATGTCAATGAGTTTTTTGCATTTTTTCTGAAAACCAATGTTCAT
>Ga0209537_1002279_pt1 | contig 19543 bp, 11 predicted proteins | sample BioPla4DNA1_FD_187698 | JGI IMG/M metagenome (GOLD analysis project Ga0209537, IMG submission 187698) | Biogas fermentation microbial communities from Germany - Plant 4 DNA1 (SPAdes) (version 2) | ecosystem: Engineered > Bioreactor > Anaerobic > Digestate | place: Bielefeld, North... | reverse complement strand
GATTTAGGTTATTATTAGAGTAAGCCATCGGTTTTCACTCCTCCTTTGGTTTGCTCGTACTTACCAAATTCGGAGTGGCCGATGGTTTTTCCTTCTTTTTATTTTGCGAACTTAATTATACATGATCCTATTTTACAATATTTGATAATATGTTTCAATGAATCTATTTTTTATTTTTGCTATATAATGCTCTTTTTGTTGTTTTACCAGCTTTTTTATGTTTTGTATCTTTTCAATAAGAGTGAACATTTGCGAATTTGTGTTATACTTGTACAGTTTTATTTTTTTATATATAGCCGGGAATAAAAAAGAGCGGGAAAACCGCTCTTTTTTTGCAATCCTGTTTCATCGCCGCCTTAACCTAGGCACTTGATAGGGTTCTTTAACCCCTGTAAATCTTACAATTCCTCCTAAAAGAAGTATTAAATTGATAATACACATCACCCTGAAACCAAACACGTCATAGATATAACCGTTTACAAGAGGAGCAATGGCCGACATCGGTATAATGAAGATATTGGCTATGCATAAATACGCCGGCCTGTCTTCATAGGGACACATTCCAAATATAATATTGATGTTGCCAATCATAAAAGCACTATGGGTAAGTCCAAAAACAGCGGTTAAAACAAATACCACGTCAGGATTTTTTATAAATATCGCTGAAACGAGGTTAATAATGAATAACAGGTATCCGCACAGCATGCTCCATTTAAATCCACGACGCTGCACCAGCATGCCCCAGATGATAAACCCTATGGATTTGCACACAAACATAATGGTATTCATAGCAGAAATGGTATCTGCACCAATGTTAAAGCTGGATTTTGCATACACTGTCTGAAAAGGAAATAATGAAACTACAGGGAAAACAATAAGTGCCTGCGCCGTTATAAATCTTATGATGTTTTTATCCCGCTTAAGTATCTCCATTAGCCTATTTCCATACCCCTGGGATCTTGCAATTTTTACCTGGCTGTTTTTTGGCTCATAAGCTGCAACCAGGAAGAAAAACGAAATCATATCCAGTGTAAATGCAAGTAAAAACAGGTATCCATACGGTTGTGTACCCGATACGCTTCTCCTCAGAATGACTCCGGCCAGCAGAGATCCCAGCACCCCTCCCACGCTGTTTAAAGCGCCTCTCCAGCCAAAGAATTTACCGCGGATATTGAAAGGGATTACTTTATTTATAAAATTAAAATATACGGAATTCCCCATTCCCATAAATAATCCATTTAGCCAGAAAATTATATAAAAAAGTATTGTAAATAGCAAAGGTTTCCTCGGGGCCAAGAATAGTACTAATAGTCCGATGAGCAAGTGGGAAGTGCGATAGATAAAAACGTACTTTCCCATTAATCCTTTATAGGAATCAATTCGTTCCATGAGCCTGGCTGAAAAAAACTGGGGTATGGCTGTCATGAGCGTTTGTACCGTTGTGAGAAGTCCAATAACAAGGTTAGAATGGACGTATTCGCTTATAAAGTATATAACCAGGGTTTGCAGGGGAATCAGCCCCATGGCTGTTGCATTCAATATGCCATCAACAATACTGGTACTCACGTTTCTTTTTATGTATGGCTGCAGCTCCTGTTCTATTTTCTGCTGGATCATCAACATATCTCTCCTTTCGTCCGTCTCGGCAAGTTATGTCCTGATTATAATATCACTGTTAAACAGGTGTTTTACACTATTTAAAAGTTATATATGGGTTATTTAAACCACTCTTATATTACATGATTCATACCATTTGCTGCCTGAAGGCAATAAAACAAATCCGGTAGTTTCATATGGCAGTTTGATATTGGGCGCATTTATCATCATTGTTTGCGGTTCTACCGAAATAAAGCTGCCCTTTCCATCGTGATTCCATATTACCCAGTATCTGAATTTATCACCAACCTCATATATCAATTCGTATTTTTTATCTGCATTCTTGATAATTGCCCCGTTGAAATGTCTGCCATCCATGGATAAAGGTCTTGCACTGAAATGACCGCTTATTGGACGCCCCTGGGTCAGTATGCCCGTTTCCCTCATTTTTTTCTCTTCATCGGATAACTCTAAGAAATTACCGGTTGCCAGTGCCCGGGACCCCATTTCACATTCTCTGCCAATCGACATGATTAGTTTGTACTGCGTATAGTCTTCATCAGGCCTGAAAGGTATATTAAAATTAGTATGAAATCCCAGGCCAAAGGGCATTGGTTCTCTGCCGTGGTTAATAACCTCAAAATGCTGTTGTAAACCATTCCTTGATAAATTGTATATTAATCTGAATCTGCTATGGTGAGGAAAAAAACTCCAGATGTCTTTTCCGGGATCAATATTAAATACCATTTCAACCTCAGCGCTGCCGTCATTATTTATTTTTTCGCCGATTACCTCCCAAGGTCTATTGTATAAAAACCCATGAAGATGATTATTAAGCTTTTTTTCATTAACCGGCAAATTATAAACCATCCCATCCACCTTGATGGTTCCATCCTGGATCCTATTTGGGAAAAACAATACAGGTATGCCAAATACCTCAGGTTGTTTAACAAATTCTGAATATGATCTTGGTGTACGTATTATATCAAGGTTTCTGCGGTTATCCTTTAGCCTTATTAAGTTCCCTCCTATCCCGGGAACAATCAGCATCTCGTATCCGCCTGCAACAACCTCTACCGCTTTTATACCATGCCAGGAAATTGACTTTATATATGGTTGGAACTCCATACCAATACATCCTCCCATTTTTTCTTTACTTTATAAATCTTTGATGATATTATCCCGGTATTGAAATAAATGAAATCATTAGCCAAGCGGATATTACCATTTAAGAAATCCCAATAATATCCGCCTGGCTTTTGGATTTAGCTGTTTACCTTCTCAAAAATCATTTTGATCGTTTTATTTGGACGCTCCAGGAATTCTATCGGATCTTTCCCCCGCGGGAAGGTTATGGTAGGCAAGACACCCTTTGCCTCATCGACTTTCATTCTCAATTCTTCAAATTCGGTTTCACCGGATAAATAAGAATATCCAATCAATTTGCATAGCTTGCCGTACATGAATGAATTTAACGGGCATCCGCCGGTCCTTTCAAGACCTTCTACATTATCATTCTGCCAGCTCTTGAACAGATGTGACTGTGCAAAGGACAATCCTTGCATTGTTATTTCGTTTAAGCCTTCACCACCCACGGCCAGGCCTTTATACAAACTACCAACCTGGTCTATTAGCAATTTAATCCCTTCGGTAGATGTCATATTTTCCACGAGACAGTTGTGAATATTAAACGTATTCAGGGTAATGTCAATAAATATGGTGTCAATATCCAGTTCAGCAACAGCTTTGTATATCCTTTCGCTGAGTATATGCCGCCACATGCTTAAACCGGGATGAATTTTTGTCATCAACAGTTTGTCCCTATTCTTTTTAAGCTGGGCATTTGAACTTGGGATTCCCAGGTCGGACTTTCCTTCATACCAAACCCAGCCCATTATCTTTTTTGAAATTGCATCTCTGAACTGAAAATCTTTCACATAATCATACACCGGGTTTAAAGGATCCACCTCCATTGAATTGCAGTGGGGCATTATATGATAACCGAGTTCTTTACCTCTTTCAATAAACGCAACGGCCTCCTTGCTTGGAATGTATGTCGGATAGTTTGTGTCATACCTGTCAGGTCGCCAGTTAGGGAAATGGATTACGACTCTTCCGGGATCAACTTTTTTGGATAGGCTTTCCAGTATTCGGATATCGGTTGGGCACCAGCTTATTCCCATTTTTATGTTATAAAACCAGTCCTTCCTTCTGTTTTCCTGTTTATTTAAGTCGTATGCTTTCCACAGCCAGTCCCTGTAGATGGAAGCCGGGACGTCCCAATCACCTTCGTATACGTTTATCCTCCACTCGATACCTCCGGCAGCCAGGTTGTTATCGAAAGGACCGTATGCCTCCGTTTCAAATCCCAAGGAATTCACGCTGCCATCTCTTCCTACAGCCAAGGCTTTATACCTGTACTGGGTATCCCGGCAGTGTATCCAAAAACCGCCTTTTTCACCCTGCAATATGGCAAAACCGGCTTCCCACATCACGGGCCATTCCCAATGAGTATTCCTGATGAGTGAATCACTTAAATCCAGTTTTACACCTTGAAAGAAAGGCGCCACAAGCTGTAAACCAGGCCTTATGCCTGTGATATTCCATCTGCATGCCTTAACACCAGGCCTGGAAGAATATGCTGAGGGTTTTATCAGTAAATCATGCGTTTCGGGATCTTCGGATACCGTAATAACTCCATCTCCATCCCAATTACCCAGTCTTATTTCAGCAAGCGTGTCTGAAAGCTGGAAAACTTCAACATTTCCAAATTTCGCTTCACCAATGCCAAATGCCTCATTGTTACTATAGACCAATTCAAGGGCGGGTACATCGTTATGGGATTTTACAAATACATCTCCAGTTACCTTGCTTTTTAAATACGCAAGACAACCATTCTCGATTTTAGCCTCCAGCGTTCCTGTTTCCACAAATACCTGGTTACCGCTGACCCTTACCATTGTTTTTCCTCCTTCTTTATTTTTGATATTATCTTATTAGCCTAAAGCTTTCTTAACTCAAAATCTTCAATGGTTAGCCCTGGCAGTTCCTGTCCCGCGATGCCAATACAAAGTCAGATGCATTGCCATCAGCATCGACGCTTCTTATTTCGTATATATCCTCCATGCTGCCTTGCTCATCAAAATAATACGTCCCGATAGACACCTTGGTTAAAAATTCATGATTCTTATATATCTCATAATAGGATACCATAACGTTATCGTCAGATTTATCCCAGTAAACCTCTATACCGTCATAACCAAACCATTTTGCAGGTCTTTTAACAGCAAAACCAGGCGTGGCAGGCGGTTCCGTATCAGTTCCTTGTCCAGGCCGCCCCGGAAGATTAATAAGGAGTCCTTCTCCGTATTTTACACAACTTAGCCTGATACCCTCTTCCATCCACTCTTTTCCTGTCTTTGTGGTCTTTTCCATACCGCCTTCCAAGGCTTCGATCGTGTATTCCATATCAGGCAGCAAACCCTTTGGATAAATAACCGCAGACTTGCCTAATATCGGATTATTCTCCCTGTTGCTTATCATGATTAAGCCTTTCATGTTATCCCATGTCATTCGCTGCAGGATGAAGGTCTTGTCCCCATGTTCAAGATCCGGACGATACACCTTTATCCAACGCCCGTAAATACCTTGCTGGCGCAACCATCTGAATAACTCCATGTCCTTTCTCTTACATTCCAATGATTCCAATGTCCAGCCTTTTTCAGGATTCTGCATGAGATACCCGGGGGCTGAGAATAGCTGACGTTCTCTTGGAAGGTATTTATCCCAGCACGTTTTGCCTCCACTTATTGGCATACCTTGATGTTTATCAATGGGCATGATCAATGTAGTCCAGTATCCACCTATGTGATGGCATTCACCATCGGTTATCTGCTGCTGGTCAACGTAGCGTACTGATTCAATTGTTAAGGTATGACCGCCGGAAGAGCATCCATCCAGCCCGGCTTCAGGATTCCTGTCTTTGAATTCTTTATACAGCCGGTAGAAATTCTCGCTTTGTTTAAAGGTTACATTCCAATCGCCGTCCCCGGTGTTAAAACTGCGATCATTCCTGGCATTACAAGGATCCCCATCAACTCTCAGGTCATATACCCCTATTTCTTTTTGCTTATTACAGAGCATATTAAGAATCCATTGATAAGCTTCTTCTATAGACATATCTATGGTCCAGTTATACCAGTTCCCGTGGAAGTCCAGCATCCATTCGGGATGTTCAAGCCATATATCGGACAACCTGTCTGCATGCCAGGGCGGCATCCACATACGCAATACCATTCCATTCTTATTGATGTACTCATTTATGTACTTCCAATCATCTCCGAAAATGCCATTCCAGTTGCCTTTTGAATCAAACCAAAAGTCGTCCACCCATATGCGTTCGCAACCGATATACCTGGCTGCTTCCACCATTTTATATACCTTTTTTGAAAGCGGGGCTTCCCGCCATATGGTCATATTTGTCCTGTTGAAGTACTTGTCCTTGGTATAATCCCATTTGTATTTATATATATACTCATTAATAGTGTTTCCAAGATCATCTACATCCCCGGTAAATACACCGGTCATCATCGGAGGCATTTTTATACTGCTTCCGGCAGGAAACGCGTAATCGTTAAGAACACACCATCCTATAAGCGAAGTGTTCCTGTCGCGACAGGTAAACTGCGACTGCCACCAGCCCTGGTAGTCAAATGTCATATACCAGCCTTCATTCCTGTTTCTGTTATGCAAAGCAAAAAACTCGAACCACATGGCCGTACCATTATATCGCCCATGAAGCTTATTGGCATAATGGCCGTCTATTTCCGACATTTCCGGCGGCCCCTGGGAATCAAAATCTTTAATGTATCCATCCTGTAATTTTGCTGTCTTCAGCTGGGTGCTGCCTGTGAAATTTCCACCGCCCGTCATGTACATAAAATCCAGTTCTTTAACATGATCATGCATAAGCCTCTGGACGAATATTGCAGGATTCGAAATAACAGCATCTTCCTGGGATGTATTCTCATATACTGTCCATTCCTGTATGACGCCAACTTCCGGATACACTACATAATGCCTCTCAACCTTTAAAACATCATTTGCAAGAGTAATAACAGCCTCTATTTCTCCCTGTTTAAGAACGGAAGCCGACACATCAGATAAATTCCAGCCTCCTTTGTCACCGGAATAGAATTCACCATCAACCGTAATAGCAAACTCATCGGATTTTAGAGCACCGCTGCCAATGTATTCGCTTCCCGTATCCTTATTTATATAGCCGGTCATGATAAAACGTCCGCAATCGGTCAGCCTAATATTCTTTTCTACCTTATCCGAACCAATTCTAAATAAATTTCCTTCGCGAATAAAATAAGCATCTTTATTCTTTATGTTCACGTTGTACACTCCTTTATATTTTGATGATTTTAAAAGTTATCGGAAAAATTTATCCTATGATAGTAAAAGCATTTCTATGAAATCGGCTGTCAACTTGCGCTGCAATTAAGCCGGAGTTTCATAACAAAACTCCGGCTTAATTGCAAGTCAATACCAGTATTTGTTTTATAGTTCAGCAGGCAAACTCCAACCACAATTGATGGGGATCAATTTCAACTGCTTTTTTGTAGTACTCGGTTTCTTCCTCTTTTTTACCCAACCCTTTACATGCCAGGGCAGCAAGATAATAGCCCTGGGCTTTCCCGCGAATACTTCTGTCTGCATCAAAAGGCTGGGAAGTAGGCAAACCGGTACCGAAATAAATCATCCTGTCACTGTTCTTTACCTGGTTCAACCCAGCTGCTGCCATTTGCTCCAGCATTTTTACAGCTTCTTCCTCGCGCCCCAGCTTTCTTAATGCCATGCTTTGATAATACTGGTAAACAAGTTGCCTTCCATTTTCCTTGACTGCCCTTTCATATGCCTCTTTTGCCCTGTCCGGTTCAATCATTTTTTCGTAGGCCAGCCCCATATAATAGTATACATCCGCATCAGAATCTCCATGCCTCCTGCCTTCCCTGTAATTGTCCGGAATTTCCAATGCATTCCTGAAATCATTAAGTGCCTGCTCATAATTCCCTTGATTAAGGGCCGATTTCCCTTTCTGAAGATGGACCAGCTTATGCAGAAAAACAACCTGTCCTTCTCCTCCTTCATAGGGATTGAACTTACGGCTTTTTAAGAGTTCGTGTGCACCCTGGATATTGCCCGTTTGGAAATATGCCTTTATCATTTCTATATAGCATTCATCATGTTCTTCTACCAGATCCCTGTATTGGTTGAATAAGGCCAGCCTTTCGTTTACAGGTATACCGATATTCTTATACATTTGCAGCAACTCATACAGTACCCAGGAATCCCTTTTATCAAGTTCAAATGCTTTTTCCAGGCACTCCCTTGCCCCTTTAATATCTCCCAATTTCTCATAGTAAGCTATGGCAAGATTGCGATGGACGGTCGGGAAGGTTCCATCCAATTCCTTGGATATTTCCCAGTTTTCTATGGCTTCCTTGTAGCGCTTTTTGTCATAGAATAAATTGCCCAGGTAATAATAAGCCTTGGCTCCGGACGGGTTAATTATTTTTGCAGTCTCCAAAACCTCTATGGACTCCAGACGGTTGGGGAAACAATAATCAGGGCATGCTGTTTCTGCAAGACAGCAATACTCCGATGCCTTATCATCCATACCCAATTTATAGTGGAATGCAGCCATATAATAATAGATCATTGGAAAAACATGGCATGTTGCTTCATGACCTTCAAGATATACTTTCAATACGGTAATTGCATCTTCCCATAGCCCTGTCTTTCCATAACCTAGAGCAATATCAAGCCAGCTTTCTGCCTTGTTCCTTGTTATATCTCTTATTTCCGCCAAAATGTCGGCTGCTTCTTCTTTTTTCCCAAGGGCATCTTTAACCATGTATTTTTCAAAGCGGGCTTCGAAGTTAAGGAGGTTTACACTTACAGTTTCAGAAATCAAAGAATCTGCCTCTTCGAGTAATCCAAGTTTCCTTAAAATTATGGATTTCCTGGTGAGAGCTGATGTATTGTCCGAATCAGTTATAAGGGACTTGTTTATATGTTCCAATGCTCTTTGATAGTCCTTCCGTATGCAATCAATCCCGGAAAGGGCATAGTAACCTGCCGTTCTACAGGAATAGTTCCATACAGACTTATAGAAAGCATCGTAGGCTTCATCATATCGCCCCATATATTGATAAACCAGGCCCAGGTTGTAAAGAGGTTCACCATCATACGGATTGGTATTGCGGATCATCTGCCTGCTAATAGCTTTTTTGAAATATTCGACGGCCTTTTCATAGTATCCTTTCCGCAGGTTAATTAACCCTAAGGCATTATTGCATCTGCTGTCACCGGGATCCCGCCTTAAAGCCTCTTCATAGTATGGTTCAGCATCATAATGAGGCTGGCGATATTGTTCAATGTGCAGCCCATTCAGGTACAGTTCTTCGTTGCTTTCAATTTCCTGGGGTGCTTTGACCGGTTTCCTGGGTTCGGGGACGCCCGGATATTCCTTTTTTACTTCCCTGTATCCGACCAGCTCCCTGCCATTTGAATCGAATAAAGCGGAATAAAGAGCAGCATCAATTGTCTTGTCAACCTTAACATCGGCCAGGAAAGGAGTTTCAGGAGAAATATCTATTCTTTGCTCGTAGAGGAGCTGATCCCCTGCTTTAAGAATAACGGTGCAATCTTTAAAAACAGAGGTGGCAAAATACCCAAGCCTGATAATATCTCCATTCCTCTCCATGCTCATTGCTGCATCAACACTTGCATTTTTCACCGTGCCAATCTTCCTGATCGGGTACCAGTATTGTTCAAAGGTCTTAGTCTCATATGGCATGATCCATGAAAAATCAGGCTGATTGTCAGTATAAACTCCAGTCATGATTTCCACATATGGTCCATCCTTGTCGGTTAAATTAGCACACCATACCTCACCGAAATTACCGCTGCCCCAGGTAAACAACTTCTTACCCACTGCAATATGATGGTTGGCAACATGAACAACCCCGGCATCCACACCAAAATCATAGCCGGACATAAAGTCAAATTTTGAATCACCGTCCATGGCCATGAATGATGAGGATACCGGAATGTTTTTGAACCAGGAACCATCCACGCCTGCTCCATAGTCATATCCGTAAAAAGTTCCCTTAATAATCGGCCAACTGGAAACCGCCCTTCTGTCGTGATCCATCAGGTAACCAATATCCGGCGGAAAAACAATCCGGTAATTCTCATTTACATGTACCCCAAGATTTGCCCACCACATGTAAGTTTGCGGCAAAGGTGTGCGGTTATGTATTCGCACCTTAACTTCCATGTACGCTTTATCAGGATATAGTGTTATTCCGGCCATGCCCTGCGTACGGTTAAACGGTTCTATTTCTCCTACCCATATGGTCTTGCTGCCATCTTCGTTTTCCTCAAAGGTCATATCCACTGGCATGAAGGTAGTAGGCCGGTGATGCTGCGGCCAGTTAAACTCAATTCCGCCGCAAATCCAGGGACCGCACAGGCCTATCCTGGCCGGCTTTATAACAGTATTATGATAAATGAAGTTGTAGTTGTTGATTTTGTCCAGTCCTATATGCACTCTGCCGCCTATTTCCGGAAGAACCATGATCTTTAAATACTTGTTTTCAAGGTTGCCGGTGAGATAAACTTTATCTTTTGCTTCGTTTCTTAACCTGTCGGTAAAGGGTAACGGGTATACTTTTCCGTCTGCTCCCTGGTAAGCTCTCCTTTCAAAAAATATCGGGTTCTTGTTGGGTTCATACGGCTCATATGTAGGTATTGTCTGATACTCCTGCCTCATAAGCACTTTCTCTTTTAAATCCGTTTCATATAATTTACTCATTATAATCCCCCTGTGTTTTAATTATAATGTACTTTAATTATTAACTATTTGCCAGATCGAATACTTTACGGACTGCCTTATTCGGGTTGCGTACAAATTCTACGGCCTCAGCAGGATTGTCCGGTACCGATATAGTAGGCAATACACCTCTGCTTAAATCAACCTCCATGGCAGTTGCGGAAACTTCGTCTCTTCCGGAAAGCCCACTGTATCCAAATGTTTTGCAGAGTTTACCAAAAAGGAATGCATTTAAGGGACATCCACCGGTTCTTTTCATGGTGTCGATATCGGCATCACGAATGCCAACCAGGTGGGCTTGTGCAAATGATAAACCCTGCATGGTTATTTCATTCAGCCCTTCACCACCCACGGTCAGTTTATTTCCCAGGTTTGCAACATGCTTGATAAGAATTTTCATAGCTTCCGTGGTAGTCATGTTTTCAACAAGACAATTGTGCAGATTCATGGTATTTAATGTAATATCTATAAATATTGCATCCAGTGATAGATCTTCGACTGCTCTCAGGATATTTACGCCCAGTATATGCCGCCACGTCTTTAAGCCAGGGTGAATCTTTGCCATCATTAAGTGCTCGGCATGTTTATACATTTGGGTGTTTGCATTGGGATTGTACTGGCCGCCTCTTCTGTTAATGTAGTCCCAGAACCAACCCATCAATTGCTTGTTTTCTATATGCCTGAACTGGAAATCTCTTAACATATTAAATACTTCATGATTAGGATCAACCTCCATGGAATTGCAGTGGGGCATGACATGATAACCAAGTTGTTGCGCTTTTTTTATAAATTCTCTTCCTTCCTTGCTGGCAACATAAGTAGGATAATTGCTGTCATATTTATATTTGCGCCAATTGGAGAAATGTATTATCACCCTGTTGGGATCAACTTTTTCAGCCAATGCATCAAGCATTTCGGAACCACCGGGACAGAAGGTGATTGCCATTTTAACATCATTGAACCATGGTGCCCTTTCTGCTTCTTCCTTTGCCAGATCGTAAGCCTCCCATAACCAATCTCTATAAACAGAAGCAGGTACTGTCCAATCTCCTTTATATACATTTATTCTCCAGGCAAGCCCTCCGGCTGCCAAATTGTTGTCTATCGGCCCATATGCTTCCGTATCAAAGCCAAGACAATTGTATTCATCATTGGTCCCCACCTTTAAGGCCTTGTAGCGATACCTGTCGTCGTATGTGCGAACCCAAAATCCGCTTTCCTTACCTTGAAGAATTGCCAAACCTGCTTCCCAGCTTTTTGGCCATTCCCATCTTTTATTTCTGATGATGGGATCATCCATTTTTAGTTTCATTCCCTGGTATAAAGGAACGACCAGCTCCAGGTCTTCTCTTATTCCTTTAAGGTTCCACCTGCAGGCCCTAACTCCCGGCCTTGATGAATAAGCCTCCGGCTCAATTATCAAATCCCCAGTCTCCAGGTCTTCCATTACTGAAATAATTCCGTTGCCATTCCAGTTTTCATAGCGTATATCCACGCACGTGTCTGAAATCTGGTAATACTCAATGGAACCGAATTTGCTCTCGCTGATATCAGAACTTTTATCATCGGAATAAATAAGCTGCAATGCAGCATCCCTGTTAATATCTACTCCCGTGATAAATTCTTCGCCATCCGCTTTACTCTTTAATGATGTAATAAACCCTTTTTCAACAACTGCCTCCAATGTCAAAGTATCAATATAAATCTTACCGTTCCTGTATTCTACCATGATTATTCCTCCTTGTTCCTGAATTGTTTTGAATTAACCAATTACCAGGCATTATTATCCCGCAGGCAAAGCTCAACTGTAATCCAGCGTGCAGACTCTTATTAAAGTTTTAACCCTTTATGGCACCTATCATGATACCTTTGACAAAATGTTTCTGTAAGAATGGATAAACACATATGATAGGCAATGTGGCCAGAACAATTGCTGCCATTTTAATACCTATCATAAACCGATACTCTTCTACAGCAGCCTGTGATACGCCCTGGGTAACCTGGGTGGCACTCCTGACTATCATTTGCCTTAATAAGAATTGTAAGGTATATTTCTTGGCATCCTGTATGTATAACATTACGTTAAACCACTCGTTCCATCTGTCTACCGAAAAGAATAGAATAAAGGTGGCTATGGCAGGCATTGATATTGGGATTATAATTTTCACCAGTATAAGAATATCGTTTGCTCCGTCAATCTTTGCGGACTCTTCAAGGCTGGAGGGTATTGTATCGAAGAAACTCTTAAGGACAATCATGTTGAACACATTAACCCCGTATGGCAAAATAACCGCCCATATTGAACCCATTAATCCCAGCCATTTCGCAACCAGGATAAAAGAAGGGATCAAACCGCCGCTAAAAAACATTGTAAATATTACATATCCCCATATAGCATTATATCCTGGCAGATTTTTTTTGCTTAAACCATAGGCAGCAGTGACGTTTAAAAGCATATTATATAAAACACCGACCACCGTAACAAATACCGTAACAAGAGCAGATCTGATAAAGGTATCATCTGACATTAAGTATATATAATTATCGAAAACAACTTTTTTCGGAAACAAGAGCAAAGGATTCGAAAGATATTCACTATAGGTAGCAAATGATATTGCTATTATATTCCAAAATGGGTATAAGGTAAGAAAACAAAAAATCAGCATCAAAAAAATATTGAAAGCATCAAATATTTTAGAATAAGTACTTTCCGACGTTCGGCGTTTCATTTACATACCCCCGATACGAACACAAATAAATTATTGATTTAAAATATACTTGACTCGGTGAATTTCTTGGAAAGAAAGTTTACCAATAGCAGCAAAGCACATGCCAGGACCGATTTAAACAGCCCTACCGCTGCTGCAAATGAATAATTGCTCTGCACTAAACCAAGTTGATAGACATATGTATCTATAATATCAACATATCTTGAAACTACAGGATTCATAAAGTTGAAAATCTGGTCAAAACCTGCATTCATAATTCCACCGATCCTGAGTATGAATAAAATAATAACAGTATGCATAATAGACGGTATATTAATATGAATAACTCTCTGGAATCGATTAGCTCCATCAACTATTGCTGCATCTATTAATTCTTGGTCTATTCCCGATAATGCTGCAAGATATATTATTGTTCCCCACCCGGCTCCTTTCCAGACCTCGCTGCCATATATTATGCCCATAAAAGCACCGGGCTCTATTAAGAAATTAACCGGTTCACCTCCAAAATAGGTGATCAGCTTGTTTATAACCCCTCCTTCGGCAGAAAAAATACTTACTACCATTCCATAAACAATTACCCATGAAATAAAGTGGGGTAAGTATATTATTGTTTGTACAACTCTTTTAAACAATCTATTCTTTAATTCATTTAACAATAATGCCAGTACTATGGGAACCCAAAAGCCGATTGCAATTTTCCCGAAACTGATTTTCAGAGTGTTAAAAAACACCTGCCAGAACTTACCGAAGCCCAATGCACGTTCGAAATGCTTCAATCCAGCCCATGGGCTGGCCAGTATACCTCTTGTGATGCTAAAATCCTTAAAGGCCAATAGAACTCCATACATGGGTATATACGAGAAAATAAATATATGTAAAAGGCCTGGTATCAGCAATAAATAAACATACCTGTTGCGCCATATCGTCCTTGCCAGGTTTCTGTTTCCATATGATATTTCTGAGCCTTCTAAACTTCTCACTATTCTCATACTCACCTTCTCCAACCTATTATATTTTAAGAAAAAGGTCTGTTGCCAAAGGTGGATATGGTTTTTCCACCTTTGGCAGTATCAACATTTCTAATGTTTTTGGAAAGTGATATAAAGCACTATACTAAACAGTATCACTACTTCCCTTGGCTCTTAGCAAAATCCTGGAGTTCTTCTATATATTGATCCAAAGGATGATCCTTTCTCATCTGGTCAACAAAGGCCTTCCACAGATCCTCTATGGGGTCGTCTTTAAGGATGATATCTACCCTGGCGGTAGCTGTATCAATACCGGATAATACTGTTTCTGTATCAACATAGAACAAGTTCCTGGACATCTGGACAGTATTCTGCTTATTCTTGAAATGCTGTTCCCATATGGGATAATATGGGCTTTCTTTGTTGACAAAGGTCAATTGCCCATAGACAATCGCGCTTCTAAACGGTGCACATCTGTATTTGTCTTTTGCCCATAAAGGTGTTCCGTCTTCTTTCTCCCCAAGCAGGCTTACATATTCATCTCCTTCTTTGACATAATGCTCGCCTTCAATGCCCCTGTATGAGAAAGTAAGACCTTCTTCCGTTGCCATCCAATCGAGAATGTAAAGTATTCTTTCAAGTTTCTCATCACTTATGTTTGCCGGGAAAACAGTTGCAGCCCACCAATTCATTCCTTCCCAATCATACCTGTTTCCATCATCTGACATGTAGTTTGGCAAAATAGTAACTGCCTTTATTGGATCTATGCCAGGATTCGCTTCTGCAACCCTTTTTCCCATAGATTCAACTGCACTAAGAGAGCCATTCCAGCTTATAGTTAACGCGGATCCCATTGCAAACTTATCAAGCATCTGATCTTCAGTATTAATGGCAAAATCCGGGTCAAGAAGACCTTTCTTGTACATTATTCTGAAAATTTCATGCCCTTTCCACCATTTTAAAGTGAGCCAGGCAGGTACCCATTTTCCTGCATATATTCCTTCTGTTTCCTTTAAGAATCCCATGGGATTTTCCTTCATATAAGGCATCACTATCTCGTTATACCAATAGGTATCCTTTGCTGTAACTGCATAAACAGAATTACCCTGTGCTTTCTCTTCCCTTTGTATTATCTCGGCAGCATCCATCAATTCCTCGACTGTATTGGGAAGAGATAACCCATACTTATCAAAATAATCCTTGCGACAATATATTGCATGCTCATTTTCGTTAGCACTTGGGTCAATATCCTGGCTTACCGGAATTGACCACCACTTACCGTCAATTTTTTGATCAGGATATCTGCTTATTAGCTCTGCAACCATGGGCCATTTGCTGAGATCATCCGGTAAAGCTTTAAATACGCCATCTTTTACCCACGGTATATATTCGGAAGGACTGTTTATACCGTTAATTTGCATAATATCTGCCATAGTTCCGGTTGAAATCATTACTTTATATTTCTCTGTCCAATCACCGTAGGCTACCGGCATATATTCGATCTCTACGTTAAATTTTTCCTCGATGAAATTAAAACATGGATCTTCTTCTACTGTAGTCTCATACTGGCCACCATCCACACGGAAATACGAAATTTCGATCTTTTTGTCAAAACTGGTAGTTAATTCGTCGGCATCCGTTTCATCATCTTTTGATTCTGATGGTTTCGGTTCTGATACGACATCCGATTTGTCACCCTTATCCTGTCCGGCGCACCCAGCAAATGTAACAAACAGCAACAAAACAGATAAAACCAGGGCGCTAACATGCAAATAGCGTTTCACAAAATACACTCCTTTCATTTATTAATTTTTATATACAACTATTCACTGTGATATTAGCATATGACAGGCTTTGCTTAACATATGCTTGTATTAGCTTTTTTTGTGTAAATTTTAGTTTTCATATTTGACCAGTTTCCTGTAAGAAGATGGAGTAACCCCGGTAGCTTTTTTGAAGACCTTGTTGAAATGAAAGTAATCATTAAAACCACACATATCGCATATCTCGCTGATTGACAAATTCGTGGATACCAGCTTCTGTCGCGCCAAATCTATGCGTAAATCATTTCTCAGTTGCGTGAAGGTTTTCCCAGTCTCCTTCCTGAACAGCTGACTCAAATAGCTTTCATTTATATGGAACGTATGCGCAAGTTCTTTGAGGGTTATATCCCGGGTAATGTTTACTTCCAGGTAATTTATTACTTCCTGGAGCAGGGGATTCAGGAATTGATCATCCAAAGCAATATGGCTCCGTGTAATGGTTTCTCTGGTATTCCTTAAAATATCCTTAATGCAGTAAAATTTCTTTATCAACGAAGAAAAATCCGGCAGATAAAATTCTTTGTTTAAATCAATGAAATACTCTCTTAATACCGTAATCAGGGGGTCGTAAATTACTTCAATATCTTCTGCCCTTACTGTCCCTTCATCGATAAAAGTGATTAGATCATCTAATATACTACTAATTGCTGCCCTGGATAATTTAGATTCTTTTGAAAGCACTGTTAATACATGTTTAATTTCCTGCAGCCTTTCATTGCTTTCGGTTTGGTTATAGCAGTATATCCTGGTATTTTGATTAAGCAGACAATTATATAGCGCTACTTGGGATTCCCTGAATGCTTTTTTAATTTCTTCAATATGTTTATGAACCCTGCTTATACCTGCATAGGATGTCCCGTTGTTAAGGGAATTCCGTATCCTGCCTAGCAAGTCATCAAAATTTTCAAATGATATAAAATATGTGTACCTGTCTGGCTCGCAAAAAAGTGCAGATACTTCGCAATTGTTGAAACTATATTCCAGGTCGCCCCTGTTTATCGCAGAAACTGCTGCATAATTGCCATAGACGTTATTAAAATGTAAATAGCTTTGTATATCATAGGCATCCTTAATGTCTATTGAATCCATAAACTTGATGTTTTCTATGTTCTTTTTTAGCAGATGATAATCACGCTGTTTATCCAGTAATATTTTAGCTTTATAAAGCGCGTTTTTCAGATCGCACATTTTAACCGGTTTGAGTATGTATTCCAAGGCACCCAAGGATATAGCCTGTTTCGCAAATTTAAAATCTTCAAATCCCGTAATGATGATAAATAGTACGGATAAATTGTCGTTTATTGTTCTTTTTATCAGTTCTAATCCGCTTATCTCCGGCATAACAATGTCAACTATTGCTATATCAGGACGATACACTTTTATTTTTTGAAAAGCATCCACGGCATTTTCAGCAGTTCCCACTACCTGGAAATGACAAGCAAATTCACTGACTTTTTTCTTTAATCCCTTCAATATCCATGGTTCATCGTCTACAATTACAACTTTATACATTTTTACACCTCCAGCTTCTTGGGCAATAAAATATTAATTTCTGTATATTCACCTATTTTTGAATCTATTTTAAATTTTATATTGCCAAACTGTAATTTCAGCTTCATAAATACATTGATAATCCCCGTACTTTTGCTTGTAGATGTACTTATAAGGTCTTTATGCTTTTTTTGGTCTATGATATCTTGTATTTCATTTAACACATCCCTGGGTATGCCTGCTCCATTATCCTTTATATAAATTGAAATATTATCAGTAACATCTCTTATTTCAAGCCATATTTGTCCCATTCTTATCTTTTGTGTAACTCCATGTACTATTGCATTTTCGACCAAAGGCTGCAAAGTCAGCTTAGGTATGAGACAATTCATCACGCCAGGGTCTGCATGCATGTTAATATCAAATTTGTTGCTAAACCGTATTTTTTGTATTGTAATATAATTATTTAGTATTTCCAGCTCTTTTGAAATAGTTATACAATTATCCTCTTTTATGGAAGACCTGAACAATTCTGCAAGTGAAGTAGAAATTTGCTCGATTTCATAAGCATTATAATATGAAGCTATACTGTTGATACTTTCCAGGACGTTATAAAGGAAATGGGGATTAATTTGGCTGTTCAGGAACATTAATTCCGCCTGTTTCTTTTCTATCTCCATTTTGTATAGCCTGTACCGGTTTTTTAGCTCTTCGTCATTAAGCCGTTGTATTTCATCGAGCATACTATTGATTTGATCTGCGAGAATCCCTAATTCATTGTTTTTTATCTTGCTTAACCTATAATTTAAATTGCCCTTTCTTATATCTTCCAGTTCACTAAATATTCTATTTACCGGATTATTTATATTTTGCTTAATAGTATATGAAATTATATAGATTAGGATAAAACTTATAATCATAAGTATTATATCCGCTGCTTTTGTACGCTTAATGTTCCCGTACAAATCATTACTCGGTACCATTATAAACAGGTTCCACTGATCAATTTCTGAAGCGTATGTTATGTATTGGATGTTATCTGCCATAACTTTATCGTATGCGAACTTATTAATATTTTTATATCTGAATTCTTTAAAGACTTCTTTTGGCTCGGTGGATGCGATAACCAGGTTGTCATCGTTCAACAGGTATATTTTTGTTCCATTGCTTACTTTAAATGCACTTATATATTTATTCATTATTTTGGATTCGAATAGTATAACTAACATTCCAATTTTTTGTATATACGAAAATTTTTGAGAATAAATTGGAGCACAAAAGTAAATATAACTGTTTTCTTTATTGATATCGCTGTTCATTAGAACCCCAAAAGTAAAAGAGTCTTCATTGTCCAGGACATGGGAATTTTTGATTTTTCTTAGAATACTGCCCGAGTCAGACATGAAATAAATTATTTTATTATCGGTTAAAAAGCCAACATCAAAAATTTCTTTTCTCAAATAGCTATAATTGCCAACGGTATACTTCATCCACTCATGCAGTTGATATTTTTTAATATGATTGTCTTCGGTCAAATAATCCTGTACTAGAATGTTGTATTGAATTGAGAATATAATTTCTCTTATCTGATAAAAAAAATCAGTAACGCTGTCTACCGTCTGCTCAATATTCAGTTTCAGAAATTCATGTGCATAATCGTATAAAACCTGGTATTGCTTAATATAAGTATTCAGTACGAAAAACAATGTAAAGCTTATGAAAATAGCTATGAGAATGTTTATCTGTACGCTAATTCTTAACTTCACCGGTAGTTCTCCCCCTACATCCAGTATTAAATTTGATAAGAATAACAATGCATTAAAAATAACAATACAAGCCGAATATTTCCTGCAAATATCTTTGCCTTAAGTTTAAAAAACTGTCTATGCTCTTGATATAAGTGAATGATTATCCCACAAAAAGTATCGGTTCTAAATAAAATTTCTTAAACCTATTGTCGAAAAACAACCAAACCGATGAACACAAATATAAAAATGAATGTAAAAAAGAAGGAGTTAATCTGTTCTTTGG
>Ga0209537_1002278_pt1 | contig 19552 bp, 19 predicted proteins | sample BioPla4DNA1_FD_187698 | JGI IMG/M metagenome (GOLD analysis project Ga0209537, IMG submission 187698) | Biogas fermentation microbial communities from Germany - Plant 4 DNA1 (SPAdes) (version 2) | ecosystem: Engineered > Bioreactor > Anaerobic > Digestate | place: Bielefeld, North... | reverse complement strand
ATGGTTATTACCTTATCGATAGTTTGATTGATGACTCTAAGACGAGTTATCTCTTTTTGAGTCATATTGAATAACTCCTTCCTCATACATGACATTTTATCAGAATAAATTCAATATGACATTATCACAGAATAACTACAAAATTTATCTTTTATTTCTTGTCAAATCTTCTCCTTAATGGTACAATAGTAATGTTTTAATCGGTGCATAAGATAAAAGCACTGACTTTTTATGCCATGGTATTAAAGGAGGTGTTAGTAATGGCCCAAGTTTGCGATATATGTAATAAAGGCAAATTGTCCGGACACAATGTTAGTCACTCAAATAGAAAAACTAATAGATTTTGGAAGCCTAATCTTAAAAAAGTAAGAGCGATAGTTAACGGTAGCACCAAGACTATAAAGGTATGCACCAAGTGCATCCGATCAGGTAAGGTAAGAAGAGCCCTATAATATTTAAAATAAGAATGAAGAAAAACGTGCACATTTGCACGTTTTCTGTCTTTTAGCAGCTATTCCTTTAGTAACTATTTCTTCGCAATTTCCTAATCAGCTTACCAAGAAAGCTAGGTAACTTTATAACGTAGATTCTCATCGGGTCACCTCCGCCCCATAACAATGAGAATACCTAAACCTATGAGAAATATTCCAAATAAGACCATCCAAGCCCATATAGGGATATATATAAGTATTAATATAGCTCCCCCACCAATCAAAATAATGCCAATCAAGGTATCTATAAATGAATTCCTCTTCGGACAACGTGGCCGTCTAATCATTATTTCACATCCCTATATAGTACATCTATTCTAGCCTATGCATTATTACAAGGATGTGTGCATTCAATCTTTGGTTAGTACTCCTATTAGCCAACCATTTTTTATCTTTACCACTGCTTTTTCTTCTTCAAGTATATTGCTAATACCTAATGGAAAATCTAAAGTCAAAGTTTCATTATGAAGAGGATAAGCCAATCCTTGAGTATACTCAACAAGTACATCTTGAGAAAAGGGTATTAACGACACAATTTGACCTATATGCCCTTCTATTTCTAAAACATCATTGCTCATCATGATAGTGTTATGACTATGCAAAATCTTTGCTCTAATTCCTCTAGATTCTAGACGATAAAGTAGCATTATATTAGCATAAGAATGATCCCACCTGCTGCCTAGGGCACCTATAATATAAACCCATTTAGCACCCTTTTCAATTGCTATATCCACAGCTATATGAGTATCTGTCCAATCTTTTTCCTTTGGATAGGTCTTTATGGCAATACCCATGTCTTTGTATTTTTGTAATAGCTTAGGTGAAATTGAGTCAAAATCTCCTACTAATATATTAGGTATAACATCAAGTTTTTCTAAATGCTTGGCACCACCATCGGCGCATATGATATAATCCCAATCTAAGAAGTTCTTCTTAATATATTCTACATCTCCTAGATTTCCACCTGAAATAATTAAAACCTTCATAATGAGCCTACTTCTTTCTTCATATCCTTAATCATTTTTTTTGGATTTGGTGCATTAAATACTGCAGAGCCTGCTACAAAAACATTTGCACCTGCTTTAGCTACCTCTTTAATATTATCAAGGGATATACCCCCATCCACTTGTATATCAACATTCAAATTCATAGAGTCAATCTTTCTTCTTAATTCCTTTATTTTACCTATTATAGCTGGAATAAACTCCTGCCCTCCAAATCCAGGATTAACAGTCATCAAAAGAACCATATCTAAATCTTCCAATACATAATCCAATACATCTAGAGGTGTAGATGGATTTAAAGAAACCGAAGCTTTAACTCCTTTTTGCTTGATCTGTTGTATGGCTCTGTGCAAATGGGGCAGCACCTCTGCATGTACAGTTATTATATCAGCTCCTGCGTCTATGAATTCATCAATGTAATCCATTGGATTTGTCATCATAAGATGAACATCAAAAGGAAGCTGGGTTCTGTCTCTTATTGCTTTTACAACTATTGGACCAAAAGTTAAATTGGGTACAAAATGCCCATCCATAATATCTATATGTATATAATCTGCGCCACCCTGATCCAGCATTTCCACCTGCTCTCCTAATCTTGAAAAATCTGCTGATAGTATAGACGGTGCAATTTTTATCACCATATATTCCTCCTAAACTCTTTTAATTCATTTAATATTCTTATGTATCGTTGATATCTTCCTTGAGATATAATTCCTTCTGCTACAGCTTCTTTTACCCTACAGCCGGGTTCTTGATCATGCATACATCCATTAAATCGACATTGATGTATGTAATCTAAGAAATCTGGATAAAGATAAGATAAGTCCTCAGGCATCACTTCATTCATATTCATTGTACTAAAGCCAGGAGTATCAACTATCATACCCCCTGATGAAAGAATCAATAATTTTGTGTGCCTAGTTGTGTGCCGGCCTCTTCTTATCTTTTCACTTAACTGCCCTGTTTCTAATTCCTTTTCTGGACATAGCACATTGATAATAGAAGATTTTCCAACTCCCGATTGGCCAGCTAAGGTTATAATATTATCTTTTATTATACCTTTTAGTTTTTCAAATCCTATTTTTTCTTTACAAGATAGAGTAATAATGGGATATTGGGTAGCTTTATAAATGTCCATGATATCCCTTATCTCTTTATCCCCTACCAAATCTACCTTGTTTATCAATAGCATTATCTTTATCCCATTATTCTCTGCACTAACCATTAACTTGTCAATAAGATAAAAATCAGGTTCAGGATGAATAGGAGCTAGTACTATGCCCAATAAATCTATATTGGCTACAGCAGGGCGCAGCAATTGATTCTTTCTAGGATGTATCTCTACAATTGCCTTGTTCTTAGTAGATATGGTTACCTTGTCACCTACCATGGGCACAATATTATCCTTTCTAAATATGCCCCGCGCCCTACAGCGAATAATATCTCCATCTACTAAAACATCATAAAAACCTCCTACACCTTTAGTAATAATCCCTTGCCTCATTAACCTGTATCATCACCTTTCTTGGTAAAATCAATAATTGTCTTGTAAGCAAGCTCATTATCTATATAGATTTCGTACTCAGCTACCCCTTTACCTTCCAATCTAATAGTTAATACTTCATCATTTACAGTATGGAACCTATTATATACTTCTGTAGTTTGACCATTTTGTGTCTTTTTAACCACTATATTTACTGTCTCTTTGTCGCTGTTTATACTGGATAGGTCAATATTTATATCTTTAGGATAAGTAGGCTGTGGCCCTAGACTTACCACAAGATCAATAGATCTGTATTCGGAAACGGTTTCACCAGGAGTCAGACTCTGCTCAATTACTGTACCCTTGCTAGCTACATCACTGTATTCCTCCCTAACCTTATCTAGCTTTAACCTATCTCCGTTAATCATTTGTTTAGCAACATCAAGCTGTTGACCAATATAATTTCCAACCGTCACAAGCTTCTCTTCAGGTCCTAAGCTTATGATCAAACTTATTTCTGTCCCCTTAGGCACCTCTGTATTGGGCGGTATAGATTGTCCAATGACAGTATCGCTGGGAAATTCACTGTTTATATACTCATGTTCCCCTAATGTTAAACCGTGATTTTCCAGAGCTATCTCAGCTTCTCTTTTTGTGCTTTTTTCAACATTAGGTACCAATACAGTTTCAGGTCCCAGACTCAATACTACGCGCACCGTATATTCAGGCTTAACCATTGTGCCTTTTTCAGGATGTTGAGAAATAATATAGTTTTTTTCTATCTCATCATTATGGATCCTACCTTCTACACTAATATATAAGTTATTGTCTTCTAAAAGCTTCTTGGCATCATCAAAATACATTTTTTCTATATCTGGTATCTCTATTTCCTGACTTACAAAATTATTTTCAAAAATGCGAGCGCCAATGAAAAATGCCAATATCATTATTAAAATAGAAGGTATACCTATTAGAAGCATTTTTACCCAAGGCTTTTTATTTGATCCCTTTGGATTAGAACTAGTCTCAGCTTCTTCATCCTTTATAGGTTTTATCATCTGAGTTGGTGCATCACTATCATAGTTAAACACAACAAAATCCCCATTAGGCTCCTCCAAAGCTCTTTTTAAGTCTTCAATCATTTGCCCAGCACTTTGATACCGTCTTTCTGGCTGTTTTTCAATAGCTTTTTGGATAATATCCTGAAGACTTTTGTATATTTCAGGATTAATCTCTCCTGGGGGTTTAACCTTTTCTTGTATATGCTTAATAGCCACAGAAACAGCTGTATCTCCCTCAAAGGGTAAAGTTCCCGTCACCATCTCATAGAGAACTATCCCTAGAGAATAAATATCAGATTTAGCGTCTGTATGTCCTCCCCTTGCCTGTTCTGGCGAAAAATAATGAACCGATCCTACAACATTAGACCCAGCTAAGGTAATAGTAGTGGAAGTGACAGCGCGAGCTATTCCAAAGTCTGCAACCTTTACCGTAAAATCGTCTCCTATTAAAATATTCTGAGGTTTAATGTCCCTATGCACAATACCATTCTTATGAGCATGTTCAAGGGCAGCCCCAATCTGTAATGCTATTTTTATAGCTTCTCTAGAATCTAGTTTTCCCTTTTCCCTAACATAGTCCTTAAGAGTTTTTCCGCATACATATTCCATCACAATATAATATATACCATCTTCCTGCCCAACATCATAGACATTGACAATATTATGATGTGATAAACTAGCTGCGGCCTGGGATTCCCTTTTAAAGCGTTTGACAAAGTTTTCATCTTCTACTAGTTCAGGCCTTAAAATTTTGACTGCAACATATCTATTCAAAAGATTGCATCTGGCCTTGTATACAATGGCCATGCCACCTGCGCCTATTTTTTCTATTAATTCATATCTTCCTCCTAGAATCTTACCTATCAACGGCATCACCCCTCTTTCACCATGCCGTAGTATTTGGTAGCCACAACAGTAATGTTGTCCAGGCCTCCTTTTTCCAGAGCTTGATCAACCAAACTAGAAGTAAGCTCTTGCATTGAACTGCTAGATTCAAACAACTCTACATTTTCTTGTAAATCTACATGAAGAATTAGTCCGTCAGTACACAGAAGTATTATATCATCCTTTTCGAGGGCTATACTATAGCAGTCAATTTCTATATTCTTCTCCGTACCTAAGGCTCTGGTAATGATATTTTTTTGGGGGTGATTCTCAACTTCCTCTAGGGTGATGGTTCCATTATCCAATAATTCTTGTACCAATGAATGGTCCTTGGTTATCTGGATGGCCTCACCTTTTCTAATTAGATATCCACGGCTATCCCCTACATGCCCAAAATAAACCTTTCCTTCATCAAAAAAGGATAAAACCAAAGTAGTACCCATTCCTTTACAATCTTCATGGTTTTGAGCATAGCTAAATATTCTATAGTTGGCTTCTCTTATGGACTCCTTAATAAGTTCAGTAGGATTATCATAATATTCATCTTTGTTAGTTGAAAAAAATTCTAATATAGTCTCTACAGCCATTCGACTTGCTATTTCTCCAGCATTATGTCCACCCATACCATCAGCTACAATAGCTAACCTCTGATCTTTTTGATGATCTGAAATGTAGTAATAGTCTTCATTGGATTTTCGAACCATTCCTCTATGGCTGCACCCACCATATTCTAATATCATATACCTCACCTCATTTTTCTTAACCCTGTCCATTTGTTATTTTTCTAAACTATCTAAATAACTTCTTTTTAATTGACCACAAGCTCCCTCTATATCCTGACCTAATTCTCTACGCCTTGTCACATGAACCCCTAAAGATTTTAGTGTATTCACAAAAGCCTGAATCCTAGATTCACTACTTCGCTTATATAATACTTCATCAATTTCATTTATTGGAATAACATTAACGTGGCAGGGAAAATCTTTTAGCTTATGGGCTAATTCTCTTGCATCTTCCACATTATCATTTAATCTATCTATAAGAGAATACTCAAATGTTACTCGTCTACCAGTCTTTTCGAAATAATATCTTCCAGCATTAATAACCTCATCCACCTTATAGGCCGATGCTACTGGCATGATTTTTTTCCTAAGTTCATCATTGGGTGCATGGAGAGAAATCGATAGAGTAATTGGGACATTCTCCTGGGCTAGCTTTATCATATTAGGCACCAGTCCACAAGTGGAAAGAGTTATATTTCTGTAACTTATATTTAAGCCTTCAGGATGGTGAACTAAACGTAGAAACTTTATCACGTTGTCATAATTATCCAGAGGCTCACCGCTACCCATAAGAACAATATTGCGAATCCCCCGCTCTTCTGTCTGACCCAATTGGGTATTTGCCATCACTACCTGGGCTATCATCTCTCCTACTTCCAAATTTCGCACCAATCCCTGCTTTGTAGATGCACAAAAGCTACAGCCCATCCTGCATCCCACTTGAGTAGACAGACACAAGGTATTTCCATAATTATATTTCATCACAACACATTCTATTATATTATGGTCAGCTAGTAAACACAAATATTTTATTGTATCCCCTTTTTTTGATATTCGCTTATCAATCTGTTTTACACTACCAATTATATATGTATCTTCAAGCTTTTTTCTAGTGGTTTTAGGAAGATTCGTCATATCTTCAAAACTATTGACGCCTTTATAAAGCCAGCTTATGACCTGTTTACCTCTGAAAGCCTGTTCGCCCATCTCTTGCAATCCTTCTATAATCTCATGGGGCATTAGACCCAGAATATCTACCTTTGCACCTGTCATCTTTTTATCCTCCTCAGTTTAGCAATAAAAAATCCATCTAGTCCCTCTTTGCAAGGCATCAACTGAATCATTCCATCCTTGATGATAAAATCCTTTAGATCATCAGGCAATTCTTTATTAAATTCATCCAATTCAAACTCAGGATACTCCTTTAGAAATCTTTCAACCATCTTGTTGTTTTCATATGGGTTAATGGTACAGGTACTATATACTAAAACACCGCCATATTTCACATATCTACTGCAAGTTGTCAGTATATCCCATTGTAATTTGTATAAAGAGTTCAGGTCTTCTTTGGTTATCCTTAGTTTTATATCAGGTTTTTTATGCATTACTCCCCAACCTGAACAAGGCACGTCAAGCAAAACCCTATCTATATTTTCTTCAAATTCTGGATTGAATATAGTTGCATCCTGCAATCTCGTATGAATTATAAAAGCTTCCATTCTCTCAATGTTTTTGTTAATAAGTTCTACTCTATGGTCATGATTGTCAAAAGCATATACCTTTCCTTCCATATTCATAAGCTCAGCTAGATAAATGGCTTTTCCGCCTGGAGCACTGCAAGCATCTAGAATATGCTCCCCTGAATTAGGGTTTAATATATGACAAGCCAACATAGAGCTTTCTCCTTGTACAGTAAACAAGCCTTGTTGGTATAGAGGATTACTCTGAATATCACCAATCCCTCTTACTCTCAAGGCATTATCAAAATAGAGTCCTTTTTTTACTTCTACTCCCTGCTCTATTAATCTTTTCGCAACCTCTTCTCTTTTTATTTTCCCTCCATTTACCCTGATAGTAGTCCAGCTAGGCCCTACAGAGTTTTTAATTATTTTTCTTGTAGCCTCTATTCCGTACTCTTTGGACCACATTTCTATCAGCCATAGTGGGAATCCATACAAGGAGGCTAGAGACTTTGCATCTACAAGGGTTTTCTTTAAGATATCCAAAGTTTTTTTCTTACGAGAAATATTTCTCAAAACACCGTTTACAAACCCCTTTAAAGACGCAAAGCCAAAGCTTTGACACAGCTTTACCGATTCATTGCAAGCAGCAGAATCTGGCACTCTATCTAAGTATAGGATTTGATAGCAACCCATTCTTAGAATATTTTCTATCCAGGGATTGACCTTCTTCATTTTAGCAAATTTTCTTAATACTTGATCTATAATGCTCTGATTTTCCAAAGTTCCGTATACCAGCTGGGTAACAAAAGCTGCATCCCGCTCATCAAGCGCGGCACGGTTTATGTGTTCCTTTAAGCTTATATTTGCATACTTTTTATCTTCATTTACTTCTTTTAAAACAATCAAAGCTATTCTTCGAGCCTTATCCATAATTTCCTCCATCCAAAAAAAGGGCTAAGAAGCCCTTTTTGTTAATCTCTTCTACGACCTCGCAACATCATCAGTCTAAGCAACTGGGCAACCGCTGATGCGGCGGCTGCTACATAGGTCAAAGCAGCTGCATTAAGTACCTCTCTAACTTTTCTCTCTTCATTTGCTGCTACAAAACCATGACCTCTTAAAAGTTCCACAGCTCTATTGCTGGCATTATATTCAACTGGCAAAGTAATGAGCTGAAAGGCTACCACAGCCAGAAAGAGATATATACCAATATCCATTAAAATAGTATTAGCTCCCATAAATAAACCCAAGAATATAAACAGGAACGCTGCTTGTGAGGCAAAACTGGCAATAGGAACTATTGCGTTTCTGATACTAAGAGGTATATAACCTCTAGCATGTTGTATAGCATGCCCTGCCTCGTGAGCAGCAACTCCTATAGATGCTATAGAACTGCCTCTATACACCGGTTCCGAGAGTCTAAGAACTTTTTTTCTAGGATCATAATGATCCGTTAAATATCCTCTTACCACATCCACAGACACATCAGTAAGACCTTGAGAATCTAAAATTCTCCTAGCTACTTCTGCCCCTGTATATCCTCCATAATTGGCTACTCTTATAAAATGATTAAAAGTAGACTGAACCTTATACTGTGCATAAAAGGATAGAATAAGAGCAGGTAATAATATCAATAAACTAGGTAAGTCATAAAATAGTAAAGGCATCCTATCAACCACCTTTCATACTAGTGTTTTAGTCTAAAATGGTATTTACCTCTACCCTATTACCCCTTAAAAATTCCACATCCTCCATTACGCGCTTGCCTGGAGCCTGTACTTTTGAAAGCCTTACCAGACCATTCGAAGCCGCTACTACCAATCCATGTTTTTCATCTGCATGCACCACTCTGCCTGGAACCACTTCTCCCTCTAGGAGGCATTTTTTCCTATCAATTTCCCAAATCTTAAGCCGCATACCATTAATATAGGTATAACATCCGGGCCATGGCGTTAAAGCTCTCACGCGGTTTTTTATCATATCTACATCCATACTCCAATAAATTCTGCCCATAGATTTATCAATTTTTTGACAATATGTAGCCTCCTCATGATTTTGAGGTGTTCCCTGAGGCTTTCCATTAATAAATAATCCTAAGCTTTCTTTAAGCGCTTCCCCTCCTAGCTCAGCTAAACGATCATGTAAGCTTTCGCAATTTTCCTCAGGATCTATTTCTGTTTCCTTTTGCAATATAATATCCCCTGTATCCATACCTACATCCATATACATTATTGTTATACCAGTTTTTGTTTCTCCATCCATAATAGCTTGCTGAATAGGAGAAGCACCCCTATATTTAGGTAATAGGGAGGCATGGACATTGATGCAACCTAGAAGGGGTATATCCAAAATCCTCTTTGGCAGAATCTGCCCATAAGCTGCTGTAACTATAAGATCAGGAGCTAAGCTTTCTAGCTGAGCTATAAACTCTTCATCACGAACTTTTTGGGGTTGATATACCTTAAATCCTCTCTCCACAGCCCATTCCTTTACAGGAGGCGGTGTCACACGCTTGCCCCTGCCTTTAGGCCTGTCTGGCTGAGTTACCACACCAATTAGTTCATGCCCTTCTGCAACGATAACTTCCAAGGAAGGTATGGCAAATTCTGGTGTTCCCATAAATAAAATTCTCAATGTCCTTCACCTTCTCATTTGCTGTAATATCATAAATCTAATAGTATTTATAATCATTCAACTCTTTCTAAAGTCCCTGGTTCCACCTTATCAAGATATAAAATGCCATCTAAATGATCAATTTCATGACATAAAGCACGAGCTAACAAGTCTTCTCCTTGTATTTTAATTCTTTCTCCATGCCTATTAAGGGCAGTTACAACCACCCTAGCAGGACGTTTTACAATGCCGCTTAAGCCTGGTACACTCAAGCAACCTTCTGCGCCTATCTGCTCACCCTCCTGCTCTATTATCTCCGGGTTTATTAGTTCTATAATACCTTCACCAATATCTATAACAACAACACGTCTCAGGATACCTACCTGAGGTGCTGCTAATCCCACCCCTTCAGCTTTGTACATTGTTTCTGCCATATCATCTAGCAAGGTTAAAATTCTATCATCTATTTTATCTACTGGGCGAGCTTTTTTTCTTAATACTTCATCTCTTTCATAATGCCTTATTTCCCTTAAAGCCACAGATACCATCCCTTCTTATTCAAAATATAATATATAACTATAATAAACTAGTTGGATAAAAATCAACCACTATAGTATTAGAAGCATTAAAAAATTCTTTTTGACTCTGATCCACAGCTTCATGAAACCTCTCCAAAAAGATTTTTTCCTTTCTAATACGTATCAAAACATGCCATCTATACTTATTCTTTATTCTCTCCAAAGGTGCTGGATAAGCACCTATTCCAATTAGTCCCGCTTTTATTATAGTGTCTTTACTGATCTTTTGCCTCATCCACTTTTCAATTCTTATAGCTGTATTAATTACATTCCTTTCATCTTCTCCGCTTATAAGAATTCTTATAATATGGCAAAAAGGAGGATAGTTAAATTGTTTCCTTATGCGAATCTCTTCATCATAAAATCCATTGTAATCATGTCTGGAAGAATATTGTATGGCATAGTGTTCTGGATTATAAGTCTGTACTATAACTTTTCCTTTCCTTTGTCCCCTTCCTGCTCGCCCAGCTACCTGGGTTATAAGCTGAAAAGTCTTTTCACTGCTGCGATAATCAGGTAAATTTAGAGAAGTATCTGCAGCTATTACTCCAACTAAAGTCACATCTGGAAAGTCAAGGCCTTTTGCCACCATTTGGGTTCCAAGCAATATATCATACTCTTTTTGCCTAAATGCATTTAAAATTCTTTGGTGTGCGCCCTTAGTTGAGGTAGTGTCCATGTCCATCCGTACTATTCTAGCTGATGGTAAGATCTTATTTATCTCCTGTTCTACCCGCTGAGTTCCAACACCAAAATGTTTTATATATGGGCTTTTACATTCTGGACATATCTTGGGATAAGGCTTAGTATTTCCACAATAGTGACATTTTAATATATTATTCTTGGAATGATAAGTCAAAGATATATCGCAGTTATCACATTTGACTACATAGCCACATGCTCTGCAGGATACAAATTGTGCGTACCCTCTCCTATTAAGCAGGATTATGGCTTGTTCCCTTTTTAACAGAACCTCTCTAAGTTCATCATATAATTTTTGGCTGAAGATACTGCGATTCCCCTTCTTTATCTCAACCCGCATATCCACCACCTCCACCTGGGGTAGCGGTTTATTATCTATCCTACGATCCATGGACACTCTAACAAAGTGCTTCTGCTGGCTATTATAGAAATCCTCTAATGAAGGCGTAGCAGTACCTAAAACCAAAACTGCATTTTGTTCCTTACATCTTTGAATAGCTAATCCCGTTGTATGATAACGAGGACTAGCCTCTGATTTATAGCTATCTTCATGGGCCTCATCTATTATTATTAAACCCAGATCCCGTACTGGTGCAAATATAGCAGATCTAGCTCCTACTACAATGTTTACTTCACCGTTATAAATCTTTCTCCATTCATCAAATCTTTCTCCTAAAGAAAGGCCGCTATGAAGAATAGCCACTTCCTGACCAAATCTGCTCTTAAAATGCCCTACAGTTTGAGGTGTTAATGAGATTTCTGGCACTAGTATGATAGCACGCTTTTTATCCTTAAGAGCCTTTTTCACCAATTGAATATACACTTCTGTCTTTCCACTACCGGTTATACCATGTAGGAGAAAAAGGCTTTGAGATTGGGTCATGCCTTTATTTATGATATCTATAGCAACTTTTTGTTCATGGGTAAGCTCTACTTCTGTGGACGCAAAAGTTGGCATGAATTGATGCCATGGATCTCTATAAACTTCTTGATCCTCTATGGAAATCCAGCCTCTTTTTTCTAGACTTTTAAAGCTAGAAAGAGGAGCTCCTCCAGCCATATCCGCTAGTTCAGCTAGAGGAATCCCATCTTGCTCATCAAGTATTCTAAGAATCTCCGCCATATATTTCGACCTAGGCTCAACTTGTGCTGCTTTACCTAAAATATCCTCCTGTGCTTTTAAAAAGACTACCTTTTCCTGTTTCTCTGTAATATTTCTACGGAGCCCAGGAGGAATAAAGCATCTAATGGCTTCTATAGTAAGACAATGATATTCCCTTTTCATCCACCAAACCAAAGGAATTAGCTCAGGCAAAATAAGTGGAAAAACATCCATTATCTTCTTAATGGATTTTAGTTTGCTATAGGGAACCTGGGTCTGTCTATCCAAACTCATTATATAAGCTTCTATAGTCTTATTGCCCTTGCCAAAAGGAACTAACACCCTCATTCCTAACTGGATCTTATCTTTTAGGTCTTCAGGTATTTTATAATGAAATAACTTATCTAAGGCTGGATGTGCCTGGTCTATAATAACTCCCGCAAATAAACTATCTGACATGGCTCCCCAACCTCCCTACATCTAGCTTAATCAAATTTAACTTTCTTCATTACCTCATCGATTATTCTATGGGCAAATTCCTTCTTTGTCATTAGAGGTATGGAGATAGTGCTTCCGTCTTTTGAAAATAAAATACCCTGGTTGGCATCACTTTGAAAACCAGATTCTTTGGTGCTAACATCATTTCCTAAAATAAAGTCCAAGTTTTTTCTATTTAGCTTTTTTAGAGCATGTTTTTCTAGCTCCTCAGTCTCAGCAGCAAAACCCACCAGTATCTGCTTAGTTTTTCTTTTTCCCAATTCCATTAGTATATCTGGATTTCGTACTAGTTCTAGGGTTATGGAGTCTTGGCCTTTCTTTATCTTATTGGAGGCCATCTCCTTAATGCGATAATCTGCTACGGCAGCAGATTTAAACACAATATCAGCCTTATCATAGAGCTTTAGAACAGTTTGATACATATCCATAGCTGATTCCACAGGAAATACATTAGCACCAGCGGGAGCTTGTAGACTAGTTGGACCTGTTACAAGATCTACAACGGCTCCTCTTTGGATACAAGCTTCAGCAATTGCATAGCCCATCTTACCAGAGGAACGATTAGTGATGTATCTTACTGGATCTATAGATTCGCGAGTTGGTCCAGCAGTTACCAACACTCTCAAACCTTCCATATCTTTTGAGGAATAAAGGTGACTTTCTATATGTTGAATAATAACATCCACATCAGCAAGTTTTCCTTCTCCCCAATCACCACAAGCTAATCTCCCTCTACCTGGAGGGATAAAGGCATATCCTAAGTTCTTAAGTTTATTAATATTGTCCTGTACTATCTGTTTTTGGTACATAACCGTATTCATAGCAGGAGCAAAGAGAGTTTTTGCCTCTGTAGCTAGAATAGTAGTGGTTAACAGATCATCTGCTATACCACTTGCCGCCTTACCAATTACATTTGCAGTAGCCGGGGCTATAACAAATATATCAGCCCACTTTGCCAATGCAATATGTTCAATATCCCAACGCTCAGTGCTCTGAAAGGTATCAACGTACACTGGATTACCAGTAAGGCTTTGGAAGGTTAGTGGTTGAATCAATTTGGTAGCATTGGCTGTCATAATAATCTTAATATTGGCGCCTAGTTTAATTAAGCGGCTAGTCAAGTCAGCACTCTTATAAGCCGCAATACCTCCTGATATGCCTATTAAGATATTTTTATCCTTAAAAATCTTACTCATTTACTTTATACCTTCTTTTGTTTTTCTATAATGAATCTTTCCCTGATTTACCTCGTGAATAGCAACGGTAACAGGTTTATCGGAATCAGCAGATACCAAAGGTTTTTGTCCGTCCACAAGCTGTCTAGCTCTTTTGGCTACTTGAACCACTAGAGTATAGCGACTGTCTACTTTTTTTGAAATCTCATCTATGGATGGATATAGCATTATCTATACCTCCTTGTAAATTTGTGTAAAAATCACTATTTCGATCAACTCTACATTTCTCAGCAACAACAATGGCCTCAATCTTTTTTGCAGCCTCTTTTACTGAATCGTTTATTACTAAATAGTTATAACGGGTAATAAAATTTATTTCTTCATAAGCACTTTTAAAACGCCTTAAGAGCTCTTCTGGGGTTTCAGTACCCCGTCTTTGAATCCTTCTTTTCAGTTCCTCCATGGTCGGTGGTACAATAAATATAAAAACTCCTTCATCAAACTTTTCTTTTACCTGCAGAGCCCCCTGTATATCTATCTCTAATATAACATCGCGACCTGCTAGCAAGTTTTCCTTTACAAAACTCTTTGGAGTACCGTAATAGTTACCGTAAACCTTTGCATGCTCCAAAAAGCCACCTTCATCAATCATCCTTTCAAAGGTAGCAACATCAGTAAAAAAATAGTTTACACCATCCACCTCGCCTCTGCGCGGCTGTCTAGTGGTCATGGATATAGACAAAACAGTTTCAGGATTGTTTTTTAGATATTCCTTACATACAGTACCTTTACCCGCCCCCGAAGGTCCTGAAATTACTATTAACAGACCTTTTTTTTTCATATTTCCTTCCCCCATTAATCTTCTTCTACAGTTAGTGCTTGACTATCTTTTGTATTCAATCTGTGGGCTACAGTTTCTGGTTGAACAGCGGACAAAATTATATGATCGCTGTCAGTAATTATAACCGCGCGAGTTCTTCTGCCATAGGTTGCATCAATAAGCATACCCCTATCTCTAGCATCCTGAATAATTCTCTTTATAGGGGCTGATTCAGGGCTTACAATAGCTATCAATCGATTAGCTGATACTATATTACCAAATCCAATATTAATAAGTTTAATACTCATATCATATCCGCCTTTCATTCAATATTTTGAACCTGTTCTCTAATTTTTTCAATTTCACTTTTCATATCTACAACAAGATTTACTATAATAAGATCGTTGGCCTTGGATCCTATTGTATTGGTCTCTCGGTTCATTTCCTGAACTAAGAAATCTAACTTCCTGCCAATAGATCCTTCCTTTTCTAATATTTCCTCCATTTGATTTAAGTGACTTCTTAGTCTAACTATTTCCTCAGTAATATTGGACCTATCGGCGAAAAAAGCTACTTCAGCATTGAACCGATTCTCATCTAATTCCGTTGTTTTTATTAGTTCTTCAATCCTATTTCTAAGCTTTGTCCTGTACTCTTCCACTACCATAGGTGCTCTGGCTTCTACATCTTCTAACATATTCCTGATAAAGCCACAGCGCATCTTTATGTCTTCTTTTAATTTTTCCCCTTCTTTTTGTCGCATATCCTCTACTTTGTCTAGCGCCTCTTCTAGAGCTTTTAAAACTAATTCCCTTATAGTTTCCTCATCCTGCTCTTTTTCTACCACTTGAAACAAATCTTGAATCCCTACTAAGGTAGATAGAGAAACATCATACTTAATTCCATATTTTTGGGCTATTTCATTAAAGCAAGATATGTAGGATTCCATCAATGGCTCATTTATCTCAACCTCTACGCTATCTTTAGTTCTTACTGACGTTGAGATATAAATATCTACCCTTCCCCTATCCAACCTTTCCTGTACTAACTTTCTTATATCTTCTTCTAAAAAACTAATAATCTTTGGAAGCCTCATATTGATGTCTAAGTACCTATGGTTCAAGGTCTTTACCTCTACGGTAAATTCCATATCCTGTTGATCAGCCTTGGCTCTTCCAAATCCCGTCATACTTTTTGCCATATTTTTCTTCCTCTCCACCATTAAGCAATATTCCCTATTATATACACTTTACAAGGCTTTTTCTTGTATTATAGCATATATGCTTTGTTTTTTAAACTTATCTTTTTATTCTTTTAATAGCTATCATTTACTATGTAGTACCATACTATAATCAAAGAAAATTGTTAAAATCCCATTGTGTAAAGGCTTAGAGCCTGTTATTGAAATATATTAATCTCATCCTGAAGAAGCTTATTTACCAGTTGAGGATTAGCCTTTCCTTTTGTCTTTTTCATGGTTTGTCCAACTAAATGGCCAAAGGCCTTCTTTTTCCCTGCCTTATAATCCGCTATAGTTTTTGGATTTTCTTGGATAACTTTCCGTACAATTTCCTTTAATTGATCTATATCAGAAATTTGTCTAAGTCCTTTTTTCTCCACAATTTTATCCGGTTCTTGTCCACTTTGACACATTTCATCAAAGACTTCCTTTGCAATAGGGCTGCTTATAACCCCCTGGTCTATCAGCTTTAATAGTTGAACTAAAAGTGATGGAGTAAGCTTTAGATCTCCAAGCTCAACTCCCAATTCCTTTGTAAGCCTCATTAAATCTCCCATAAGCCAATTGCTTACTGTTTTTGATTCTTTTGAACCCTTCATCTCGTCGTATAACTTTACACTAGCTTCAAAAAAGTCTGCTAGCTCTCGGGAAGATGTCAAAATCCTAGAATCATATTCAGGAAGTCCATATTCAGATACAAATCTCTCTCTTTTTTGTGCTGGCAGCTCAGGCATATTGTTTTTTATCTTTTCTACCATTTGATTGTCTATAATAAAAGGCACCAGATCAGGATCTTGAAAATATCTATAATCATCTGCTTCCTGTTTCTCCCTCATGGCTACGCTCTGCCCCTTTAGATCATCCCATCTTCGAGTCTCCTGCAATATCTCTCCTCCGGACTCAAGTATATTTTGCTGCCTTTCAGCTTCATTTTTTATTGCCCTTTGAACTGCTCTAAAGGAGTTTAGATTTTTCATTTCCGTCCTGGTTCCTAGACTGGTCTGTCCTTTCGGCCTTATGGAAAGGTTTACATCGCACCTCAGAGAGCCTTCTTGCATCTTACAGTCTGAAACATCTAAGTATATTAATATATTACGCAATTCTTCAAGGAAAGCTACTGCCTCCTCTGGAGATTCTATATGAGGTTCTGTAACAATTTCAATAAGGGGAACCCCCGCCCTATTATAATCTATTAGAGACAGTGAATTTTCACTATCATGTATCAATTTACCCGCATCTTCCTCTAAATGAATTCTGGTAATTCCAACTCGCTTTTTTCTTCCATCTATGTTTATATCCAAATAACCATCTCTACATATAGGATGGTATTGCTGGGTTGTTTGATAGGCTTTGGGTAAGTCAGGGTAAAAATAATTTTTTCTATCCATAGTATTGTATTCCGAAATCTTGCAATTTAAAGCCAATCCTGTTTTTATAGCTAGCTCTACAGCTTTTTTATTTATAGTAGGCAAAGCTCCCGGAATACCTAGGCATATAGGACAGCATTGACTATTGGGCTCACTACCAAAAGCAGTTGAACAAGCACAAAACATTTTGGATTGGGTTTTTAGTTCAACGTGTATCTCCAATCCAACTACGGTTTCATATTTCATTCAGTCACCTCCAGTTTCATAGGCTTTTTCATATGATAATCAGTATTACGTTCAAAGGTGTATGCAGCCTTAATCAATGTTCCTTCATTAAATTTATCTGCCATTAGCTGCAATCCTATAGGCAATCCCTCTTGGCTAAATCCACAAGGAATGGATATGGCAGGAATACCAGTCATATTTGCTAATAGAGCATAGCGCTGTGATTCACTCATGCCTATGGGCAAGCTAGATTCATGATTAAAATCAAAGGCTAGTATTGGACTAGTAGGAGTAAGAATAATATGGCATTTTTCAAAGGCTTTTCTAATATCATTCCTTAAAAGCTCCCTAATCTTTAAGGCCTTTTTATAGTGTGAATCATAAAATTTATTACTCAAAAAAAGATTACCTAACATAAGTATAGCCTTAACCTCTTGTCCAAATCCTTGAGATCTAGTTTTACAATAAAGTTCCTCTAAATTGTCAACACTCTTTGCCCTCATGCCATATTTTATACCATCATATCTTGCCAAATTACTGGAGCTTTCACAGCAGAAAATAATAGAATGAGAAGCGGAAGCATATTTAAAATGGGGTAGGGTTATATCCACAATTTGAGCACCTAGTTTTTTTAAAATTTCAATCGAATTATTTACATAGGTCCTTACATCCGGATCCCAACTTTCACCAAAGATTTCTTTGGGAACACCAATTTTAAGTCCCTTTACATCATCCATTAGATAACTTGTATATGTTGAATTGCCATTCCTTATGGAAGTTGAGTCATTCTTATCATAGAATGCTATTTCTTCAAGTACATAGGCGCAATCGGTTACATCTTTGGTAATGCAACCAATCTGTTCTAAAGATGGTGCACAGGCAACTAATCCAAATCTTGATACCAATCCATAGGTTGGTTTAATTCCTACTACTCCACAAAATGCAGCTGGTTGCCTCAAACATCCCGATGCGTCAGAACCTATGGCATAGAAGACCTGATCCGATGCTACAGCAGCTGCCCCTCCTCCTGCTGCACCTCCTGATACCTTATGTAAACTCCAGGGATTCTTTGTAAATTTAAAAGCAGAATTCTGAGTAGAGGATCCCATACCAAACTCATCCATATTGAGTTTACCTAATATAATTGAATGAGAGTTCTTTAGTTTTTCTATAACAGAAGAATCGTAAGGTGGTATAAAATCATCCAACATCTTTGAAGCGCAGGTAGTTCTTATGCCAAAAGTGCAGATATTATCCTGTACTCCAAAAGGAATTCCCGCTAAGGTGGATAATCTAGCTTCTTGCGAAATCAATTGATCTAGAGTTCTAGCTTGATGCAATGCCTCATCTATATTCAATGTAATAAAAGAATCTAATAGACTTTCAGTACTGTCTATCCGTTGGATAACCCCCCGTACCAGCTTTTCTATGGACAACTTCCCTTTATTAACCAAGCCCCTAATCTCGTGTACTGTCAATTTATATAACTCCATAGGTATTTACCCTCCTTATATCCCTTAATCCAATATACTTGGCACACTAAACATACCATTCCTAGTATCCTGAGCATTTTTTAGCACCAGATCCCTATTCAAGGAAGGTCCAACTTTATCATCTCTTAAAATATATCTATGTATAGATCTATCCTCAGTAAGTTGCACATGATTTGTATCAAGCTCTTTAATGATATCTATCTTTTGAAGGATTTTATTCAATTTATCCTCAAAGCCTAGTTTTTCTTCTTGGTCAAGCTCTAGCTTTGACCATTGAGCCATCATTTCTATATCCTTAAGAGACAGCTTCATACGAAACATCCTTTCCTTAAATGTCTTACTAATACACATCTTTAATATATGACTTCTGATTGATTATATCCTTTATTCATTATAAATGTCAAAGCCTGGATTTAAAAGACTGGAATAGAAAAAAGCGGCTAAGGTTGTTACACCATAACCGCTTAATAGATTTTTGGTTCTATAATAAATGTTGGGGTGGAAAATAATTTACCCTAACATTTATTTTTTCTAAAAATAAAATGCACTCGTGAAATAAACCTGCTAAAA
>Ga0209537_1002277_pt1 | contig 19557 bp, 17 predicted proteins | sample BioPla4DNA1_FD_187698 | JGI IMG/M metagenome (GOLD analysis project Ga0209537, IMG submission 187698) | Biogas fermentation microbial communities from Germany - Plant 4 DNA1 (SPAdes) (version 2) | ecosystem: Engineered > Bioreactor > Anaerobic > Digestate | place: Bielefeld, North... | reverse complement strand
TGCCATACAGCGGAAAAGTGATTACACCTGGATTGTTCGATGCTCACTGCCATATTGGCATTTACGAAGAAGGCATTAGGGACGAAGGTGACGATGTCAATGAGATGACCGATCCGGTAACGCCCGATGTAAGGGCTATCGATGGCATCTACCACGAAGATCCGGCGTTTGCCGAAAGCTATGAAGGAGGTCTGACCACTTTCTGCGTTGCACCGGGAAGCGACAACGTTGTAGGGGGACAGGTCTGCCTGATCAAAAATAGAAGGGATCTTCCCGACAAGATGCTCTACAAAGAGTACGTGGGTATGAAAGTCGCCTTTGGCGAAAACCCCAAGAGAGTGTACGGCAACCAGAAGAAAAAACCCATGACCAGAATGGGCATCGCCGCACTCCTTAGAGAAACTCTGACTAAAGCGGAAAATTACAGGAACAAGCAGGACAAGGAAAAGAACTTGGGCATGGAAGCGCTGGTCAAAGTCTTAGAGGGCAAGGTGCCTCTTAAAGCCCATGCGCACAGAGCAGACGATATTCTGACCGCTTTGAGAATAGCCAGAGAGTTCGGCGTGAGGATCACCATTGAGCACTGCACCGAAGGAGACCGCATCCTTGACGCTTTGAAAGAGGCCGGTGTACCCTGCATCATCGGGCCTTCATTGTCCACTCGGTCCAAGTACGAGCTGCGCTACAGAAACTACAGTACCGCCAAAGTGCTAAGCGATGCCGGGATTTTAACGGCAATCATGACCGACCATCCCGTCATTCCCGCCAAAGAGCTGAGGGTATGTGCAATTGCTGCTATCAGGGAAGGGCTGGATCCGAAAGAAGCACTGAAAATGATCACCATCAATCCTGCTAAGATCTTCGGCGTTGACCAGGAAATCGGTTCTCTAGAACCTGGAAAGTCTGCAGATTTTGTTGTCTGGTCCGGCGATCCGTTCGATGCAAGGACATACGTGGAAGAACTCTACGTAGATGGAGTTCTGGTATATAAGAACTAAGCTATTTGGCTTAAAGCGTTTTTTGAGGAGGCGAAAACGGTGAAGACCATTCTTGAAGGTGCAAGAGAGATTCCCGTTAAGGGAAGTTATGATGTGATAGTCGTGGGAGGTGGCACCGCAGGCGCAATCGCCGGCATTGCTGCTGCTAGGGAAGGCGCAAAGACGCTTATCGTAGAGGCCAATGGCTTTCTAGGCGGTACGGCAACTGCGTCCTTGGTAACGCCACTGATGGGCAACCACGTCGACGGAAAACCCCTCAACACCGGCATCGGTCTTGAGGTAATGCAGAAGTTAAAGGAAACCGGTGACTGCGGAGAGCTTAACGGCAACCTCGGCTATTTCAACTGGGATATGCTCAAGTTTGTCTTGGAAGATATGTATCTTGACGCAGGCGGCGAGCTGATGTATCACGCCCACTTCAGCGCTCCGATCATGGAAGGCAATGCCTTGAAAGGCATTATTGTTGAGTCCAAGTCCGGACGCTTCGCCCTGCTTGGCAAGGTGATTATCGATGCATCGGGAGATGCTGACGTTGCAGCAAGAAGCGGCGCGCCAATCGAATCTGGCGATGAAACCGGAAAGAACCAGGCCTTGAGTCTGCGCTTCAGCGTTGCCAACATCGATCTCGATAAGTTCTACCAGTTTCTTCACAGCCTTGACGGCTACACCACGACCCCACCCTTTTTCCATGGGGCTCATGTCAACGGCAACCGCTACGCTCTGACACCTTTCTTTGAAAAGGCTTATGAAGAAGGTGTTCTGGAAGTATCCGACGGAGACTACTTCCAGTTTTTCGGCGTTCCAGGAAGACCCAATGAGCTGGCGTTTAACTGCCCGAGAATCAGTGAAAAGACCGATGCAACAAATGTCGACCACCTGACCAATGCCCAGATCGAAGGCAGAGCCAGGATCAGGCGCTTCATGAACTTTTTTAAGAAGTACTTCCCTGGTTTTGAAAACGCCTACATCTCTTCCATAGCTAGTATGGTGGGCATCAGGGAATCCAGAAGGGTCCGCGGTGAGTACTACCTTACAGAAGACGATCATGTAAATGCCAGGAAGTTCCCTGATGGTGTAGCTAAGAACCGCTACCCGATCGACGTTCACAGCTCTAAGAAAGGTGGCGGAATCAACTTCTACAGCCACCTCAAACCAGGCGACTACCACGAGATTCCCTACAGGTGTCTAGTTCCGCTGGAAGTTGAGAATCTGCTCGTTGCCGGCCGTTGCATCTCCACATCGTTTTTGGCCCAGGCTGCGATCAGAATCGAACCGAACTGCCACGCTCTTGGCGAAGCTGCGGGAGTAGCGGCGGCGATGGCGATCAGAGAAAACGTCACAGTGCGCCAACTCGATGGAGTTAAACTAAGAGCAAGGCTCAGAGAAAACGGAGCCAATCTTTAGGCTGAAGCCTGTTAGAAATATTAGATATGCAAATAAGCAAGTCTGCATCTAAACCTGCAGGCTTGCTCCTTTTGCCGAAGAATAGAGTTTATCTAGCTTTTTCATGTGCCAGGAGGAGTTATTATGCAATACGATGTCATTATAGTTGGAGGCGGCCCAGCAGGCATTTTTGCCGCTTTGGAACTGTCGCAAAAAGCCAAGGTTCTTCTACTGGAAAAAGGTCGCGATCTACAGAAGAGAAGCTGTCCCATGAAGGTAAAGAATGTCCAGTGCGTTCAGTGTAAACCTTGCTCCATCACGTCAGGATGGGGTGGTGCAGGAGCATTTTCCGATGGGAAGCTCACAATTTCAACGGAAGTCGGCGGACACCTCAGCGAGTACGTAGGGGAGACTGAACTGAGGAAGCTCGTGGACGAGGTGGACAAGATCTACCTGCAGTATGGAGCTCCTGATCATCTGTACACTGTTGAAGGCAAACTCTTGGAGCAGTTTAAGCGCGACGCCACAAAAGCCGATCTCTATCTGGAATACAGCCCGATCAGGCACCTTGGCACCGGACGCAGCCAGGAAGTGCTTCTGGCCATGAAAGACGATCTAGTCAGCCGGGGCGTGGAGATCAAGACCATGCTGACTGTAAACAGCATTCTTACAGAAAATGGCAGGGTCGTTGGCGTTTCCACCGACAGCGGCGATTTTTATGCCCAAAACGTTATTGTGGCTCCCGGCAGAGAGGGGCACAACTGGTTTACCAAGGAAGCAGGTAGGCTTGGGCTGAAGACCGAGATGAATCCGGTGGATATCGGAGTCAGGGTAGAGCTGCCAAAAGTGATTATGGAGCACCTGACAGACCACTTGTTCGAATCGAAGTACATCTACTACTCCAAGACCTTTGAGGATAAGGTCAGGACTTTTTGCATGTGTCCAGGCGGAGAGGTTGTTGCAGAAAACAACTCCGGGCTTATCACCGTCAACGGTCACACCAGATCCGATCGGACAACGGAGAACACCAACTTCGCAGTTTTGGTGAGCAAAAACTTCACCGAGCCTTTCAAAGATCCCACTAAGTACGGACAGTACATCAGCACTCTGGCGAATCTCCTCGGCGGAGGAGTTTTGGTGCAGAGGCTCGGCGATCTCTTGGACGGGCGCCGCTCTACAAGAGAGAGGATGCAAAAGAGCACAACCAGGCAGACGCTTACGAATGCAACGCCAGGAGACCTGTCGTTAGTCTTTCCCTACAGGCACCTTGTGAGCATTCTGGAGATGCTTCAGGCCTTGGACAAAGTGGCACCTGGAGTCTACTCGCGAAACACTTTGCTCTACGGCGTAGAGGTCAAGTTCTACTCGTCTAGGGTAGAGGTGTCAAACCAGCTGGAAACTGCCATCAAAGGCCTGTATGCCGTAGGCGACGGCGCTGGCATCACCAGAGGACTGATGCAGGCATCCTGCTCTGGCATAATCGCAGCAAGAAGTATCTTAAGCTGACAGCTTAAGTAGCACAAAAGAAACTGCGTTTTTTTGCAGTTTCTTTTAATTATGCTTCACGTAAGCTATGATTAGCTTATAAGCTTTAAGTGGTGGTGGAGGAAAGTGAAAATCCTTCAAGTCGTGCCTTACAGCGAGATCGGTGGCACCGAAAAAGCGGCAGCTTTGCTTTCTTGCGGACTTGCAGCAAAAGGTCACAAGGTAACGGTCTTGTGTCCAGAAGGGCCAGGCCGGAAGCTCTTTGCCGGTCTGGAGTTAGAGCTTCTCCCACAGAGCTTTTTACAGAGGAGGAGGCTGATCCGCCGGCTTGCACCTGCCTACGACTTAATCCATATCCATGCTGCAAGAGAACTAGTGGCAGCATATCAAAAACCTGTGGTGTTCACGCCACACAGCTACTACAACAGACTCGATCAGCTGATGGTTGGGGTATTTGCAAAGAAAGCGTCTGTCATCTGTTTCACCCGTTGGGAAGAACAGCTTCTGCAGGATCTCGGTTTGAGGAAAACTGTTGTAATACCAAACGGCATCGGAGATGCGATCTTACCTGCAGAGCGCAATGAAGGCTTCCCCCTTAAAATCGGCTACATGGGAAGACTTGCTAAGGACAAAGGGCTTGACCTTCTCCTCAGAGAACTTGCCAAGGTCAAAGAACCCTACCAGCTGCTTATTGCTGGTGTGGGCAAAGAGGAGGAAAAACTGCAGGCCATCGCAAAGGAACTAGGCATCCCTGCGGTCTTTTTGGGCATTCAAGAGCCAGCTGCTTTCCTCAGTTCCATCGATATTTTCGTCCTGCCGTCGCGAACCGAGACCTTCGGCCTTGCGCTGGTCGAAGCTATGAGCGCAGGACTATGCTGTGTGGCAGCAGATGTCTGCGGTCTTAAGGAGATTCTTGGCGATGCAGGCATAACAGTTCCCCACGACGAACTGGCTCAAGCACTAGAGAAACTGCTTCAGGATAGAGGTTTGAGAGAGTCTTTGGGGAAAAAAGCAAGAGAAAGGTTTCTCAGCTGTTATACGGAAGAACGAATGATCTCAGATACAGAAAAATTCTACGTGTCTTTGTTGAACTGGTAGAGCCAATGAAGACTATAGAAAGGGGACTAGCATTACTTGGACAAAAAGCTTGACGTTTGGTTCGCGGTAGTAGCGTTTCTTATAATCGTTCTGGGAAGTATCGGGGGCATCGTTCCTGGTTTGATTCTCCTTCTGCTGTCGTTTGTATATCCACCGTTTAGTAAAGACTTTGTCGGGGAAGTGAGAGGCACCACGCCCCAAAAGCGCTTTCTTCCGGTAGTGACGTTTTTTTTCGTTCTTTGGGCTGTACTGGCGACTTTGGCTGCCGCGCCTGGCAGTGGAGTGGCATGGGGTACCGTCCTGGGACTGGTTGTAGTTGCATTTCCGGTGTTTTATGCGGGAGTTTACGCACATAATCTGGATTCACGGTTGGTGTGGCGCTTTTTCATCTGGGGTGCGGCTCTTGCGGTCGCCTACATCTTCTACGACCACTACGTGGTCGGGCACAGGCGGGCAGAGCTCCTTGTAGGCTGCAACGCCGCAGCGACGCTCCTTCTGGGCTCCCTTGGCGTCTTTCTGGCAGCTTTCTACAGGGAAAAGTCTAACTATAAATGGCTGTACATTGCGGCCGTTCTCCTCAACGTGGTGGGAATCATCTTCACCGGATCGAGGGCTGCCTGGATTGGGACCATACTCATCTTTGGTGTGCTCTTTTGGTTCCGGGCCAAAAACAAGCAGATCATCGCTGTAGTGCTTCTGGGAGTATTGGTTTTAGGGGCGGCTCTGTTCACCAACAGCTATTGGAAGCGGAGATTCCTGACTATTTTTGACTTTAATATCAACTCGGACAGGATCAACGCATATGCAGTTTCCCTCTCCATGATGAAAGACAACTTCTTTGGAGTTGGACTTGGCAATTTCCAGGAAGCCCATGCACGCTACCTAACTGAAGAAGACGACAAAGAGCCTCTTGCTCACGCCCATAACATCTTCCTAAACTTCGGTGCAGAGCTAGGACCGGTAGCGTTTGTGCTGAGCGTACTCATCTACGGCTCGGCGCTCTATATGTGCTATAAGATCGCGAAGGTAAAGAGCCACTTTCTGCCGGTGGGAGCTGCTATGCTGGCTGTAGTTGTCAGGGAGCTTTTTGACGCAACAACCTCGGGACTTGCAGTAGCCGGTTTTCTGTGGTTCATTTTCGGTCTGATCTTTGCCGAGTTCTTAAAACTGGAAAAAAGCAATCAGGATGCTAGAGCATAAAGCTGGCATCCTGTCCATTTTAGAGCCCAAAGGGCTCTTTTTTTTGCCCGAATGTTTAGATCCCTTTGGAAAGGTCAAATTATAAAGGAGAGAGGAGAACCAAAAAAATCCCCTGAAAATGCTGGGATTTTTGCTATATGTGTTGCAATAGACAGAATATGGATATATAATAAGGTCAGAAGGTCAGGAAAGGTCAGGTGAAAAACACGTGCGCAGCTTAAGTGACTTCATTGAAAAGCACATCTTAGAGCTCTTAAATGAGTCGCAAAAAGACTATATTGAATTACAGCGCAGACAGCTAGCTGAGACGTTTCGCTGTGTACCTTCACAGATCAATTATGTCCTCCAGACTAGATTCACTCCAGAGAGAGGTTTCATCGTGGAAAGCCGTAGGGGCGGCGGTGGCTACATCAGAATCGTCAGGCTCTATGAGGAGCCCGATTGGGAACTGGTGAAAGCCAAATTGAAGACCAGAGTCAAACGCGATGAGGTGCAGCCCATTTTGAATCTGCTTGTGGAGGAAGAGATTATCCAGCCCGATGAAGCCAGGCTGATTGATCTGATCATAAAGACTGAAGAGGAAAACCTTGACGATAGACTCAGAGCGATGCTTTTTAGATCGCTGGTTGTTCTGCTGGAAAACGTAAGGAGGTAGAGAGCCATGTTGTGCGACAGGTGTAACGTTAATCCCGCGACTGTGCATTTGAAGACGATGCTAAATGGTATTGTTGAGGAAAAGCATCTGTGTCAGAAGTGTGCCAAAGAGACCGGTCAGCTGCAGCTGTTCAATATCACCAATCCGTTTACTTCATTTTTTGAAACCCTTCTCGGGTCTATGGAGTACCAGCCGAAGCTACTTACAAGTCAGTGCAGTGCTTGCGGTTCAACCTTCGACCAGTTCCGGAGAACCGGACAGCTGGGCTGCCCAACATGCTACAGGGAGTTCGACAGCGAGCTGCAGCCGATCCTGCGGAGAATTCAGGGCGATGTCGTCCACCGCGGCAAGATCCCTGTACGGCAAGGCGGCAGTTTGATGGTAAAGCGTCAGATCGAAAGACTAAGAGAAGAGCTAAAGGAGCTTGTAAGGCGGGAGGAGTATGAGAAAGCGGCTAAAGTTAGGGACGAAATACGCAAACTGGAAAAGACAGCTGAGGGGGGTGCGTAAGGTGGCCAAAAAGGACATCTTCGAATTAGTCACCCCCTGGATGATCCAGGATGGGACCGAAGGCGACGTAGTTTTGTCGAGCAGAGTGCGTCTTGCAAGAAACCTTGAAGACAGACCCTTCCCTTGGCATGCAAGCCCCGAGGTTCGCAAAGAGATTCGGGCGGAAATAAAGAAGGCAATTAATCCCAGCGAATTTGACTTCATCAATCTGGAGGATATTAGTTCTCTAGAGCGGGAAAAAATGATGGAAAGCCATGTGCTCAGCCCACAGATCATTGGGGATCCTGTAGGAAGAGGTGTGGCTATTTCCAAGGACCGGCTTTCCAGCATTATGGTCAATGAAGAAGATCACCTCAGGATTCAGTCCATCGCACCTGGACTCGACTTGAGCGCTGCAATGAAAAGGGCAAACGCCATCGACGATCAGCTGGAAGAGATTTTGAACATCGCCTTCGACGAAAGATACGGCTACCTTACGGCTTGGCCTACAAATGTCGGTACAGGTATCAGGGTTTCGGCTATGGTCCACCTTCCAGGTCTTGCCCTTACCAACAACATGCCGAAGATCTTGGACTCTGTAAACCAACTGGGCATGGTGGTGCGTGGCATCTACGGCGAGGGCACAGAAGCCTTGGGGAACCTCTATCAGATCTCCAACCAGAGGAGTCTGGGCAGATCTGAAGACGAGTTTTTCAAAGACCTGGTCACGGTAGCTACCCACGTCATCGGTGAGGAACGCAAGATCAGAGAGATGCTTATAGAGAAAAACCGCACATTCCTTGAGGATAAAGTTTACCGCTCATTAGGTACATTAAAAGAAGCAAGGATTATCAGCACCAATGAAGCTTTGGCGCTCCTTAGCGATGTAAGGCTCGGTATCGACTTAGGCCTCATCACAAACGCGCTGAAGCCAAAGATTCAAGCTTTAATGCAAATCATTAGACCTGCTCATCTTCAGAAGTATTTAGGCAGTAATTTGGACCCCGAAATGCGGGACTACTACCGCGCTTCTGTTATCAGAGAAGAACTAGCAAAGGAGTGAAAAAGGCATGTTTATGGACCGCTTTACTGATAAAGCCAAGAGAGTTCTCGCTACAGCTCAAGAAGAAGCAAGAAGCATGGGTCATGAAGTCATAGGAACGGAACACATCCTTTTGGGCCTTCTCAGCGTCTCAGATGGCGGTGCAAGTAGAGCTATGACCTCCATGGGGTTGTCGCTAGATGCCGTAAAAGAGCGCATTGAGGACATCATCCCCGGAGGAGCTCCCATTCAGTTGGAGCAGATTCCTATGACCGCAAGAGTCAAGACGGTTCTGACTTTGGCTTTCGAAGAAGCACGGATCATGGGATTCCCCTATGTAGACACCGAACACATTCTCCTTGGTCTTCTCAGAGAAGGCGAAGGCGTGGCAATAAACGTTCTCAGAAGTTTCAATGTCGAGCCCAATAAACTCAGGGAACTGGTCCTCAAACAACTGAGGAGCCAGGGCGAAACCGGCGAGAAAGAAGCAAGGCGTCCGAGAAGCAAGAACACCCCAACCCTCGATTCGTTTGGCAGAGACCTTACAGAAATGGCCGAAGAGGGTAAGTTGGATCCCATTATTGGCAGGGAGGAAGAGATTCAAAGGGTTATTCAGATCCTCAGCCGGAGAACCAAAAACAATCCAGTCTTGATCGGTGAGCCCGGTGTAGGTAAAACCGCGGTGGTCGAGGGGCTGGCTCAAAAAATCGTTGCTGGAGACGTTCCCGAGATCTTGAAGGACAAACGAGTGGTCGCCCTCGACATGTCAGGTGTGGTAGCCGGCTCTAAGTTCAGAGGGCAGTTTGAAGAGCGCCTGAAGAAAGTGATAGACGAAGTAAAAGCTTCAGGTAACGTGATTCTCTTCATCGATGAGGTCCACACCTTGATTGGAGCTGGAGCCGCTGAAGGCGCTATAGATGCAGCAAACATTTTAAAACCAGTTCTGGCCAGAGGAGAGCTCCAGACCATCGGCGCAACGACCTTAGATGAGTACCGCAAGCACATCGAAAAGGACGCTGCACTAGAGCGCAGATTCCAGCCGATTATGGTTGGCGAGCCTAGCGTAGAGGATACCATTAAGATTCTGTTCGGTCTTAGAGACCGGTACGAAGCACACCACAGGGTGAAGATCACCGACGAAGCCGTTGAGGCAGCAGCCAAGCTGTCTGCAAGGTACATCTCCGACAGATTTCTTCCGGACAAAGCCATCGACCTGATCGACGAAGCCTCTTCCAAGGTTAGACTGTCGACGCTGGTCACGCCTCCATCGGTGAAGGAGATCGAAGAGAAGATCGCCAGCGTTAGACGGGAAAAAGAAGCGGCTATCCAAAACGAAGAGTTCGAAAAAGCCGCCGATCTCAGAGACAAAGAACAGGAACTTGAGAAAGAACTCGAAGAGCACCAAAAGCATATCGAGAAAGAGAGGAGCCTCAGCTCTATCGAGGTTACCGCAGAGGACATCGCTTCTGTAGTTGCCAGTTGGACCGGAATCCCAGTAACCAAACTGACAGAAACCGAAAGCCAGAAGCTCTTGGATCTGGAAAAAGAACTTCAGAAGCGTGTCATCGGTCAGGAAGAGGCAATCAGTGCTGTCAGCAAAGCCGTACGCCGCTCCCGCTCGGGACTTAAAGATCCGAAGCGTCCCGTTGGTTCTTTCATCTTCCTGGGCCCAACTGGTGTGGGTAAGACCGAACTTGCCCGAGCGCTGGCAGAAGCGGTGTTTGGCGATGAAGACGCTATGATCAGGTTGGATATGTCCGAATACCAGGAGAGACACACTGTCTCCAGGCTCATCGGCTCGCCACCGGGATACATCGGCTACGACGAAGGCGGCCAGCTCACAGAACAGGTCAGACGCAAACCTTACTCTGTAGTGCTGTTCGATGAGATTGAGAAGGCACACCCAGACGTCTTCAACGCTCTGCTTCAGGTCCTTGAAGACGGACACCTTACAGACAGTCAAGGACGTAAGGTAGACTTCAGAAACACCATCATCATCATGACGTCCAATGTCGGCGCTACTGACATCAAGAATCAAGGCGCAATCGGCTTTATGACCTCCGAATCCAGTGCGTACGAGTCCATGAAGGATAAAGTCATGGGCCAGCTGAAAAAGACCTTCAGGCCGGAGTTCCTCAACAGGGTCGACGAGATCATGGTCTTCCACGCTCTGAGTAAAGGGGAGATCAAGAAGATCGTCGAGCTGATGATCGGCGAGCTCCAGGAAAGGCTCAAAGAGCAGGGGCTGGAGATCGAAGCTACAGAAAAAGCAAAGAACGTCCTTGTAGAAGAAGGCTTTGATCCGGACTTCGGTGCAAGACCGCTGAGACGCGCTATTCAACGTCTGGTGGAGAACCCGCTCAGCGATGAGATTCTTGCAGGCAAGTTCAAAAATGGCGATAAAGTCCTTGTCGATGCCGACGAAAACAACAAGATCATTTTCAATAAAGAGTAGGAGCCTGCGGTGCGGCAGAAAGCTGTCGTACCGCAGTTTTTCTACGCCTTGTACCCACCTGAAATAAACCTGGAGTTCTCTGAAGCTTCTTGGAGGATTATAAACATGCATTATGGAAGGTTATAAAATCTAGGTGATTATACGCTACAGGTCGAGGAGGGTGGAAGGTGGCCAAGGCAAAGTCTCTTTATGTCTGCTCTGCCTGCGGAGCCCAAAGCTACAAGTGGCAGGGGAAATGCACAAACTGTGATAGTTGGAACACTCTGGAACTACAGGAAGAACCTGCAAGAAAAAGTCAAGACAGAGGCTTCAGCCTCCGCAGTTCCTCTCCGCCTACGCCCATCAGTGAAGTTAGCTCCCAGCAAGAAGAGCGCTATCAGACCGGGATTGCCGAGCTCGATAGGGTCCTCGGAGGTGGAGTAGTACCCGGCTCATTGACCCTGCTTGCAGGAGAACCTGGAGTAGGAAAATCGACCCTACTTCTCCAGATGGCCAAGGAATTTTCTGAAAAGTGGGGTAAAGTTTTATATATCAGCGGTGAAGAGTCCCTGCAGCAGATTAAGATGCGGGCAAAGCGTATCGGTGCCGCTAACAACAGTATCTACCTTCTCAGCGAGAACAACGTGGATAGCATGATCCGCGCCATCGAGGACATCGATCCTGCTATTGTCATCGTGGACTCCATCCAAACTGCTTATGTTCCCGAGCAGGAATCGGCACCAGGAACTATCGCCCAGGTGAGAGAGTCCACAGCCCAGCTCCTCAGGCTGGCCAAAGGCGAAAACGTTCCCATCTTCCTCGTTGGTCACGTTACCAAAACCGGGGTTGCTGCCGGTCCTCAAGTACTGATGCATATGGTGGATACAGTGCTGAACTTCACAGGGGACAAGTTCAGCTTGTACCGCATTTTAGCGTCGGAAAAGAACCGCTTCGGTGCTACCGACGAAATAGGCATCTTTGAAATGAAAAACACCGGTCTGTCAGAAGTCCACAATCCCGCACGACTGTTTCTCAGTGGCAGAAAAACCGATGAGCCCGGTACGGCTATCGTACCTGCTCTAGAGGGGACAAGACCGATCTTAGTTGAGATTCAAGCGCTAGTAACCAAGGGCTACGGTGCGATGCCCAGAAGACAGTTTTCCGGTACAGACCGGAACCGCACACCAATTCTTCTTGCGGTTTTAGAAAAGCGTTTGGGACTGCCAATCGGCAACTACGATGTTTACATAAACGTCGTTGGTGGTTTAAACGTAACAGAGCCAGCAGCAGATCTGGCTATTGCCCTTGCGGTTGCTTCTAGCGCTTGTGAGCTACCGCTTAGGTACAACTGGGCCTTTTTCGGGGAGGTTGGACTTACCGGAGAGCTCCGCGCCATTAGGCAACCTGAAAAACGTCTGAACGAGCTTTGTCAATTGGGGTTTAAACACTGCTTAATTCCAGCAGCAAATCTTAGATCATTAGACGATAAACTCCTATTGAAACTGAACGAACGCATAAATATAGTTCCGGCAACCAATATTTTTGAAGCATGGGACTACTGCAAGAAAGGGTGAGATATTTGCCTGACAGCCACAGAACTACCTATGCGGATATTGTAGGGATGGTAGCGCCCGGTTCGGAGCTTCACGAAGGGTTGGAGAATATCCTTAGAGCCAAGACCGGTGCACTCATTCTGGTGTCAGACAGCGAAGAGGTTATTGGGCTGATGGAGGGCGGTTTTCACATCGACACTCCGTTTACACCAGCTGCTTTATACGAGCTGGCAAAAATGGATGGAGCCATTATTCTCAGCACTGATGGCAAGCGAATTCTATATGCGAACACCCAACTCCATCCGGATCCGTCGATTCCATCGAGCGAAACCGGAACCAGGCACAGAACGGCAGAGAGAGTTGCCAAGCAAACTGGAGCTCTGGTCATCAGCATTTCCCAGCGCCGTAATCTTATTACCCTGTATAAGGACGATTGGAAGTATGTGATTAAAGATGTTAGCGTAACGCTGGCTAAAGCCAACCAAGCGCTGCAGACGTTGGAGAAATACCGGACAGTCCTGCTGGAAGCGCTGGCAGACCTGACGGCAATGGAGTTTGAAGATACGGTCACCCTGTATGATATTTGCGTTGTTATTCAAAAAGATCAGCTTCTGAACAAGATTGCCGATGAGATCGAAAACTACATTACTGAGCTGGGTACGGAAGGCCGGTTGGTGGAGATGCAGCTGGTGGAGCTCATGGCCGATGTTCAGGACCAAGGGCTGCTGGTCATTGAGGACTACCTCGATGACAACACCAAGACCAGTAAGGATGTTTTTGAAGAGCTTAGAAAGTTGACCTCGGAAGAGATCGTCGAGCTGACTTCTATTGCCAAAATTCTGGGCTACAGCGGCAGCATGAACGCTTTAGAGCAAACAGTTCCGTCCAGAGGTATACGTCTTTTGAGCAAGATCCCCAGACTGCCGAAAAACGTCATTAACAACATTGTTGATGCTTTTGGCGGGTTGAATCAGCTCTTAGATGCGACTATCGATGATCTCGATGATATTGAAGGCATCGGTGAAGTCAGAGCTAGAGCGATTCAAGAAGGTTTGAGAAGACTGAAAAGCCATGCGGTTTTAGAGAAACAAAAAGCCCCGTGACAAGGTCACGGGGCAATCAGTATTCAAGTAAGATTGTATACTCCTAAGGCTTCTAACGTTTTTCGCTCTTTTTCTATTACTTCATTTAAGTCTAGATCTAGGGCATTGCTTAAAGCTGTGAGGTAGAAAATCGTTCTACCGATCTCATTTTCTATAACATCTTGACAGGACTCGCAGAGTTTGCCTTCAACGTGGTTTTCCATGTATGGTCTAAGATCGCTGTAGTTTATGTCGTTGGGGAAGGACTGCTTCTCAGCATTGATTCTGATGCACCCGCAAACTGTAACTGCTTTAGCAACAGCTCTGTTTGTCCTGGCGGCAGATTCTGAAAGCTTTGTCAATATATCTAAAATTGATCGGTGCCGGATAAGGTATTTGTCGACGAGTTCTTGAAAGTCGTGCTTGACCAGACTGTCCATAGAGTACCCTCCTTCGGCTACATCTCCCTTAAATTATAAAAATACAGCTTTGACAATGTCAAGGTGTATTTGGCTTGGTCTGGCTCCGTCTAGGGCGCCAGGCGCGTTGGTTGGAGGGCACAGACCGTGCAGCATTGAAAGTCTTGAAAAATAATGGGCATTATCTGTTGACATGGCCTGTAAGTTTGTGTTAAAATTATTGAATTTCTTGACTAAGTTGTCAAAAAGGCTTATAATAACAGATAATACAGAGCCTTTAAGAGGAGGTGTAACGGTGTTTTCTGTTGGAGATAAAGTTGTATACCCCACACATGGAGCGGGTGTTATTAAGAACATTAAAGAAGAAGACATCTTAGGCGAAACGAAATCATATTACGTACTTTCTATGTTGGATGGAGATCTCAAAGTGATGGTACCAGTCGAAAACTGCCATGAACTCGGTCTTCGCAAAATCATCGACAGAGACGAGGTAGGCCACATTCTTGACGTGTTGAAAGAGTCAGAGAATGAACTCAGTTCCAATTGGAATCGCCGTTATCGCAACAACATGGAAAAGATCAAGACCGGCAACATCGAAGAAGTAGCGGTTGTGGCTCGCGATCTTTATTCAAGAGATAAAGAAAAAGGTCTCTCTACAGGGGAAAAGAAGATGCTGGAGCAGGCTATCCGCATCGTCGTTTCGGAGCTTGCTTTAGCCACCGAAACGGAAGAAGAGGTGATGAGAGAAAAAATACTAGAATGCCTCGATACTAGCAACTAATCTAACTAACCAAAAACGGTAAGGCAAAAAAGGCGGTGAAAGGGTGTTAATACGGGTATTAGCTTTTGCCGCAGGCCTGATTGTTGGCGGAATCTATGGGTGGGGATACGGCAACGTTTACGGGCTTGTGGGCGGTATGATTGTAGGTGCTTGTGTAGCAGTTTTGGTAGGGGTAATTACCAGCCGGCTTAAGAAAGTTCACGGCCGAAAAGTCTTGGCGATGGTCCTAGGATTTATCCTAGGCATTGTCACTGGTCTTTTAATTGGTAACTTCTTCCAATCTAGGCCACTTACGGGGTTTTTGGCATTTATTCTAGGTCTTTTCTTGGCAGATTTGTTTGGCAATAAATGTGAAGAGATGTTTACCTTCACAGAAAAGCTTCCGGGAATTGGGAGAAAAGAACCTACGGTCAAGATTCTCGACACCAGCGTGATCATCGACGGCCGAATCGCCGACATCTGTGCTACTGGGTTTTTAGAGGACAAAATCATCGTACCGCGGTTTGTCCTCGAAGAGCTGCAGCACATAGCCGATTCGTCGGATATTCTTAAACGTAATAGGGGTCGAAGAGGCCTTGACATCTTGAACACGATGCAGAAAGAGTTCGGCATGCAGATGGAGATCGTTAACGACGAAGAAAACGGAGAATTGGAAGTCGATGCAAAGCTGGTGCATCTTGCCAAGCGCATCGGCGGAAAGGTCATCACCAATGACTACAACTTAAATAAAGTAGCTGAACTGCAGGGGGTTCCTGTACTAAACATCAACGAACTGGCAAATGCACTAAAACCTGTAGTGCTTCCCGGCGAAGAGATGAATGTTCAGGTGATTAAAGACGGCAAAGAGTCGGGACAGGGTATTGGCTACCTTGATGACGGTACTATGATCGTCATCGACGGCGGTAAGAAGTTTATCGGCGAAGAGGTTGGCGTTTTGGTCACCAGCGTGTTGCAAACTGCCGCAGGAAGGATGATCTTTGCCAAGCCCAAAGCATTGGTGAATAACATGTGAAAGGCACCCGCCATTTTGGCGGGTGTTTATTGATACCTGCGGTTCTGGACAAATGTCCCTGCTGCAGGTATGCTGAATCTATAGATTATGGATGCGGGAGGAGCGGCTATGAAAAACGCAGCAATTATTCTGGCAGCTGGCAGAGGCAGCCGATTGGGACTAGGTCAAAACAAGATGCTCCTGCCATTCCAAGGTAAACCGCTTCTGTACTACTCGTTAGCAACATTTGCCAAGACCAAGCTGTTCGATCCTATTGTCGTGGTTGTAAGGAGCGGCGAAGAGGAACAGGTTGAGGAGATAGTGGAAAGGTTCAGAGCAGATGCTAACATCGTACTCTGTTTGGGGGGTAGCTCTCGTGTAGAATCGGTGTTTTTCGGACTTGAGGCGCTATCCACCTCGGGTGTGGAGAAGGTCTTGATTCATGATGGCGCCAGGCCGTTTGTCAGCCCAGAGTTGATTTTAAGGGTATTAGATAGCACAAAGCCCGGCACGGCAGCTGTTCCTGGAGTCCTTGCCACAGACTCTTTGCGAGAGATCGACGAAAAAGGTATGATTATTGGTACTGTAGATCGAAGCCGCATCATGCAGGTTCAAACCCCCCAAGGATTTATGTATGAGGAAATCTACCAAAAGCACCGCAAGTTGTGGGAAGAATCTGCCGCAGGTCAGGTTACCGACGATGCGCAGCTGTTTGAAACGCAGGTGTTTGTGGAAGGAGATAGCCGAAACATAAAAATCACAACTAGGGGAGACTACGATATGTACAATTTGGAACAACCCCAAATCCGGGTGGGTCAGGGGTTTGATGTCCACCGCCTAGTACCTGGGAGAGATTTGATCCTAGGGGGCGTTAAAATACCATATGAAGTGGGGCTTTTAGGTCATTCCGATGCAGACGTGCTGACTCATGCAGTTATGGATGCGATTCTTGGGGCCTGCGGATTGGGAGATATCGGCGAGCACTTCCCTGATTCAGATGTTGCCTACAAAGATGCCTGCAGTTTGGACCTGCTCTGTGCAGTGAAAACCCTATTAGACAAGAAAGGCGTCAGAGTTCTTAACGTTGATGCCACAGTTTTAGCTGAAGCACCAAAGATCGGGCCTTACAAAGACCAGATACGGGATAACATCAGCAAATGTCTCGGTATAAATCGAGATCAAGTCAGTATAAAAGCAACTACTACAGAGCGACTGGGCTTTGTCGGCCGCAAAGAAGGTATTGCGGCTTTAGCGATAGTAGCGGTATTATAGCAAAAAGAGCCGATTTTTCGGTTTGAGGAGGTGCAGATGCAGCGGGGCTGCATCACCTAAATGCAGATATACAATTCGTTAACTAGAAAAAAGGAACGCTTTGAACCTCACGATAATATTAAGGTCTACGTCTGCGGGGTCACCCCTTATGACGATGCCCACCTAGGCCATGCAAGGCCGAGCATAGTTTGGGACGCTATTCGTCGGTACTTCAACTATTTGGGCTATTCGGTGACTATGGTGCAGAACTTCACCGACGTCGACGACAAGATCATCGCCCGCTCAATTCAAGAGAACAGACCGGCACTGGAGATTTCCAACTACTACTCTCAGCGCTACATGGAAGCCATGGACGCTCTTGGCGTTTTGCGCTGCGACAAGTATCCCAAGGTCTCTGAATACATCGATAAAATCATTGAGTTCATTGATGGCTTGATCAAAAAAGGCCATGCCTATGTGGCAGACGGCGACGTTTACTTCAGCGTAGCAAGCTTTCCCGAGTATGGTAAGCTGTCTGGAAGAAATGTGGAAGAACTTCTTTGCGGTGTGCGTGTTTCTGTAGATGAAGCCAAAAAAGATCCTGCAGATTTTGCCCTGTGGAAAAAAGCCAAAGAGGGCGAAATCAGCTGGCCGTCGCCGTGGGGCGAGGGCAGACCGGGCTGGCATATTGAGTGCTCAACTATGTCGCTGGATCTCTTAGGTGAGAACTTCGATTTCCACGGCGGTGGTTTAGACCTGATCTTCCCCCACCACGAAAACGAGATCGCCCAGTCCGAAGCTTATACAGACAAACCATTCGCGAGGTTTTGGATTCACAACGGCCTGATTACAATAGACGACGAGAAGATGAGCAAGTCTTTGGGCAACTTCATCTCCATTGAAGATCTCCTGAAAGAGAGCTCCAAAGAGGAGATCCGCTTCTACATTCTGTCCCACCACTATAGAACGCCTATGAACTTCACCTGGAACAGGCTCAAAGAGTGCGCCAAAGGCTTAAAGCGGCTCAACAACTCCTACAACACCTGGCGAAAAGCTACAGAGCCTAAAGCCTGGCAGGGGATAAAGGAACTTGAGGATATCGAAGCTCGCTTTAGAGCAGCTATGGAAGACGACTTCAACACTGCACAAGCTATGGGTATTCTATTTGAACTGTGCAGCGTTGGGAACGGCTATTTGAAGGCAAACGATCCAAAGCTGGGAGGAGCGCTAATGCTTCTGGAGACCCTCGGCGGCATCTTTGGGGTTTTGCGGGAAGAAGAGCCTGAAGAGGAAGTCCTTGACGATAGCTTGACCAGCTGCCTTTTGGATATACTACTAGAGATCAGACAGGATGCCAAAAAGGAGAAGAACTGGGGTCTGGCAGACAAGATCAGGGATAAGCTGTCGGAGGCCGGGATCGCGTTGGAAGACACGCCTGAAGGTACTAGATGGAGGTTAATTGATTAGTATGGATGTTGAAAGTTACTCACCTTTAGCGTGGGCGTATCTTGGCGACGGACTGTGGGAACTGTTTGTTCGTGAGAACCTCATGCAGGAAAGTCTTAAAAAAGCCGGAGACTACCACAGCATTGCAGTTCCCTTTGCTTCTGCAAAAACCCAAGCTCAGATCATCAAGTCGGTGTGGGATGATCTTCCTGAAAAAGAAAGAGAGATCTTTCGTAGAGGCAGGAACTCGTGCAGCTCATACCGGCGAAATCTGACCCACCAAGAGTACGCCTACAGTACGGGGTTTGAAGCGATTTTGGGTTACCTATATCTAGCAGGTGAGAAAGAGCGGCTCATGGAGCTTTTGCAGGTTTTTTTCGCCAAAGGAAAAGAGGTCTTGAACAATGGCAAGACAAGTTGAAGGAAGAAATGCTGTCCTGGAAGCTTTACGATCGGGGCGGGCAAGGCGGGTCTATCTCAGCCAAACTGCTCAGGGCAAGGTTGTTGACCAGATCGAAAAGCTGGCAAGAGACCTTAAGATTCCGGTGGTCAAGGAACCTAATGATGTGATCGACAAGATGGCGAGCACCAAAAACCACCAAGGCGCGTTGGCCGAAGCTTTTGACCTACCTAAGATGAGCCTGGAAGAGGTCTTCGAGCTGGAGAATCCTTTCGTGGTTGTTCTGGACCATCTCCAGGACCCCCACAATCTTGGGGCTATTTTAAGGACCGCTGACGCGGCAGGTGTCGATGCGGTAATCGTGCCTGAGGACCGTTCGGTTTCCATCGGGCCTGGTGCCGTCAAGGCTTCTGCAGGTGCAATCGAATACGTACCAATAATCACGGTGACCAACATCGCCAGGACAGTTGACCAGCTGAAGAAGGCTAATATCTGGGTAGTGGGTACTTCAGATAGAGCGGATCAACTCTACACAGATGTCGATCTTAAGGGAAGGCTTGCCGTTGTCATCGGCAGCGAGGGCACTGGCATCAGCCGCCTGGTTCAGGAGAAGTGCGATTTCCTGGTTAAAATCCCCATGAAAGGGAAGATTTCGTCGCTGAATGCCTCTGTTGCTGCGGGGATCATCCTTTATGAAGCCGTCCGCCAAAGAAGGTAAATAAGGTAAGATCTGTGCATAACTTGACCTGCTTGGCATTAATCAGTATAATGTTAAAGGAACATGGGACAGGCAAATAGCTGCAGTCGCATGCATCTATCTAAATGTCCCACAAAACTCCTTGTTGGAGGC
>Ga0209537_1002270_pt1 | contig 19584 bp, 23 predicted proteins | sample BioPla4DNA1_FD_187698 | JGI IMG/M metagenome (GOLD analysis project Ga0209537, IMG submission 187698) | Biogas fermentation microbial communities from Germany - Plant 4 DNA1 (SPAdes) (version 2) | ecosystem: Engineered > Bioreactor > Anaerobic > Digestate | place: Bielefeld, North... | reverse complement strand
TTTAAATTTACTTGCCGAATTCAAGATAATATAATTTATTAAAAAAATTGATTTATTGCATAAAAAGGAGAATTTGCTATGAAAAAACTTTTATCAAATTATTTATAACTGCATTTGTTTTCACAAGTTTGGCTGGATGTTCTAAAAATAAAGAGGTTAAAGTTACTGATACATCTAAAAAAACTGTAGAGAAAACTGTTAAAGTCTCTAATAACAATGTTGAAGGTAAGGAGGAAAATAAAACAGAAAGCGTTGCAAATAATGAAAATGACAGCAAAAGGAAGGTGAAAATTTTGATTAAACATATTGTAATGTGGAAATTAAAAGATTTTTCAGAAGGGAAAAATAAACTTGAAAATGCTCAAATAATAAAGAGAGATTTAGAGGCTTTGAAAGATAAAATTAGAGAGCTTAAATATATTGAGGTTGGTATAAATATTAATGAATCTGAACAGGCCTACGATGTAGTTTTATATTCAGAGTTTAACAGTATAAAAGATTTAAATACATACCAAAATCATGAAGAGCATTTAAAGGTTGCAGGATTTATTAGGAAAGTTGTAGACGCAAGAATAGTTACAGATTATGAGACTAACATAAAATAATAAAAGCCCACTAAGTGAGCTTTACTTTTCTATTATTTTATTTTTTACTTCAAGTTGCTGATAGAAAGGTTAGCAACTTTTTCTTTTTTGCTTAGCTTGTGTAATCAACCTAGATATAGATGAAATAAGTAAGACTCCTGTAGCTAAAGCACCAGCGCTGCTTAAGGTTTCCACTCCAAGTTTTAGGGCCTTGTCTAAACTTCCTGTTATAGATTCAAACATAGTATAGTACATACCACCGCCTGGTACTAAAGGAATTAGAGAACATATCACATAAACGGTAACTGGAGCTTTATTTACTCTGGCCATGACTTCCGAATAGATAGCAATTATAATAGAAGCCATGAAATTTGCTGCGGTAATGCTAAAATTTATTTTTTGAAAGAATAAATAAGAAAACCAAGCTATACCTCCGCCTAGGGCAGCAAATAGTATGTTTTTTCCTCTAATATTAAAAATAATTGCAAAACCTAAAGTGGCCAACATAGAATATAAAGTTTCTAGTAACATTAGCTTACCCCTCCAAAAGTAGAAATCCAAAATCCAAGTATCATACCACTGCCAATAGCAATACCTATGGCCACTAAAAAGGCTTCTATGGCTCTAGCTAAACCGGACACTAAATCTCCAGCAATAGTATCTCTTATAGCGTTGGTTATTGCTAAGCCTGGAACCAGAAGCATAATAGAACCAATAACTAATTCGTTAAAGTTTGCTACCAGACCAATTTGATTTAATATTAAAGATATTAACATGGCAAGAGCGCCACCAACTATATTAATGAAAAATTCACTTATTTGTAAATTCTTTAGATATATACTAGCGGATTTAATAAAAAAGCCTGTAATTAAGGCCATGAAAAAATCTTGAAAGGATCCACCCATGATTAATGTAAAGAAACCGGCAGCTAAGGCAGAATAAAAAATGGTCTTTTTGTTACTATATCTTGGGGTATAATCTATTTCTTCTAATATTTTATTTATTTCCTCTATAGAGTCTACATATTTAGATATATTTCTTGATAGTTCGTTGACTTTGCATATTTTTTCTAAGTTTACAGTTCTGACTTGAATTCTTTTTACCATGGAAATTGTATTTCCATCAATAGTTGTTACTGACATCATAATACCGGTAGGGGTAACAAAGCTCTCTGCCCGTCTTACACCGAAAGCTGTGCAAATTCTATTGATAGTATCCTCTACTCTATAAGTTTCACCGCCGTTTTCTAATATGATTCGGCCTGCCTCCACAGCAATATGTACAACAGCATTAATATCTTTATTATTCATATCATCACCTATTTATATATTTATGATATAATTTCAACTTATATATGTAATATTAAAATGTCTAATTCTCCAACTTATTAAGTATAGCATAATTACTTATTATGTAAATAAGAGCTTTTTAATAATTTGTATGGAAAAACTTGTTGATAAATGATAGATTGATATTTATAATTGAATTATGATTTGTAATTGATAAGGAGGAGTGTAAAAATGAATTATAAGCATATTGAAGCCATAGATTCAGAAATTTTGGAGTTAATACAGTCTGAAACTAAAAGGCAAGAAGATAATATAGAGCTTATTGCTTCTGAAAATTTTACAAGCAAAGCAGTGATGGAAGCAATGGGATCTCCACTAACCAATAAATATGCGGAAGGTTATCCTGGAAAAAGATACTATGGTGGTTGTGAAGTTGTTGATAAAGTAGAAGATATAGCAAGGGAAAGATTAAAGGAACTTTTTGGAGCAGAGCATGCTAATGTTCAGCCTCATTCAGGTTCCCAGGCTAATATGGCAGTGTATTTTTCAGTGCTAAATCCTGGAGATACAGTGTTAGGAATGAATTTAAGCCATGGAGGACATCTTACCCATGGAAGTCCCGTTAATTTTTCTGGAAGATTATTTAATTTCGTCTCCTATGAAGTAGATAAGGAAACAGAGACAATAAATTATGATGCAGTAAGAGAGCTTGCATTGCAGCATAAGCCAAAGATGATAGTAGCAGGAGCTAGTGCTTATCCTAGAATAATAGACTTTGAAAAGTTCCGCAGTATTGCTGATGAAGTAGGGGCTTATTTTATGGTAGATATGGCTCATATTGCTGGTCTTGTAGCAGCAGGACTTCATCCTAATCCAGTACCTTATGCAGATTTTGTAACTACTACTACCCACAAAACCTTGAGAGGTCCTAGAGGTGGGGCTATTTTGTGTAAGGAAAAGTATGCAAAGGATTTGGATAAAACCATATTTCCTGGTATGCAGGGAGGACCTTTAATGCATACTATTGCAGCAAAGGCAGTTTGCTTTAAGGAAGCTATGAGTGATGAATATAGGAACTATATGCAACAGGTAGTTAAAAACGCTAAGGTTCTAGCAGAGGAACTAATAGGCTATGGCTTCAAATTAATATCTGGTGGTACAGATAATCATTTGATGTTAGTAGATTTAACTAACAAGGGGATTACAGGAAAAGATGCAGAAAAGCTTCTAGATTCTGTTGGAATAACTGTAAATAAAAACACAATTCCTTTTGAAACCTTAAGTCCTTTTGTAACTAGCGGAATAAGAATAGGCACTCCTTCAGTAACTACAAGAGGCTTTAAAGAAGAGGAAATGAAGAAGATAGCTTACTTTATTAATTATGTAATTGAGAATAAGGATAAGGATTTAAGCAATATTAAAGAAGAAGTTCAAAAACTATGTAGAGATTTTCCTATATATTCATAAAAGTAAGTAGTTAGGAGGGTACTAATGTCAGTAGATTTCACAAAAAATTTAGATAAGATAATAGAATACTTTCATAAAAGAGGGGCCTTTTTAACCACTAAAAACAAAGACGAGCTTAATACTATGACAATAAGCTGGGGTAATGTAGGATTTGTTTGGGGTAAGCCAATATTTACAGTATTCGTTAGAAAGTCAAGACATACCCACCATATAATAGAAGAAAGCGGAGAGTTTACAGTAAGCATACCTATGAAAGATACATTAAAAAACGCTTTAGCTATATGTGGATCTAAATCCGGTAGAGATGTAAATAAGTTTGAAGAAGCTAATATATCTACTATAGAAGGAAAGGAAGTAAATACACCAGTAATTGCAGACTGCGGTATGTATTTTGAATGTAAGGTTATTTACAAGCAAGATATGTCTCCAGAATTTTTAAGAAAAGATATTGTAAATACCTCTTATATTGATGATGACTATCATACTATTTATTATGGTGAAATAGTTAGTTGTTATCAAGGAAAGTAAATATAATCCTTAAATAAAAAATTCAACCTCAAGGTTGAATTTTTTATTTATTTTCTAGGTTGACAATAGTATTGATTTGTAATATACTTTGAATATCAAAATAAATATTTTGATTCTCAAAATATTTGATAAACAAGCAGGATGAGGTGAAAATTTACTATAACTATGGAAAAAAGTTTTAATGTTTTGAATGAATTATTGGTAGAGCTTTTTAATGACATTCTTCAAATTGAACAGAATGCATTAAAGCAGGGAAAAATTAATGACCTTTCTGTGACAGAGATACATACTATAGACGCCATTGGAATGTACGAACCAAGAAGTATGTCAGAGGTAGCTGCAGATTTAAAGATTACTGTGGGAACCTTAACTACAGCAATAAACAAGTTGATAAAAAAAGGTTATGTAGAGCGACAGAGAATTGAGGAAGATAGAAGAGTTGTTTTAGTTAAACTCACTAAAAGTGGAAAATTAGCTTATAGACTTCATGAGAAGTTTCATAAGGACATGATTAAAGCTACAATAGAAGGTTTAAGTGAGGATGAAGAAAAGATTCTAATTAGTGCCTTAGAGCAACTTAATAACTTTTTTAAGAGTAAATATAATTTGAATGGTAGCAGTGAGGAGAAGTGATATGAAAGAAGTGTATATAAGTGGCACCGGAAAGTACCTTCCAGAAAATATAGTAACTAATGATGATTTGGCAAAGATAGTGGATACTAGTGATGAGTGGATAACTACAAGAACAGGTATAAAAGAAAGAAGAATAAGCAGCGGTGAAGATACTTCCTTAATGGCTACTTATGCTGCTAAGTTAGCTTTAGAAAATGCGGGAATAAGTGCTGAAGAATTAGATTTTATAATTGTTGCAACTACTACACCGGATAATTTTACTCCATCGACAGCTTGCTTGGTTCAAAGTAATCTAGGTGCTGCAAAGGCTGCGGCCTTTGACATTAATGCAGCATGCACAGGTTTTATATATGCGCTGAATGTAGCGACTCATCTTTTAAAAAGCGGACCCTACAAACACATTTTGGTTATAGGGGCGGAAACATTATCCAAGATTGTAAATTGGAAGGATAGAAACACCTGTGTATTGTTTGGTGATGGTGCCGGTGCTATTGTTTTAAGTGCTTCCATGAAAAAAGGTGTAGGTACTATAATTTTAGGATCTGATGGACAGAAAGGTGAAGTTTTGCAAAGCCATGCTCTGCCGGTAATCAACCCTTTTATAAAAACTAATGATTTACAAGATAAAAATCATTATGTTGCTATGGATGGGAGAGAGGTTTTTAAATTTGCTACTGGGGTTATGGTTGACAGTATAGAAAAATTACTTCAAAGGGAAGAAATAAACTTATCAGAAGTAAAATATATTGTTCCTCACCAAGCTAATTTTAGAATAATTGATTATGCTGCAAAAAAATTAGATGTGGATATTAATAAATTCTATGTGAATTTAGATAAGTATGGTAATACATCTAGTGCTAGTATACCGATAGCTCTGGATGAACTTAACAAAAAAGGTCTTTTAAATAAGAATGACAATGTAATAATGGTAGGCTTTGGAGGTGGATTAACCTTTGGGGCTGCCCTTGTAAAATGGCAAAAATAAAAATGGAGGTATGTAAAATGGTGTTTGAAAAAGTTAAGGAGATTATTGTTGATCAATTAGGGGTTGATGAGGAGGAAATAACCTTGGAAACCACCTTTGAAGATTTAGGAGTAGATTCTTTAGACTTGTTTCAAATAGTTATTGAAATTGAGGAAAGCTTTAACATTAAGATAGAAAATGCTGAGGATATAAAGTGTGTAAAAGATGCTGTAGAATTTATTGAAGCCCAGAAGTAGATTGATATGGTCAGATAAATAATTGGCCCTTCATAGAATGTAGGAGGAATGTTATGTTTCATACAAAGATATGTGAAATTCTAGGTATAAAATACCCTATATTTCAAGGGGGCATGGCTTGGGTTGCGGATAGTTCCTTAGCAGCGGCGGTAAGTAATGCTGGAGGTTTGGGAATTATTGCAGCAGCCAATGCTCCTGTAGATTGGGTTAGGCAGGAGATTAGGAAAACTAAGGAGTTAACAGATAAACCTTTTGGAGTTAATATTATGCTTTTAAGTAACAATGCTGATGAAGTGGCTAAATTAGTTTGTGATGAAGGGGTCAAAGTTGTAACTACCGGAGCAGGAAATCCTGGTAAGTATATTAGCAAGTGGAAGGAAAATGGTATTACCGTTATTCCAGTGGTAGCCTCTGTAGCATTAGCAATAAGAATGGAGAGAACCGGTGCTGATGCAGTAATAGCTGAGGGATGCGAGGCAGGAGGTCATATAGGTGAACTTACCACTATGGCTTTAGTTCCTCAGGTAGTAAACGGGGTGAATATTCCTGTAATAGCTGCAGGAGGCATTGGAGATGGTAGAGGAATTGCTGCTGCCTTTATGCTAGGGGCTGAAGGAGTACAAATAGGAACTAGATTTTTAGTGGCTAAAGAATGTACAGTTCATAGTAACTATAAGCAAAAAGTATTAGCTGCCAAGGATATTGACACTGTAGTTACTGGAAGACCTACAGGCCATCCGGTAAGAGTGATAAAAAATAAGCTAGCAAGAAAATTTCAAATGTTAGAAAGGCAATGTGTTGCTTTAGAAGAATATGAAGAATTAGGTAAAGGAGCTTTACCAAGAGCAGTTAAAGAAGGAGATATAGATATGGGATCTGTAATGGCAGGGCAAATTGCAGGCTTAGTAAACAAGGAGCAAAGTGCTAGAGAAATTGTAGAGGAAATTTTTTCTGAAGCTGAGTTAGTTATAAGTAAATTTGCTGCAAGAGGTGGCCTATGTCAAAAGTAGCATTTATATTTTCAGGACAGGGTTCTCAATACCCTGGAATGGGTAAGGAATTATATGATAATTTTATAGATTGCAAAGAGGTTTTTATTAATGCAAATAAGGTCTTAGGTTTTGATTTGGCTAAAATATGCTTTGAAGGAAGTGAAGAACAATTAAGTGTTACAGAAATAACTCAGCCTGCAGTGCTTACAGTAAGTATAGCTGCAATGAAAGCTTTAATACATAATGGTGTAAGGCCTCATGTAACGGCAGGATTTAGCCTTGGTGAATATTCATCTTTAGTTTGCAGCGGAGTCTTAGAATTTAGTGAAGCGGTAGCCTTAGTTAGAAAAAGAGGCAGGTTTATGCAGGAAGCTGTACCCCTTGAAAAAGGTGGAATGACAGCGGTACTTGGATTAGATAGGCAGAAAATAATTGACAGCTGTAAAGTCGCCTCCGATGCTGGAGTTGTTGAAGCAGTGAATTTTAATTGCCCTGGTCAAGTGGTTATAGCCGGTGAAAAGGATGCTTTGCTTAAGGCTACTGAGATATTAACAAATTTAGGTGGTAAATGCATACCTTTACCTGTAAGTGCGCCTTTTCATAGTTCTCTACTAAAGAAGGCAGCAGAGAATTTAAAAGAAGAGCTAATAGGAGTAAATATAAAGGATATGGAAGTTCCTGTACTAACTAATGTACATGGAAATTATATAAAGGATAAGAGCGAAATAAGGGATCTACTTGTGAAACAAGCAATGAGTCCAGTGCTTTGGGAAGATATTATAAATAAAATGATAGAAGATGGTGTTGATGTTTTTATAGAATTAGGGCCCGGTAAAACTCTTACTGGTTTTATGAAGAAAATAAATAGAAAAGTTACAGCTTTAAATGTACAGGATATAAAGTCTCTTAATAATACTTTGGAAGTATTAAGCAAGATAAATGGCTAGTATCTGATTAAGGAGGAAATTATGTTAAGTGGAAAATGTGCTGTTGTTACTGGAGCTGGAAGGGGAATTGGGAAGGCTATAGCATTAAAGTTGGCAGAAGAAGGTGCTAACATTGTAATAAATTACAGAAGTAGTGAAAAGGAAGCACAAGAGTTGGTATCTATTATAGAAAGTAGAGGGGGCAAAGCCTTAGCAGTAAAGGCAGATGTTAGCAAATTTGATGAGGCAGAATACCTTTTAAATGCAGCCAAGAATACCTTTGGCTCCGTAGATATACTAGTAAATAATGCAGGTATAACAAAGGATAATTTAATGTTACGAATGAAGGAGGAAGATTTTGACAGTGTTATAGCTACTAACTTAAAAGGTTGTTTTAATTGTATGAAGCATGTTTCCGCAATAATGCTTAAACAAAAAAGTGGTAAAATAATTAATATTTCTTCCGTAGTAGGAGTAGTAGGGAATGTTGGTCAGGCTAATTATGCTGCATCAAAAGCAGGAGTGATAGGGCTTACTAAGTCTATGGCAAAAGAATTAGGCTCCAGAGGAATTACTGTTAATGCAGTGGCACCAGGATATATAGATACAGATATGACAGAAGCATTATCGCAGAAAGTTAAGGAAAGTATATTGGATAATATTCCTTTAAGGAGAATGGGAAATACGGATGATGTAGCAAATTTAGTAGCATTTCTTGCCTCTGACAAGGCCTCCTATATAACAGGTCAGGTAATACATGTAGATGGTGGAATGGTAGTATAAAGAGAGGTTGATAGGATGTTAAATAGAGTGGTTATAACAGGAATGGGGGCTGTTACCCCAATTGGAAATGATGTAAAGAGCTTTTGGGAAAATTGCAAAAATGGTATATCTGGGATTGATTACATTAAAGGCTTTGATACCACTGATTTTAAGGTGAAAATTGCAGCAGAGGTAAAAGACTTTAATCCTGAACAGTATATAGCTAAAAAAGAATGCAAAAGAATGGATAAATTTTGTCAATATGCAATAGCGGCTACTGAACAAGCTATAAGGCAAAGTGACCTAAATTTAGATACTGTAGATAGATATAAATTCGGTGTACTTATAGGTTCTGGTATTGGAGGTCTAGGAACTATTGAACAGGAATGCAAAAAGCTTTTTGACAAGGGGCCTTCAAGAGTGTCCCCTCTGTTTATACCCACGGCAATATCTAATATGGCTTCTGGAAATGTAGCCATAAGATATGGAGCTAAGGGTGTTTGCACCAGTGTTGTTACTGCCTGTGCTAGCGGAACTAACGCTATAGGTGAAGCTTTTAATATACTTCAAAAAGGTACTGCAGATGTTATGATAGCCGGTGGTGCAGAGGCTTCCATCACTCCTTTAGGTGTAGCAGGTTTTACATCTTTAACTGCCCTTAGTACCAAGAATGATTTGGAGAGATCTTCTATACCTTTTGATAAGGAGAGAGATGGTTTCGTTATTGGAGAAGGTGCTGGTATAGTAGTTATGGAAACCTTGGATCATGCCTTAAAAAGAGGAGCAAAGATTTTATGTGAGATTGTAGGATACGCATCAACCTGTGATGCTTACCATATGACTTCTCCAGATCCTGAGGGGGAAGGAGCTGCTAGGTCTATGGAATTAGCTTTAGTGGATGCAGGAGTTAGCAAGGATGAAGTATCATACATAAATGCTCATGGTACCAGTACTCCTTATAACGATAAATTTGAAACTATAGCTATAAAGAAAGTATTTGGAGCCTTGGCTTATAAGATACCAATTAGCTCTACAAAATCTATGACTGGTCATTTATTAGGGGCCGCTGGTGCTGTTGAAGCTATTGTTTGCATCAATGCTATTATGGATGATTTTATTCCTCCCACCATAGGTTTAAAGGTAAGGGATGAAGAATGTGATTTAGACTACGTACCTAATGTGGGCCGGGAAATAGAAGTTAACGTAGCTATGTCTAACTCTTTAGGCTTTGGTGGTCATAATGCAACTATAGTATTAAAGAAATGGAAAGAGTGAGAGGTAGGATATGGATTTAAACTTAATCAGAGAAATTGTTTTAATGATGGAAAATTCAAAGCTTTCCTCTATGGAAATAGAGTATAAAGAATTAAGAATCAAAATGAAGAAGAATATTGGTGATAGTGAAAAGACCATAGTATTAAATAATATAACAGCAGAAAGTAAAAGTGATGAAGGTTCTATTAGCAACGATCTTGCAATAAGTAATGATCTTGCGCCACAAAATGATGAAGAGGATAAAAATAATTATTTCATAATCAGAGCTCCTATGGTAGGAACTTTCTATCCTGCACCTTCACCGGATAGGGAACCCTTTGTTGCTGTAGGAGATACGGTAAAAAAGGGAGATGTGGTTTGCATAATAGAAGCCATGAAATTGATGAATGAGATAGAATCTGAAAATAGTGGTACCGTAGTAGAAATTTTAGCTAAAGAAGGCCAAATGGTAGAATACGGTCAACCATTATTCAAAATAAAATTGTAAAGTAGGTGTTACTATGGATATAAGGGAAATACAAGAGGTATTACCTCATAGATATCCATTTTTGTTGATAGATAGGGTGGAAGAAGTAGTGCCAGGTAAAAAAGCTGTTGCAATTAAAAATGTAACTATGAATGAATACTTTTTTCAAGGTCATTTTCCACAGGAGCCAGTAATGCCTGGGGTGCTCATAATAGAGGCTTTAGCTCAAACTGGTGCAGTGGCTGTTCTTAGCTTAGAAGAGAATAAGGGAAAAATAGCCTATTTTGCTGGCATAGATAAGGCTAAGTTTAGGCAAAAGGTAGTACCAGGTGATGTATTAAAACTAGAAGTGGATCTAATAAAGGTCAAGGGGCCAGCCGGAGTAGGGAAAGCAATTGCTACAGTAAAGGATAAAAAGGTCTGTGAGGCTGAAATTACATTCATTGTCGGAAGATAATGGAGGAGTGCTTATGTTTAAAAAGATATTGATTGCAAATAGAGGGGAGATTGCCGTCCGGATCATAAGAGCTTGTCGAGAAATGGGCATAATTTCCGTGGCAGTGTACTCAGAAGCAGATAGGGATGCTCTTCATGTGCAGCTAGCAGATGAAGCAGTTTGCATTGGAGGACCTGCTTCTAAAGATAGTTATCTAAACATACAGAACATATTAAGTGCTACAGTATTAACCGGGTCTGAAGCCATACATCCTGGCTTCGGTTTTCTTTCTGAAAATAGCAAGTTTGCTAAGATGTGCAGTGAGTGTAATATTGTTTTTATTGGCCCGGATGCTGAGAGTATTGAACTACTAGGGAATAAGTCAAGGGCTAGAGAGATTATGAAAGAGGCGGATATACCTATAATACCCGGTACAGAAGGTGCCTTACAAAGTGAAGAACATGCTTTGAAAATGGCTGAAGAAATAGGTTATCCTGTAATGATTAAAGCTGCTGCTGGAGGTGGTGGCAGAGGAATTAGGATAGTTTATAGTAAGGAAGAGCTTTCTAAAGCCTATAATACAGCAAAAAGTGAAGCTCAGGCTTGCTTTGACGATGATACTTTATACATGGAAAAGTATATTGATAAGCCACGACATATTGAGTTTCAGATCTTAGGTGATAAGTATGGAAATGTTATACATTTAGGCGAAAGAGAATGTTCTGTTCAAAGAAAAAACCAAAAGGTTTTAGAGGAAGCACCATCAAATATTTTGACTGATGAGTTAAGGCAACAAATGGGGGAAGCAGCAGTTAGAGCAGCAAAAAAAGTTGGATACTATAACGCTGGAACTGTGGAATTTTTGGTAGATAGTGATTTAAATTATTACTTTATGGAAATGAATACTAGAGTGCAGGTAGAACATCCAATTACAGAGTTAGTTACAGGTGTAGATATTGTTAAGCAACAAATTAAAATAGCGGCAGGAGAAAGGTTAGAATTAAAACAAGAGGATATAAAGCTTCGAGGACATGCCATAGAATGTAGAATAAATGCAGAAGATCCTAGTAATGATTTTAGACCTTCACCGGGAAAAATAATTGGATTAAATATGCCTGGAGGGCCTGGAGTTAGAGTTGATAGTGCTGTTTATCAAGGATATGTTATTCCACCTTACTATGATTCTATGGTAGCTAAACTTATAGTACATTCTGAGAATAGGAATAGTGCCATTGAAAGAATGAAGAGAGCTTTAGGAGAACTACTAATTGAAGGTATAGTAACAAATATAGACTTTCAATTTGAGATACTTTGTGATGAAAGATTTATTAAAGGAGATTATAATACTTCATTCTTAAAAGATAAGTTGGTGAAAAGTGAATGATAAAAGATTTGTTTAAAAAGCAAAAATATATAACAATCAGCACTACAAATTTAAATAGGGAAGAGCTGTATAAGCCCACTATACCTGATGGTATGTGGGTTAAATGTAATAACTGTGGTAAAATATTATATAAAAGCGATGTAGAAGACAATTGCAACACCTGTGTTAATTGCAATTATCATTTTAGACTATCAGCAAAAGAAAGACTACAAATGGTTTTGGATAAGGATTCTTTTATAGAGTTTGATAAAGATATGGAAAGTGTAAATCCTATTAGCTTCCCTGGTTATGATGATAAATTAAATAAAACTAAGTTAGCTACAAATATGAAAGAAGCGGTAGTAACAGGACGTGGTAAAATAGCTGATTTACATACCGTTATAGCTGTTATGGATAGTAATTTTATGATGGGAAGTATGGGATCTGTAGTAGGAGAAAAGATTACAAGAGCTGTGGAATATGCTACAAATCATAGATTGCCGGTGATTATTTTTACTGCTTCTGGTGGTGCAAGAATGCAGGAGGGAATCCTATCCTTAATGCAAATGGCTAAAGTAAGTGGAGCTATAGCAAAGCATAATGAAAATAAACTACTATACGTTTCTGTAATAACGGATCCGACTACCGGTGGTGTAACTGCTAGCTTTGCTATGGAGGCAGATATAATTTTAGCTGAGCCAGGAGCCTTAATAGGTTTTGCAGGAAAGCGGGTTATAGAAAATACTATTAAGCAGCAGTTACCAGAAGGATTTCAAAGGTCAGAGTTTTTATTAGAAAAGGGTTTTATTGATAAGATTGTTCATAGAACACAGCTAAGAATGACCTTAGCCAATATATTAAGGCTCCACGGGAGGTATAGCTATGAGTAAGAAAAAGAGTGCTTGGGATAGAGTGAATATAGCTCGGGCACAGGAAAGACCATCTGCTAAGCAATATATAGATAGGATTTTTGATGGTTTTATAGAGCTGCATGGAGATAGGTATTATGGCGATGATCACGCAATAATTGGTGGTATAGCTTTTCTTAATGGAAAGCCAGTTACCGTTATAGCTGTACAGAAAGGTGAAAATACGAAGGATAACATATATAGAAACTTTGGATGTCCTCATCCAGAAGGCTATAGAAAGGCTCATAGGTTAATGTTGCAGGCAGAGAAATTCAATAGACCTATAGTCTGTTTAGTAGATACTCAAGGTGCTTATTGTGGAGTAGGTGCAGAGGAAAGAGGTCAAGGAGAAGCAATTGCTAAAAATTTAGTAACAATGATAAATTTAAAGGTGCCTATAATTTCAGTGGTCATCGGACAAGGAGGCAGCGGTGGCGCTTTAGCTCTTGCGTTAGCAGATGAGGTATGGATGCTGGAGAATTCTATATATTCAATATTATCGCCGGAAGGTTTTTCAAGTATTTTATGGAAGGATGTATCTAGAGCAGCTGAAGCAGCGGAGGTTATGAAGCTTACAGCAGAAGAGTTGCTTAAATTAAAAGTCATTGATAAAGTAATAATGGAACCTAGTGGTAATGCTTCGAAGGATATAGACACTATGGCTACATTGCTAAAAGATAGATTGATAGATGGATTCCAAGTATTATGTAAGTTATCTAAAGATGAATTATTATTAAGAAGATATGAAAAGTATAGGAAAATTGGGCATTATAAAGAGTAATTATGAAATTATACGCATAAATATGAAAAACTCTCGTGCAAAACGGGAGTTTTTGTTATATAATAATTGTATAAATATAAAGTAAATGTGTATAAATATAAACGGGGGCGATAATAATGGAAATAAATTTAAAGGGGAGGAGCTTTCTAACACTATTGGATTTTTCACCAGATGAAATAAGATATCTATTAGATTTAGCTCATGACTTGAAAAAGAAAAAGAAAATGGGCATAAAAGATAAAAAATTGGACGGTAAAAATATTGTGTTAATTTTTGAGAAGACATCTACAAGAACAAGATGTGCCTTTGAAGTGGCAGCCTATGATGAAGGGGCTAATGTTACCTATTTAACTAACTCACAAATGGGTAAGAAGGAATCTATAGAAGATACTGCAATAGTTTTAGGAAGACTTTATGATGCTATTGAATTTAGAGGCTTTGATCAAAAGGTAGTAGAAATTTTGGCACAAAAGTCCGGGGTGCCTGTATGGAACGGTTTAACAGATGATGATCATCCTACACAAGTATTAGCGGATTTTATAACCCTAGAAGAAAACATAGATAAGCCTTTAAAGGAGATAAAGCTTACTTTTGTTGGAGATACAAGAAATAACATGTGTAATGCTTTAATGTACGGTTGTGCTAAAATGGGTATGACTTTTGTAGCCTTTGGACCAAAAGAATTGTGGCCTAGTGAAGAAGTATTGAAAAAGGCTAATGCTATAGCAACTGAAACAGGATCAAAAATTGTCGTAACAGATAAAATAGAGGATATAAAGGGTTCTGATGCTCTTTATACGGATATTTGGGCTTCTATGGGAGAGGAAGATAAAATAGAAGAAAGAGTGAAACTTCTATCTCCTTATAAGGTTACAATGGACATGTTAAAATCTACTGGTAATGAAGGAGTTAAATTTATGCATTGTTTACCTTCTTATCATAATTTTGATACGGAAACTGCTAAGTTTTTTATGGAAGAAAAGGGAGTAGATATTAGGGAAGTAGATGATGAGGTGTTTAGAAGTGTAAATTCATTAGTTTATGAAGAAGCAGAAAATCGACTTCATTCTATTAAAGCAGTTATGGTTGCAACTTTGTAACAAGTGAATATAGGACAAGCGTATATGTAATCAACATTAATTGGGTGAAGAATTTTAAAGATAAAAGGGTGGTTTATATGGTTAATTTACTTGATTACATATACTCAAGAAGTATTGTACAAAGCTTTTGCAATAAAAAGGTGGAAGAGCAGAAGATTATGCTTTTATTAGAGGCTGCTATGGCAGCACCTAGTACATGTTGCAATGATCCTTGGGAATTTATTGTGATTTCAGATGAAGAAAAAAATAGAAAACTTAAGGAAGCAACTCAATTTCAATGCTGTAATGCACCATTAGCAATTGTAGTTTGTGGTAACATTAAGTTAGGGAAAGCTGAAGTGGAAAACAGCTTGTTGCAAGACTGCATGGCTGCTATTCAAAATATAATTTTGGCCTGTGCAGGTATAAATCTAGGGGCAGAATGGTGTAGTGTATATCTATATCAAGATACGGTGGAGGCCATAAGACAAATGTTGCATATTCCCGACCATGTAATTCCTCTAGGAATTGTATGTGTAGGATATCCAGATGAAATAAAAAACCTTAAGGCCAAATATAATGAAAAAAGAATATACTGGGAAAAGTATGATTCTAGTAGAACTCTTAAAGGAAGACCGAAAAAAAGTTTAACTTATTAATAAAAACGAACAACTTAATATATATAACCTCAGGTTCTAGGAACTATTCATTTCAAAAATGGATAGTTCTTTTTGTAGATTAACAGCAAAACAATAGTATGAAGTAACCTTTGATTATATATACATCAACTAAAATATTAGAAGGTAGTGTTAATACCAATGAAAAATGCTATAATTAATGTAACAAAATAATAAATAAGGAAAGAAAAATCCATTAAGGGGGACATTGATGAAGAAGGTTGTAGCAGTTTTATTGTTTTTCAGTATTTTTCTGTCGCCTTTTATAGTAAAGGCTGATTCTAAAAGTTACACCATTGAAAACCTAGTGGTAAATTCAACAATATTAAGAAATGGCGATGTTTACGTAGAAGAAGAATTAACCTACTATTTTAACGGTGACTTCAATGGAATATACAGAAACTTATCAAAAAAAGGTGCTGATAATATTACCATATCTGAGGTTTTAGTAGAAGATAACAAAGGTAATGTAATAACCCTAAGAGAAGATAAAGGTTCTAACAACAATTACTATGAGTTAGATAATTCTAGTTCCCTATCTAAAATAAAAATATTCTCTAAAAGCAGTAATGAAAGAAAAACATTTATATTTAAATACACAATTCATGGAGCAGTGGTTAAGAGAGAAGATATTGGAGAACTTTATTGGGCCTTTTATGAAGTAGAGAATAATATACCTGTAAATACATTTGAACTTAATTTATCATTAAACAGTGCTGATTTTGATATGTCAGTTTTCAAGCACTGGGGTTACGTTGACGGTAAAAATCTAATTGTTAATTACAATGAAAAAGGCTTTCAAATCAATGGTAGCAATTTAACAGGAAAACTAGGGGTAAAGGTGAACTTTCAACCTGACTATTTAGATATACCTATTACAAAAAAAGGACAAGGCGCTATTATTGGACTAGTTATATTAGCAGTAGTATTTATTTTTGTTTTTGCAATTGTAGTTTATATAATGAGGAAAAATAAAAAGTTCAAAGCCGCTGTTAATTCCTACAGAGCAAGGTATATGCATTTTAATGGCGACTTAGTAACCATGGCTCCTAGCGATATGGCTCCAGCACTTGTGGACCTCCTGATTAATGAAAATTATGTATCAAGCTCAGCAATTTCTGCTACCTTATTTTATCTATGTCATAAGGGCTATTATACATTGGAAAACCCTTCACATATCAAAAATGAATTTTCTAGTAAAAAGAATAATCAGGATTTAGTTTTCAAACGTAACTACCAAATGGCACCGCCAGAAACTGCTCATTTGAAATATTTTATGAGATGGATGTCTAAATATGAACGGAATGGTGTGTTAGCATTAAAAACTATAAGGAGTAAGGTGCAAACAAGGTCAGGGGCTCTTGACTATAAAACTTCCAATGCTCAGTTTGATCAAACGGTAAAAAGAGAAGCTAAAGAATTAGGCTTTTATGTTAATATCGAGAATAAAACTATTTTAAGTAACGAATATTACGATGAAAAATTAAAATGGAAAGCCTACAAAAAGTATCTAATGAGTTATGTAAATAGAAAAAATATGGAACCTATAGAAAGTATAGATGAAATGTTAATATATGCTTCAGTGCTCATAGGTAGTCAAAATCAGTTGAAAAAATTATTAGATAGTGTAAATAACTCTGTGTACTCTAGCAATAGCTTTAATGATAACCTCTTTTATTACTACTATCCCTTCTTTATGACTAATTATAGTTTGTGGGGCGGAATAAATTATGAGGCCAATAAAGATTATTCTAGTGGTGACGGAGGAGGATTTGGTGGCTTCTCAAGTGGAAGCGACTTCGGCGGCGGTGGCGGGGGAGGCTCTGGGGCATTTTAAAATGCCCCAGGGGCGTGCGATATAATATGAAAAATGTCACTCAGCTAACCCATCTTCCATGTTAAAATAGAGTACGTATAGATTATTAAATTAATAGAAACTTATAAATAAGAAGTGCCACACTTCTTATTTTTTTATCCTATAAAAAGAAATATAAATACATAGTTGACAACTTTACAAGCATTTGCTATTGTAAAATTAAAGTCTACTAAAAGAGTCGGATTTAAAGGATGTGATTAAATGAAATTGTCTACCAAAGGTAGATATGGCGTTAAAGCAATGGTAGATTTAGCTCTTAACTATGGAGATGAACCTATTTCTATAAAGAGTATATCAGATAGACAGGGCATATCGGAATATTATTTAGAGCAATTATTTGCGCCCTTAAGAAAGGCTGGAATAATCAAGAGTATAAGAGGTGCTCAAGGAGGTTATATTTTAAGTAAGTCACCTAAGGATATTACTGTGGCTGAAATAATAAAAATATTAGAAGGACCTATAGAAATATCTGATTGCATAGAGGGCTCTACTTGTAGTAATGAAGATTATTGTGCTACAAGGCTTTTATGGGAAAAGATAAAGAAGAGTATTGATAGTGTTTTAGAGACAACTACCCTTAATGATATAGTAGAAGATTATAATAAAATAAAGCAAAATAGAAATAATCATCCTTTAACATCGAAAAAATATGCTAAATAAATAAACTTATCATATCATTGACATAAATCAAGGAAGGTGAAATAATGAACAAAACTATTTACATGGATTATGCAGCTACAACTTATACAAAAAAAGAAGTACTTGAAGAAATGCTGCCTTATTTTATAGAAAACTATGGTAATCCATCATCTATTTACTCTTTGTCAAGAACAACAAAAAGAGCTATAGATGTTAGTAGAGACAGAGTTGCTAAGGCTTTAAACGCTGAGCCTTCAGAAATATTTTTTACTGGTTCTGGTTCTGAAGCGGATAACTGGGCAATTAAAGGTGTAGCCTTTGCAAATAAAAAGAAGGGTAATCACATAATAACTACACAAATAGAGCATCATGCAGTGTTACATGCTTGTGAGTATTTAGAAAAGCATGGTTTTGAGGTTACTTATTTACCTGTAAATGAGGAGGGTTTTATTAATATTGATGATTTAGCTGCAGCCATAAAAGATACTACAATTTTAGTATCTATAATGTTTGCTAATAATGAAATAGGAACTATTCAACCTATTAAAGAAATAGGAAAATTATGTCGTGAGAAAAAAGTATTGTTCCATACAGATGCAGTTCAGGCTGTGGGAAATGTACCAATTGATGTTAAGGATATGAATATAGATTTGCTTTCATTAGCCGGTCATAAGTTCTATGGTCCTAAAGGAGTGGGAGCTTTATACATAAGAAAAGGTGTTAGAATTGACAATTTAATCCATGGTGGTGGACAGGAAAGAGCTAGAAGAGCTGGTACAGAAAATGTTGCTAGCATAGTAGGTTTAGGCAAAGCAATTGAATTGGCAGTTTCTAATATGGAAGAAAAAAATGCAAAATTAATAGCTTTAAGAGATAAATTAATAGAGGGATTATTAAAGGTTCCTTATACAAGATTAAATGGACCAAGGGGAGATAAAAGGTTACCAGGAAATGTTAACGTGTGTTTCCAATATATTGAAGGGGAATCAGTATTACTGTTATTAGATGATGCAGGAATTTGTGCTTCCAGTGGAAGTGCTTGTACTTCTGGAGCTTTAGATCCTTCTCACGTGCTTTTAGCAATTGGATTGCCTCATGAAATTGCTCATGGTTCTTTAAGGCTAAGCTTAGGAGAAGGCAATACAGAGGAAGATGTCGATTATGTATTAGATGTTGTACCTAAAATAGTACAAAGACTTAGAGATATGTCACCTTTGTGGGAAGACGTTGTAAAAAAGGGAGGATGCAAAAATGTATAGCGAAAAAGTAATGGATCATTTTAGAAATCCTAGAAATGTTGGAGAAATAGAAGATGCCAACGGTATTGGAGAAGTTGGTAACGCTAAATGCGGAGATATAATGAAAATATACTTAAAGGTTGAAGACAATATTATTAAAGATGTTAAGTTTAAAACTTATGGTTGTGGATCTGCTATTGCTTCATCTAGCATGGCTACTGAACTTATTAAAGGTAAAAGCTTAGAGGAAGCTTGGCAGCTTACAAATAAAGCAGTGGCAGAAGCTTTAGATGGACTACCACCAGTAAAAATGCATTGTTCTGTTTTAGCAGAGGAAGCTATTCATAAAGCTATTAATGATTATAGAATAAATCAGGGGTTAGAACCATGGGAAATGACAGAACATGATGACATACACGACCACGTTCATGGAGAATAATTAAT
>Ga0209537_1002262_pt1 | contig 19665 bp, 15 predicted proteins | sample BioPla4DNA1_FD_187698 | JGI IMG/M metagenome (GOLD analysis project Ga0209537, IMG submission 187698) | Biogas fermentation microbial communities from Germany - Plant 4 DNA1 (SPAdes) (version 2) | ecosystem: Engineered > Bioreactor > Anaerobic > Digestate | place: Bielefeld, North... | reverse complement strand
CTCAGCCCACAACTCGCGCAGCTCTTGCCTGGCTTCCTTAGTCACACGAATCAGCTCCTTCCCTCTGATGACTTCATTATCTCATCAGCGGAGAGGAGCTAGAAGGTACGGCTGGTTTGACGCTTACGGACAAACAAACTCTACTTAGGGCGCCCACAGCCCACAGCGTGTGTTTGAGAGGAGCAATCCTGTGAGTAAGTTGACTCAAGCTGCAATTAAGCAAACCCACAGAAGCGCGATTCTACGCCTGATCAAGGATGAAGGTACCATCTCCCGTACAGAGATTAGTCAGCGCCTTCACCTGAGCCGCACCACAGCCACTGTGATCGCCAATGAGCTGTTGGAGGAAGGTATCGTTATGCATGCCCGGAAGGGTACTTCCCACGGCGGCCGCAGGCCAGCGCTCCTGTCCTTTAATGCCGATTTTGGCCACATCTTAGCAGTGGAAATCGGGGCAAACAACATGGCACTGGCCGTCACCAATCTTGGTGCGGGAATCAAGGCACGGACCGAACTAAGAGTAAACCAGCACACGCCGGAAGCCGTTGTTTCTGATATCATCGCCAATTCCAAAGAACTGCTTCGGGAAGCGGGACTAACCCCAGAAATGCTTCTAGGCGTGGGTGTTAACGTTCCTGGCCTTGTTGATTCAGAAGGCGGGATTGTGGAAAAGGCCGTTAATCTGGGGTGGGAAAGCGTACCCCTCCGTGAGCTGCTTCAACCCCATTTTGGTGTCCCGGTGGCTGTTATCGATAAGGGCGATGGCGGTGCTCTCGGGGAAAAACTGTTCGGGGTGGGCCAAGGGTGCAGCGACTTTATCTTCATCACCATTGGCACTGGAATCGGCGCGGGTGTGATGTACAGGGATGTGCTGTTTACCGGTGCCCGGAATGCTGCAGGGGAGTTCGGCCATATTTCAGTAGACCCCAGCGGCCGGAGATGCCTTTGTGGAAATGTGGGCTGTCTGGAACACTACTGCTCAGCCCAAGCCATTGTGCGGATGGTGCAGGAAAACTGTCCCCCGGGCTCGATCTTAGCCGGCAGGGAGGATCTCACTGCGTACGATGTGTACCTGGCAGCACTGGAAAACGATGCCTTTGCGGCCCAGGTATTTGACCAGGTTGGCACAGTCCTGGGAAAGGCATGTGTGACGCTCATCCATCTCTTTAACCCTAGAAAGCTGGTCTTCGGCGGGGGAGTATCCCAGGCAGGCGATCTGCTCCTTGCCCCCATCAGGAAGGCAGTCAAGGAGTTCGCCATGGCCAGTTCACGCTACGATGTGGAAGTGGTGCAAGCGGGCCTCGGCCCAGATTCCGGCTTAGTTGGAGCAGCTGCCTTAGTGATCGACGATTTTCTATCTACTTTTTAAGGCACAACTGCGCTGAGCCTTGTGAGAGGAGAGAGGGCATGTATCAAGTAATCCCCAAGCCGCGGTCTATTACCAGCCTCGGCGGAACCACCCTTCTAAGGGGTGATATGAGAATCACATACGCCCAGGAGGGGCTGGGGAAGCTGGGCCAGCTTCTGCAGGGAGAAATGCAGGCATTAACAGGCTTGGAACTTCGCTGTGAGGAGTACAGCGCTGCAGGCCATGGCCAAGCAATTCTCCTGGAGGTTGACTCCAGTTTGGCGCCGGGAGAATACAAGCTTGAGATCGCTGGAGATATCACTGTGAAGGGCGGAAGCTATCAAGGAGTCTCCTATGGCACAGTGACGCTGCTGCAGCTTATGGCAAGAGAACTTGCGGGCTTCAAGGTGCCCCACTGTGTAGTGGAGGATAGGCCGTATGCAAGCTACCGGGGGCTCATGATCGACTTGGCCCGGAAGTGGCATTCTGTTGAGGCCATCAAAGAGATCATCATCCTGTGCCGCTGGTACAAGATCCCCTATCTACAGCTGCACTTGACCGATGACGAGTCCTTCGTTTTCCCTTCGCAGGATTTTCCTGAGCTAGCCACACCGGCAAGGAGCTATACCCTGGAGGAGCTGCACGAGCTTGAGCGTTTCGCAGAGGCCCGGGGAGTGACCATTGTTCCCGAAGTTGACGTCCCAGGCCATGCCCGGTCAATGATCGCAGCCCGTCCCGATTTATTTGCCACCAATCCTCCTCAAGGCAATGTAATCTGCCCAGGGAGAGAAGGGGTGTACCAAGCACTAGACACCTTGATCGGTGAAGTATGCAGTGTTTTCCGGGCAACGCCCTTCTTTCACATTGGCGCGGACGAAGTGGAAAAGGCTTTTTGGGAAGCATGCAGCGATTGCCAGGAATACATGGCACAAAAGGCCATCTCCAATGTGGACGAACTGTACCGGCATTTTATTGTCCGCATGCGTGACATAGTTCACAAATACGGGAAGAAAATGTTTGTTTGGGAAGGCTTTGCCAAAGAGGGAGAGATTGAGATTCCCAAGGACATCACTCCCAGGGGGGGAGTTATGCGCCTTGCGAGGATCCCCCTGAGGTTCGTTGAAACGCTTCACCCAAGTAAGAGGGGGTATACGGCGTTTCACAGGGGGGTTCACCGGAAGTAATGCAAAATATGCCAAGAAGATGTTGATCTGGATCTGATGTAATGTTAAAATGAAATCACATTAGATGAAACGCTTCACCATGGAGGAGTTAAGTTGCGTAAGCGCGTTAGCCTAAAAGATGTTGCTCGGGAAGCGGGGGTTTCTGTCACAACCGCCTCATATGTCCTTAACCGCAAACCTGATGCCCGGATTAGCGAAGAGACATCGCGTCGGGTCCGGGCCGCAGCCAAGCGGCTAAAATACGTTCCGAATATCTCGGCCAGGACAATGATCAGCAGAAGATCACAGTTAATTGGTGTCATCATTCCCCAGACTGGTTCCAGTCATAGATTGATGTTTGACAATCCCTTCTACGGTGAGTTTCTCAGTGCTGTAGAGTACGTGGTCAGGGAGGGGGGATATCACCTACTACTTTCAGGTACGGGGCCGTACCAAGACTACTCCAGTATTGCCCAAATGCGAAACTTGGACGGGGTAATTATCGTGGGTACATACCCATCAGAGTTCCTCGATGAACTGAAAAAGACCGGCATTCCTGTGGTGCTGGTGGACGCCTACATCCAGGACCATTACTTCCACACCGTGAGCATTAACGACCGTCACGGGGGCTACCTTGCCACCAAGTACCTTATTGATAAGGGACACAGGGAGATTGCGTTCGTCTCAGAGAAGCTGCGGGATAAAGGGGTTCATCACCAGCGCTTCTTGGGATACTCCGATGCCCTTGAGGAAGCGGGGATACCACTCCGTAAGGAGTTCCTCTATGAAGGGGATGTTGCCTACCACGGAGGCTTTGCGGTGGCCCAGGAGATGGTGAAACGGGGTAAGCGGGAAACCGCGGCCTTTGCAGTGGCTGATATCATGGCCTTGGGACTTGTGAACGGGCTCCGGGCCCAGTGCCTTTCTGTCCCGGAGGACATTTCCGTGATCGGCTTTGACAATGTCCCCTTGTCCACCATGTCCTTACCTGAGATTACAACGGTGAATCAGGACATCTGGGAAAAGGGCAGCCAAGCGGCGCGCATCGTCATTGAGGCAGTGGAAGGCGGTGCGAAGCGAGACGTAATTCTCCCCTTACACATCGTGGAGCGGGACAGCGTGAAAGACATCAACTTAGATTGAGGACACGCCCCGGCTTCAGAAGGGGCCGCGGGAGTTTTGTGCTCGTTGGTGAAACGTTACAGCATATCCGGGTGGGCGGTCGGCCACCACTGATTGGGAACGCCTAGTGGATGGGTAGCTGAGGTTGGTAACTACAGCAGCGCTGCAAGGGAGGAGAAACCATGAGTAATCGCCCGAAGATTTTGCCTTGGGCTGTCGTGGGAGACAACATTCAAGGGCCTGATCAAGCCTTCTATGAAAGCATCCTGGCACAAGGCAACGGCTACATGGGTGTGCGGGGATTTGACCCTGCGGGCCCAAAGGAAAACGGGCATGAACGGAGTGTGTTTCTGGCAGGCTTCTTCGAGTACATCAAAGCGGGCATAACGGACATGGTGAACACCCCTGATCTGTTTGCAGTGCGGTTTGGCTTCCCCTGCAAAAGGGTATGGGCAAGTGCCCGCCTGGACATGGACACAGGCCTTCTCACCTGGGAAGGGATCTGGGAAACCGAGGACAGGCTGCAGTTTTCCGTAACCTCACGGAGAGTGGTGAGCATGGCCAATCCCCATGCCGCTGCGCTGGAAGTTGAAATCACTTCCCTCAATGGAGATCTAGAGCTGGCCCTCGAAACTGGCCTGGATGGGGATGTTGCTAATCTTCCCATCTCCGACGATCAGCTGGCCCAGAATACTACAGTCCATCGGCTCTTGTTCCCCGTAACATGCGCGGCGGATAGAGATGGGGGTTTGCTCATTATGGAGAGCCGCCCATCTGAGCAGAGCCTCTACCAAGCCTACAGGGTCAAGGCCAATAGGCCCATGGCGCTGGAGGGAGTGGTGGGCGACGCCTACACCGCCGTTCGCCTCCGCGGCACTCTCCCAAAAGGGGAAGTGCTCCGCGTTGAGAAGTTCATTGCCACCTATTCAAGCCGCGATGAGCACCGGGAACCTGCCGCTGCCGCCAGGGATCTCGCGGCACAGCTGGCAGTACAGGGCTTTGGGGAAGTCCTAGAGGAAAGCTCCGCAGCGTGGAACCGGCTTTGGGGCCAGTGCGATGTTGAGCTGGATTCAGAACTTGAAGAGCTGCAAGGTGCGGTACGCTACAACATATTCCAGCTGCTGCAGAACAATGCTTCCCACGACCCAAGGGTTAGCATCGGGGCCCGGGGCCTGATGCACGGCCGCTACAAGGGCAATTACTTCTGGGACACGGAAATCTTCATGCTGCCCTTCTACCTATGTACCCGGCCGGAAGCCGCCCGCAACCTGCTGCTGTACCGCTATCACACCCTGGACGATGCCCGGGAGAGCGCCCGGGGGTTCGGGCTAAAGGGTGCCCGCTACTCCTGGATGTGTTCCCGTACAGGCTTTGAGCAGTGCGAAACGTGGGATACAGGCTGCTGCGAAGTACACATTACCGCTGATGTGGCACATGCAGTTCAGCGCTATGTGGAGGTTACTGGTGATGAGGATTTCCTGGTGAACTACGGCGCAGAAATCCTCCTGGAAACCGCGCGCTATTGGGTAAGCCGCTTGACTTACGATCCAAGGGAAGACCACTACAATCTCCTGTTTGTGAAGGGTCCTGATGAGTACTGCGGCGTGACCAACAACAATACCTACACCAACTTCCTGGTGCGGGAGAACCTGCTCAACGCCGTCGGGGCCGTTCGTGCACTGCAAGAGTATCCGGAAGCTTGGGAGAAGCTTCAAAGCCGCTTGGGAGTTTCCCAGGACGAGCTGGCACTCTTTGGAGAGGTGGCGGGCAAGATCCCCATCCTCTACGACGAAGGCCGGGAGCTGTTTATCCAAGATGAGAATTTCGAGCGCCTTGAACCCCTAGACATTGAGGCACACAAAGAGGGGGCGGTGCCCCTCTACCGCACCATTAGCTACGACCGCCTGCAGCGCTACAGGGTCTTGAAGCAGGCAGATTTGGTCTTGCTCATGGCCATGTTCCCAGAGCGCTTCAGCTATGAGCAAAAGCGCAATGTGTGGGAGTACTATGAACCACTCACCTTGCACGATTCGTCCCTATCCTTTGGCACCCATGCCCAGCTCGCCGCAATGCTGGGGTATGAGGAGCAAGCGGTGGACTACTTCGCCAAGAGCGCCTTCTTGGATCTCCACAACATTATGGATAACGTCCACAAAGAGGGAATCCACATGGCGGCCTTAGGGGCTACGTGGCAGGCTTTAGTCTTTGGCATGGCTGGGCTCAGTGTCGATCAAGCGGGAAGCGTAAGGGTTAACCCCCGGCTCCCCAAAGAGATTCGGGCCATGCGATTGTCCGTGGTAGTGCGAGGCCGCCGTTACCGCCTGGCTGTGGAAGGGGATCAAGCCCAGGTTACAGCACTGTGAGCCTTGCGGCATCAGCCGCAAAAAATAAAGGGCAAGGAGGAAAGGAAAGTGAAGAGAAAGGTTCTGTTGTGTTTGCTAGTAGCTGTCATGCTGCTGTCCGTCGGCACCTACGCCACGGCTAATGAGGTGAAGGGCCGGGTGAAGCTGGCTGTCCCCTCGGGAGAACTCGCGGAGATCCGCCCTGTGTTGGACGAATTTGAAAAGGCTTATCCCAACGTGGAGTTGGAGGTAATCCCCTTTGACGGGGAATCGGGCCCGTACTTGACCGCAATGGCCACCGCAGGGACACTCCCCGATGTGCTGTGGGGCGATTGGACTGACTTCACCTACGCGGTATCCAACGGCTATGTGAGGCCCCTGGACGATCTCTTGGCAGATGATCCTGATTTCAAGCACGTCCCCAGTTCCCTCGTGGAGCCCTACACCTACGGGGGGAAAATCTATGCGGTGCCTGATCAAATTCACGCCCGCATGATCGCGGTAAACACCGATTTGATCGATGAACTGAACCTGGATCCACCTCGCTGGGACTGGACCATGGATGAGTTTGTCGACCTTTTGATGAGCGCTACCACGGACCGTACTGCTGGGGCTGCAGTACTATGGGATCTGGACAGCGTAATCTCAGCCCAAGCTGAAGGCTTCTGGAGCCCAGCCTACAGCTTTGCGGAGCGCCGGTTCTATTTCACCGAAAAATGGCTGCCTGGGATCAATCTGCTCATGGAACTCAGGGCAGTGCCGGGCCTTGAGATTTGGAAGATGAGGGACAACGGCCGCTACATCGAGGAAGGAGAGTCAAACGACTACACCCTGAAGTTTGGCTTTGCCGGTGCCAACGACAACCACTATTCCTTTAAAGAAGGATTTGCCTTGATGGCCACGGGAGCATCCTGGGAGTCTAACTGGATGCGGGCGCAAGTGAAGCCTAACTGGGAATACTGGCCGTATCCCCGGATGGATGAGGACAGCCCAATTAAAGTCCCGGTCCACGTAAACCACACCTACATGATGTCCACCGTTGCCCCGGAGAACGTGGACGCTGCGTTCGAGGTGCTCAAGTGGGTATCCTTCGGCACCCAAGGCAACCTCGCTAAGATGGACATCTTCGCTGCCCGGCCCGCGGATGAAACGGTAGATGGCAAGCTCTACTTCCTGTGGTACTTCCCCTCCACCCAGCATCCAGAAGTGGTGGCGAAGTTCGGGGAAAACCCATACGTTACCGAGGGCCTGCAGGTGGTCTATGCTAATATCACCAACTCCTTCCGGGACGACCTGAACAAGATCATCCCCGGCTACAACCTGATCTTCGATGACGATGTGTGGAGCCTGCTGAACGGAGCCCGGGAAGGTACCATGGATCCATCTACCGCGGCGGCACAACTAGACGAGATTGTGAACAAGCGGGTCAAGGAGCAGTGGGAAGCCTTTGAGGCCCAACTTGAGAAACTGAACTAAGGTCATGGCGTTGGTGGGGCGGGCCCTTGCCGCCCCACCGATTACAGCAGTGGAGTGATTGGTATGGGTTGGAAGAGTGCGGCGGTGTGGGGCCTTTGCTTAGCCCTGCTGTGTGCTGGAGTGGGTGCCTCTGATTCTAGTGCGAACTGGATCAAGGTCCCTGAAGCGGCCACAGCCCAGGTGATCCAGGTGGAAGAGGGTACGGTAGAGGCGGGAGAGTCCCTCAGGGTGACAGTGTCCGTGCCAGAGGCGGGAATGTACCACTTGTTCCTTGCTTACCAACCTCTCAAGACAAGTACCCTCAGCAACCTAGTCCTCGCGGAAGTGGCTGGGGAAGAAGTTCGCGGCCGGCTGCCTCTCCTATGGGAAGACATCCCTGGGGATGTGCGGTTTGACCGCTATGGCAATGAGATTCCCCCAGGACAGCAGCTGGCTGCCAGTGATGCTGCCACCTACCTGGAACGCTATGGGGATCACTCTGGCGCGCCCTACGCCTTTTCCCTTCCTAGTGGGGACCACGTCCTCACCCTCACTCCCGAGGTCTTCGGGGTGCGCTTTACTAAGGTGGCCCTGGTGCCCGCGGTGACAATTCAACCCTACAGCAGCTATGCTGAAGCGCACAGCCATCTCCCCTTTGGAACGGACTTCATTGTTATCGAAGGGGAAAGGTACGCCCTGAAAAATGACTCGTTCATCCGCGGCACCAGTGTGCGGAATGCCGCAGTGGAACCCCATGACCCCTTGGTGCGCCGGATCAATGCCCTGGCACACACCTCTTTCAAGAGTGTGGGGCAAAAGGTGCTCTATGAGTTTGAGGTAAAGAACTCAGGCCGCTACGCCCTGGCCTTTGATTACTCCCAACCCATGAAAGCGGGGATGCCTGTTTTCCGCACCATCGAGGTGGATGGAGAGGTTGTGTTCTCAGAACTGCAGGACGTGGCTTTTCCCCATACTGGCATGAATGCCTACGCGAACCTTGTGGTCGGGGGAGCGGAGCCTTACTACGTGTACCTGAACGAGGGAAGGCACACCTTGGCTCTCAAAGTCACAGCAGCACCCATAGATCATCTGTTCCAGCGCCTCACAGAAATGATCGGCGAGATGAACGGGGTGACGCTCCAGATCAAGAAGCTCACAGGCAGAAGCGGCGATGCCACCATTAACGTAGACAAAAACCGCACTTGGGATGTGCTGCAGTATCTTCCCACGATCCTCCATGACATTTCCCAGTGGCAGTCTGAGCTGTTGGCAATGTATGATGAGCTGCGCGCTATCAGCGGCGGCGAGCCCACCTTTGCCAATGACCTGCTGCTTGCGGCTCAGAATCTGGAACGGCTCAAGGCAGACCCCCGCACCCTCCCTAACAAAATCACGCTGTTGGGGGATGATGCCAGCTCTGCCGCGCAGCTTTTAGGCACACTCTTGCCCACCTTAGAAGATCAAGCTTTAAGCATTGACCGGATCTACATCTATGATGGCCTAACTGAGCTCCCTTCAGCCACAGGCAGCCTGTGGAGCAGGCTCAGCACAGCCTTGAAAGAGTTTCTGTATTCATTTAGTCCAATTATGAATGAGTCCGGCCATGCCAACACCCCGGGGCGGCTCACTGTGTGGGTGAACAAGCCCGCTCAGTATGTGGAAGTCCTCCAAGAGCTCTGCGCCCAAGATTTCACTGCCAGAACAGGGATTGATGTGGCCTTTTCTATCATGCCCAAGGAAGATAAGCTGATTTTGGCCAATGCCTCAGGGACTAATCCCGATGTGGTGGTGGGCCTCTCTGCCCATTACCCCTTTGATTTCGGCGTCCGGGGCCTTGCTAAGAACCTTTTAGAGTACGATGACTTCCTCCAGTGGTACGGTGAGGAATACAACCTCGAGTCTCTCGTGCCGTTTAGTTTCGATGGGGGAGTGTACGCGGCCGCGGACACTTATGAATTCCGGGTGCTGTTTTACCGCAAAGACATCCTTGAGATGCTGGGCCTGGAAGTCCCCCAGACATGGGATGATGTGCGGGCCATGATGCCCACCTTGCACAGAAACGCTATGAACTTCAGCATTCCCTTGTCCACAGACCGGGAAGGGTACAAGGGGTTTCAGCAGACTACGCCCTTTGTCTACCAAAACGGCGGGGATATTTACGCCTCTGATGGCATGTCAGCCGCGCTCACCGATCCTCGCACCACTGCAGGATTAAAGCAGATGCTTGATCTCTACGTTGTATACGGCCTGCAAACCAACGTGCGGAGCTTCTTTAACTCGTTTCGTTCCGGGGTAATCCCCTTGGGGGTCTCTGACTATGCTACCTATCTGCAGCTCTTAACCACCGCGCCTGAGCTCGCGGACTTATGGGATATCGCGCTGGCCCCTGGGGTGATGAACGATGAAGGGGAGATTTTGCGCTATCAGGCCGCGGTGGACAGTGCCACCATGATCCTTGCTAACACTAACATGCCTGATGAGGCCTATGCCTTTCTGAAGTGGTGGCTCTCCGAAGAAACGCAGGTCAACTATGGGAACTACCTCCAGCTGAAGTACGGCCCCGATTACAAGTGGAACACTGCTAACTTGGCTGCCTTTGCCCAAATGGGGCTTCCCGAAAAGCATAAGGAAGTCATCTTGACCATGTGGAAAGACTGGCAGAAAGAAACGCCCCGCCATGTGGCTAGTTACATGCTGGAGCGGGAGATCAGCAACCTTTGGGGTTACGTCATTCGGGATAACAAGCAGTTTATGCCTGCCCTTGATGAGGCGCAAAAGAACTCGGATCGGGAAATGCAGCGCAAACTGCGGGAATTCGGGTTTATAGATGAAACGGGAGCGGTAATCAGGCCGTACCAGATCGGGACCGCTGCCCAGTTTGAAGCACTCCGGGCAGCAAAGGAGGATGAGGAATGAAGGCTGATCTCCAAAGACGGGCCGCGCCTGCCACGCAGCGGAAGCCATCCTTAGAAAGGGTGTTAGACCGCTACAGCGTTACAGTGCTGCAGCTGCCATTCTTAATTCTCTTTGGGCTGTTTGTCCTTCTGCCCGTGTTTGTGGCTGTGGGGCTATCCTTTACCGACTTTAACTCAATCCAAAGGCCGAGCTTTATTGGGCTCAGGAACTATGTGGACTTATTTACTAGGGACACTGTCTTTATGCAGTTTTCCCTGCCCAATACGGTGCTCTATGCCATTGTTGTGGGAGTAGGGGGCTACATCCTTTCCTTCTTCCTCGCGTGGTCTCTGGCACAAGTGAGTAAAGGCATACGTACGGTCCTCGCGGTGATCTTTTATTCCCCATCCCTCACGGGGGCCGCGATGATGAGTGCTGTGTGGCGGGTGTTGTTTAGCGAAGACAAGGTGGGCTATTTGAATGCTTTTCTTTTATCCCACGACCTTATTGAAACACCCATCGCCTGGCTCACCAGCCCGAAGACGTTAATGTTTGTCATGATACTCGTCTCTTTGTGGTCCTCAATGGGAATTGGCTTCTTGGCTATGCTCGCAGGAATCCTGAATGTCAATCGGGAGCTCTATGAGGCAGCGTATATCGATGGGGTAAGAAACCGCTGGCAGGAGATTATCTACATCACCATCCCAGCAACCAAACCCCAAATGCTGTTTGGAGCAGTCATGGCGGTGGTTGGCACTTTCCAGAACGGGTCCATCGGGGTAGAGCTTTCCGGGGGAATGAACCCTACCCCTGGGTATGCCGGCCAGCTCTTGGTAACGCACATTGAAGATTACGGGTTTATCCGCTATGAAATGGGCTATGCTGCCGCTGTCTCTGTTGTGCTGCTGCTCATTATCTACTCCATCTCCCGGGTAGCCCGGAAGATGCTTGCAGAAAAGGAGGAGGCATAGATGAACAGAAAGCCTCGGCGTTTTTTTGTGGCAGGGATCAACCCCAGCCGGTTTGAACGGGGACAGCTGAAGTTCCTTGCTTACCTTGTGCCCTTGGCGGCTGTGATGCTCCTTCCCCTGGTCTTTATTGTTTTCAACGCGTTTAAGCCCTTAGATGAGCTGTTCCTCTACCCGCCGCGCCTTGTGACAACCCGGCCCACACTGCAGAACTTCACCAACTTGACGGCCACATCCGCCAACAAGGCCATCCCTGCCTCTCGCTACTTGTTCAACAGCCTGGTGTCGTCCTTGGCTGTTGTGGTGCTTAATCTGCTCATTACTTCCGCGGCAGCGTACTGCATGAGCAAGAAGCGCTATAAACTCAAGCACATGCTCTTTGAACTAAACACCATTGCGCTGATGTTTGTGCCTGTGGCAGTTTCTATACCCCGCTACTTCATCATCGAGCGCTTAGGGCTCATCGACAGCTTCCTCTCAAGCATCGTGCCCCTATTGGCCATGCCTGTGGGGCTATTTCTGGTGAAGCAGTTTATTGACCAGATCCCCAACTCGTTGCTAGAGGCCGCGCAAATTGACGGGGCAAGCGACTATTACATCTTAGCCCGGATTATCTGGCCCAACATCGCCCCAGCCCTGGCCACTGTGGCTATGATTGCCTTCCAGTCAGCGTGGAACTCTACGGAAGCATCGATCTACTACATGCACAACGAAGCCATCAAGACGTTCGCGTTCTACCTCACAACCCTCACAACCACTGGGGGAAATGCCTACGACATGGTGGGTGCCCTCACAGGGGCAGGCAGTGCCGCCAGCGCGGTGGCAGGCATGGGGATTGCCGCGGCAGGCACCCTCATTATGCTTGTGCCCAACCTAGTGCTGTTTATCTTCCTCCAGTCCCGGGTGATCAATACCATGGCCCATTCGGGCATGAAGTAAGGGGTGATTGTGTGCGAAGGGGAGCCTTACTCCTAATCCTGATCTTGGCGGTGTGCTGCGTCTCTGCCCATGCCATTGAATCCACCACCTATACTTACACCACATCCATCGATGGACGCTTTATCCGCACCCATGATGCCTACGTTCCCGGTAGTGTGCTCCTGCGGGAACTTGGCCTCAGATCTCCAGAGGACATCTTCCTCCAGGGCCAGGAGATGTACATCGCGGATACGGGTAACCGCCGCATCGTGCGCTACAGGATGGACACAGGCGCTGTGGAGTTTCTTGGCGAGGGCCTCCTGCGGCAGCCTACGGGCGTGTGCGTTGCCCATGATGGTCGCATCTTTGTCGCGGACTACGGCGCGAGCGCAGTGGTTGTCTTAAGCAACTCCGGAGATGCAGTCCTGAGCACCATCACCAAGCCCGAAACGGTACTCTACGGCGCGGCCACCCCTTACAAACCGCAAAAAGTGGCTGTGGACAGTTTCGGCAATCTGTATGTTACCAGCGAAGGGACCCACGAAGGTATTTTGCAGTTTGATGTCCACGGGAAGTTCGCAGGATTTTTCGGGGCCAACAAAGCCGATGCCCTGAGCCTGATGGAGTGGATCCAAGAAAGGCTCTTTACTGCAGAACAGAAGGCCCGCTTGATGCTGCGCAACCCGCCCCGGATAGTGAACCTGGAGGTGCCGGAAGACAACCTGATTTATACCGTAACTCAATTTCGCCCTAGGCAGAGCCTGAAAAAGCTCAACATGGCAGGGGTGAACATCCTGGGGCTAGGATGGATCTTTGGGGAGAACAACTACGTGGATATGGCTGTGGGGCCTGGGGGCGAGCTCTTTGCCGTAACCAACACCGGCGCCATTGCTGAGTACGATCAAGATGGCCGCTACCTCTTTGCCTTCGGCGGGCGGGCCACTGCCTCTGACCGGAACGGCTTGACCAGTGTGGTAAGTGCCATTGCTGTGGATAGGGATTATACCCTGTTTGTCCTAGATAAGCAGCGTGGGATTGTCCAGCCCTATGTTCCCACCGAGTTTGCCTCAAGCATTCATCAGGGATTAGCCCACTACGCCGCTGGAAGATACGGCGATGCTGCAGATATCTGGCGGGACTTCATGCGCCTCACTCCCCAAGCAGCCTTTGCCCACTGGGGCTATGGCCTGGCCATGTGGCAGCTGGGGGAATTCGCCCAGGCCAAGTACCACCTGGAGCTGGTGGGAGATTGGGAATATGCTTCTGATGCCTTTTGGGAACTGCGCAACGCCTGGCTTATGGAGAACCTTGGTACAGTCTTGGTTATCCTTATAGCCCTAGCGGTGCTCCTTCGGATCCTAAGGGCCTTCAGGAAGGGGTACAGCTTTCTAAAACCCTTGGAGGATGGGTGGGAGAGGCTCAAGGGCCATAGTACCCTACTCAGGGACGTCTTGTATGTAAGACACATGCTGCGCCACCCCATTGACGCTGTGTATGATCTTCGCCACCACCTCCGGGGGAGTGTGCTCTCAGCAACTATCTTGTACCTTCTGGCTTTAGGTGTGTGGCTGGCCGACAGCATCTTCACCGCGCGGCTCTTTAATGCCAACGCATTCGCTTATACCTGGCAGAACCCGCTGATCGTCACCAGTTTAGTTATGATTCCCACCGCCTTGTTTGTGGTAGGGAACTACTTCATCAGCTCTATCAACGATGGGGAAGGGACGTTTGTTAACGTCTACACAGTTACTGCTTATGCGCTGTCAGCGTACATTTTGGCCACGCCCTGGATCACCCTCCTTTCTCACGGGCTCACCTTAAATGAGGCCTTCTTGCACGCTCTAGCCAGGGCTGTGGTAGGCGGTTATACCTTTGTGTTGGTTTTCATTGCCATCAAGGAAGTCCACGGCTACACGGTGGGGGACACCATCAAGAACCTGGCCCTTACCGCCTGCTTCATGGTCCTTGCGGTGCTTGCCATGGCAATCTTGTACCTAATGTGGAACCAGCTGGTGAGGTTCGTGGTAACCCTTATCGAGGAGGTGCGCTATCTTGTCTAGGTTCGCAGTAGTTGCAGTTTTGGCCGGAGCCTTGCTTTTTAGCGGGGTAGGCCACTGCCTCACAATCCCTCCCTTTGATCCAGGCGCGCTGGAAATCATGTCAAACCGCCACGTTCAGCCCCAGGGGATAGTCCAGCAGGTAGAGAGTTTCCTCGATACAGTGGGCTTCGAGATGGTCGCGGAGACAGATGCAGCGGAGCTGTGGCTGGCCAAAGACTTCCACACCATACGCATCGTGGACCGGCGCACAGGCTACGTTTGGGGGGCAATTCCTTTAGAAAACGCTCGGAACCTCAATAAGTCGTGGCAGAGTTACGCTGGATCCATCGTCGCTATAGAGTGCTACGACAGCAAGCACAGCGAGCGCCGCTATGGGCTCCTGAGCAATGCCGACGTTACCTATGAGCTCGTAGACAACGGTTTTGCCTTCAGTGCAGAGTACAGCAGCCTAGGAATCACTTTTACAGGGCGGGCCACCCTAATCGGCAATAAGCTAACCTTCCAACTAGATGAGGGGAGCGTGGTGGAGTCAGGGGAGTACCGCCTGAAATCCCTAGCCTTCGTCCCTTACCTGGGGAGCGTCTTTGAAGATGAGGTGGAGGGCTGGTTTCTCCTCCCCGATGGCCCAGGGGCCCTCATGCGCTTCCGCAAGTCGGGCACCTATATTGCAGGTTTTGATGAAAAAGTCTATGGCCCCGATTTAGCCATCGACCAGCTGGGCCAGGCCCAGTCCCTGGCCGCGAGCCGCCCTGATGACTACATCATCCCGCCCAATCAAGTGCTTATGCCCGTCTACGGCATTGTCCACGGGACTGGGCAGCACGGCCTGTTGAGCGTCATCGAAGATGGGGAACAGTACGCATCCATCGTGGCCACCCCCGCAGGGCTAGGGAACACCAGGTACAACAGCATCATGGCAAGGTTTGAGTACCGCCAGAAGTACGGGATGGCCACCACCCGCTCTGGGGCAAGCTCCTTGGTTCCCCAAGAACAGATGAACATGTTAACGCCCAAGCAGTCTTTCTATCTCTTGAGTGGGGACGAGGCGGATTACGATCAGATGGCCGTGTTCTACAGGGGCCTCCTCATGGAACAAGGGTTCCTCAAAGAGGCCTCTGGGCCGGAAATGGCCCTGCGCTTGGAGATTATCGGCGGGGATGTGCAGCAATTGGCCCTTTGGAAGGTATGGCGCGCCTTTACCCCCATTGCAGAAGCCTCTGAGATCATCAGGGAACTACAACGGGAAGGGCTGGGAAACGCCGCAGTTGTGCTGCGGAAATTCACTAAGGGAAACCGAGCCGGGGCACCACTTGACGGCCGCTTGGGTAGTGCCGGGGAGCTGGCTCAGCTTAGGGCAGAAGTGGAGGCAGGCGGGGGTACCTTTGCCCTCTACCTTGATCCCCTCCGGGCAAATAGCGATCAGATCAACCTGCGCCTAGAGGCGGCCCATACCATGGGGAAGAAGCCCATCCAGATTGTCCGGAACAACTGGGATGCTGTTTACCCAGAGACTTACTTCTATCGGCCTGATGTGGCCACAAGGCTGGTGGCCCAACATCTTACCCGGTACGGGGAGTTCCACCTTGCCTTGGATCAGCTGGGCAGCCGCTTGTATGGGGACTACACCTCAGGCAAGGAACGGGCCCGAAGGGAGAACACCCCCGGGTTTGTAGCCTTAATGGAGGAGTTGGCGGAGGGGCGGAAACTCGCCTTATACAGCCCGAACCAGCTCATGTGGCCCTTTGCCCACAGCTTTTACGATCTGCCCCTAGTGAGCGGCCAGTATCTTTACGAGACGGATACCGTACCGTTCTTGCCCATGGTCCTGAAAGGATCCATGGCCCTCTATGCACCCTTCGTCAATACCACATCCCTCAGCCGAGACCGGATTCTGCGCATGGTGGAGTATGGGGCTTATCCGTCGTTTATCGTGACCCACGCTCCCAGCAGCAGTCTGGCTTACACACCTTTAGAGGATCTCCACTCTACGGCTTTCTCGGACTGGAAGGAGTACATCGTGGAAACCTACACCTACATGCTGCCTGCTTTGGAAAAGACTGCAGGGCTAAAGATCACCACCCATGAGGCGGTAGAACAGGGGAAGGTGAAGGTGGAGTACGAGGGCGGGTCCACCATACTGGTCAATTATACGGATGAACCATGGGCCTGGGGCGGGGTAGTGGTTGGGCCCCATGATTATGCGGTAGTGGAGCGAGGTGAGGCATGGTGAAGAAGATGAGGCTGACCATGCGGGGGAGAAACCGCCTTATAGGTTTGGCGTTTTTCTCACCGTGGATCATAGGCTTTTTGTTCCTGACCGCTTTTCCCATGCTCTACTCGATTGTGATCAGCTTTTCCGATGTGCGTATTAAGGTGACAGGCACGGAACTGAATTTCGTGGGCCTCGATCATTACCGCTATGCCCTTCTGCAGGATGCGGTGTTTCCCACGAACCTCATGGAAAGCTTGTTCTTGATTGCAGCAGGGCTGCCGATTGTGATGGTCTTTTCGCTGGTGATCGCTCTGCTCCTCAACCGCAAGTTCCCTGGGCGAGCTCTGTTTCGTGCAGTGTTCTTCTTGCCGGTGATTATCATGTCTGGCCCTGTCCTCACCCAGCTGGTCCAAGAAACAGATGCCATGCGCCTCAGCATGGACTACGGCATCTTAAGGCGGTACTTCTCCCTCATCACTCAGGCGGGGAGCATGCGCCTGCTTAACCTGTTTATGGCTAGCCTTGTGCGCATTCTGTGGTTTTCTGGTGTGCAGATCATCGTTTTCTTGGCAGTACTGCAGAAAATCGACGGCAGTATGTACGAGGCAGCAGCCATCGATGGTGCCACTGGCTGGGAGATGTTTTGGCGGATTACCTTGCCCCACCTCCGGCCAACCATTGTGCTGAATGCCATCTACACCATTGTGGAAATGGGCGCGGTGTCGTCCGATCCCACCAATGTGAAGATCGTGAACCACCTTTTGGAAGTGAACCGGCCGTACAGCTATTCCGCGGCTATGGCCTGGATTTACGCTGCAGCACAGCTCATTCTCATGGGGATCACAGCCCTGGTTTTAGCAGAGAAGAAGGGGAGGCGGAGAGCATGAGGTGGACACATGCAAGGAAGGTCTTGCTCGGTACCGCGGAGCGAGAGGGCCTTCTCCAGAGGGCATTTTCCTACGGCGTGCTCCTTGGGATGGGCTTTGTCTTCCTCTACCCAGTGTTGTACATGATTTCCACCAGCTTTATGAGCGTTCAAGACTTGGCCGATGCCACTGTAGCCTGGATACCCCGGCACTTCAGCTTGGAGAATTTCACGAAGGCCTCCCGCACCCTAGGCTTTTGGGAGGGGCTGAAGACGTCCCTTGTGATGTCCTTTTTCCCCGCGCTGCTCCAGACCGTCACCCTTGCCTTTGCTGGATACGGGTTAGCTCGCTTTGCAGTACCCTTTAAGAGGGTCTGGATCGGCTTGATTGTCCTGGTCTTCTTGGTGCCTTCTGCGGTAACCCTCATTCCCCGCTACATGCTGTTTAACCAATACAAGCTGGTGAATACGATCTGGCCCACAATGCTCACTGCCTTGGGTGGACAGGGGGTGAAGAGTTCAGTCTTCCTCCTCGTGTACTACCTGTTTTTCAGCTCGTACCCGAAGGCCCTGGATGAAGCGGCAATGATGGATGGGGCAGGGAGCCTGCGGGTGTTCTTCCAGATCGCGGTACCCATGGCCGTCCCTGCGTTGGTTGTCACCTTTCTGTTCTCATTTATCTGGTTCTGGAATGAGACAGCCCAGTTGTCACTGTTATCTGGCAGCGCGGCCCGGACCCTTCCCTTGAGACTACAGGCATTTGTAGACAGCTTCAACAAGCTTTACCCCGCGAATGATATCAGCGCCGGGGGTGCCCTAAATGAGGCCATTCGCCTGGCAGGCACTTTGCTTTCCATCGCACCCCTCTTAGTCTTGTACCTGTTCTTACAGCGGTTCTTCGTGCAGAGCGTGGAACGCACGGGCATCACTGGTGAATAGCGCAGAAAATTTGCTTTGCCTCCCTTTTGTGAACAGGAGTTTTGGTTCTTGTGCATAAGATAGCATTATATTCTCAAAAAAGGGGAGGCGGAAATATGCTCCGCAAAACATCGTTGTTGATTCTGCTGTTGCTCTTGGCTGCAGTTCCGGTAAGTGCAGCCGCATGGGGAGAAACCTGGAAGTGGAATGAGTTCAACGCCGATTACGAGAAGTTTTACTACGAAATCATCAGTGGCTCAACTTCCTGGGACTGGGAGCTCGAGGAAGATGTCTGGGTAGAGAGCACCAGTTATCAGTTGCTGGAAGTTACGAAGATCGATGATGAATCCTGGATGGTTACCCAAGCTCAAACAAGTAGGATGACGAAGGACGAGTTAGAGGGCCTGAGCTTTATGGGTGGGCTGTCTGGCCTGATGGCACTCATGGGGGGTAACTGGTTTAGCGAGTTCATGGTACTCGGGATGTTCGCCTCCGATCTGGAGTTCGAGGTGGGGAACACCATGCAGCTCTTTGATGGTTCTCGAGTCCGGGTTGTAGAAGAGCAGAAAGTCGCGGGCGTAGACGGCTTTCTGGCCCGTAAGTTAATCCGGGAAGAGGATGAGGAGGGCAACCGGAGGGAGCGGGTCACCTCTGAATGGATCATTGCCCCTGATGTGGGCTGGCCCTTGGCTGTGAAGGTCTTCGATAGCGATGGCAACTTGACCTACAGCATGACCCTCCTTGAGTACGAGCGGAGATAAGCCTTGTTCGAAAACGGCTGGCATAGGCCAGCCGTTTTATTTTGCCCCCAATAGGCGGAATTTACCTGAAATTTAGTTAATTTGGCATAAACGCCAGGAGGTTTTTCCTTAATAGTGAAGTAATTTAACATTAGATTTCTTTTGATAAACCACCACACTGAGGTTTTGCCTGTGAGTAACAACTATTCCCGCACCAAGGTTACAGGGCGCATGCTCGCCCAGATGCTGGGCGTCTCCCCGGCTACCATATCCAACGCCCTTAACGGCCACGATGACCGGGTTAGCCCAGAAGCAAAGCGCCGCATATTGGAAGCGGCCAAGCGTTATGGCGTAAGCGTTAAAGAGGGCGTACCTTGACAATGTCCTCCTGGCCAATGAGTTGAGAAACCACATAGGCCATAGACGTTAACCGCTCCATTGGTGTCACGGTAGTTGGAGAAGAAAAGACCTCTACCTTGGGGTGGTAGAGGTCGTAGTAAATCATTTGCTGGGTATGCGGCAGTTATCCGGCAGAGATTCTGACCAGGGGAGGAACTCGTCAAGAGCCTTCGTGGTTGCATTGGGGAGCTCTGTGAACAGGTATGTCAGGTACTCGAAGGGCTTGAGACCGTTCTCCTTGGCCGACTCGACGATGCTGT
>Ga0209537_1002260_pt1 | contig 19671 bp, 20 predicted proteins | sample BioPla4DNA1_FD_187698 | JGI IMG/M metagenome (GOLD analysis project Ga0209537, IMG submission 187698) | Biogas fermentation microbial communities from Germany - Plant 4 DNA1 (SPAdes) (version 2) | ecosystem: Engineered > Bioreactor > Anaerobic > Digestate | place: Bielefeld, North... | reverse complement strand
GGATGCTGTTTAACAACCGAGGCAATTTACACACTATTTTGGACTTTACTACATAATATTACGTATTATATAATATATATGTAAATCATTGCTATATTAAACGAATATTGTTTAATGAAATAACGAAAGGGTAAAAATTTAATAAAGTACAAACCATATCCTGACCATAAAGGAATTAATAAACTCACATCGAATAAATAAAATATAGGGATATGGGAAAGGAGCTGATCCAATGAATATTATCATTAGCGGCAAAAACCTGGACATTTCTGAAGCGCTGCGAAATCAAATCAACAAAAAGGTAGGAAAATTGGAGCGTTACTTTAACCCAGGCACGGAAGCCCAGGTAACCTTGTCGGTTGAAAAAAACCGGCATATTGTTGAGGTCACCATTCCATTTAACGGTATTATAATCCGCGCCGAGGAATCTACCGATAATATGTATGCCTCAATTGATATGGTGCTGGATAAGCTGGAGCGGCAGATACATAAATACCGTACCAAGCTGGAACGGAGTTTTCGGTCTGGTGCCTTTGTTGATAATAAGATGGAGTTCAGCAGGGATGAGCTCAGCAGCTATGCTGACAAAGGCATGGAAGAGCTGAAAGTAGTTAAAACCAAGCGCTTTGCCGTCAAGCCCATGTCCGTGGAAGAGGCTTTGATGCAAATGGATCTACTTGGACACAGCTTCTTTGTATTTACCAATGCAGATACCGATGAGGTCAATGTGGTGTACAAACGGAAGGATGGAAAATACGGTCTGATTGAACCGGAATATGAATAATTCATATTTAATGATACTTATAACAAAAGACAGGGGAGCGAAAAGCTCCCTTTTTCTGTTTTATTGGTCAAGGAGCGGGAAATCCTTGTAACACAGGAAGTATCGTGATAAAATAAAATGATGAAATTTTAACCGGAGTGAAAGTTATAATGAGTTTTTTAAAGAAACTGCTGGGTGACAGCAATGAACGTGAAATTAAACGTCTGATGAAGACAGTGCAGCAGATAGAAGCATTGGAGCCTGCCATGCAGGCACTGAGCGACAGCGAGCTGAAAGCCAAAACTGCCGAGTTTAAAAAAAGGCATGCCAGCGGCGAGTCTTTGGATGAATTGCTGCCGGAAGCCTTTGCTGTTGTAAGGGAGGCTTCCGTGCGTACCTTGGGCATGCGTCATTTTAATGTGCAATTGCTGGGCGGCATTGTGCTCCATCAGGGACGCATTGCAGAGATGAAAACCGGGGAGGGAAAAACCCTGGTTGCCACCTTGCCTGCCTACTTAAACGCCCTGACAGGCAAGGGCGTTCATATAGTTACGGTAAATGACTATCTTGCCCGCAGGGACAGTGAATGGATGGGCAGGATTTATCGTTTTCTTGGCATGTCGGTGGGCCTTATAGTCCACGGGCTGAAACCTTCAGAGCGGCGCGACAGCTATCTTTGCGACATAACCTATGGCACCAACAATGAATTTGGTTTTGACTACCTTCGGGATAACATGGTTATATACAAAGAGGATATGGTGCAGCGGGAACTTAATTTTGCCATAGTGGATGAGGTGGATTCCATCCTTATTGACGAAGCCCGTACTCCTCTGATTATTTCCGGCGCAGGCGATAAGTCAACCGATTTATATTTCCATGTTGACCGCTTTGTGGTGCGGCTGAAAAAGGATCAGGATTTTGAGATTGATGAAAAGGCCCGCACCGTGCACTTAACCGAAGAAGGGGTAGTCAAGGCCGAGCAGCATTTCGGGGTGGAGAATCTGGCTGATCCGGCCAACACCGAACTGGTCCACCATATTAACCAGGCCTTGAAAGCCCATAACCTGATGAAACGGGACCGGGATTATGTAGTAAAAGACGGCCAGGTTATAATTGTAGACGAATTTACCGGCAGGCTCATGTTTGGGCGCAGATACAGCGACGGCCTGCACCAGGCCATTGAAGCCAAGGAGAATGTAAGGGTCCAGCGGGAAAGCAGAACCCTGGCCACCATAACTTTTCAGAATTATTTCAGGATGTATTCCAAGCTTTCCGGCATGACAGGAACTGCAAAAACTGAAGAGGAAGAGTTCAAATCCATTTATGGCCTTGATGTAGTTGTAATTCCCACTCATAAGCCCATGATCCGGACGGATTTCAATGATGTGGTCTATTTAACCGAAAAAGGCAAATTCAATGGTGTGGTCAAGGAGATAATCCAGCGCCATGCAATAGGGCAGCCCATACTGGTGGGCACCGTTTCCATTGAAGCGTCGGAAAAGCTGAGCCGTATGCTGAAACAGCATAGAATCCCCCATGAAGTATTAAACGCCAAGCACCATGAAAAGGAAGCGGAAATAATAGCCCAGGCCGGTAAGTTTAAAGCGGTTACCATTGCCACCAACATGGCGGGCCGGGGCACCGACATTATTCTCGGAGGAAATCCGGAATTTCTTGCCAAACAGGAGATGAGGCAGAAGGGTTACTCCGATGAGATTATAGCCAAAGTTACCGGTCTGGATGAACTGGAAGATCCTGAACTCATAGAAGCCAGGAAGGCATATGAGGAAATATACAGGAAATATGAGCATGAAACCGCTGTTGAGAGGGAAAAGGTCGTTGAACTGGGCGGGCTTCACATCATAGGCACCGAGCGCCATGAAAGCAGAAGAATAGACAATCAGCTGAGGGGCCGGGCAGGCCGCCAGGGAGATCCGGGTTCTTCCCGCTTCTATATTTCCCTGGAAGATGATTTAATGCGCCTGTTTGGTTCCGACAGAATAAAACATATAGTTGAATCATTAGGCATGGAGGAAGATCAGCCTATTGAACACAAGCTTCTGTCCGGTCAGATTGAACAGGCACAAAAGCGGGTGGAAAGCAACAATTTCAATATAAGAAAGCATGTTCTGCAATATGATGACGTGCTGAATGTGCAGCGGGAGATTATATATTCCCAGCGCCGCAAGGTATTGGAAGGGGAAAATCTGCGCAGCAGCATCATGGATATGGTGGATACCCTGATAGATTTTGCCATGGAGCTCTATCTGGGAGATACATCCCATCCTGACGAATGGGATATAGAAGGCATGATGTCATACTTAGGAAAGATCTGTATACCTCCGGGCTCTATGAATATGGCTGTGGATGATTTATATACCCTTACCAGAGAGCAGCTGAAACAAAAACTGCTGGAAACTGCCGAGGCTGTTTACAGGAAACAGGAAGAGGCAAACGGTGAAGAGGCTATGCGGGAAGCCGAAAGGGTTATTACCCTGAAGGTGGTGGACCGCAAGTGGATGGATCATATAGATGCAATGGATCAGCTCCGCCAGGGAATCGGGCTTCGCGCCTATGGCCAGCAGGATCCCGTTATGGCCTATAGAAATGAAGGCTATGAAATGTTTCAGGAGATGATCCGGGGCATTCAGGAAGAAGTGGTCAGCCTCCTCTATCATCTGAGAGTGCAAACCAGCATGCCTAAGCGGGAAAGAGTTGCAGTGCCTTTGGCAGCAAGCCACGGGGGCCCGCAAAAGCAGAAACCGGTGGTTAAAAAAGACAAGGTTGGAAGAAATGATCCCTGCCCATGCGGCAGCGGCAAGAAATACAAGAAATGCTGCGGTGCATAATAATGCAGGTCAGCGGTTAAAATGAAAGGGTGTGATAAAGGATGATTGAACTGGATCAGGCCAGACAAAGGCTGCAGACAGTGCAGGATATATTCTCCAAGATAGGTGATTCACTTTGACCTTCCCGGGTTAAAGCAAAGGATAGAGGAACTGGAAGCGCAAATGAACCAGCCGGATTTCTGGACCGATCTGGAGCGGTCACAGAAGGTAAATCAGGAAATGAAGGCGCTTAAAAACAAGGTTGAAAGCTGGAAAAAGACCAAGGCCAGGATTGAAGATGCAGAAGTTCTGATAGAGCTGGGGCAGGAGATGGAGGATGAATCCGTTGTTCAGGAGGTTCAGAAGGAAATAAGCCAGCTGGAAAAAGAAGTGGAACGGATGAGGCTGGCCACCCTGCTCAAAGGCCAATATGATTCCCACAATGCCATTATTTCACTGCATGCCGGGGCCGGCGGCACGGAAGCTATGGACTGGGCGGGCATGCTGCTGCGCATGTATACCAGATGGTGTGAAAATAATGGCTATGAGGTTAAAACCCTGGATCTGCTGCCAGGTGAAGAGGCAGGAATTAAAAGTGCCACCCTGCATGTAATTGGAGAAAATGCATATGGTTATTTAAAAGCAGAAAAAGGAGTGCACCGCCTGGTCAGAATTTCCCCCTTTGATGCGTCAGGCCGGCGCCATACCTCCTTTGCTTCCCTGGATGTTATGCCTGAGCTGGAGGATGATAATGACATCGAAATCCGGCCGGAAGAACTTAAGATCGATACCTTCCGCTCCAGCGGGGCCGGCGGCCAGCATGTCAACAAGACTGAGTCTGCCGTCCGCATTACCCACCTGCCTACCGGCATAGTGGTATCATGCCAGAATGAGCGGTCCCAGATTCAAAACAGGGAAACGGCCATGAAAATGCTTAAAGCCAAGCTGCTGGAGCTGAAGGAGCGGGAGACCCAGGAGAAGCTGAATGAAATGAAGGGGGAGCTGAAAAAAATAGAATGGGGAAGCCAGATCCGCTCCTATGTGTTTCACCCCTATAACATGGTAAAAGATCATAGGACCAATGTGGAAACCGGCAACATTCAGGCGGTGATGGATGGGGATTTGGACATGTTTATTCACGCTTACCTGCAAATGCAGGGCTGAGATTGTTTATTATTTAACAAAATTAGTTTTTTGGACTTGTAAAGTTGGCAAATATGTAATAAAATACATTATGGAAAATTTTTAGTGACAGGAGGATTTCAAATGATCAAGATAGGCATTAATGGTTTTGGCCGTATAGGTCGTTTAGTATTCCGCGCTACAGTGGACAACCCCAATGTACAAGTTGTAGGCATTAACGATCCTTTCATTGATCCGGATTACATGGCTTACATGCTCCGTTATGATTCCGTTCACGGGCAGTTTAAAGGAGATATTAAAGTAGAAGACGGAAAATTGGTTGTAAACGGAAATGCAATTAACGTATATGCATCCATGAGCCCTGAAGAAATTCCATGGAATGAGTGCGGGGCAGAATATATAGTTGAATCTACCGGTGTATTTACTACAACCGAAAAGGCTTCCGGACACTTTAAGGGCGGAGCCAAGAAGGTTGTAATATCAGCTCCTTCGAAAGATGCTCCCATGTTTGTAATGGGTGTAAATCATGATAAATATACCAAGGACATGAAGGTAGTTTCCAATGCATCCTGCACAACCAACTGCCTTGCTCCCCTGGCAAAGGTTATTCATGAAAACTTCGGCATCGTAGAAGGTTTGATGACAACCGTTCATGCTACTACAGCTACCCAGAAAACAGTTGACGGTCCCTCCAAGAAAGACTGGAGAGGCGGACGTGCTGCAGCAGCAAACATCATCCCATCTTCAACAGGTGCTGCAAAAGCTGTTGGCAAGGTTATTCCTGAACTGAACGGCAAGTTGACTGGTATGGCTTTCCGTGTTCCTACCATCAACGTTTCAGTAGTTGACCTGACCTGCCGTCTGGAAAAGGCTGCAACCTATGATGAAATCAAGGAAGCTGTAAAGAAGGCTTCAGAAAACGAATTGAAGGGTATCATGGGATATACTGAAGATGCAGTTGTATCCACCGACTTTGTCACCGATTCCAGAACCTGCATTTTCGATGCAGGAGCAGGTATTTCCCTGAACCCCCACTTCGTAAAGCTGGTTGCATGGTATGACAATGAATGGGGTTATTCCAACAAGGTAGTAGACCTCATTATGCATATGGCTAAGGTAGACGCTGAATAAGAACTGTTCTGAAACAGGCTGAATGCCCTTGCTGAAAGCTTTAGCTTGCAGCAGGGGCATCTTTTATTGTATATTTATTTCATGTATTACAACACACAAGTGATAGAGGGATACAATGTCGAAACTAAGTTCTATATTTACAGCAAAAGATATGACAAAAGGCGCACCGTGGAAAAGGATACTGGAATTCTCAATTCCTTTGTTGATAGGCAATATTGCTCAGCAATTCTACAATACAGCGGATTCCATTATCGTGGGCAGGTATATAGGCGACAATGCCCTTGCTGCGGTAGGCAGTGCATGGCCCATATTGAATTTGCTCCTGGTACTCTTTGTAGGCGTGGCAACAGGAGCAGGCATTATGGTATCCCAGTATTATGGAGCTAAGGACAGGGAAAAGCTGTCCCGCACTATCGGGGTATGCTTAACCTTAACTGCCGTAACTTCTCTTATAGTTATGGTTATAGGCCCTCTTTTGACAAGGCCTCTTCTTGTTCTGCTAAATACGCCGGCGGCTATTATTGATTGGTGTAATGACTATCTGATTATATATTTTTTAGGAATTATGGGTTTTTCATACTATAATATCCTTTCTGGAATTCTCAGAGGCTTGGGAGATTCCCTTTCCGCGCTGGTTTTCCTAATCATTTCAACGGCCCTGAATGTTGTGCTGGATATCTGGTTTGTTGCCAGCTTCAACATGGGCGTTCCGGGAGTTGCTCTTGCAACAGTGCTGGCCCAGGCCTTTTCAGCTGTTCTCTGTTTTATTAAGCTGAAGAAAATGTCAGACATTTTCGATATAAAATTAAAATATTTAAAGCCGCTTAAAGAATACAGCTTAAGGCTTATAAAACTCGGTCTGCCGTCTGGTATGACGCAAGCAATCTTTTCCTTTGCCATGGTAACTGTTCAGTCCCTGATCAACAGCTTCGGTGAACTGGTCATAGCAAGCAATGTTATGGTCATGAGGGTGGACGGTTTTGCCATGATGCCCAATTTTTCCTTTGGAACTGCCATGACCACATATGCAGGGCAGAATGTGGGTGCAGGCAGGCTGGACAGGGTTGAAAAGGGTACCAGGTCAGGGCTGAAAATTGCAGTAAGCACAGCAGTTGCCATTACAATAATTATTCTTCTGTTTGGCAGGCATCTTATGAGCATCTTTACCGATACGCCGGAGCTGGTGGATTTCAGCATGCGGATGATGAAAATTCTGGCCCTGGGGTATATCGCAATGGCTGTAACCCAGGTATTGTCGGGGGTAATGCGGGGTGCCGGAGATACCGTCACACCTATGTGGATTTCCCTTATTACCACTATAGGTCTGCGCATACCCATCGCTTACGGCATAGCATATTTTACCAGAAGCAATATGTATCCCAACGGGAGGCCGGAGTCAGTATTTATCTCTCTGCTTGCGGCCTGGGTTCTGGGTTCTGTAATTAATGCTTTCTTCTATGCCAGAGGCAGATGGAGGGAGAAGGCGAATGAGGAGTTTAAGACAAACTCCAGAGCTGCAGTGGAATTAAATGAGTGAAGCATTAAAATATGTGGTAATATAATAATGAGTATACATGATCTCCATATAAAAATCCTTTGAGGGAGTTTTTAATATGCGTGTTGTTCTGCTGGAGCCATTGGGCGTGGCGAAAGAGAAAATCCTTTCCATGGCGGAAAAAATTGAGGGCCTGGGGCATGACTTTATTATGTATGATGACAGGCCGGATACCCAGGATGAACTGGTAAGGAGAGCCGCTGATGCAGATGTTGTTATCCTCAGCAACCTGCCTTTTCCAGATGAGGCAATTAATCAATGTCCAAATCTGAAGCTTATATCAGTTGCCTTTACCGGCATTGACCATATAGGTCTGGAAGCATGCAAGGAAAGGGACATTGCAGTTAAGAATGCCGCCGGCTATTCCACTCCCTCAGTAGCAGAGTTAACCTTCGGGCTTATCATCTCAGTATTAAGAAATATTGTGGAATGCCACGCTGCGGTTAAGGCAGGCAGAACCGGCCAAGGGTTATTGGGCTTTGACCTTGCGGGAAAAACACTGGGAATAGTGGGCACCGGGGCTATTGGGCTAAAGGTGGCAGAAATAGGCCGTGCTTTTGGCTGCAGGCTGCTTGCATACAGCCGTACTCATAAAGATGAAGCGGAAAAGCTGGGTGTAAAGTATGTAAGCCTGGATGAACTATTGACAGAAAGCGATATTGTAAGCCTGCATGTTCCCTTGAACGAACACACCAGGGGGCTTATCAGCCGTGAAAAAATTGCTTTGATGAAACCCGGCAGTATTTTAATCAACACTGCCAGAGGTCCTATTATTGACAGCCAGGCTCTGGCGGATGCTTTAAATGAGGGAAAGCTTGCCGGAGCGGGCATAGACGTGTTTGAAACCGAACCGCCCATTGCAGCGGACCATCCCTTGCTCAATGCAAAAAATGTTGTACTTACGCCTCATATTGCCTATGCAACCAGAGAAGCACTGGAGAGGCGTGCAGAAATTGCTTTTAATAATGTTATTTCGTGGATAAAAAAGAGAGTTAAAACAGCTCTTGATTTTTAGATTTAAATATAGTAATATAATACTTGCTGTTGTGACTGGGTGTGGCGCAGTTTGGTAGCGTGCTTGAATGGGGTTCAAGAGGTCGGAGGTTCAAATCCTCTCACCCAGACCAGCAAAAACCGCTTGAATACTGGTTTTCCAGTATCAAGCGGTTTTTCTTATTATCTAATTAGTATTTTTCTCTGGGTAGGTGGGAGAATAAAATTGCTATAACCAGAAAGCAACCCATCATTAAGGAGGTATAAAAAGGTGACAGATAATAAAGAGACGATAAAGTCTCTTAATCAGCTTTTACAAGGAGAATATATGGCGGTTGAAAGCTTCAACAACTTTATTTCTAAGCTAGAGGATGAGACTGTGAAGCAAACATTTAAGGAAGTTCAGAAACAGCATAGAGAGAATATTGATAAACTCGCAAGCTATATTCAAGATATAGGTGGACGAGCTGAAGAGAATCTTGGAATGAAGGGAATAATGGGAGATATTAAAATTAATATGGATTTAGGTTCTGATGCAGATAAAGCAGAAATCATAGAAAAAGCTATTGAAGGAGAAACCAAAGGTGTTAATATGGCAGAAAAAGTTCTAAGGGGGAACTTGGACGAAAAATCAAGAGATATTGCGGGCGAAATATTGCATATGGATAGAAAGTCTATTGAAAAAATAAAAAGCCTGCTATAGAGCCATAAGGCTTTTTTTCATGTGACAAATTGTTTTTCAAAAGATTATGAAAGTATCAGTAGAATTTCCTCGTATTAAAAAAAGAGACCCGTTTCGGGTCTCTCTGCTGTCTGCTGTTATAATTAATAGTTCTCCACAAACAGTTCGAAGTATGCTTGCGGATGCAGGCAGGTAGGGCATGTTTTTGGAGCAGATTTTCCAATATGTACATAGCCGCACTTCTGACAGATCCAGGCTGTCTCTTCTTCCCTCTGGAACACCTGGCCTTTTTCTACGTTTTCTTTCAATTTAAGGAACCTGGTTTCATGTCTTTTTTCAACGTCGGCAATTTTCAGCCATGCAGCTGCGATTTCCGGGAAGCCTTCTTCCTTTGCTATTCTTGCAAATTCGGGATACATATCATCCCATTCTTCTCTTTCGCCGGCTGCAGCAGCTCTCAGGTTTTCAATTGTGTCTCCCAATGCTACAGGATATCCTGCTTCAATTTCAACTTGTGTGGGAATTTCTTCCCCTAGGCCGTCGCACAGGAATCTGAAAAATCTTTTCGCGTGCTGATACTCGTTATCAGCCGTTTCTTTGAAAAAGTTGGCAATTTGCCTGTAGCCTTCTTTTTCAGCCACGCTGGCATACATCATGTACCTGCTTCTTGCCTGGGATTCACCAGCAAAGGATTTCAACAGATTTTCTTTTGTCTTGGTTCCTGCCAAACTCTTTTTCATTTGATAACCTCCTCTGTCCATATTGAAAAACGCAATCAACTAAATATATTCCTACCCAAATTGTTAAATAATAAAACAAGAAAAACTAAGAGGCGCTATTGTAATAGTGTTTTAAGGAGGTATCCATCATTTTTCTCAGCGGCTTATAGAGCAGGAGTATAATTATAAAATTAGAAACTCCGTGAACCAGGTCAAAAGTCAATCCGTTGATCCAATATGCCAGTCCGTAGGCGGGTCCATAGAAAAAGGATTCGGTTATGGCAAAAAACATTCCGTAGAAAAAGCCAAATAAAGCTCCTGTCGCGGCATAGCCATATTCAGAGCTGACCCTTTTGCTGAGGGCTGATACAATTAAAACCAGCATAGGCCAGATAAGGTAGTAACCGATAACCCAGGTGGAGAAACCATAAATCAATATCTCTGTTGTTACAAAAACCATAGCAACCATCAGGCTTCGTTTTATCCCCAATGTGGTTGTGAATACTATGAAAAACAAGGTTACAATTTCCACATTGGGGACAAAACTTAATGCCAGCTTTCCGGCAGTGGTTGCTGCACTTAATATGCCTGCCAGAACAATATCACGGATCTTCATTTTGCTCTCTTAGAATGTGGACAGAATGAATTTATAGACATCTCCATCCTGAATAGGGGTATCATCGGTTCCAACCATTGAATCTTCACCATTTACCTGGAAGAGGAAAAACTCACTGTTAGGATCAACCTTATATTTCATCAGCCCGGTGATCATAGTTCCAAAATCAAAGGATTCAAATGATGCACCCAGCTCTTCTTGCTTTTCTTTCATCAGATCCGTCAAAAATTCATGATCGGTTTTATAGGTAAAGGTCTCATTTATGTTTTCCTTTTCTATAACTATCTGTATAGTAACCTCTTTAGAACCTTCTGTTCCTTTGGGAGCAAGAAATGCCTGATAACCTGCATATAATAATACGGCTGCCAGGATTACAACTATTATCGCTATTATCTTCTTGTTCATTATAAACTTCCTCCTATTTTCTTATTTTCAGCGACTTGTGTTTTTAACTCCAAAATAACAATAATTTGCCAATTATCCCCTCCATGTTCTATAATTAAATTGAATAAGAAATAAAAATCCCTTCAACCTACGGTTGAAGGGGTAGAAGCTGTATGCATACATTTTTACTTAACCAATGACGCAACACCCCCCATTCCCCGTGGAGTTATGGTGTTTTCAGTACAGGCAGGTCTTCCGGCTGAAGCAATTTTACTTCGATTGACCAGGCCTTCCCAGTTACCCAGTGGCCGCAGCATTAAGCTGCATCAATCGAATTGCTATCACGGCGGCGGGACCGCACAGGATTTGCACCTGTTTCCCTATTAATGCACAAGGCAACCTGTACCAGCCGACCATATTAACTTGTTAATGCTATCATATACCAATTGCCATCACAAATCAATAAATTTTTGCCGATAAAATGATGTTATATGCATGTTACTTAAGTGTATATTAAAATCAAGTGCAAAACTCAGATCTACAAAAGGGGTGAACACATGGCCGAGCAAACACTTTCATTAAAAACACTTCTGCGAAAACAGCCCATGATGAGAAGAGTGCTTATTTCATTAATTCCTATCCTGATATTCTCAATATACAGCCATGGGTGGAGAGTTATCTCTGTTTTAGCAGTGGTGACTGTTGTGGGGGTTGTAACAGAGTATTTTTTTGAGAAATCCAGAAATGGCAAGCCAACCGAATCCGTGTTGGTATCATGTTTCCTCTTTACTTTAATCCTGCCTGTTACCGTTCCGTACTGGATTGCAGCAGTGGGCATAGCCTTTGCCATTACTTTTGGAAAGCAGGTATTTGGAGGCTTCGCCAGAAATGTATTTAATCCCGCCATACTGGGCAGGGTGTTTGTGTTCATTACTTTCCCTGCCGCTATGACCAACAGCTGGACAGAACCATTTACAGGATTCCCCGGAGGATTTGCGAAATGGGTGCCTGAGCTGACCGACGGCATAAGCAGTACCACTCCTTTGGCCGCAGCATCACAAGGTACTTCCCTGCCCACCCATTTGCAATTGTTCATAGGGAATATTTCCGGGTCCATGGGGGAAACAAGTGCAATACTTATATTGATAGCCGCAGTTTATTTAATTGCAACTAAAACAGCTTCGTGGAAAATTACCACCTCAGTGCTGGCAGGAAGCCTGGGAATGGAAGTCATACTCTATCTGTTCGGTCTTTCGCGGTTTCCTGATCCCATATATGCAATCCTGTCCGGCGGAGTATTGTTCGGAGCGGTGTTTATGGCCACGGATCCCATAACAGCTCCTTCTACGGATGCCGGGAAATGGATATTTGGCTTTTTAGTAGGCATATTGGCTGCCATTATCCGCGAATTTTCCCTGTTCCGGGAAGGAATGATGTTTGCCATACTCATCATGAATTCCTTCGTACCCTTGCTGGATATAGCAGTTAAATCTGCAAAGTCCGGAGCAGCTAAAAGGAGGGTTGAAGCATGAAGGATAAGGCGTGGTTTAATGTGGTGTTCATGCTTATATGCACAGCCATACTTACAGGGATTCTTTCCGGAGTCTACGTATATTCCCGTCCTCTGATACAGGCTAACACCCGGCTCAGGGAAATTAAGGCTCAATTATATGCCTTGAACATAGAGGTGCCGGCTGATATGAGCTCAACCGAGCTGGCGGCATATTACGAACAAATCATAGAGGAAAAGAATGTAAACGGACTGACCGCATATGAATATAAGACAGATGACGGAAGGACTCAATATGCATTTCCGTTTGAAGGTGCTGCCCTTTGGGGCGATATTTCCGGCATAATTGCTCTCGATCAGGATCTGAAAACAGTGCTGGGTCTTGACTTCATTTCTCAGAACGAAACGCCCGGCCTGGGCGGACGTATCGAAGAAGACTGGTTCAAGGAGCAGTTCAGAGGAATCAGCCTGTATGAGGAAGGCGATCCTGTACGCTATGCAACAGTAAGCGATGAAGGGCAGATAGATGCCATTACCGGCGCTACCTCAACTTCCAATGCTGTATTAGGACTGATCAATGAAACGATAAAAGACATAAAATCCAAAATGGGAGGTGGCAATTGATGAGCTCCTATGGAGAAATTACCAAAAAGACATTATGGACTGAAAACCCTGTAATAAGACAGATTTTAGGCATATGTTCTGCTTTGGCTGTAACCAACCTGGTGGCAAACACCCTGGTTATGGGAATAGGGGTATCATTGGTAACTGCCTTTTCCAGCCTTACCGTATCGCTTCTTAGAAACACTATTCCCGTCAGGGTCCGCATGATGGCTCAAACCCTGATAATTGCCTTTTACGTAATCCTGGTTGACATTGTGCTCCGGGCCTTTTTGCCTGACATGAGCAGGGCGCTGGGGCCTTATGTAGGCCTGATCATTACCAACTGCATAATAATGGGAAGATGCGAAGCCTTTGCTCAGACAAACAAGCCTCTGCCATCCTTTTTCGACGGCCTCATGTCCGGACTGGGCTATACCCTGGTTCTGACTGCCATTGCCATAGTCCGGGAGCTGATGGGATTTGGGACCATACTGGGGATTCAAATCCTGGGAGACTGGTGGACTCCTTGGACCATTATGGTTATGGCGCCCAGTGCATTCTTCGTATTGGCATCCATAATCTGGGCAGCTAAATCGGTTGCCCTGAAGAGAGAAATTTCTGCTAAAAGAACAGTCAGCAAGGGGGTGCAGGTAAGTGGAAATTAGTCCTTTTGTTATATTCTTTGCTTCTATTTTTACCAGCAACATATTATTGACAAATTTTCTGGGTATGTGTTCCTATCTGTCCATATCCAAGGATCTGAAATCTGCCTTAGGCCTGGGTGAAGCCGTAATATTCGTAATGACGGCAACATCGGTTCTTAACTATTTGGTATATCAATACATCCTGGTGCCTTTTGGCCTGGAATATTTAAGGTTTATAGTTTTCATCATAGTAATCGCCGCTTTCGTTCAATTGGTAGAAATGATATTGGAACGCTTTATACCCAATCTTTATTATACCTTGGGAATATTTCTTCCCTTGATAACCGTGAATTGCGCAATTCTGGGTGTGGCACTCTTTATTGTAATAAGGGAATATAATTTCCTGCAATCCCTTGCCTATGGCGCCGGAGGAGGCATTGGCTGGACTCTTGCCATACTTGCTTTGGCAGGAATCAGGCAGAAAGTGGATGAAAGCAAGATACCAAAAGGTTTGCAGGGACCAGGCTTTGCAATGATTGTTACAGGCATTATGGCACTGGCTTTTGTCGGTTTTTCAGGAATATTATCCATCCAGTGAAGGGGGAGAGATACAGTGGCGGAGGTATTAACAACCGTATCAATTATTTCTGGCATCAGCATATTTCTGGCCGCCTTGCTTACCATTGCAGAAAGATTCCTGTTAAATTACGGAACATGCAAAATTATAATAAATAAGGACAAGGAACTGGAAGTAAAAGGCGGAAACCACCTGTTGGGAAGCCTGCTGCAAAATGATATCTTTATTCCCTCGGCTTGCGGAGGCCGCGGCAGCTGCGGGCTTTGCAAGGTTAAGGTGATTTCGGGAGGCGGGCCCCTCCTGCCCACAGAAACTCCTTATCTTTCCAGGGAGGAGCAGGAGAATAATATACGCCTGGCCTGCCAGGTGAGGATAAGGTCGGATGTTGAAATTGAAATACCGGATGAGCTTTTCAATATAAGAGAATATACAACCATGGTTGAAAGAATTGAAGAACTTACATATGATACAAAAGCTGTATTCCTCCGTTTGCCGGAAGGAGAGGAGATGAATTTTAAAGCTGGCCAATATGTGCAGATTAAAATTCCCCAATATGGGAACAATCCGGAGGAAATATACAGGGCTTATTCGATAGCCTCTTCACCTTCAGACAAGGGATTGATTCAGCTGATCATAAGAAAAGTACCTCACGGCATCAGTACTACTTATGTTTTCGATCATCTTAAAGAAGGAGACAGGCTGGATTTGAACGGTCCTTACGGAGATTTTTATCTAAGAGATTCGGATCGGGAGATGATATGCATCGCAGGAGGGTCCGGGCTTGCACCCATCAAATCCATCCTCCATTATCTGGCGGAAAACAATATCCGGAGGAAAGCTACCTTTTTCTTTGGATGTGTTGCAAAACGGGACCTATATTATGTGGATGAAATGAAGGCTTTTGAGGAAAAGATTCCTGATTTCCGTTTCATTCCTGCCTTGTCCGCCCCTGAAGAAGGTGACAATTGGGCAGGCGAAACCGGACTCATTACCGAGGTAGTAGACAGACATATAACCGACGGTTCTGAAATGGAAGCATATCTGTGCGGCAGCCCCGGAATGATTGATGCCTGCATTGAGGTGCTTCGCAGGAAAGGAGTACCGGAGGATAGAATATACTATGATAAATTCTAAAGGGGGGATGGTCGGATGAAACAAGATCCCAGACTTAGTGAAATTGAAAAGAATATGAGGCCGGGCGAGATCAGCAAAAGCGGATTTCTTGGAGACGACGAAAGAAAACTTGTAGATATCCTGCTGGATGACGGCCAGGCAGTCACAGCCCTTAACTTAAACCATAAAATTCTGGCAGACCGTATGGAAGAGATTACTGCGAAAGGAAGGGAAGGATTCGGAAATCCAGTTTTGGTTGATGGATATCTGGAGGTTATAGTGGAAGATTCCCGGGGAACCATTGCCTGTCCTTTTCAACATATGGGCATGTATCCCAAGGAAAATGTGAAGGTGAAAAACATAAAAACCGGCGAAAGCATACATTGGACAGCCCTCAACATACATATGATCCGTGAGCATGGCTTTTATGAAGGGATAGGTTCTCCTTTCCGGGTGGAACCCCTGGATTTGATACGCATTTTGGAAATAAAAAAATAAATGGAATTGCGACTTACAGGCTTTGTAAATTTACAAAGTCTTTTTTTTATGTTAATATTACACTATTGATTTATGCACCCATATTCATATAGACGAAAGAGGTGTTATTTTTGAATACCGCCTTAAAGCTGATAACCTTCCTGGCCAGGAAGCTGGTGGCCATAGCAATTGTCATATTACTTATAGTGATGGCAACATTTATTGCGTATGATATGGCTAATATATATATAATAGTAAGTGACGGCCTTTCTCAAAGAGCAGAAACAGCAATTCACGGCGAAGATCCTTCCAGCTTGAACCGCTTTTTCACATTAAAACATCTGAATTCAGATCCCATTTTTCGCAGCACCCAATTCGATGACTATAATATTCAAGACTACATTTACGAGTTAAAGGTAAAAAAAGTATGGGTCTGGCCATGGGAATCTGAAACCGAAGTAGTTGTTGAAGAATACATACCGGAATCCTCATGGAAATTTTCCATAACCGAAGAAATGCGTGAGCGGCTGATGGCGGCCCAAATGCCGGCTGAAGAGCCAGCAGAAGAAACAGGTGAAAATGAAGAAGCTGGCCAGGAAACGGAAGCAGGCAGTGGGGATGAGAGCGGCGAAGGAGATGCAGGGGAACAGGGACAAAAGATTGAATTAGAAATTCCGCCTCCCACATGGCAAAACGGCGAAAAAGTGATAGAGATGCGAAAAGTGGAAGGCCAGTGGAAGATAGATGGAATCGTATTTGTCAGAAGCATCGAACCGGAGCAGGATGAAAAGGATAAATCAGAATAGTTTTACCGGCATCTTTGCCGGTAAAATTTTTTGTTGAATTAGTATATACTATAAACTACGGACAAGGAGGGGAAAGATGAAAATCGGCAACCTGACAATCAAGAATAATTTATTTCTTGCCCCAATGGCTGGCATCACCGATCTTCCTTTCCGTTTGTTATGCAAAGAACAGGGCTGCGGTGTGGTTTTTACGGAAATGATAAGTGCCAAAGGCCTATACTATGGCAGCGAGCGCACGCAAAATATGCTTGAAATCCATCCGGATGAGCATCCCATCGGAGTACAGATTTTTGGTTCCGATCCCTTGATCATGGCCAGAATGGCAGAGAAAATATCACAGACTGAAGCGGATTTTATTGATATAAATATGGGCTGCCCTGCACCTAAGATTGTAAAAAATGGTGAAGGCAGTGCATTAATGAAAAATCCCCGGCTGGCCGGAGAGATTATACGAGAGGTTGTCAAGGCTTCTTCAGTTCCTGTTACCGTTAAAATAAGGAAGGGATTTGATGAAAACTCCATAAACGCGGTGGAGATTTCATTAATTGCTGAAGATGCAGGGGCTGCCGCTGTTACTGTGCACGGGCGGACCCGGGAGCAGTATTATTCCGGTTCTGCAGATTGGAATATAATTAAGCAGGTTAAGTCCAGGCTGTCTATTCCGGTCATAGGAAATGGTGATGTGTTCACTCCGGAAGACGCTTTAGCTATGGAAGAACAGACAGGATGCGACGGCGTTATGGCAGCCAGGGGAGCACAGGGAAATCCCTGGCTGTTTAGAGATATCCTGTCCCTTAAAGCAACAGGCAAGATACCTCCCCCGCCCAGTGCGCGAGAGAAAATTCAAACAGCCCTGCGTCATATGCATATGTTGATTCAGCTTAAGGGAGAAAAAAGAGGGATTCTTGAAATGAGAAAACATATCTCCTGGTATTTGAAAGGCATGAAGGATGCTGTAAAAATCCGCCAGGTTATCAATAAGGTTACCACTGCCGCTGAAATGGAAGATATTCTCAATTTATATCTTGAAAAAACTGCCAAACAGGAGTAATATAATGAATTAACCGGCATACATCCTTGAAAAGGGGATTGTCTAATGAAACGGATTGTCAGCGTCAGCTTAGGGTCTTCAGCCAGAGATCACAGCGTGGTTATAAAAATAGGCAATGAAGATTTCAGAATAGAAAGAATAGGCACTGATGGAAGCTATGAAAAAGCTTTAAACCTGATACGTGAATTGGACGGCAAGATTGACGCCTTCGGCATGGGCGGCATCAGCTTGTATGTCTACGGCAAAAACAGCCGCCGGTATACTTTGCATTCTGCTGTTCCTATCCTGAGACAGGCGCGCCAAACCCCAATGGCTGACGGATCTGTGCTCAAAAATATCCTGGAGCGGAATGTGGTCAGATTTTTAAAGGAAGAATTAAAAATTCCTTTAAAGGATAAAACCGTATTGGTGGTCTGCGCCATGGACCGCATGGGTATGGCAGAAACCTTTGCCCAGGAGGGCTGCAGAACCCTTTATGGCGATTTGGCCTTTGTGCTGGGCATACCCTTGGCCATTAAATCCTTAAAAAGCCTGCATTTTTTAGCCGCAGTACTTATGTCGGTAATCAGCAGGATGCCCATCAAAATGCTTTATCCCAGCGGCTTGAGCCAGGATAAAAATACGCCAAGATTTAATAGATTGTTTGAAAAGGCAGATATCATTGCAGGAGATTTTCTTTATATAAAGAAGTACCTGCCCCTGTCTGTTGAAGGTAAAATTATAGTTACTAACTCGGTTACGCCTAAAGACATCGAGATGCTTAAAGAACGTGGTGTGAAATTGCTGGTAACTTCAACTCCGGAACTTGACGGCCGCTCCTTCGGAACCAATGTGATGGAAGCCTTAGCCTGTGTTTTGATTGGCAAAAGGCCGGAGGAAATTACAACCGAAGAATTTGAAAGGCTGCTGAACCAGAGTTTTTTCCGGCACCGCGTGCTATTTTTTTAATTTAACTAATATAACTGATATTGAAGTTTATATGACAATATCAGGGGTATATAAATGAAAAAGTTTGCACTTGTCTTACAGCCCGATGATTGGCTGAGGCTTGCCAGGAGACATCCTCTGATCAGATATCTGCCTGAAAGGGTTTTAGAAAAATATCTGACATACTTTCCCATAAAGTGTTCAGGCATGATTGTGGACAAGAAACATAATGTGGATTTGGGCTTTTTAATGGAAGTGCCTGCATTTTTTGACAATTGGCAAAAAGCGGGGGAGAAAGCCAGGCTGAAAACCTTAAAGGGAATAATAAGATCATTGAAAAAAAGGGAAGCGGAGGTACTCTGTTTCCCTTTGATTCACCAATACTTAAGGGATGATGAAACTCTCTATTTAAGAAATAAGGGTATTGTATTGCTGGACGGGTTCTTTCATAGGATGGCAGGCCTGCTGCTGGCGGCAGATAAAATATTCACCATACTGGCTGCTGAAATACCCGGTTTTGAAGCCGGCATCTGGGGAGCTGATACCGGCATAGGCCGGATCTGGGCGGAATATCTGGCATACAGGGTAAACTTTATGTGCATCGGAGGCCGGGATCTAAGGAAATTAGAGCACCTGGCGGATAATATTTTAAAAAACGCAGGGCTGGCATGTAATATAACGGTCAAGCCTGAGGATTGCCTGAACAACAAAAACATTGCCGTATCAGCCCGGCCGATAGATCCGGCTTATACCAAAGCAAATCCGTCCTTTTATTTTCCGGTATATGAGCGTGTAAAGTATTCTCATGGCCGGGATGATATTGATGAAAACCGTAAGCAGAAGAATTACATTATAGAGCTGGGCTGGATGACACTGCCCCGGGAGCTGGAACTTCCAGAAAAACTCAGCCCATGGGATGAGCTGGCTGCTTTAGACGGGGCCTTATATATTTCAAGCAAGGCATACAGGGAAGAACTCTTAAACAGCAGGCTTACATCTGATCTTATAAAACAGCTCCATGCCCTGTATAATTTGTATAATATAAAACTGCAGGGGTTTATAAACCAGGGAAGGCGGGTCAGTTTTGATAGGTTCCGCAGGGAATATTTCAGAGATAGACAAAAAATTGTCAAAATTTTATAATATTCT
>Ga0209537_1002259_pt1 | contig 19676 bp, 20 predicted proteins | sample BioPla4DNA1_FD_187698 | JGI IMG/M metagenome (GOLD analysis project Ga0209537, IMG submission 187698) | Biogas fermentation microbial communities from Germany - Plant 4 DNA1 (SPAdes) (version 2) | ecosystem: Engineered > Bioreactor > Anaerobic > Digestate | place: Bielefeld, North... | reverse complement strand
CAATTTCTTAAAGTTTGTTCCGTTTTGCCTATTAATTTAGCAAACTCTCCTATACTATAATATTTCATTATTATCACCTCTCTATATACAATTATATCATACTTTTATAAATTGTATATAGAGTTTTGCAATTTTTTATAAAATTATTTTAGCTGTTGTTACCCTCCCTTTTTATTCAGTTAATAGTTAAGAGTGAAGAGTGAAGAGCTTCTTAAGTCAAACATTGGGGTCATAAAACCCTCTGAATGTAATGCTTATAATGTCTGTCTTAGGGAATACTTCATGTCAATTAAACATTTATAACAAACTATTAACTTTTCACCACTAACTATTCACTAAATTCCGCTATTCACTTTTCACTCTTCACTAAATAAATAAAACCCTCATCTCCATAGAGACGAAGGTTAGCTTCGTGGTACCACTCTAATTCATCTAAATCTCTCGATTTAGACCTTACTAGGTTTAAAACCTTACAGTGTAACGGCTGCATCCGTCATGGCCTAAATAATTCGACCACGAAGTTCCGGGGCCATCTTCAGAATAACCTTAATCACTGGCTTTCACCTAACCCAGCTCTCTAAAGATTAAAATTAATCCTACTCTTCCCTTCACTACCTTTTAATTTGAAATATTATATAAGTTTTCTATATCTTTCCTTATTTGATATATTATTATACTCTAAGTAAAAATTTTAGTCAACTAAGTAACTTTTTCTTTATAAAAAAATGTATATTTTTCCAGTTTTTGTGTATTATATAGATTATACCATACTTTAGGATATTTTTCAGAATATTTGGTCTACTATAGCAAAAATTTGACAAAAGATAGCTTTTTGATTACAATACTATAATAGTTAAATTATAGGAGGTATTTTATGGAAAATCATCCGTCAAAAAAGACTGGGAAAATTCCAGTCATAATATTCCTCGCTATAGCACTAACTGTATCTTTAGGTTTATACTTTTACCAAGGTAACTTAGCTAAAGTTACCATAAAATTAGATGGTGGAGTTAAGTTAATAACTTCAAATGCTAATACATTAGAAGAACTTCTTCTTAATGAAAATATTACATTAGAAAAGGGAGCTTATATTAGCCACCCCTTAGATGCAACAGTTGAAGATAACATGGTTGTTATTATAAAGAACCCTAAACCATACACCATTGAGTTCAACGAAACTTTTGTTGATGTAAAATCTTACCACAATAGTGTGGCAGCTATTTTAGATGATAGTGGTGTAGTTTTAGGTGAAAAGGATTTCACTAATCCTAGTTTGGAAGAAGTAGTTTCTCCAGGTAGTACAATAGAAATCTTCAAGGTAGAAGAAGTATTTGAAACCTATGACGAGGTTATTCCTTACGAGAAAATAGTTACAAAAAATTCTAGACTTGATATAGGTACAAGTAAGACAGTTCAAGAAGGTAAGGATGGATTGAAAAAAATTATAGTTAAGAAGGAACTCGTCAATGGTAAGGTACGATCATCAGAAATATTGGGAGCAGAAATAATTTCTGAACCCGTTGCAGAAATAGTAGAAAAAGGCACGAAGGATATAATCGTTACTTCCAGAGGTAATGTTAGCTATAGAAAAGCTATAACTATGACAGCAACCGCATATGATTTATCATTCGAAAGCACAGGGAAGCGCCCAGGAGATAAATATTATGGCATAACTGCTTCTGGTACAAAGGCAAGGCCAGGAGTAGTAGCTGTAGACCCTAAGGTCATTCCACTAGGCACTAAGCTTTATATTCAAAGCCTAGATGGAACTAAAGATTATGGTTTTGCTATAGCTGAAGATACAGGTGGAGCTATCAAAGGAAATAGAATTGACTTATTCTTTGAGGACTCCCAAGATGTCTATAAGTTTGGAAGAAGAAAAGTAAAAGTATATATTATTAATGACTAAAAAAATGATTAGGTTCTCTTAGAGGACCTAATCATTTTTTATGCTTCAGCTATTTTGGTTTTAATGACCTTTTCAACAAATACCTTCAATAGTTCTGGGTCAAATTGAGTTCCTTCATTGTTTATAAGCTCTTCCATTACCTGTTCTGGTGGTAATGCCTTTCTATATGGCCTGTCAGAGGACATAGCCTCATAGGCATCTGCTATGGCTATTATTCTGGACACAAGGGGAATTTCCTCCCCCTTAAGCCCCTTAGGATAGCCCGACCCATCGTATTTTTCGTGATGATAAAGTATATACTTGGCCATTTGGCTCATATCATTAACTGTACTAAGTATCCTAAAACCTATTTCAGGGTGTTTCCTCATACTATCCCATTCTCTTTCAGTCAATGGCCCAGCCTTATGGAGTATATCTTCATTAACTGCAATTTTTCCGATATCATGTAGTAGGCCTATGGTATATAGTTCTTCCACCTTATCCTTAGGTAAACCTAAAGCTATACCCATTTTTCTACAGAAACAAGCTACCCTCTTTGAATGCAATTCTTCTATTTTACTCTTCTTGTATAAGGCTCTAACTATGGTTTCTATGGTCCTGCTTCTCATGCTAGGCCCTTCATATAGTTTACGGGAGTACATATAGTCTTCTGCTTTTCTGATTACTTGGGAAATATCCATATCAAGTCTATCCTTTACTCCAATGCCATAGGCAATTGAAATCTCTATGTCTATTCCCATATCCTTCAAAAATATCCTGTCATAACTCATTTCCCTAAATCTATTAACTACCTTTTCCGCTTCTTCTTCAGTTGTTTTAGGTAAAATGATTACAAACTCATCTCCACTTAGTCTGCAGGCTATATCATTTTCCCTAATTCCCTTTTTTATTATATTTGCTATGCTTTTTAGCAATTCGTCTCCTGTAAAGTGGCCAAAGGAGTCATTTATAAGCTTCAGTCCGTTTACATCTGCCATAATAATGGAAATAGGGAGATATTCTTCCTTATCTAGTCTTTTGATCTCTTCATCGAAGAACCTCCTGTTATATAGGCCTGTTAATTGGTCTCTATAGGATAGGTCTCTTAGTCTATCTTCTAAAATCTTTCTTTGCTCAATGTTTTCCGCTAATTCATTATAGGAGGATATTAATTCCTCGTGTTGAGCCAGCAGCTCCTCCCTATCTTGCTCTACTTGTTCAAAGAATTCTTGGGTCTTATCTAAGGCTAAATTAATAGATGTTCTAAGTTCTAGGAAAGGATCCTTCTTATCTATGGGTATCCTATATCCAATATTCTCTTCAACATTAATACTTCTAATATCCTCATCTAGTCTTACTATAGGAGCAAGAATAGTTTTATTTTGTAAATAGAGAAAGATAGTAAAAATTGTAATAGAGATTACTAAAGAAGTAGTAAACATATTAAACATATCCCATTCGTTGCTATTAAGCTCCATTAGGGACATGAAGTTTCCTATGATCCAATCTGTATTTTCTATTGGCTGATAGAATAAAATACCACGTACGCCTTCCAGTTCTACTTTTATTTCACCAGTTTTGGTCTCCTTAAGTTGGCTATGAATATTTTCAGTAATGGAGTCTATATTGACAATATCTGCTCCAGACTCATACCGATAGTTTGGATGGGCTAGGATGTTGCCAGTACCATCTATTAAAAAGGAATAACCTAAGTCCCTTACCTTGGCTTCTTCCACTATTTCTACTATCTTTTCCATGCTGATATCACAAGCCACTACTCCCAAAAACTCATTGTTTTGGTTGTATACAGGCTTGGATATGGCTATTATGGGCTTATCGTCAATGGCATCTAGAAATACATCGGAATATGCTAACCCATCATATTCCAAAGCCTTTATGTACCAATCCCTTGACATCCAGTCATAGTCCTCTGGGGGAGTCCAATCACCTGAGATAAACAAATTATTGTCTTTATCCCCAAAATATATGGACTTTATATAGGGATTGTTGGCAATTAGCCCATCGAAAAATCGCTCCACATCTTCTTCTGTCAAGTTTTCAAGTGCTATAAATTCTGCGGCTGCAATGGTGTATTGGCTATGATGTCTTAGACTACTATTTATCTGATAACCTAAGTATTCTAAGGACTTGTCCATAGATATTTTCTTATCCTTGGTAATAATCCTATTTAAGTGGATATATTGAACTATTAGGCCAACTGATACAAAAAGAGTCAACAATATACCAAATAAATAGAATCTTTTTCTAATTGAGTTCATATCCCATTACCACCTTGAAGAATTTATTCAAGCTTTGACATAATATATCTATACCCAAAAATCGTCTCTTGTCTACTAATTAATCCCTTTTTGGACAAAATTTTTAACCTATCACTAAGTGAATCTACTGTAAAGGTAATATTGAATTCCTTTTCAATTTCTGTAATCAAATCAGTTAAATCTGTTTCCATTACAGGAAGCTTGGTTTTTATTATATTGAAGAATTTCTCATCATCTTCTTTTTCTTTGTTTTTCAATTCATCAAAGGGGTTCTCTGTATGGGGGCTGCTGGTGATGGCTGCCCTTATTCTGGCAAATATGGTTCTACCCATGGACGCAGAAGATATAAATACATCCCCTGTCCTTAAATAGGGAAGTCTCCTGGTTTCTTCCATTGTAAGGTCTGTTTCTTCTTTTATGGTTTGAATATCTGAAGCTCTTACAGTTCTAAATATGAATTTAGTGTTTAATTGGGCAGTAATGGTCTCGTCTAATAGGGTAGGTCTTTGTGTAGCTAAAATTAGGAATACACCATATTTTCTTCCTTCTTGGGATATCTCCTTTAATATGGATTTAGATGGGGAATTGTATCCCTTTGGAGCAAAGTTATGGGCCTCATCTGTAACTACTATAAAGGGCGGGAAGTATTCTGCTGCTGTATTTTTATATAAAGAGTCTTTATAATCCCTTCTTTTATGGTAAAGATTGTTTAATAGGTAGGTACTAAATACTTGAAGTATCCTAGTATTTCCCTGGATTACTATTAGTTTCCCCCTTTGAAGCCCCTCTTCTATTTCCCTTATATCTTTAGAAAAGATTCCTTCATTGTCTAGCCTCTTTAATCTCCACATTATTCCCCTTACTGAACTATATGGGCAGGTCTTGTCGTAGGATAGATATATTTCCCTTCTGGCTACCCAAGCCTTTCTTTCATCTTCATTTTCGGCCTCTCTTATCCTAGCTTCTATTTTATCTAAGGAACCTTCTTCTTGGGCTTCAATTAACATCTTTAGCCTATCATAAAAGCTTTGGAAAGAGTCATTATATTTAAAAAGAACATCTACTGCATTGTTCATGGCATCAGTTATAGGTGATGCAGCGTCTAGTAGGTTCTTTAAATCTTGAGCATTTAGGTCTTGAAATTTGACTCCTACGTGGTAGCCTACCTGTAGGCATTTAAATCTATCTGTAAAATCAATTTCCTTATCCTTAATATATGGTGCCTTTTCACTGAAATCCATTTCAAAATGAGGGTCTAAAACTATGGTAGGGATATTGTGCTGCATTAGTTCCTCCAACAATACCCTAAGACCAAAGGATTTACCTGATCCTGAACCTCCAAATACTCCTATATGTGGGTATTGGTGCATGGATTTTAGGTCTAGTATAAAGGGGATTTCTCTTTGCTGGCATAGTTTATTATCTTCAAAGGTATATAGTAGGTTTTGAAATTCTTCATCCATATCGGCCGCCATATCATCTGTGTTTCTAATGGTTCCAAGAACTAAACCTTCTTCCTTTGTGGCCTTGATCATGAGGTCCTTGACTTCATGGAATTTTGGCAGCCTAATGTCTGAGCCTGTTTGTACTGGGTATAAGGCTTCGTTTAATAGTCTTACCTTTGCTATGTAAATAGTTTCTTGGTCTATATTATAACCTAAGGTTTTTAAGGATTCTAGGACAGAATTATCTACAAAGTCACCACCTATATTTAAGGGGATATATCTATTAAAGGTATGGGCTTCTACTACTTCTCCCATTAGGTCATCTTGTTGAGGGTCTTCGATTATAATGAATTCGTTTATTCTAAAGTTCCTAGTCCTTGAACCTACGAAGACTTCTTGTTGGGTTGTAATACCTACTACTTTCATTTATTTTCACCCTTTCTTTATCAGTGAATAGTTGCTTGTGTTCAGCTTATGAGTAGTCTGAGTAGCAGCGAATGAATTGGCTGCTTTCCATAGTTATTCACTATTAGTTATTCACTATTAACTGTTATAACGTCCGTCTTGCTCTTTCGGATACAAAGAAACGTTCGTATATATCCCTGTCTAAGTATCTTTCTAGTAAGTTTTTCATTATGGCATCGGAAATTTGGACTTCCTTGTCCACTAGGTCTAGCCACAAGGGCACTCCCCTACTGTTTTCTGGGGTTAAGGTAAATATGAGCCTGCTCATTTCTTCTAGATATGGCTTTTGACTATCTATTATATCCATTCCTATGACTGTAGGAGATTGGGAGGACCTCATAAATACAGAGGAGTAGCCTGATTCTTTTTTGCTGTTTACGTCATCGTCAATGACTATTACTTCTCCATAATCCAGTATTCCAAATAATAGTTCCCTATCATAGGCATTTATTTTGTATTCTGGATATACTTCTCCAAGCTTATTACCTATAATGGTTGTCTTAGTATCCTTAATGACTCCTACTAATATAATACCATTTTCCTCACATTGATTTCTCAATTCCATCCATAAATCGTAGGAATATATATAGTATCTGATTAAAGAACCGTCCATTAGTATGCCATAGGGCTTGTATTTTTTAACTGCTTCTAAGGCCACTTTTACTTCTATATCAGATAATAGCCTGTTTTTAGCTTCTGTTTCCTTGTCCTTTTTTTCATCATCTTCTAATATGTTCTTTGGAATATCTGAAAGTAAGGGGGAGTAAATATCTGCTATGAAGATTGGTTCGTCTTTAATTAAAGTAGATTTGGCTAAGCCTTGGAAGACTTCTACGAAATGGGGATAGGCTCCTCCTACCCTGTTAGTGGACCCGTCTACTCCAACTATGCCGCCCTTGGCTTCATATAGAGCCAGGTGTTTATTGTCTAGCTTTTCCATGGAGTTAATGGGCCCAATATATTGTCTTATGAAGTTTCTAAGAAATTCCCTATCCTGTGAAAATATTCCCTTATATTTTTCCTGCAATAGGTTATTTAAGTTGCTTATCTTGTCTTTTAAGTCGTTATGTATGGTATAAATTTCCATCAGCCCCTTTTATATAATTGACAATTGACAGTTGACAATTCACAGTGCACAATTATCAGTAAATAGTGAATAACTAATAGTGAATAGTTATTTAGGTCTATCTTTCAGGTCTAAAGATTCTTCACTCCGTTCAGAATGACATAAACTATTCACTTTTCATTCTTAACTATTCACTAATTTCTAAACTAACCCTATATACTTTATTTTTAGGCAAATTGTATTCTTTTACAACCTTCTTGACTGCTTCCTTCTTTGTATAGCCTTGGTTTAGGTATGCTCTTAAAGCCTCTTCTATATCTATCTCTGGTTTTTCCTCTTCTTTACTTCCTTCAACTACGATTACAAATTCTCCCTTTACTCCTGAGGCTTGGAATTTTTCTAAGGCTTCCTTTGGTGTACCCCTAAAGGTTTCTTCGTATTTTTTCGTTAATTCTCTGGAAATGGATATCTTCCTGTCTCCTAATATTTCAACCATAGCTTCAAGTAAGTTTAAGAGCCTGTGGGGTGCTTCGTAGAGAATTGTTGTCATTTTATAGTCCTTTATTTCCTGTAGTTCTTTGATCCTGTCTTTTTTCTTTGCTGAAAGGAAACCGTAGAAGGTAAACTTGTCTGTAGCAAGTCCCGATATGATTAGGGCAGTTATGCTGGCTGTTGGTCCTGGCAGGGGGACAACTTTTATATTGGCTTCTATGGCCTCTTTTATAAGGTCTTCTCCAGGGTCTGATATGCCTGGCATTCCTGCATCAGATACTAGGGCTATGTTTACCCCTTGATTTAACTTTTCAATTAATTCAATTCCCTTTTCCTTTATATTGTGTTCATGATAGGATGTTAAAGGCTTTTTAATATCATAGTGGTTGAGAAGCTTGATGGTATGTCTTGTATCTTCTGCTGCTATTAAATCTACTTCCTTTAAGACTTTTAAGGTTCTCAATGTTATGTCTTCAAGATTTCCTATTGGTGTAGGACATATATAGAGAGTTCCTTTTTCCATTTTATCACTCCGTTTATTTACTTTCTATTGTTATCTATCATCATTCCATAAATTTCATATATTTCATCCCTATAAGTGTTATCTTCATTATACACTATTAAGGGGTTATGGAACTTTAAATCTGGCTTTCCGTTTTTTACCCCTTCTATTAAGACTAAGTTTGGTCTTTTGTTTACCTTTGGTTGAACAAATCTTATATATTTAGGTTCTATATTATACCTTCTTAGATAATACATAATATCTACTAGCCTATTTGGCCTATGTACCATGTAAAACTTACCTAAGGGCTTTAGTAGATATTGAGATACCTTAATTATATCCTCTAGGGTACAGGTGATTTCATGGCGAGATATGGCAAAGTTTTCTTCTGGGTTGATTAAGGCTCCTCCTGCCTTCATATAGGGAGGGTTTGTAGTTATTACATCTACTGAAGCCTTTTTAAAGTTTTTATGTAGGTCTTTTAAATCCATATGTAAAATCTTAATCTTATCTTGTAGGTTATTTAACTCTACAGATCTTTTAGCCATATTGGCAACTTCTTTTTGTATCTCTACACCATAGATTATGTCCACTTTTTTCTCTCTATATATCCTAAGGGGTATAATTCCCGTTCCAGTCCCTAGGTCCACAACTACTCCCTTGGCCTTAGCAAAGGAAGATAGCAAAATAGCATCCATGCCATAGGAGAATTTATCTTTATTTTGGATTATTTTATAATTTGTACCGGGAATCAAATCTATACGCTCATTAGCTTCTATCATTCATAACACCTTTCTACAACAGTTGTTAGTGAATAGTGAATAACTAAAAGTGAATAACTTTGGTTAGCAGCAAATAAATTTGCTGCTATTGGATTTAACCTTAAGGCTTGATGCTAATAACTATTCACTATTAACTATTAGTTATTCACTAATTTATGCTGTACTAAAAAAGACCCTGATGGGTCTTTTTTTAAGTACTATTCTGGTTGAGGTGCATCTACTGGGCAAACGTTTGCACAAGCACCACAATCAATACAAGTCTCAGGGTCTATAACATAAATATCGCCTTCTGAAATTGAATCGGTTGGGCACTCAGCTTGGCAAGCACCGCAAGCAATACAATCATCAGTTATTTTATATGGCCATTATTGCTACACCCCCCTTTGTCAAGGTAATGACTAATACAATTTAATTCTAACAGATTTTATTATATAATAAAAGATGTTTTTGCCACATTTAATCTTTATTAAATATATTTAATTTTTTTAATCTTCTAGATTTTCTATATCTACATCCTCGTCAGCAGGTATTTCTATGACTTCTGCGGTTTTCTCGTAGGCTGGATCTATTTCTCCAGTATCCTTAATATCACTTATATGGAATAAAAAGACATCATCTGTTAGATCTTCCAACCTTACCTTAACCTTGACTTTTTCCAGTAGGGTAAAGGTCTCTATTACTGTACCTCTACCTTCAGGGGTATCTACTATGGCTCCTAGTTGAGGCATTTTCTGTAAAAGTTCTTCATAGACCTGATGTTCAAATTTTAAGCAGCACATAAGCCTGCCACAAAGGCCTGATATCTTAGTTGGATTTAAGGATAGGCTTTGTTCCTTTGCCATTTTTATAGACACTGGCTCAAATTCCCCTAGGAATTGGCCACAGCAAATTGTCTTGCCACAAGGCCCTATTCCACCAATCATCTTAGCCTCGTCCCTAACACCTATTTGTCTTAGTTCTATCCTAGTCCTAAAAATAGCAGCTAGGTCTTTAACTAATTCCCTAAAGTCTACCCTGCCATCGGCTGTAAAGTAGAATATTACCTTATTGTTGTCAAAGGTATATTCTACATCTACTAGCTTCATGGCCAAGCCATGTTCTGCTACTTTTTGTTCACATATTATCAAGGCTTCCTTAGCTTTTCGTTTATTCTCTCTATGGATTTCAAAGTCCTCATCTGTGGCTACCCTTATGACACTTTTTAAGGGAGCTACTATTTCATCTTCTGTTACTTCCTTTGGTCCTACCACTACATGTCCAAACTCTATACCTCTTGCTGTTTCAACTATTACAAAGTCATTTAGTTTAACATCTATTTCACCAGGGTCAAAATAGTATATTTTCCCTGCACGTTTAAATCTTACTCCCACGACTTTAACCATTAAATAATTCCTCCTATATACTGAGAAGCATTGTTTCTATAAGTAAATTAAAGTTAACATTTCTCTTGATATTGATTTTAGTCTCGTCTATTCTATATATTATATCATTTATTCTATTTAAATCCACAAAAGTTTGATTTGATAATCTTTCTACCATATCCTTGTTGATTAGTAAATCAGTATTTCCCGTTTCTTTAAGTATGAGTAAATCCCTAAACCAATATACCATAATATCTAATATTTCCTCAGTATTTTCCTTATTTTCGTTAAAGAAATCTAATGAAGTAAGAGCTTTTATCCTATCTCCCCTTAATAAACTATCTATTATTTCAATTATTTCCCCTCTCATATTAAAAAAATCACTGGAATTAGCAAGTTCAAGTGATTTTTTCAAGGAACCCTTAGAGAAACTTGCAATAAACTTAGCCCTATTAATTTCTACATTATGTTCTTCTACTAATAGATCTACTATTTTTGAATTTTCCAAGGAGTAAAATTTTATGCTTTGACATCTTGATAGTATGGTGGAAATTATTTTTTCCTTTTCCGATGTTATCAGGATTATGGTTACATACTCTGGCGGCTCCTCCAAGGTCTTTAAAAGTATATTTTGACTGTCTAATCTCAAAGTGTGACAATCATCTATAATATAGATCTTCCTATTGCTTTCAAAGGGCATGGTAGATATATCTTTAATTAATCTATCTATTTCTTCCCTTTTTATAGTATTATTGGTTGGAGATATGATATTAAAATCCGGATGGTTAAAAGTATCAAATTTTATGCAGGAACTACAAGTGTTACACGGTTCATCTTGCCCCTTTTCACATAAGAGGGTTTTGGAAAAAACATATGCCACAGTCCTTTTGCCTAATCCTTCTTCTCCCTCAAATATATAGCTATGGCTTATGGTTCCATTTTTTATGGAATTCTTTAGGGATTTTATTTGTTTTTCATGACCTATTATATCTGTAAAGTCCATTTGTCTCCCTCAACCTAAATCTTAATATGTCTATCAATATCTACTATGAATAAATTGGCTCCTCCTACTGTAACTTCCTCTTTTCCTGTCTTTACATTTTTACTTTCACATTGTTCCTTTATCAGTTCAACAACCTTATCTACTTCCTTATCTTCTACTCCTATGAATAGGGTAGTATTTCCTGACTTAAGAAAGCCACCTGTGGATGATAGTTTTGTAGTTCTTATTTTGTTGTCCATTAAAACCTTAATTACCTTGTTTATATAATCATCTTGAACAATTGCAATTATTAGTTTCAATTTACTCACCCCTATATTTTTATATGTTTTTCTACATCTAATACGAATACTGTAGCCCCACCTACTTTAACTTCCAATGGAAATGGCATATAAGTGTCTCCTGGCATGGTCATACTCATTAAAGATGTGGTAATTTCTCTAGTCTTACAGTTTTCTTCAATTATCCTCAAAACAGAGTCTACTTCTTCTTCATCTACTCCCACTAGTAAAGTAGTGTTTCCAGATTTTAAAAATCCTCCTGTAGATGATAGTTTTGTTACCCTATATTGGTTTTCTGTTAAGTCATCTATTAAGGCTCCAGAGTCTTGGTCTTGTACTATACATATTATTAATTTCATAAATCACTCCCCCTATCTAATAAGGTTTCTATGGCTTCAATGCTTTGCTTAAAGACTTCATCAATAGATTTGCTTGCATCTATTATCTTTATGTTTTTAGGATACATGTCTAATAGTTTCATATAGCCTTCATATACCTTTTTGTGAAATTCATTGCCTTCCAACTCTAATCTATCGGCACTATTTTTCCCAATTTTCCTCTCTAAAGTAACTTCTGGGTTTACATGGAAGAATAGGATTAAATCTGGGTAAATTCCCCTAATGGCAAAATCATTTATGTCCTTTACCCTTTGGATGCCTAGATCCCTGCCTACCCCTTGATATGCTAGGCTAGATAGGGTAAATCTATCACAGATTACTACTTTCCCTTCCTCTAAGGCTGGAATTATCTTTTCATGTACATGTTGGGCCCTAGCAGCTGCATAAAGCAAGGCTTCTGTTTCTCCACCCATGTTTGTATTGTCGTTATCTAAGATAATATGGCGAATTTTTTCACCTATTTTGGTACCTCCCGGTTCCCTTGTGGTGATAAATTCTATGCCCTTATCTTTTAGATAATTCTCTATTAATTTCAATATGGTGGATTTTCCTGACCCATCTGGTCCCTCTAATGTTATAAACTGTCCTCTCACTAAACGTCTTCCTTTCTTATTCCACTATAACTAATTTATCTTTATTATATCCCATTAAACCAACTATTTCTATACTGTTTTCCATTAGAGACATTATTTGGGCGTATACTTCTTGGGTTATTTCCTCACCTGGAACTACTAGGGGTACTCCTGGTGGATAAGGAATAATGGAAGTTGCAGATACTTTTCCTATACTGTCCTTTAATTCTATTTGTTTTTTGTGGCCATATAGGCTGTGGCTATTTCATTGGAGGCAATAAACAAATAAGAAGGAGATGTTGTTGTATATAGTTGGAACCTATCCCTAAGCTTATTTACATCTATCCTATCACTACCTACATGGATCATAGATGTTTGGGTGAAGGAAGGTAAGGTCTTGTGGGTACTATGGATTACAATGTCTGCTCCACAGGCTAGGGCTGATTTAGGTAGACTATCTGAAAAAGTCATATGGGGGCCATGGGCTTCATCTACCATCAAAATCCTGTTATGTTTGTGAACTATATTGGCTATAGATTCTAAGTCAGAGCAAACTCCATAATAGGTTGGATAAGTTAGGACTACTGCCTTAATATCCTTGTCCTTAGATAAGGCCTCATCCACGTCCTCAGGGTCTATACCTGTCATTACATGATGTTTTTCATTATAATTAGGATATATATAAACTGGGTTTAATCTATAGTGCATCAAAAACAGGGGTTTTCATCCCTTTCATTCCTCCTAAAAATTAATTTGTTACATATTATATATCACTTTTTTATATATATAAACCAATAATTAAAAATACCCCGTATTAATTTACGGGGTTTAATAGGTGTTTTTCTGATATGTAGTATCCTAGTATTATCCTCATCATATTTTTATAATAATCATAAGTTTCATCCCAAGGGGAAGTTTCTACCATCTCATCTATACAAGCTTTGCAGATCTTTTGACCAAGTATATTCAAAACTGCCTTATCTTTTCCACATATTCTACAATACATAAAGAACACCCCTCGCTTAAGTTTCCATTACCATTATTGCCCTGATATTATATTTTATTCTATTTATTTAATTTCGTGCTTGGCAAGGGGCAAATATTAATAGATTAAATTTACTTTGTACTGGCATTTTTTGCATTTTCCATTTTCTACACCAGATATTTCTCCTTGTATCTTTCTATCTACTAATTTTTCATAGCATTTTGGACAGTAGGTGTTATTGTCTATACCCCATACATTACCTACATATACATATTCTAAATATTCTTTGGCTACATTCCTGGCCTCTATTAGGGCCTCTATTTTAGTCGGTGGATTCTTCATTTTATAGGCAGGGAAATACCTGCTAAAATGAAGGGGGATGGATTTATTTATATCTCCTATTCTCTTTGCTAAGGTTTCTATTTCTTCTAAGGATGAATTTTCTTTATCTATTAACATGGTTGTTATTTCAACATGGGTGGTTTTGGCTGCTATTTCAATGGTTCTAAGCACCGGTTCTATACTACCCTTGCAAAAATGATTGTAATAGAACTTGTTTATGGATTTTAAATCTATATTCATGGCATCTATATAGGGTAGAAGCTCCTCTAACGGCTCCTGGTTAATATAGCCATTGGTGACTAGGACGTTTTTTAAGCCCTCTTTCTTAGCCTTCTTAGAAATGTCTAAAACATATTCGAACCATATGCTGGGTTCATTGTAGGTAAAGGCTATGCCTATGGAATCTTTCCCTTTGGCAAGGGAGATAATATCGTCGTCTGACATGTCGATAGTCAAGGATTGTTCATAGACTATTTCCCAGTTTTGGCAGAAGTCACAGGCTAAGTTGCAGCCAAAGCTTCCTATGGAAAAAATATTAGAACCGGGATAAAAATGGTATAGGGGCTTTTTTTCTATAGGGTCATAGGCATAGGAAGTGACTTTGCCGTAATTTAAGGTATATAGGGTGCCATCTATGTTTTTTCTTACCCTACACTTGCCTATGTTGCCTTCTTTGATTTTACAGTAATGTGGACATAGGACGCAGTATACTTCATTATTGCTACCTTTTTTGTAATACATGGCTTCTTTCATATATATCAACACCTTCTTTACCAATTGACAATCTTCTTTAGTTCACAATTCACTATTCACTATTCACTATTCACTATTCACTATTCACTAATTTAGTAGTATCTCTCCACCCTAAACCTCTCCATACTATACTCCTCATGTGGGCTTATGTTGGCTTTTTTTAGGGCGATGCTTATTTGCTCATCTACTGTATCTATACCCTCAAGATTGGGAAGTAAAAGTCCTCTTCTATATCCAGCTGAAACTATTATCCCGTACTTTTCCACATCTAGTTCATCTTTTGAAGTTATCTTTTCAGGTTCATGTAAGATGTCTACTGAGTATACTATGGAATCCAGTTCCTCCTTGGTCACTTCTTCAAATCTTGGGTCCTCTGTGCCTGCTGATACTGCATTTCTGATGATTTCTAGGGCTATATTCTCCCTAACAGGCTCTATGGTTCCTATACAGCCTCTTAAGACCCCATCCTTCTTTAGGCTGACGAATACCCCTTTTCTACAGTTTAAGAGTTCCTCAGGAGTATGGGGAGGGATATCAAGGTATTTGCCTGTATTTATATAATGTTCTAGACTTTGTCTTGCTAGTCTTACGTAGGGGCTTTCATTTTTTCTAATCTCCTCTATTCTCCTTCTTTCCTTGTCTTCTATGACTTCCAATAAGTTTTTTGATGGAGAGGCTTCCCCTACAACATCTAATTTAGCTGTACAATATCCTACTCCAAAGGGGCCTTCATAGGATAGTATTTCAGTCTCTAGCTTATAATTGTCTAAAACCCCAGCCATTACCATGAAAGACCTCAAGCCACACTCTCCTGCCTGTTCTGCTAGGCTTAAATCAAAAGTAATGATGTCTTCCATTTTCCCTTCTCTAATGATATTGACTATAGTTTCATCGAATACTTTGCCATAGGGTGAGTAAGTATAGGGTCCGTCGCTGGATAGTTTGTGAGATAGGTCTCCACTGGCTATTAAAATAACATCTTCGTCCGAATCCAATACGGCCTTTTTTATGCACTGTCCAAATTTATATAGGTCTTTTGGGGACAAAAGACCATAGGTAATGTGGATAAGTTTGAATCCTTTATAGACTTTATCCACAAAATATAGGGGAACCAAGGCTCCATGGTCTAGCTTATTTTCTATTCTATATCTTCTAGCCAAGTTCTTATCTACTGCTGCTATCTTTATGTCTTCTTTTAAACTCTTGTTGATTATTTCCTTTAATAATTGTTGATTGTTTTCAAATTCAAAGCTTATTTCTTTAAATCCAAAGTTTCCAAAATCTCCATATAGGTCTTTTCCTATGGATATGGCTATAGCATCACTAAATAGTGGGCCATGGGGAGTTATAAGTATTATGGTAGTTGGAGCCTTATCTTTAATGTAATTACTTAAGGCTTTGGCCCCTTCAATGGTATTCTTAGCCTTTACTTCTTCACCTCTGCCTATTTCTTCGATGATAATAGGGGGGTGTGGATAAACAGCTGCTCCTAAGACTTTACCCATTAGAATAACACCATCCTTTCTAAAACAATGAATAGTGAAAAGTGAATAGTGAATAACTTGGACCCTAAGGATAGACCTAGACAACTATTAACTATTCACTATTAGTTATTCACTATATTAATTATATTTTACCTCAATGTACAAAAAAACCTATATAGAAAATCTATATAGGTTTTTTCAAGTGATATTATTCCATTTGGCTTTCACTTGCTTCTGTAGCTTCTGGTATATCTGTTTCTTCTTCACCTTCAGCAGGAGCTGCAGGTTGTGATAATGTACATACAACATCTTCTAAATCTCTTAGAACAGTTATATTTTCATCACTAGCTATATCTAAGTCCTTAACTGTAATTGGAGTTGAGAAATCCATATCTTGAACATCTACTTGTGCTGCACTTGGGATATGGGCAGGTAGACATTCGATTTCGATTTGGTCTAATAGCTGAATCAACACGGAAGGTTGAAGCTTAATATTGTCTCTATTTAATAATGTTATAGGTACAGTCAATCTTACCTTTTCATGCATATTTAGTTTTTGGAAATCAATATGAAGGATTTGGTCTTTTACCGGATGTCTTTGTACATCTTTAATGATAACAGGTATTGTTTCACCTTCTAAATCTAAATCAAATACTGCTGAAGTTCCTGCAGCCCTATTTACTTTTAAAAACTCTGAAAGCTCTACTTTCACATGAAGATTTTCTTCACCTTTACCATATATAACTGCTGGTATAATGCTGTTTTTTCTTAATTCTTTAATAGCGTTCTTCCCTACTTCTGCTCTTTTTTCTATTGGCAATTTAAGTGCTGACATTGTATACCCCTCCTTTGTTTTATAATACACTTAAATAAGTATATCATAATTACCTATTTTCTGCAAATTTGACCCCCTATACCCTGTCCTACAAAACAGCTTGCAAAACTAATAACAGGATTACTCCAGGTATTCCTAAGAAGCCTACTATAATGGCATTTAATGGGCTAATGGCTATACTCAAGCCAAAATACTTCCCAACAAAATTAAATATTAATAATGTAATTCCCCCTAATATTCCGTTGACTATTAATTTAATTATTTTCTTAATTGGCCAAACTAATATAAGTCCAACAATATATAATAAGAACAAACCAACGATGTAATAAAAAATTGTGTTTAAGCCCATAATATCCCTCCTATATTTTATTATACTATAATATAGGAGATATTTTTAAAATATTACTTTTATTCTATTTTATTATCTGCTACAGCCTTGCCTATTCCCATTTCTTCCTTTAATTTTTTAAGTAGATATATATATTTAATCTTGGAAGCTTCCATTTCATATATGGCTATATCTACTAAATCTGGGTCTGTAACTTCCTGAAAGAATTTCTCCTTATCCTTCCACTCATTATGGGCATTTCTCAAGCTTTCAAGCATTTCCTCCATTTCATTATTTTTCTCTTTGAAATTGAACATGAAAACACCTCCTATTTCTTGTATTATTGACAAAAAATAGAAGGTATATACAAAATCAATGATGATGGTGGCCTATATTCATGGCTAAGGCCATGACTATCATACCCAATATGGTAACGTAAATACCTAGGTGGTGGTCATCATCTTGCCTAGATATGGGTAGAAGCTCGTCTAAAGAGATGAAGATCATTATTCCACCAACAATTGAAAAAAGTATTCCGTTTAACGTGTCGTTTAAAAAATTCGATAGGACTAGGTGGCCTATAACTGCTCCTAAGGGTTGGCATAGGCCAACAATTAGGGAGTACAAAAATCCTCTTTTCCTAGAACCTGTGGCATAAAATATGGGCATGGTAATTGCAATACTAAGGGGAATATTGTGTAAGATAACCCCTATGGCTATGGGTATAGCCAGACTTATATCCTTAAGTCCAGTTGTATATATGGCTAGGCCTTCTGGCAAATTGTGTATGGCTATGGCTATTGCAGACAAGATCCCTAGATTACTTGTATGGTGGTTATGTTCATGTTCATGGTGGCCTTCTCCGTGATGGTGATGGTAATGGCCGCCGAATTTGTGAACTATCTTTTCCACCAATGCAGTTAAAAACATACCTCCAAAAAAGGCCAATAAGGCTATATAATAGCCAGGCTCTCCTAAGCCATCCTCTAAAAGGTGAATCCCTTCTGGCAATATGGCCATAAAGGCTGTATATATCATTATCCCTGCAGAAAAACTTAGGGACAAGGACAGGAATTCTTTATTGGTCTTCTTAACTAGATAGGATAACAAGCTTCCCAGTCCCATAGTTAAGCCAACTATTGTCGTCAGTCCTAAGGATAGGATTTCTTTTGACATAATTAATCTCCTTTTAATCTTTTATTTTGTTTCTTAGTCAGTATGCTACCTATTACAGCCGTAACAGGTATAGTAAGTACTAACCCTATACTGCCAGCCAAAGACCTAACGGCTTCCGTTGCTATTATGTCTAAATTCATTATTTCTACTAAAGAAATATCATAGGCCATGAATAGTAATAGTAAGGGGATAGAAGAGCCAGTATAGGCAAGTATCAATGTATTAGTCATTGTACCCATTATATCCTTACCTACATTCATGCCAGATTTAAATAGTTCCTTTGCACTAAGGCTAGGATTAGCAGCATGAACTTCATCTATGGATGAAGCTATGGACATACCAACATCCATGACCGCCCCTAGGGCCCCCAAAATTATACCTGAAAACAGTAAGTTCTTAAAATTGAATTCTATATTTTGAGGTATGTACATTAACATAGTTGCTTCTTCTGAACTTAAGCCTGTTAAATGGGCTTTGTGGCCTACATAATAGGCTATAAAGCCTGCTATTATTACTCCTAGGGAAGTACCTAGTATGGCTGATAAGCTTTTATAGTTAAGGCCTGATACTAATAGTATAGTAATTATGGTAACCCCTACTGCAATCAAGATTGAAATAGGCATTGGATCTGCCCCATTTAGTATTTGGGGTAGGAGTATGTAAAATATTGATAGTATGGTTAAGACTAGAGATATAACTGCCTTTAACCCTTTTGTTTTCCCTATTAGAAGTATAATTAAAATAAAAAATATGGCCAAATAAAGAATATAATTGGACCTTTGAAAGTCTGTAACATAGGCTTCTAGTTCTCCATCAACTTCATCTATCATGACTACTACCTTATCGCCTTTTTTTGGCAGTATGTCATATACTGGATTATCTGATAGATGGTTTTCTATGTCTAAAACCTGGCCTTTATATTTCCCACTGGTAATTTTCACTTTTAAATGTTGAACCCTGATGCCTTCATATAAGCCTTCTTCCTGATGTGGTTCTTCTGCTTCTATAATTATTCCCTTTTCAACAGCTGATTCAACAAATTCTTCTGCAAAGATTATAGAACTACTAAATAATATTGCTAGGATGAGAAAAACTACCTTTACTCTCATTATTTACCGTTACAGAAAACTTATAAAACTCTATAAAGTTTAAATCAAACCTTATAAAAGTTTATGTTTCCTTCCTTGTTCATCGTGCCCAGTTTCGGATATTCCTACTCCTGTTTGTTTGACACTCCGAAGG
>Ga0209537_1002258_pt1 | contig 19679 bp, 20 predicted proteins | sample BioPla4DNA1_FD_187698 | JGI IMG/M metagenome (GOLD analysis project Ga0209537, IMG submission 187698) | Biogas fermentation microbial communities from Germany - Plant 4 DNA1 (SPAdes) (version 2) | ecosystem: Engineered > Bioreactor > Anaerobic > Digestate | place: Bielefeld, North... | reverse complement strand
GTGACTGGTCTTTTTTGCCCCGCTTGAAGCTGTTCATTTAAGTTTTTCTTCAATCCCTAAGTGAACGCTTCTTTATAGGCTCTTTTTTTATTGCATGAAAATATATAAGTGGCAAGGGCACAGATGTCGAATTTTTAGGAATAAAAGCATTGACATAAGAAAAATGTAGGAATACAATGGAAAATGTAGGGTTATATAGTAGATGATATACAATTGTACTAGCTTGGGGGGGATGAATGATAATTAAGAAATCTTTCAGGATACTATTATTGTTAGTAGCTGTAATGCTTTTAGGAGCTACCGGTTGTAAAAATACTTCAAAGGATTTAGTAAATCACAATTCAAAGGAGCAATTTACTAAGGCTGTTGAAAAAATTATGGAATTTTATGAAGAAGGCTATGAAGGTGAGCTAGTAGATGATGATGAAGAGTATAGTAAAGATGAATATGGTAAATTTGTAGCTTTAATAGATGTTGAAAAGAAGTATTATCTAAAAGTAAGTGATAGTGTAGATTACATGAATGAAAAACTAGAGAAAATGGTCAATTCTGACTTGTCCCTAAAGGAACCTAAAGACATTGTATAGGTCAAAAAATTTGACCAAGTTGCAAATAAAATTGAAAAGTACTTTAATAATTGGGTCCATGATATTCAACAGTTGGATAAAGAAAATATTAAAGAGCTTGAAGCGATAGATATCCCTAAGGAGTATAAGGAAATATACATTGATGGAAAAAGAAGTTACTGAGGCCTTAAGCGTTTTAGATGGTGCAGAAGAAGAATCTTAACAAAAAGGCCGAGGACCTATAATTAACCTAGGATATACTATATAAGTTAAAAAATTAGCTGTTGAGCAATTAAATGCAAGTTGTCCAACAGCTTTATTATTTATTTGCTGGGATGTAATGGTCAGTGTATAAGAATTTCTGGAATGTAATGGGCAGTATATATGGGTTTTTAACTATGTTGCTTTATTTCAACAAACAGTTGATGGCTAAGCAGAAGTATTAGGATAAGCTTTCTGGTATTTTTTAAGTTTAAAAAGTTTCTTGAAGAGTTTTATTTCCTTATGTTTTTCCCAATTAATAGATATATTGAACATAAAAAGGACTGCTGCACAACTGATAAATCAGTTTCTGTGCAGCAGTCTCTATTTATACTTTATTTATAGCTAGTTTGCTCTCTTTCTATCATAAGCTCTCAGAAAAATCTTAACCACTTCAACTATTGGAATAACCAGTAAGCCTAAGCCTATAGCCACAAGGTACTCAGCCAGTGATATAGTCTCAAACTGGAAGGCGTTGGCTAGGAATGGAACGAATATAACTAAACTTGTCAAAATTAGAGAAGCTATCATTGCTGCAAATAGATACTTATTATGGTGACCCATCTTAAACAATGAGTTTCTTCTGCTTCTCATATTTAGTGAGTGGAACATTTCTGCCATGGATATAGTTAAGAAGGCCATGGTCATTCCATCTGCACTTTCAGCTATTTCAAATACACCAGCTTCCATATAGTGTCCGATAAAGTAGGCTGCAACGGTAAGCACTGTAACCATAACACCCTGCCATACGACATCGAAGCCTAAGCCTCTAGCAAAGATTCCTTCCTTAGAATCACGAGGTGGGCGCTTCATAGTATCTGCTTCACCTTTTTCCATACCTAGGGCAATTGCTGGGAAGGAGTCTGTGATTAAATTTATCCAAAGCAAGTGTACTGGCTTTAAGATAGTAAAACCAAGTAAGGTTGATATAAAGATTGATAGTACCTCCGATAAGTTGGAGGAAAGTAAAAACTGTACAGATTTTATAATGTTATCGTAAATACGACGACCTTCTTCTACTGCGTTAACAATAGTTGCAAAGTTATCGTCAGCTAAAACCATATCGGCAACGTTCTTAGTAACGTCGGTACCAGTAATACCCATTCCAACACCGATATCGGCAGTTTTTATGGAAGGAGCATCGTTAACACCGTCGCCAGTCATTGCAACAATCATGCCCTTTTTCTGCCATGCTTTAACTATACGAACCTTATGTTCTGGCTGTACACGGGCGTATACTGAATACTTTTCAATAACCTTATCTAGTTCTTCGTCGCTAATATCATTTAGGGCGTTACCAGTTAAGGCTTCGGAAGCATCCTGAATAATGCCAAGCTGCTTTGCAATAGCTACAGCAGTATCCTTGTGGTCACCAGTAATCATTACTGTACGAACACCGGCAGCTTTACATTCTTCAATGGCAGGCTTAACCTCTGGACGAATTGGGTCAATCATACCAGTTAAGCCTACAAAGCAAAGGTCCTTTTCCAAGAAATCAGGAGTTTGATCTTCAGGCATATGATCCCAGCTACGGAAGGCTGCTGCAAGAACACGTAGAGCCTGGTTAGCTAAGGACTTGTTAGTCTCTGATATCTTCTTACGCATTTCATCGGTCATAGGCTTTACAGTAGAACCGTCCCAGTAGCTAGTACATTTAGCTACAAGTACGTCAGGAGCACCCTTTGTATATTGTACAAAGCTACTATCCTTTAATTTATGTATAGTACTCATTAGTTTTCTTCCTGAATCGAAGGGAGCCTCACCAACACGAGGAGTTTCTTTCTCCATATCACCTTTAGCAAGACCTAATTTGAAGGCATAATTTACGAGAGCTGCCTCTGTAGGCTCACCTTCTGCCTGATTGGAATCGTTGAGGCGAGCATCGTTACAAAGAGCCATTGCGCGGCCTAATAGCTTCTCGTCTGAACCGAAATGCTCAACTACTGTCATCTTATTTTGAGTTAAGGTACCAGTCTTATCGGAGCAAATAACATTGGTGCAACCTAAGGTTTCTACAGCAGTTAGCTTTCTGATAACTGCATTTCTCTTGGACATATTAGTAACACCAATGGAAAGCACTATGGTAACAACGGCAGCAAGTCCTTCTGGGATTGCAGCTACTGCTAAGGAAACAGCTATCATAAAGGTTGAAAGAACACTGTCACCAGTAATATTCGGATAAATTCTAAATACGCTGAAAATAAATATAAATACACAAATACCAAGCACTAACCAGCTAAGAGTTTTGCTTAGTTCATTTAGCTTAATTTGCAGTGGAGTTTCGTTTTCTTGGGCTTGAGTAATAGCATCTGCAATTTTACCCATTTCAGTATCCATACCTGTGGCAGTAATAACTGCGCTTCCACGACCATATACTACTGTACTACCCATGTACACCATGTTTTTACGGTCTCCAAGAGAAATATCCTTTTCGTCTTCAAGATTTAAAGCATTAATTACCTTTTCTACAGGAACACTTTCACCAGTTAGGGCCGCTTCTTCTATCTTTAAGCTAGCGCTATCTAAAAGTCTAGCATCTGCTGGAACAGAATCTCCAGCCTCAAGAAGGATAACGTCTCCAACAACAAGATCTTCGCTTTTAATTACTTGAACCTTACCATCACGGATAACCTTTGAAGTGGCTGCAGATATAGCTTGTAGGGCTTCAATAGCCTTTTCTGCCTTGTTTTCCTGATACACACCTAGGGCAGAGTTAATAACAACTACTGCTAGGATAATAAGTACATCTGCGAAGGATTCCCCAGAATATGCAGCGGTAACACCAGAAATTGCAGCAGCAGCTAGCAGGATAATAATCATAGGATCCTTTAACTGATTAAAGAAACGTACAATAAGTGAATCCTTTTTAGCCTCCTTAAGCTTGTTTTTACCATTTTCCTCAAGTCTCTTTTGTGCTTCATCCATGGAAAGACCTTCTGCAGAACTTTTTAGATTTTGCAGAACTTCCTTCGATGTTTGTAAGTACTCTTTCATTCTCTTCCTCCTCCAATAAAAAATAGATCAAGCCTTTACCGTACTTGATCCACTATAAAGTAAAGACTCAAGTACAGTAAAAACCATACATGAGTCTCATATTTTACGATAAGCCAGGCTTTTTTAAGGCCAGGATGTTGACTTATCACGCAATATTGCGCATATTACTCCCTCATATGACACATATAATAACATGATATGGGGTATTTTGTCAATATCAAGTCTAAATATACTGGTAGAGAGGTTATATTGACATTTATCTTTCTAAATTCACTCCATCAAAGTCCTTTAGCTTTTCATTTGAAAGAACACTTTTGCCTTCAGAGCTATTGCTAAATTTAACAAGCTGAGGTTTTGATTTTAACATAGAAACTAGGGTAGCTGGGCCACCTATGCAGCCACCAGAACACATCATTCCTTCAATAAAGTTGCAGCCTAGCTTACCAGCCTTGGCAAGGCTCATTGTCTTTTTAAGTTCCATACCGCCGCTAACCTTAATAGGCTTAAATTCAATAGAAATATTCTTATCCTCTATGTAATTTTGTACTGCAGCAGTTAAGCCACCACTTTGAGCAAAGCCACGTCCATATAATGAGGCATCATTGCTATCTACGCTTTGGCAGCCTTCAGGATCTATATTATAGGCATCAAAGAGGGCAGCCATTTCCTCAAAGGTCATAACATAATCTATAGCATCCTTTAGGGATGGATTAGTTATTTCCGTTTTCTTAGCGATGCAAGGACCAACAAAGACAACCACTGCCTCAGGTTTTGCCTTTTTTATAAGTCTACCTGTGGCTATCATTGGAGAAACGGTAGATGAAATTTTATCTTTTTGGTCTGGGAACATTACTTCAATAAAGTTTATAAAGCCAGGACAGCAAGAGTTAGTCATATAGCCCTGTCCTTCTTCCATTCTTTCAACGAACTCATTGGCCTCGTGGACTGTTACTGCATCGGCACCACAGGCCGCTTCTACCATTCCCTTAAAGCCCAATTGTAAAAAGGCAGACCTAACTTGTCCAACAGTTACCCCTGGGCCGAATTGTCCAGTGATAGCTGGAGCCACCACTGCGTATATTTCCTTTTGGTTTTTCAGAGCTTTCACTACATCAGTTATATAGCTTCTGTCAGATATGGCACCAAAGGGGCAGATATCCATACAAGCACCGCAGTTTATACACTTCTCTTCCTTAATCATAGCCCTTCTATCATCTGCTATATCTAAAGCGCCTGTTGGGCAAACTCTCTTACAAGGTCGCATAACCTCTGATATTGCGTTATAAGGGCAGGCCTTTGAGCACATACCACATTCCTTGCATATGTCCTGCTCAATATAAGCCTGATCATTAACTATCTTAATGGCGTTTACTGGACAAACCTCCATACACTTATGCTTAATGCAGCCTCTGCAAACTTCAGTAACCCTATATTTATCAATAGGACACCTATCACAGGCTGAAGGGATAACATAAAGCATTTGATTGCTTTTTAATTTCACAAGAGTTTCGTATTCATCTCCGCTGGGAACGTATCCCGCAGCTAGCTTTGCTCTTTCTTTTATGATTGCTCTCTCATGATAGATACAGCATCTATACTTTGCCTTTGGGCCAGGAATTATTTTATAGGATAAACGTCGAATTTCTGATTTATTAAGTTTATCTTCCTTTGCTAACAAGGCCACTTCCTTCAAGGTTTGATGCTTTAACATTTTTAAAGGATGCTCAAAATTAAACATTGTAACCACCTACTTTTTACTTTAGTATTGAAACTGAAATCTTTATACAAACAACTATAATATTATAGCATAGTATGTCAAAAAAATAACAAAAATTTTATAAAAATTTATATATTTTTGTAGAAAGACCATATGGTTATATGAAAAAGTGCTACCGCACTTTTAGAAGTCAGATGTCAGACATTAAGGAAAATTTTGCGGAATGAAAATTTATTATAAAATAAGGCCGAAGCACAACTTACAGCTTGCAAGCCATGCATCAGCCCTTAAATCTTCTTAGTATCTAAATATTATAAGTGGCATTAGCGGCCTATTTACTTGGCAATATTTCAATCCAATAATCATCAGGATCGTTGATAAAGTATATGCCCATCTCTGGGTTTTCAAAGCAAATGCAGCCCATCTTTTCATGGTGGGCATGGGCAGCCTCATAATCATCAACTCTCAAGGCTATATGGAATTCATTATCTCCAAGGTCATAGGGCTCCTTTCTGTCCCTTAACCAAGTAAGCTCAAGCATATGGCCAGTGGTGCCATCGCCTAGATATACAAGAATAAAGCTTCCGTCCTTAGCTTCCATTCTTTTAACTTCCACAAGTCCTAAGGCTTCCTTATAAAAAGCAAGGCTTCGGTCTAAATCTAATACATTTATGTTATTGTGTTCAAATCTAAATTTCACAAAGCGTCCCTCCTAATAAATTCTTGAATTAATTATATCATTTGATTATTATAGCCTCAAGGGAGATAATATAAGGGTGAAGATATACTAAAGGGATGCATGCAAATAAATATGTGATGTAATATAAAAAGAATGTTAAATTATTGACAAATATACGGAGGTGTTGGCATGAATTTAGAAAAGGTGAAGGTTACCTATTTGGAGCATAGTGGCTTTGCGGTAGAGACGGAGAAACACTTGCTAATTTTCGATTACTTTAATGACAAAGGCGAAGGGGCAGGGAGAAGCCTATCCAATGGTGTTGTGGGAGAAGAAACCTTAAGGATTGATAAAGAAGTTCTTGTGTTTTCCTCCCATAGTCATGGGGATCATTTTAATTCAGTTATTTTAAAGTGGCGTTCCTGGAGACCGGATATAAAATATGTGTTAAGTAATGATATCATACTTCAAGAGACAGATAGCAGTATAAGCTTTATGGGACCCTATGAGGAAATAGAGCTGGCAGGAGTAAAAATTAAAAGCTACGGATCCACAGATATCGGTATATCCTTCATGGTATATGTGGATGGAATAAACATATTCCACGCTGGAGATTTAAACTGGTGGTACTGGTGGGACGATACCCCAGAGGAGATAGAGAAAGCAGAGCGTTGGTTTAAGGAGGAAGTAGAGAGGATAGTTGGGGAAAAGATAGACATTGCCTTCTTCCCTGTAGACCCAAGATTGGAGCATAACTACTGCAAGGGAGCCTTGTACTTTATAGAAAAGCTACAACCTAGATATCTTGTTCCTATGCATTTTTGGGGAAACTTTGATGTTTGCTCCAAGTTTAAAGAAGAGGCAGCAGGATTATCCACAGAGGTCGTGGAAATAAGTAGTCGTGGTGAAAGAATTTTGCCCCAGGGGCGATGAATTTTTTGTTAACATTTCTTCTGGGCGGAGTAAGGAGTGAGAAAATTTGACCAAATTTCTAGTATCAGGATTGTTGAACATTGAAACCACATTAAAAATAAAGGGCTTTCCTATTGAATATGAACCAGTGAGCTATCCTTTCTTAGGAATAGATTCCTCTGTTTCTGGCGTAGGAATGAATATAGGCAAGGCCTTACATACTCTTGGTGATGATGTAAGCCTGCTCAGTATCATAGGAAGAGATATGGAAGCAGATAATATCATTACTACTATGAAGGAAATAGGAGTAGATTGCAAATACCTGTTGAAAGGTATAGATAAAACTCCTAGATCCGTTATATTATATGACGACGATGGAAAGAGACAAATTTTTACGGACTTGAAGGATATACAGGAAACAAATTATCCACAGGATAAATTTATGGAAGCCTTAAAAGAATGTGATGTGGCTGTGCTAGCCAATATTAACTTTTCCAGACCCTTTTTACAGAAGGCAAGGGAGTTAAATAAGCCAATAGTTAGTGATGTGCATGTAGTTAATGACATACATGATAGCTATAATTCAGACTTTATGAAGTATGCCAATGTACTATTTATGAGTCATGAGAAAATAGAAGGTCCTGTAGAATATTTTGCGGAGCAGGTATTAAAAGAATATAATAATGACATACTAGTTGTGGGAATGGGAGCAGAGGGGGCCCTCCTCTGTGTAAGGAAGGATAATTTTATGGGGCGATTCCCAGCGGTCAAAACTAGAAAGGTAGTTAACACTGTTGGTGCTGGAGACTCTTTGCTATCCAGTTTCATCCATTTTTATTTCAAAAATTATAATCCTTATGAGGCTATAAAAAAGGCAATTATTTTTGCATCATATAAAATTGGTGAAAAAGGTGCTGCTAACGGCTTTCTACAAGAAGAGACAATAGAAAGCTTTTACAAGGAAAGATATAAGTAAAAATTTGGAGAAAGTTGTTGGAATAAAATTCATGTGGATAATATGGATAATTCTATTCACACTTGTGTATAATTTTCAAAAATTAGAGAAATCAATAAAGTTAGTCACATTAGTCACAGGGTTATCCACAGGTTAGTGGACAAAACCAACATGTTATCCACAAAATTATCAACTTAATCCACAGAAAAACGATAGTTTTACACAGGACAAGCTAATTTTTAAAAAGTTATCCACAAAAAGCAGTGAAGTCTCTTTTATGAATATATAAGAGACTTCACTGCTTTTTTTCGACATTTTCCTTAAATGGCCTGTTTCATTTTCAAATATTTTTTTATGTTAGAATATCATTATCAAATTATCAATTTATTACCCTGTGGATAACTATTGATTTTTCTGTTAATTATTCTTACTCATTTCTATAGCTTTTTTTGTACAGCTTTCCATAGCGGAAATTATACTTCCCCTAAAATTGTTCATCTCTAAGGAATATACGGCTTCTATAGTAGTACCACCAGGGGAGCAAACCTTATCCTTTAAAACTCCTGGATGTTCACCAGTCTTTAGCACCATTTTCGCTGAGCCATAGACTGCTTGAGCAGCAAATTTATAGGCCTTATCCCTTGGCATACCTCTAAGTACAGCACCGTCTGCTAGAGCTTCTATCATCATAAACACGTAGGCTGGTGAGGAGCCGCTAATAGCAGGAATTGAATCCATTAGTTTTTCCTCAATGACCTCTGTCTTTCCGAAGCTTTGGAAGATGTTAAGAACTTCCACTAGCTCTTCCTCTGATACCCTGCAATTTTTAGAAAGGGCGGTCATGCCTTCACCAACTAGAGCAGGGGTATTTGGCATAGTTCTAATTACCTTCATATCTCTTCCAAAGGATCTTTCCACAAAATCTATGCTTATGCCTGCAGCTATAGTTACCACTACTACATCTTCTTTTACAGAAGAGCTAATTTCCTTAATAACACTTCCATATATGTTTGGCTTTACTGCTAGTACAAGAATGTCGCTAAAGGAGGCAACCTCTAGGTTATCCGCAGAGGTTAAAACGCCAAGCTCCTCCTTAACTTTGTTAAGAAAGCCTTCATTTTTGTCAGATACCATTATGTTTTCTGCTAGAGTAATTCCTGATTTTACTATACCTCCTATCATGGCCTGACCCATATTTCCGCAGCCAATGAATCCAATTTTTTTATTCATCCTCATTACCTCTTTTCTCTTTACTTTTTTCAATATATTCTAAAGCCATTTCCTCTAGCTGTTTCTTGTTGTTTAGCTCTGGAGCTTCTAGAACCTTTTCCATTAAGTAATTTAAAATTTCTCCTATAAGCTTGCCAGGTTTTAATCCTAATTTTATCAAATCGTCGCCTTTTAGTACAAGGTCCTTCACATTTAAAGGCTCTTTTTGCTCCAAAATTTCTTTAGATTTTTTTCTTAAACGGTGGACACCTGAAAAGTCAAAGGGGGGCGCGCTGGCCTTAATGTCTGCTTCCTGTAGGATAAATAAATCCTCTAAATTCTCCTTGCCCACTCGATTAATTACCTTTTTAATAGTGGAGCCCTTTAAATTAGTATATCTGGACATATGGTCATAAACCAGATTAGAAACCTTTTTTATGGTTTCATTGTCGTATCTTAGTCTTTTTAATATGTACTCACACATATCCTTTCCCTTAATTTCATGTCCATAAAAGTGTCCAATGCCCTTTTCATCCAAGGTAAAGGTTACTGGCTTAGCTATGTCATGAAACAGGGCAGAAAGTCTTAGGGCAAGCCTAGGCTCTGTGTTATCCACCACCATCAAGGTATGATAATATATATCCTTATCATGGTGAGGATTTTTTTGATCAAAGCCAAACATTGCTAGTAGTTCAGGTAAGAAGTATTGCAAGAGGCCTCCAAGCCTTAGGTTTTCTATGCCTCGGGAAGGCTCCTTGGAAAGCAATATTTTTGTAAACTCATCCCTTATTCTTTCAATGCTGACCCTTTTTATTAATTCGCAATTTAGCTTTATAGCCTCAAAGGTTTTTTCTTCTACATAAAATCCTAGCTGGCAGGAAAATCTTATGGCTCTAATCATTCTTAAGGCATCCTCGTTAAAACGATCGTGAGGACTGCCAACAGTTTTCACCACACCTTCTCTGATATCCTCCATGCCATTGAAGGGGTCCACAAGGCCCTTACTATAATTATAGGCCATAGCGTTTATGGTAAAGTCTCGGCGACTTAAATCCTCCTCTAGCTTAGAAGTAAATATAACTTCGTCGGGATGACGGTTATCGGTATATTCTCCATCTATTCTATAGGTAGTAACCTCGAAAGGAAGATTGTCTATCATAACTGTAATGGTTCCATGCTTAATCCCCGTAGGAATTGTGTGCTTAAAGGTCTTAATAATTGCCTCTGGTAACGCATTGGTAGTAATGTCCCAGTCATTAGGATTTCTTCCTAGTATGCTGTCTCTCACGCAGCCCCCTACAGCGAAGGCTTCATAGCCTTGTTTTTCTAATTCATTTATTATAAATTCAACCCTTGGGGGTAAAATTATCTTCATTGTACACCTCCCTTTGGTCTAGGTTTTAGCTTCTTTTATTATATATTATATCAATAAAAGATAGCTTTAAATTATAATTTCATAGATTTATCTGTAATTGGAAAGGTTTGAATATGGAATGGTGTTTTTTTGCATATAAATACTTTATAATAATAAGTAAAGCGTTTGAATATAGAAACTTTTTGAAGGGAGATTTATTTTAATGACTAACATAAATGAATTTCAACAAGGTAAAAGAATCGAGGGCTTTTATCTTGTAAAGTCAGTGGATTGTAAAACTACAAACAGTAATAATAAAAAGTATTTAGATTTTACTTTTGCAGATAGAACAGGAGAAATTAACGGTAAGCTTTGGGAGGTAGCCCCAGAGGAGGAAACTAGATATTCTGCCAATACAGTTGTAAAGGTAAGGGGAACAGTCCTTTCCTGGCAAAGCTCCCTGCAGTTAAAAATAGAAAAAATCAGACCTACTACAGAGGAGGACAATTTAGATGTTTCTGAATTTGTTCCTACTGCACCCCTTCCAGCGCAGGAAATGTACAATTTTATTATGAGCTATGTAGATAATATGAAGAATGATGATATTCGACTTCTTGTTACTACCATGCTGGAGGAATATAAGGATAAGCTGATGTATTATCCTGCAGCCAAGAAAAATCACCATGCTGTAAGATCCGGTCTTTTATACCATGTTTCCACTATGCTTAGGGCAGCGGAGAAGCTTTGTGAGGTTTACACAAGCTTAAATAAGGATTTGCTGTATGCTGGAGTAATTCTACATGACCTAGCCAAGATGGAGGAAATGGCTTCTAGTCAGCTTGGTATAGTTAGCGATTACACTGTGGAAGGCACACTGCTTGGACATATAATTCAAGGCATTAAAAATGTAGAGCTTGTAGGACAACGTTTAGGTATAGATAAGGAAGTAGTGATGCTATTGCAGCATATGATTCTTTCCCATCACTATGAGCCAGAGTACGGAAGTCCTGTGAAGCCTATGATTCCTGAAGGGGAAATATTGCACTACTTGGATATTATAGACGCAAGACTATTTGATATGACTAAGGCCACTAAGGAGATAGAGCCTGGTAGCTTCTCTGATAGATTGTGGTCCTTGGAGAATAGAAGAATTTATAAGCCTAACCTAAAATATGAGGAAGAAAATGAACAGGCTGAAAATTAGTCTTTTACAGCTCACTGTGGGGGTATGCCGACTAGCCCCCACTGAGAATATACCTTCCTGGGCCAGGCAGGGACAGCTTTTTTCCATAACTAATACAGGAGAGGAGCTTTCTATACTTTGTGAGGAGAGGTTTATACCAGAAGGAATTATATGCGAAAGAGACTGGAGAGTATTAAAGATAGAAGGACCCTTGGACTTTTCCTTGATAGGAATTTTATCAAAAATCAGTAGCCATCTTACAGAGGCAGGAATTAGTATATTTGCCTTATCTACATATGATACGGATTATATTTTAGTTAAGAATAAGGATATAGATAAAGCTGTGGAAACATTAAGAAGCAAGGATTATGAAATTATAGTTAATTAGGAGTGGGCCATGGTTAGGAAAGGAAATAAAATCAAAGTAGCTAAAGATAAACAAGAGGAAATGATAAACGAGCTACGCCAGTATTTTTACACCGAAAGAGGGGAGGAGCTAGGAGAGCTAGCTGCCTCTATGTTGTTAGACTTTATTACAGAAAAGCTAGCACCGGAGTTTTATAACCAAGGAATTATAGATGCCTATAATTATATCAACGAAAAGGCAGAGGATATGCTAGGGCTTCAAAAGTAAGCTAGAATGTTAAGGCTTAGAGCTTAATTGAAGGGTAATTAAGTAAATTGAGCTATAAGGAAGCTTTGCAAGAGCAAATAAGAGATTGATAGGAGGGATACTTATGATTAAAGAGCTGATTATTGTTAGACATGGAGAGGCGGAAAGCCTAATGGGTAAAGATTTAACCGGCGGGTGGACAAACTCCACATTAACACAGAAGGGCAAAAGGCAGGCAAGGGCTGTAGGGGAAAAGTTAGCCGAAATCTTGAAAAAAAGAAGCTTTGACCTTTTTTGCAGCGACTTGGATAGGGCTTGGGAGACCGCAGAGATAATTGGCAAATTTATTCATAAGAAACCCATGGCTTTTGCAGAGCTTAGAGAGCTATGTAATGGTAATGCTGCAAATATAACGAAAAAGGAAGCAGAAAGGCTCCTTACCCCTGTAAGTGAACCAGTGTGGGATTGGATACCCTATCCCAATGCAGAGAGCTGGAGGATGTTTAATGAAAGAGTTTATGACTTTATGGATCGTATAAATGCTACTGCCCAAGAAAGGGTGGTTATAGTTACCCACAGTGGTACTGCCATAGCAATAATATGCTGGTGGCTGGAGCTGGAGGATGCTTATATGAGAAACATAACCTTTGGAATAAGTCTAGGCAGCATAAGCCGTTTAAGAATAAATGAAAGCGGAGAGAAAACTATAGGAAAGCTCAATGATACATCCCATTTAGATAGTAGCTCTGTAGAAGCTCCACCTTTCTTAAGAATAAGAAGATAAAATAAAAGGTTCCACATATCTTATTTCTGACCTCTGATTTCTAAAAGTGCGGTAGCACTTTTTTGCATTTTTCCCGTCAAAATAAAATTGACTATACCTTCTTATTAGGTTACTATATAGTTACGTAATAATTGTTATTTACAGAAAACGTATATTCATTTGCTCTGCAAAGAAGTATGTTAGTTAGTAACTTTTTATTTTCATAAAAAAATAATAACTAAGAGAGGATAAATTATGAGTAAATTACTAATTTCTATCCTGTGGTTATTGCCTGTTATAGCAATTTTGATTTCATCACTAGCAGGTCTTTTTTTATGGCTGAGTTTAAGGCTGTATAGGTTAAAAAAGTATAAAACTTATACCAAAGGTCAGAAGTTAAGGAGGGATTTACAGTGAATTTTTTAATGAGCTTATTTTCGGGAGAGTTTAATTTTACTGTACCTATTTCTTATATAGTTGCTGGAACCTTGGCAGCAGTGTTTATATTTACTGTAAGATATGTCTTATACACAAAGAGAAAAAAGGCTTTTGCAAATCAAACTATTAATTTAGGTAAAAAGCAGCAACAAGATAATATACAGCTTGTTAATGAGGAAACTGGACAAGCTTTACAGGAGAATATGATATGATGAGCAATTTATTATTGGCTGTGTATATTTTATCATGTGTGTGCAATGCCATATATTATTTCTGGGTAGCTATGCTATTAGCTTTCCCAGCAGTTTTGAATAATTATGATCAAAAAGATGAAGGAATAGACTATACAATCTATTTGCTTATTCCATGCTTGAACGAAGCTAAGGTAATTGGAAATACTATAAGGAACATCTTAAGCATGGGCTTAGATAAGGTTTATGTGGTGGCTATTAATGATGGCTCTGAGGATAATACCTTAGAAATTCTTGAAAGCTTTAATTCGGATAAATTAATCATAGTTAATCGGGTTTTACCTAATGCAAGGCAAGGAAAAGGTGAAGCCTTAAATTATGCCTATAGCAAGATATTAAAGCATGTGGAGCAGAATAATTATAATCCTGAGGAAGTGATTGTGGGAATTTTAGATGCAGATACCTTTATTAAACCCAGTCTTTTGCAAAGGGTAAAGGAAATATTCTATCACGATAATAAGGCTGGTATGGTTCAGGCTAGAGTTAGAATTGGAATTTCAACTAGGGATCATATGTTACCATTTTTGCAGGATATAGAGTTCTTTTCATATATTAATAGAATGCAAAATGCTAGGGAGTATATGGGTACTGTAGCTGCTGCTGGTAATGGTCAGTTTAATCGACTAACTGCTATGAAAACTCTAGGGGATAAACCTTGGAGTAGATGTTTACTTGAGGATTTCGACTTTAGCTTAAGACTCCTTTTAGCTGGATGGAGAACAAGAATTTTGCAGGATGAAAATATCTATCAGCAAGGGGTAATGAGTTATAAGAAATATGTGAAGCAAAGAGCTCGTTGGGTACAAGGTTGTATGCAATGCTTACCTTATGCTAAGGAAGTATTTAGGTCCAAGTGCTTGTCTAAGTGGGGAAAGGCTGAGATTTTTCACTTTTTATCATTACCTATCATCTCTTTGATTTCCATCTTGGTATTGTTAGTATCCTGGATTCTGATATCAATATCCTTTATGCAGGGCTCTACCATCTTAATTGATAGGCTTTCTATGTATCCTACATCTTACCAAGCCTTATTGCTGGCAATTTTATTTATTGTGATTTATTTACCAGGGATTATTTTTTCAATAAATTACTGGAGAGATAGCAAGGAAGGTTTATTACGATGTCTCATTGCAGGAATATTTATGCCCCTATATGCCCTGCTGCAAATTCCTGCGGTAGTATTAGCTGCATATAGACAGCTTATGGGCTACAACAGCTGGGTTAAAACGGAAAGAACAGAAGATATTATTGGAGGTTGAGAAGGTTTATGAAAGTTTCTAAGCTTAAAACTAAAAGATTTTTGGTGTTCCTTATTGCATTAGCCTTGATATTTACCCCTTCAACAATTGCAGCTAATGCTTATTCTATGGGGCCAAACTTAAATAATATAAGTAACAATGATCAGTGGGACAAGTTTAATGAAACAAAGGGTTATTTGGAGAAGTATTTTGGCAGCTTCAAAATAGATATAGTTAAATTTGATAATGTGTTTGTCTTTTATGATAAAGATGGTGATGGGGTTTATAATAAGCAAGGAAAAAGTGGAGACTTGCCTATGGATGGAGTTAAGATTTCAATTAATCACTGGTTAAATTCCACTGGAATATATCCTTTTACCATGTCACAAAACAATGGAAAAGTAAGCTTTTACTTTCCTGTAATTAACGATATAAAGGATGGCTATTATTTAATGGTTGATGTACCCGATGGATATGAAATAAATGTAACGGAGGACTCCATTTTTGGTAAGGATGGCAATACTGGTTACAGTACAATTACCTATAAGATAGGAAATGGACAAGAGAATGGGCAAGGACATGGTAATCTGCTAACCTTTGCTGGAAGGTCTGAGATAATGATACCCCTTATAAAGAAAAAGGAAGTAGCTAAAGGGGATTTAGTTATTAGCAGTAAGGACTATACAAATGAAGCTATTACTGGTATAAATTATGATTTATACACTTATACGGACAAGGGATACACAAAGACAGCTACAGCTAGCTCCGATGAAAAGGGCAAAGCAATATTTAAGGATATTCCTGCAGGGACTTCTGTTTATGTTAAGGCTACGAACCTTGATAAACTAAAGCTTAAGGCTTTTGAAGGTATTGGTGCAGATGCTTTGTCTGGTTTTATACAAATCAATGAAGGTGAAAACAATTTTGAGGTTAAGCTATTAAAGACTTCCTCCATAAGTCTTCAGCAGGTGTATTTATCAACAGCTCAGCCTGTAACTATTCCAATTACTTATGAGCTATATGATATTATAGGACAAGATGAATACCAATATCTTGGAGAAGCTACCGCTGATGACAAGGGAATAGTTACTTTTTCAAATGTTATTGTTGGTAAAAATGTTTTTGTAAAAGCCAAGGATGTGGACTATGGTAAGCTACAGCCAGTAGAAGGACTTGGAAATATAGACGCCCAATCTGCACCTATTGAGGTTACAGAGGCACCAGTGCATTTAGATGTAAAGTATCAGAAGACTGCCTCCTTGGTTATAAAAAGCAAGCTTAATAATAATAAATCTATAACAGGAAATGTCACCTATGCCCTTTATGATATCAATGAAGATGGTAGCGCAGTGCTACTAGGTCAACAGACTTCTCAGCAAGGGGCCGATGTGGTTTTTGATAAGGTGTTGGTTGGAAAGCAGGTGTATGTTGAACTTGTGGATTATTCAAAATTCCAGTACAAATCCATGTCTGGTTTAGGTAATAATGACGGAAAATCTGCTCCTATTGTTATAAGAGATACAGATAATATCCTTGAAGTAATTTATTATTAAAGATTTTATTGACTATAAACTTAATAAAATATAACTTAATATAAAATGAAAATAGTTCTTATCAAGAGAGGTGGAGGGAAAGGCCCAATGAAACCCAGCAACACTAGCATGGACTAGAATGTGCTAAATCCTGCAGCCTATGGCTGAAAGATAAGAAGCGGTTTAGATTGTTAGAACTATAGCTTCCTATCTTGGAAGCTTTTTTTAATATGCTGCTTTGTTTCAAAAAAGTGTTGATATATACACTATATATTGAGACAAGCAGTCTTAGCCAGCTTCTAACATCTATAACCGCAAATATCTAAATCCCTAACTGTAACTTCAAATTTTCTACCCTCTAATCTCTAGCCTCTAATTCAGGTTTGTACACCTTCCACATATATAGATAACTCAAAAGCAGTATAAAGGTAACAACAAGACCACCTTCAGGCCCAAAGCTTCCGCCGTTTAGTATATTAGGAGTAACCTTCTCTAGAGTAAAAAGGGAATTGGTTTCTAGGCCGCTAACAAGGAAGCCGCAAATATTACCTTCAAAGTAGTTCCAAGTAATATGATAGCCAATGGCAAGCCATATATTCTTAGATTTAATGGTCATATAAGCGGTAAGAAGACCAAATAAAAACAGGTTTATGTAGCTTAGGATGTTCATACCGGGATTTAAAGAGTGCATTAATGAAAATATTATAGATGAAACTATTACTACAACGGAGCTTTTACCGGTTTGTTTCAGTACAGTCATACAGTAGCCTCTAACAAACATTTCCTCGTTAATGCCCACAAATATGAATAAAATTAGGCTTGTAATAAGGGATATATTAAAATTAGGTTCAGTTAAAGGTCTTGCTAATGCAATATTTCCTGACAGAAGTAGTATAGCAAAGACTACTAATAGGCTTATAGCGCCAAATAACAATCCTTTAATTAGGTCCTTGTAGCCTTTTTTTATATTAATCATACCTATATCTCTAATAGGTCTTTTGTCAAATATCTTCCAAAATAAAATGGTAAAGAATATCAACAATAGGCACTGAAGCAGGTTAAGAGTAAATCCTAATCCAGTATTAATGTTGGTTAAGGTTTTATCAAGATTATTGGACCATTCCATAAGTTGTTCTGCAGTCATGTTATTAGTAGCCATTTCGTATATCATTAGAACTAATCCAAAAATTAAAGCTAATATATTCATTGCAAAAAAGAAGGAAAGATAAACTATGGTTATTTTCCAGCCTGACCGGAGCTGAGAGTTTTTATTTGTAAAAATATTTCTCATTTCAAAGAAGCCTCCTTTTGCTTATAGAAATATATAAATGGAGGCAAGCTACCTCCATTTAATTACATAACAGAAATTGGTCCTGATAAAATAAGTCAAGAATAAGAGAAGCTATAGCCTTTCCGTCATTATTGCTAGGATTAGGATATAATTGTGGGTCATTTGATGGATACTGTTGCATTTATATACCCCCTAAAAGTAAAATTGATATTTCCATTTATAAAACAGTAGGGTCTGCTACTGAATTATTATCAGGGAGTTTATGATTATTTACCAAGCCTCTACTCATTTTCCATATTATAAGGGATATTAAGATAGTGGTAACTATCAGATAAGGAATAACTAAAAATAGAGTGTAATATACCAGTGTAGGCATAATAAGTGTACTTACCAGGTTATAGGTTACGTGGATTATGATTGGCACAAAAATAGAGCGAGTCCAATAGTAAGCTAAGGCTATTACCATACCAAGAATTGCTGTGTAAATTCCTTGTAGTATGTTACCATGAAATAATCCAAATATTATAGCTTGGGACATAGTCTACTAAAATATTAACAAAACATATAGAAAAAAGACTAGTTATTAGGGCTATTACTATAGCACACTCCAAGCAGCTGAAAAAAATTTTTTCATAATTCATCTCCTTTTGAAATTAATAAGCAAGTAATTTGCAGCGGTAACTATATTTTAAAGGTTTTGGCTAGATTTGTAAAGAAAAAGACTTCTATTAAGAATTTTTATGATAAGCTTCTATATTTTCTCACATACTCATTGAAATCCCAAGATTTCATAAAATCTATAGCACTTCTGTAGCCGTGCTTGTAGAGGAGATGAGTTTTTTCTCTGGATATGTTAAAGTCAGTAGCTTCTACATCAAAAGTGGGGATTTCTATAGAGCGGGCTTTGTTTTTTTCCAGCATATCTTCTGTTACTTGTCCCTGAGACATGGTGGTGGCCACATCTAGCAAAAAGGATAGGGCATCTGTTCTGCCAAGACCAGTATAGCTGATATTCTTTCGTTTAAATTTAAAACCTATGGTTGGCCATCTTGGTTTTCCTGGTACATCGAAAATGTTTATCGGATAACAGCAGGTTACACAGCCATCTACAATAAAGCTTCTGGTATTTTTATACGCTAGTATTACAGGCTTAAAGTAGAAGGGGATGCTAATACTCATACGGACAGCCTTTGCTATAGGAAAATCCATAGGCCTAATACCATAGTAAGCTAAATCCTCTGGCAGCACTAGCATACGATGTCTTGTTATATCTGAAGCTATTATTTTTAATGGGCATTTTCCATTTTTGCTTATATGACCAAAGGTTTTTATACCCTTATCTAATAGGAGATCCTGCACCCACCTTTCTACATAGTCCCCTGAATAGATGGAGTTTTCCATCAGTAGTCCAAGAGGCTTACCCAAGAAAGGTATGCTTCTAACGCCACTCTTGTCCTTAAATTTTTCAAAGTCTATCTCCGTTATTATCCTTTTCATTTCCCTTGCAGTATAACCTGCTACTAACAGAGCAGCAATAAGAGCACCTACAGAGCTACCAGCGGCCCTTACCCATCGCCAGCCGCAGGCTTCCATATAATTCAGAGCACCTATATGGCCAATTCCTCTAATACCGCCACCTTCAAATACAACGTCAGCAATAATAGTAAACACCACCTTTGCTTCTTATTACCTAGAGTTATATATCAATATATGAGATAGGTGC
>Ga0209537_1002257_pt1 | contig 19681 bp, 22 predicted proteins | sample BioPla4DNA1_FD_187698 | JGI IMG/M metagenome (GOLD analysis project Ga0209537, IMG submission 187698) | Biogas fermentation microbial communities from Germany - Plant 4 DNA1 (SPAdes) (version 2) | ecosystem: Engineered > Bioreactor > Anaerobic > Digestate | place: Bielefeld, North... | reverse complement strand
AAACCTATGACCACCTGCAATTAAGCCTGATAAAAAACCCACTAAGGGACCACCTAAGAGTCCACCAACAAATACTCCTATAACTCTAGAATTCACTATGGCTCCTTGCAAATGGATTCCAGTATAGGTTCCTATTATACCAATGAAACCAAAGATAATAGATAAGTATATCTTATCTTGAAGATTAATATTCCTTTTAGATACTAGTTTTCTAAATAAGCCAACTTTAGAAAGAAATAAGGCTAATATTAAAATGATTCCCACTCTACTTGATAGGTTTTTAAGTAATATAACTAGCAAAGAAAACACCTCTTTAAATATGTCTTTCACTTAAGTATAACATATTTACATAATATTTTTAATAAAAAAGTTGAGTATGAACACTCAACTTTTACGCTAATTCATCTGTCAATTTAACTATCTCATCTATTAGGCTTCCAATATGATCTATTGTATTTAGTAAAGGCTTCTCAGTTGTAATATCTACTCCCGCCATTTGTGCCAATTCTATTGGAGTTTTTGTGCCTCCAGCCTTTAGTACTTCCTTCCAATCATCTAAGGCTTTTTGACCTTCATTTAAAACCCTCTTGCTCACTTCTGTAGCAATTGTCAGGCCTGCACTATAGGTATATGGATATAAGCCCATATAATAATGGGGCTGCCTCATCCAAGTTAGCTCTGCACCTTCATTAATCCTTACTGCATCACCCCAGAATTTCTCTAAGGTATCTCTCTTTAATTTATTCAATGTTGCAGCCTGAACGCTACCACCATCATCTATAATCCTATATACTTCTCTTTGGAAATGGGCTTCTAATAAATGGGTTACGAAGTTGTGATAATAGGTTCGGGAAACAATAGAGGACAATACCCATCTTTTCATCCTTTTATCTTCAGTGTTTTTCATCAGATAGTTGGCCATTAACATTTCATTCATAGTAGATGGAGCTTCTATGAAATACTGTGATGGTCTTGTATCGAATATATTTTGGTTTTGTTGAGCTAAGTAGAAATGGCCTGCATGACCTAGTTCATGGGCTAGGACAAATACTTCTCTCATTCTCTCAGTCCAAGATATGAGTATATAGGGATGTCTGCCATAGGGACTTGAACAAAAAGCTCCTGTAGATTTACCCTTGTTTTGAACAAAATCTATCCATCTTTCCTCATAGGCCCTTTTTACTACTTCTAGATAATCTTCCCCTAATACTGATAGGGCTCCTTCTATATATTGTCTTGATTCTTCCACTGATATTTTAGGTTCAAAATCCGGATCTATATCTAGCTTTAGGTCTGCAAAGGTCATTTCTTCTAAATTATATATTCTTTGAATAAGCTTGGCATACTTTCTCATATGAGGTGCTAAATGTTCCACTATTAGGTCTATTTGTCTATGATATAAGTCTCTATCTACCTTTTGAGGAAATAGTAGGCTGTCTATTACAGAATCAAAGCCTCTTAAAGTAGCTAAAGTCTTTTCTTTTTGTACTTGAGTTTGATAGGTTGTAGCTATGGTATGTTGATATTCTCTCAGCTTTTTTGAAAAAGCTTCAAAGGCTGCCCTTCTTAGTTTAGTATCCTTCTCATATTCCCATTGGCCTTCAAATAACACGAAGGATAAAGGATATTCCTTACCATCTACTGTAAATGTACCAAAATCCATGTCTGCCAACTTTGCCCTATTATATATTTGATAGGGTGCCCCTAAAGTACTGGACAGGGCAGATAATGCCTTTTCCACTTCAGGGTGGAGGGCATGTTTTTTCTGTCTAATTACTTCCTTAAGATAACCTGCATTGTCCTTAGAGCCTTCTATGGCTTCCTTGATTACTTCTTCATCTGCTTCTATTATCTCGGATTCAACAAAGGATACCTTGCTCATTATACTTGAAGAAATATTGGAAAGCTTCATCTGCCTAGTTTGATTCTCTACGTTTGTTTGATCTACAGCAACTGCTAAATATGAATAGGTATTTGTCAAAGTTATTAATTCATATAATTTTCTCACTTTATCTAAACAGCTATTAATAGCACTTGGAGTATTTAGTTTCCCCTTGAAGTCCTTTTCAATCTCATTGGCTAAATCTTCAGCTTCTTTTACTGCATTTTCAAATTCTACTTCAGTTTTAAAAATTCCACTTAAATCCCAAGTTAGATTTTGGTCTACATCCTTTCTTTCTAGTAGTGCCTTTGCCATTTTACTCCTCCTTAAAATTTATTGGATTTTTATATAAACTATAATAAACAGTGTTATGCTTCCAAGATTTCATTTATCTCAGACTCAAGCTGTTCCTTTTCCCTTATCAAGTCCTTTAAGTTTCTCCTTAAATCTTCTAATAGGCTTTTTACTCTACCTATTGCACTTTCAACATTTGATAGGGATTCATTAATCTTTGACTGTACAAACCAATCGGCAAATAAGCCATCAAAGAAAAAATCTGCAAATTTTGCAAAAGAACCAATATCTACTTTTATTTCTGTAAATTCATTAACATCGGTTAGCTCCTTTTGAAATACCTTTAATTGGTGTTGTACATTATATGATAATCTATTTGCATCATCTAAATGGGAGTGTTTCATCAAATCTGAGAAAAAACCCCCTCCAAGTAGGTCCCAAGTTCCCCAGCCCTTAGCAGATTTTAATGGCTCTTTCATCTCAATTAAGGCATTATATGCATTTTCACCTGCATATATGGCTTCATTTACTTCCTTAATATCCAGTTTAAGCTCATTCAATTTATTTAATAGGCTTCTTAGATGCCTTCCCTTAGGTGTATCTTCATTGATTAAAAGCCTTTGTTTTTCAGAGATTAAACTTTCATATCTTGCTTCTACCCCTTCATATTTCATTAGCTCTTCATCATATTTCTTAATTAGGTCTTCCAATTCCTTGACAGCTAAAATATGTTCATCATATTGGAGTTTTGCAGCCAGATATTCCTTTCTTTCCTTATCTAGTTTTTCATCCTTTTTCCCAATTAGGCTATAGAAAAAGGAGCTTAAACTCATACTTTCGAGATTTGTAACATCCTTTTTCTCCTTCTTTAACCTGTCCTTCATCTCTTCCAAGATTTTTAAGTTTTTATTATATTCATCTAAGGCCATATTCCTTAAATGTTCTAATTTTTCTTTAGCTCTAATGTCTTCTTTTAGAGAATAAATCTCCTCATTGATTTCCTTGTACATCCCAATACTCCTTCCTTGTTTATTTAATTAATTATAGCATAAACCCCCTAGGAAAACCTAGGGGGTTAATTGTCTATATTCTTTAGTTCATATATTTTATTTCCATATTTTTTTGCAAAGTCTCTATCGTGGGTAATGACTATGACTCCTCTTCCTTTAGAGGCTACTTTTTGTAGTATTTCTCCCACATTGTCTCTCAACTTATAGTCTAGGGCAGAAGTTGGTTCATCGAAACAAAGGTAATTAGGCTCCATGGCCAAGGCCCTAGCTATGGCCACTCTTTGTTTTTGTCCTCCTGATAATTGATATTCATAATGGTCTTCTAAGCCTTTTAAGCTTAACATATCTATTAGGTCTTTTGCCTTGGATGTAGCTTGTCTTTTGTCTATTTTTTTTACCTTTATTAGAGGGTATATAATATTTTTCATTACAGTAAAATGGGGAAAGAGATTTAAGTTTTGAAATACTAGGCCTATGGACTTGTTATCTTTACTATCTTCATCAAGGTACAGGATCCTTCCACTGTCATAGGTCTCCAAACCGCATAAACATCTAATCAAGGTGGTTTTACCCACTCCTGATTCTCCTGTTATCATACTTATAGTTCCTCTTTCGAATTCTAGATTTACATCTTTTAAAACCTTTTTAGTTCCAAAGGACTTGTTTAAATTCTCTATTCTCAACATCTTTTCACCTACTTATAATATTCCAATCTCATTTCCACTCTTTTCAAAAGAATGGTTACAAACCAGATAAATATTAGATATATGGCTCCTGCTATGAACAAGGGAGTAATTGTAGCATCTTTATTTGAAAGGGTTTTGGCAGCCCTTAATATATCTCCTAAACCTAGGACATAGACTAAAGATGTGTCCTTTATTAAGGTAATCAATTCATTCCCCAAGGAAGGAAGTACAATCTTAAACACTTGGGGTAAAATTATTCCAAGGTATGTTGTGGTTTTAGATAATTTAAGTACCTTAGCTGCTTCGAACTGGCCAACATCTATGGAATTGATTCCACCCCTAAATATTTCTCCAAAATATGCAGCATAATTTAGAATAAAGGCTATGGAGACGGAGACCTCTCGATTTAGTACTATGCCCATTATAGGAAGGCCAAAGTATACAAATATTATTTGAAGTAAGAGGGGGGTCCCCCTCATTATTAAAATATAGGCCTGAGTTATCATGCTAATTATCTTAATCCTACTTAGCCTAAGTAGACAAACTATAATTCCTAATGGTATAGAGAATATGGCTGTAATTAAGAATACCCATAAGCTTGTTTTAAACCCATCTAATAAAAATGGTGTTATCTCCAATATATAATCCATTTTTCCTCCTACTTAACTATATCTTCTCCAAACCAAGTTTCAGAAATTTGCTTTGCTGTTCCATCCTCTTTCATTTCATCTAAGGCTTGGTTTAATTTTTCCAATAGTGTCTTATCTTCCTTTCTTACACCTATACCGTATTCCTCTTCACCAAAATCCTGATCTAGGATCTTATATTTTTCTTCCCCTCTTTCTGCAATATAGTACCTAGCCATTATCTCATCTGCTACTAATGCATCCACCCTCTTAGCCTCTAAGTCCATAAAGGCCTCATTGAAGGTATCGAATAGGATTATATCCCCATCCTTAAAACTAGGTATTACACCTGCCTTTTCCAAGGCTTCTAGGGAACTTGAAGAGTTCTGAGTTGCTACAATCCTATTTTCTAAATCTGCCTTTGTATTTATATCTGAATTGCTCAAGGTCACTATTACTTGCCTATTGTCCAAGTATGGCTTAGTAAAATTAACTTTTTCAAGCCTTTCTTCTGTAATGGTATAGCCATTCCAGATTAAATCAATATTGCCTGAATTAAGCTCCTGCTCCTTCAGGTTCCAGTCTATTGGTTGAAACTTTGCCTCTAAACCTAATCTCTTGATAGCTTCTCTAGCTAAATCTACATCAAATCCAGTAAGATTTCCATTAGAGTCCTTGAAGCCCATTGGGACAAAGGTATCGTCTAGGCCTATAATTATTGTTCCCCTAGATTCTATTTGGCTCCAGGCGTCTACTCCCTCCTGTTTTTTGCTACATCCAGCTCCTAATACACCTATTATCATTATTAAAATCACTAGTAGGTTTAATCTTTTCATCTTCATCCCTCCAATTATAGTTGAAGAAGGCCTTGACCTAGATTAAAATATATGCAGACCTTCTTTGTTTTATATACTTTATTATGATACCGCGTTAATATGATACTATATTAAAGTATATTTCTTAAAATGTCAAGGAAAATTTGAAAAATTTTTTTATATAAATTTTGGGTAAGATACTGTAAAGGAGTGTGATTATATTGAACAAAAAATATATAAGACCAAGTGATGATGAAATTAGGAAAAAACTAAGCGAACTGGAATATGATGTTACTCAAAGAAATGCTACTGAAAGGCCCTTTACATCAGACCTAAATGACAATTTTCAAGAGGGGATCTATGTAGATATAGTAACAGGCGAGCCCTTATTTAGTTCTAAGGATAAATTCGATGCTGGCTGTGGTTGGCCTAGTTTTACAAAGCCATTGGTAGATGACCATATAGTGGAAAAAATAGATACTAGTTACAGAATGATAAGGACCGAAGTCAGGAGTAAGTATGGAGACTCCCATTTAGGCCATGTTTTTTCAGATGGACCAAGGGATATGGGCGGATTAAGATATTGTATAAACGGAGCTGCATTGAGATTTATTAGGAAGGAAGATTTGGAAAAAGAAGGTTATGGAGACTATTTAAAATCATTTGAATAATTTTATAAAACCCTCTTTACAAAAATATAATTCTATTATATATTATATATACCCCCAAGGGGTATATATAATTATGGGAGGGTTTGGCTTTGGAGCATTATTTCATCAAAACTAATCGTACTTTTACCTTCATCAGGAAATACGCTTGGTTTATAACCTTATTAGTAGCTATAGGTGGTTTGTGGGAGCCAAAATTAGGCCTATTAGTCCTATTTATAATGGCAGGCTTAACTACTACTGCTTTCTTCACCGGCAGATATTGGTGTGGCAATTTTTGTCCCCATGGCAGCCTATTTGATAGGCTGTATTTACCCATTAGTAGAAATAAGAAAATACCAGATTTCTTAAAATCTAAAGCTTTCGTCTTTGGGTTTTTCCTATTCTTCATGTTTAATTTTTCTAGAAAATTAATAAGGGCCTTTAGCTTCTGGGGGACTTATAATTTTCTAGATAGGTTAGGTTATGTATTTGTAACTACCTACCTAATGGTTGTAATTGCTGGTGGTTTGTTGTCAGTAGTTTCCAATTCAAGGACCTGGTGTCAGTTCTGTCCAATGGGCTCTATACAAAAACTATCCTATAAGCTTGGAAAACTAATTGGAATCAACAAAAAAACCGATAGGAAGATTACTATAGCTAGTAAGGAAATGTGTCATAGCTGCGGTAAGTGTGCAAGGGTTTGTCCATTTCAGTTAACTCCTTATCTTGAGTTTTCTGCTAACAACCAGTTTGAAAACCCAAATTGCATAAGGTGTGCTACCTGTGTTGAAAACTGCCCTGCTAATATTCTATCTATAGCAACTGAAGAGGAAGCCCTAAAACTTAAAGAGCTAACTAATCTTGATGGATATAAAAATCGTCAAAAAATAAAGGCTAAAATTACAGATATTAAAGACCTGGCTAATGATATTAAAGAATTCACCTTTACCTTTGTAGAGCCAGAGATAGTAGATTATAAGGCGGGACAATTTATCTTAGTAAAAATCCAGGATAAGCCTAGGGCCTTTAGGGCCTATTCCATATCTTCTTATAATGAAGATAGTAGGAAGCTTAGCGTTATAATTAAGAAAGTAGAAAGGGGTTACGGTACAAATATAATATTTAATGAATTTAAAGTTGGAGACATGGTAGATCTAGAAGGACCTATGGGTAATGAATTAGTACCTGATAAGGCTGCCGAAAGAATTCTTTTCATAGCCAACGGAATAGGCATTACCCCCTTTATTGGCCTAACTAAGGATGTATTATTAAACTATCCTAATGTAAAGGAAGTTGTATTGTTAAACGGCCAAAGATATGAAAATGAACTATTATATGATGAATACTTCAAAACCTTAGAAAAACTATATGGTAAATTTAAATATATTCCAGTGCTTTCAAGGGATAAGTCTTCTTCCCTGAGGAAGGGATATGTGACCGATGTTTTAAAGGAAATGGATGTCACGGGCTCCTATGTATACATGTGCGGATCTAAAAATATGATATTAGACAGCTATGATATTCTATTAAACAAGGGAATAGAAAAAGAGTGTATTTCCTACGAAAGTGAAGAGAAGATAGCTGTATAATTTAAAAGCAGAAAGTCCTTTTAATAAGGATTTTCTGCTTTTTATAATTAGCTAATCATAAAAGTTTCTAAGCCATTATTACTGCATCCTGTAATAAGTAATATAATGGTTATTTTGTAAGCTTATTTTTGATCAAGTGGACTTACATATTTTCTATTTTCTGTTCTCTTATTGAACTCGTCAATGGCTGCTTTAACTAGATCAGGGTCATTTAGTAGGTCATAGGCCATGCCAGCAAAGATTTTAGCTGCATAGAGCATACCTTTCATACCGAAATTTCTTTTGCAAATTGTAGCTCCTCTTCTGTATAGGCTGGAGCACCTATTTCCTCCATATTCTTGTAGGTTAATTCAAACAATACATCATTAGGTAATAGTTCATAGCAGCCCCCTAACACTTCTATTTCAACAGTAGTTTCTGTCATCAAGGTAGCCCCTTGGGCTATTTTAAATAGTCTCTCTGTTATCTCCTCCACGTCTTTCCTATGGGGAGCCCTTACGAAATACCAGGATTCTGCCTCCTTAGGAACTATGTTTGGTGCCCCTCCTGCATTTGTTATGGTATAATGAATCCTTGCAGCATCTATAACGTGTTCCCTTAAATAGTTAGCACCTACATTCATCAATTCTACAGCATCTAAGGCAGACCTGCCTGACTCTGGAGATTGGGCAGCTTTATGGCTAAAGCTGCACCTAAGGCACCAGTACCTAATAAGTTGTGGCCACAACCATGGCCTGGTTCATTGGCTTTTACAGGGTTAAATCTTGTTTCTACGGCCTGTGATAATCCTGGTAGGGCATCGTATTCACCTATTAAATCCTCCTTTGTATCAATTTAAGGTTTCTTTATATGAAAAATCAAGAGTATGCCAATAATTCTAGTTATATAACTTTCTTTTTTAAAATTATACCACTTAGGATATTGATATAATCAATATTCTCTATAAACAAATAATTTCAATTAGCTCCGCATTTTACTCTTTTTAAACTTTACTAGATTAGTTTTCCGAAATTAAAATAACCTAAGAGTACATAGACTCATAGGTTATTTTATCCTTTAACTTATTTTATATGTGTAAATTCTATTTCCACTTCAAGAATAGTATTAGTCCTATTGATGGTTAAAGTTGCCTTATCCCCTTTTCTGTATTTATATAATGTCTTTTTAAGTTGATTCATATTTTCAATCTGTACGTCATCAATCTTTGTAATTATGTCCCCTATCTGTAATCCAGCTTTATTGGCAGGAGTATTTTCATGTACTTGAAGCAGGACTACTCCTTTTTCAACTGGCAGCTTTACTCCAAAGATTTGCTGATAATCAACCACAGAAACACCAGATATACCCATAACAACGGTTTGATATTTGCCGTGCTCAATTACTTCCTCCACAATAGCTTTTGCTTGATTAATTGGAATGGAGAAACCTAAGCCTTCTGCTGATTTGATCTTAGCAGTATTTATGCCTATTACTTCACCCTTACTGTTTAGTAAAGGTCCACCACTATTTCCATTGTTTATTGACGCATCTGTTTGTATTAAGTCTTCTATTACATGGTTGTTGCTAATCCTAATGGACCTGTGAAGTCCAGATATGATCCCTGATGTTACAGTTCTTTGTAATTCTAATCCCAATGGATTTCCGATAGCTACTACGACTTCTCCAACTTCTAAGTCATCTGAATCTCCTAAGTCTGCCACAGGTAAATTAGTTGCATCTACTTTAACTATGGCTAAATCTAATAGACTATCATTCCATAAGACTGTACCTGGCTTTTTCTCTCCATTTTCAAACAATACATTAACAGATTTTGCATTACCATCGGCTACTACATGGGAATTTGTCAATATATATCCATTGGAATCCACTATAACTCCAGAACCTACGCCTTCTACTTCCTGTGATGAGAAGAATGGAAATGGCAACTGTTGTACTTCCACAGTAGTTATACCTACTACTGAGCTCATGGCTTTTTTAGCTACAGCTGCTACCGTATTTATATCGTCGTTGGTATTTATATTAATTGGAGTAGTAGATACGTATTGGCTAGTATTTGGATTTGGTAGTATCTTTCCATACAGCATTGGTGCAAGATAGATGGAAGCTATACCTCCAACTAATGAAGCAACTAAGGCAAGGGCTATATAGGATATTAGGCTACCTCTAAAGGATTTCCTCTTCTTTTCCTTTGCCTGGTTTTCTTCTTCCCCTTTATCTTCCCGACCTATATAGATATTATTAGGGATTATATATTCTTCACTCTCTATTTTTTCAGTTGTAAATTCATCCTCATGAAAGCTTTCCTCTTCAGATGCCTCCACTTCATCAGGCTCTTCTACTACATGTTCCTCATATTCCTTTGGATTCTCTATAAAATCATCATTATTAAAATTTCTATTTTCATCCATAATACTACCTCCTTTTTTCAATTGACGATTGAAAGCACTTTTCACTATTAACTGTACTTGTATATTACCCTAATAATATAAAAAAAATATGGTGAAATTGTGTTATTTCTGTGGGATTTTGTTTTAGATGAATTTAGTTGTATCTAATTATATTTTGTTAGAGGAAATAATATAATTTAATTGATAGCAATTATCAATTTCAATAGTATAACATTTATCAAACATAATCTTTTATAAAACATTTATATTTTCTTTCATTATTAAAGCCAATCTAATTTTCTGTACATTTGATATAATATATAAAAAAAAGAGATAGTTATAGAAGGTGATATTATTATGTCCTATAAAATATATTTAGTTGAAGATGATAAAAATTTGAACTTAGTGCTTTCATCATATTTGGAAAAGGAAGGTTGGCAGGTTAAGTCTTTTTTTAACGGAGAAGAAGCTATGAAAAACATTTCTAATCCCCCAGACTTGTGGGTTTTAGACATTATGCTGCCAGACATTGATGGATACCAATTAATTAAGGAAATAAAGAATGCTACCCCCCATATCCCAGTCATATTTATATCAGCCAGGGATGCAGACATTGATAGGGTCTTAGGTCTAGAACTGGGTAGCGATGATTATTTAGCTAAACCCTTTTTGCCTAGAGAATTAGTAATTAGGGCTAGAAATCTTTTAGAAAGATTTAATAATAAGTCCTATACTATATTTAACCTTCCTCCATATACTATCAATGATAGTAGTAGAATTGTAAAGCTGGGAGATGAAACAATAGACCTTACTTCCAAGGAATACGACCTACTATTATATTTTGCCAAAAATCCTAACATTGCCTTGTCCAGGGAGCAGATCTTAAACCATATATGGGGAGATGACTATTTTGGGTCTGATAGGGTTGTGGACGACCTAGTAAGGAGGCTTAGAAAGAAGGTTATTGAACTTGATATTGAAACCATCTACGGTTATGGCTATAGGGTGAACAAAAGATGAAAAACTATCCCTTATCTATACAAATATGGATTGTAATAGCTATCATTACCTTAAGCATATCAATACTACTAGCCTTTATCCTTCCCAGTGCCCTAAGGAGTTTTTTCACTAAGGAGATTTATGCCACTATTAGATCTGCCCAAGACTTAGTATTTAATCAGTTTGAGGGAAATATATATAGGGACTATATTGGACCTAATTTCTTTGGTACAGATGATGAGATCTTAAACAATATTAGGACAGTCCGCCATTTCATTATCTATGACAATAATAAGGTTATTTTAAATACATCCATTACTGTAGACTTCTTGGAAAAAGTAAAAAATCAAGCCCTAGCTCAAAAAACCATCAGTCAAGAGTATAGTGGTAAAATCGGTGATGAAAATGTATTTTATATAATTTCAAAAGGTAAGGCCTTAGGCTATGATGCCTTTCTAGTTTCTTATATGGGCGACTCCTATAGGGAGGATTTGGTCCAGACCTTATTTAGAAGGCTTATTTCTGTTGTTGTCCTTGTTTTACTGTTTAGTTGGCTACCTGCCATACTATTGTCTAGATACTTGTCTAAACCCCTAGTAGATTTAGAAAAGAGAGTTGAGAAGCTGGCCAATAATCAATGGAAGGAACCCATCATTGTAGATAGGAAGGACGAAATTGGTAAATTAGGTTCATCTATTGAATATTTAAGAAAGCAACTAATTAGGCAGGATGAGGCTGAACAATCCTTTTTACAACATGTATCCCATGAATTAAAGACCCCAGTTATGGTAATCCAATCCTATGCAGAGGCTATTAAGGACGGAATCTACCCTAAAGGTGATTTGGAATTGTCAATAGACGTAATAAAGGATGAATCTAAAAGGCTTGAAAAGAAAATTAGAGACTTATTATATCTAAACAAATTAAATTATTTGTCTAGCCATAATATAGAAAAGGTGAAGTTTTCCTTAGATACTCTCATTAATCAAGTAATAGACAGGTTTAACTGGCATAAGCCCAAGATCAATTGGAAATTAGACCTTGAACCTACTTCCATAGAGGGAGACATAGACCAGTGGAGGGTAGTCATAGAAAACCTACTAGATAATCAGATACGGTATGCAGAAGAAGAAATCCTAGTATCCCTAAAAAATATTGATAATAAAATAGTCCTTAGATTTTGGAACGATGGTCCCCAAATAGAAGAAGACCTAGCTAATACCTTGTTCCATAAGTTTAATAAAGGCTATAAAGGTGAATTTGGCTTAGGCTTGGCCATCGTTCATAGAATTCTACTTGGTCATGGTTCTAAGATCTATGCAGTAAATGAAAAAAAAGGGGTATCTTTCTATATAGAAATATAATAGGAGGGAATGTTATGAATAAGTTAAATGTAAAAGTAGAGCATATTTATCATAGTGGATTTACAGTGGAGACTGAAAACTATTTTCTTGTAATTGACTATTATAAAGGCAACATTAAGCTAAGGGATAAAAAGACCATAGTTTTTGTAAGCCATGGACATAGAGACCATTTTAATGAAGAGATATTTAAGTGGAATGATAACAAAAAGGACATAGACTATGTCCTAAGTTCCGATATTGAGCTGGACTTTAAACCCAACTATATTCACATTATTGAACCCTATGAAGAAATGGTTTTAGATAAGATAAATATTAAAACCTTTGGTTCAACGGATTTAGGAGTTTCATTCCTTTTGAATGTGGATAATATCAATATCTTCTATGCTGGAGACTTAAACTGGTGGCACTGGGAAAGCAATTCAGAAGAAGATAATTTAAACGAAGAGAAGATCTTTAAGGAAGAAATTGAGAAGATAAAAGGAGCAAATATTGACCTTGCCTTCTTTCCAGTAGACCCAAGGCTTGGCTCGGCCTTTTATTATGGTGGAAAATATTTTATTGAAGAATTAAAGCCTAAGTATTTTGTCCCTATGCATTTTGGGGATAAGTTATCTGTCACCTCCGACTTTATCCACAAGATGGGAGATTGTGGTACAAAAATTGTGGAAATCAAGGAACATAATCAAGAATTTTCCCTATAGCTAATAATTGGGGTTTTCATTATTTTCTAACAGATTTTCCACTTCCTACTTGATTTATTCTGTTAATAATTTATAATATAACAAGGGGCAAGTCTAAATATTATCAATCTTTAGACTGCCTAAACTAATGATAAAATTTGGAGGTGTACCATGAAAAACAAAAGATTAGTTGCATTGATGGGCTGTGCTATTTTAGTTTTCACTTCTATGACTGCATTTGCCCAAGGAAGTTTACAAATTGGACCTGCAGTAGATGTAATTGCTTCTGCTACATCTGGCGGAGGTTCATCAGAGCCAGAACCGGCTCCATCAACACCATCAACACCATCAAAACCATCTACACCTGTAGTATTTACAGAAACTTCAGCAGACATAAACAGACTGCTTGCTCTAAATTCTGTAGGTGGCGATGTTGCACTATTACAAACTTTACTTAATGAAGCAGGCTATAGCCTTAAAGTTGATGGTATTTTTGGACCAAAAACTTTAGCAGCTGTGGAAGATTTCCAAGCTAAAAACGGACTTAAAGTTGACGGTATCGTAGGACCAAAGACTTTAGCAGTACTTGCTCCAGCTGTAGAAGAGGCTCCAGAAGTAGAGGAACCAGCTGAGCCTGAAGTAGAAGTACCAGAAGAACCAGTTGAAGAAGAGGTAGATGTAGTTACAACTGCTTCTGTAGTAGCCGATCCTGAAGCTTTTGAGAAAGCCATGGGTACAGCTGAAAATGGTGGTACTTGGATTATTGCAGCTCTAAATGACTTAACTTTTGACAAAGAAATCGTACTTGAAGGTGAATTTGAAAACAAAGGAACACCTGCTCGTAAAATTGCACTTTACACTCAAGATGACAACAGAAATGTACTTGATGAGTTCACTTTAACAGCTCCAAAACTTACTATTAAGAGTCCTTATACTAGACTGCAAAATGGTACATTTAAAGGCGACATTTACGTTGTAGCACCAAGCTTCGAATTAAGAGATGCTGATGTAGAAGGAAATATCTACTTCTTAAATAACGAAGCAAAAGAAACTTTCCAAATGGATGATAAGTCAAATGTAAGTGGAGAAAGAATTTTAATGAATATTGATGCTAATACAAGTGCTTCTATAGTAATTGATGAAGAAAGCTTCTTAAAAGCTGTAACTACTGAAGAAAACGGTGGTACTTGGATAGCAGCTTTATTGAAGGACATGAAATTCAATCATCCAGTTACTGTAGAAGGTGAATTTGAAAATAGAGGCCAAACAGATAGAAAAATTGGACTTTATAGTACAAAAACTTTAGAAGATGGAACTAAGGTATTTACTCATAACTTTACTTTAACTATTCCAAAGTTATTTATAAACAGTCCAAGCTTTAGAATGCTTAATGGAACATTCAATGGAAATATTTATGTTTCTACAGATAACTTTAAATTAGAAGGCATGACTGTAAACGGAAATGTTTACTTTACTAACGAAAGCGCTTTTGAATCCTTCATTAATTTAGACAGTACTATTAACGGAGAAGTGGAGTTAATAGACATAGATGCTGTTACTTCAGCATCAGTGGTTACAGATGCTGAAACTTTTGAAAAATCCATTTCTAAACATGGTGTTTGGATTATCTGTTTAGAAAGCGATATAACTACAGATAAAGAGCTTGTTCTAGATGGAGATTTCTTAAATAAAAGATTCCAAGAACAAAGAAAAGTAGCTCTTTATACTCAAGATGAAAATAAAAATGTAACTGGAGAGTTTATTTTAACAGCTCCAAAACTAACTATTAAGAGTCCAAATGCTAGGCTTCAAAACGGTACTTTTGTTGGAGACATATATGTTGAAGCAGAAAAATTCCAATTAGTAAACACAAGGGTAGAAGGAAATGTATATTTCGCTACTGAAGAAGCCTATAATAGTTTCACAAATAACGGTGAAGTTACAGGAGAAGTAAAAGTACTTACTGAATAAATAATAGAAGGGTGAAGTTTAAACTTCACCCTCGTTTTTTTTCATTAGCTTTTCCTTGATAAACCTAATATCGTCAGCTATATACCTATGTTTCACTTCAGTCACATCGAATTTAACCAATCTAAAAACAAATTCAAAGAAATACCCCCCACATATGGACATTATTGCAGTTCCAATACCTACGGAACCTCCTAAAAGGTATCCTACTACCAATACTGTAATTTCTATGGTGTTTTTTACAAACTTTACGGACTTTTTAGTCTTTTTAGTTAGAGCAACCATTAGTCCATCCCTAGGACCTATGCCTAATCCTGCTCCAATATAGAAAAAACATGCAAACCCAATAATGAGTAAACCTACTAGGATCATTAATAAACTAGGTAAAAAGGAATCAAATCTTGGCACTAGATTGTTTATCATCAAGATATCTATAAATATACCAACAAAGATCATATTGAAAACTGTTCCCCATCCAATATTCTCTCCAAAATATATGTCTACTAGAACTATAACAAATCCAACTAAAATACTTGCTTTGCCTATTGATATATTTAATACGTTTCCAATACCTTGATTAAGTACATCCCATGGCGCAATACCTAAGTTGGCATTTATGGCCATAACTATACCTAGTGCATATAGGAAGTATCCAGCAAAAAGTCTAATTAAACGTAAAACTATCTTCTTCATAGGCATAACTCCGCTTGCAGCTTGGTTTCTTGCTCACAGAATATGTCACTATCTACTTGGTGGTAAAAGTCTAAAAAACCTTTGTCAACACATGCAGAAAGTCCATTTACATACCATGAAAGAAGTATCATCCCATATCCCCCTTAAGTTTAATATTCATCTAAAAATGAATGTTGTTCTCCATCCTTTTGCCAGCCCAATATACCATTCATATTTACATTTTCAGCTGCCCTAAAGATATTTATATCTACATTGACAAAGTTATCCTTAAGCTTCTCTATTAAGTCCTTTATCTCATACCTCTTGTTGCCGATCTTCTTAGCTGCCACCATGCAAGCACAGTTTAATGGCCATATACCAGCATTTTGGATAAATCTTTGGATATATTTTTCCTCAATTAGATATAAGGGCCTTATTAGCTCTAAGCCTTCAAAGTTTTGAGCCTTTAGTTTTGGCAGCATGGTCTTAAAGTTTCCTGCACATAAGAGATTTAGCATGGTAGTCTCTATGACATCATTAAAGTGGTGGCCTAAAGCCAGCTTATTGCAGCCCAATTCCTTGGCCTTGCCATATAAGGAGCCCCGCCTCATCCTTGCACACATATAACAAGGATAATCCTTTGCAATTTTATCTGCCACTTGGAATATATCTGCATCATAGATATGGACCGGTATTTCCAAGTAATCACAGTTTTCTTCTAAAAGTTTTCTTATATCTGGATGGTAGCCTGGATCCATGGCTATAAACTCTAACTCAAAGTTCCTGTTTCCATTTCTATATAACTCCTGAAAGAGCTTAGCCATTAACAAGCTATCCTTGCCTCCAGATATGGCTACAGCTATTTTATCTCCATCTTGAATTAATTCATATTCCTTTATGGCCTTAATAAATTTTGCCCATATATGTTTCCTGTATGTTTTTATTATACTTCTATCTATTTCCTTTAATGGCTTTCTTTCATTAAAAGGCACAAGGACTTCGCAGCCTGACCCTTGTAAACCATTGTCTTTTTTATCCAATATTATCACTCCATCTAATTTATGTCTCTGTTATAGTATACCAAAAAACAAACTGAGACAATAGTGAATTGTCTCTTATTGTTTTAATAACTCATAAATATATTCTTATATTGTAAGCTATGGTATAGCTTGTCCAATAAAATTCCACTAGGATCTTCGCTTAGTTCCCAAATCATAGCTCCACCTAACCCATTTACTTTAATATACTCTGACTTATTATAGATTGATTCCTCATCTTCATAAGATATAAAAGTTGATCCATTATAAAGCCAGGGCACCATGGCTACTGGATGGTAGTACCTAATAAAAGCTTGGTTATTTAAATATTTGCCTAATATCTCCCCATTCAGAAAACTTGTCAGACCAGGTCCAGCCACCTACAGATATGAGTATCTTAATATTTGGATTGATTGACCTTAAATCATTTAATCTCATTATATTAAAGTAGTCAATATGTGGATCTCCTAGGCTTATTTTTAAATCATCGCCTACATTGGCAAAAGCATAATTGATATGTGTCAATTTAGTAGGATCAATCTGGTCTGGAGTGAATCCAGAATAGGCAGCCCAAGATGCATAATAGGCTACTATTTTCTTATCTTCTACCATATTTGATTGAGCCTTGACACTAGGCTGTGGCCAAATGAAGCTAAATACTAGAGCAAAGATAAGAGTTGAAAATATGAATTTTTTAATATGAATAAAATACACTTAGGTGAAACCCCTCTCATTTTCTAGAATAAATTATATGTCTATAATACAGAGGAGTAGATATTATGTCAACCATCAGATATTGGAATTGGGATAAAAAATAAGCCAGGTTATAGCCTGACTTTAGATTACTTTTATTGTCTTTCTATGTAAAGCTCTTTAAAAGCCTTCTTAAGGGGATTAACCATTCCATAACTTTCCTTCTTCCAACTTGCCACCGCCTTAACCACCAGATATAAAGGATAATATTTAATATTATTCCTGGCCCAAAAATAAGCAAAAGAGGTAACGATTCGCTTTTAGAATATAAGTTGTCAAGCAAGTCATCCGGCAAGACATCGGGATAGGTTCTTTTGTTTATTTTCTCCCTATAATAGCCAATTTTATCTGGTGCTACTATGGATAAAGTATACTCTTGGTTTTCCTTAGTTGGAAGTGAAAGCTTCTTAGGGTTAACTTCTGTAGTCTGTCTTTCAGGTTCTAATATGGTAACAAAGGGTATGAAGGTTAAGTTTTCTAAACTCAAAGTTTCTTCAAACCTTTCACCAGGCTTCGGTGATGGGAGTCCCTCCCACCCCACAACAACATATGAAGTTTCTTCAGGTCCCCAGGTTTTTATAGTTAGGCCTATAAATACTATATTAATAAACATCAGTATACATAAAGCAAAAAAGACTGGATCAAAATATGGGGCAATATCTAACAAACGTAAAGACTTTTTTCTAGACCCCTTATGTTTATTAAAAAAAGATTCTATTATATATCCAAATAAGTATATTATAATTCCAACAGCTATCAGGGTGAAAATACTACGGCCTGCTATGATTTCATTGAATTTCTCAGAAGCAATGCCTAAATATGGTATTATAATAGGTTTACCATTAAGTGTTAATACCTTTCCTAAAATTTGGTCCTTGTTAATTAGGGGTTCTCCCCCTTCTTGGTCTGTTGACTGGTTATAATCTCCCTTAGTAACGAACTCACCATTGTCGGTAACTTCAATAATCCTATGTGTAACATATTTGTCCTTTAATACCTTGGGAGTAAAAGTAATAATATCGTTTATAGCGTACTCTTTTGCTTTAATTAGTATAAACCCATCATTTGTCTTTATTGTAGGCTCCATACTTCCAGAGTAAACATACCAAAATCCAATTGGTAACTTATGACTTGAGCCTCTAAAACTTGAAAAGATAGAGAAAACACATATGAATATAAAAAGATAATATAATATATTTTTTAATTTTGATAGTTTATTCATAAGTTAATCCCCCTGATATTTATGTGAAATAAAACTATAGGCTAATGGATAGCCTATAGTTTTATCACTCTTATATATTATAATTATTTCATTATTTTGGGTTATATTGTCCAGTTTGAGTTGGTGCTTCTGTATTAGCTTTAACTTTTACAGTGTGGTCCCACTTGGATCCTGGACTTCCATATCCGTTTGCTAGATTAGTATTTACTACAATATTTACAGTAAAGCTTTCACCAGGATCAAGTTCAACGTATGCATTTTTTCCTACTCCATCTACAAAGTTCATTCCAGTTGAGCTAAGTAAGTTTCTACCACCTGGTTGTGTTTTTCCATACCAATCGTCTACAAAGGTAATTACACCGTCAGTTTCATTTATTCTGTATGCTAATCCAGCATTATGTTGTGAGTCCCATCCTTCTGCCTCTAGCCATACATAAACTGTCTTAGCACTTTGATTAGTTATAGTAAATACATCATGAAATTCTGATTTTGCTTGAGGATTAAATCCTTTTCCTGCAAAGTTTTCATTTAACTCTGTAAAATCTAATTTTAGGGTTCCTCTTTCTCTTCCTGAAGTAACTTCAACTGCATATAGGCCATCGCCGGCAATACCTATTATACCCTCTGCATCATTGACTACTTTCATTGCTGCTGCCCTATTAGCGCTAAATACATCGATAGCTCCAGTGCCTATGCCTGCCATTAAAGCTGCCAATAATAAAAGTGAAAGAACTACTAAAGATTTTCTTCTCATGCTAATTCCTCCTATTTTTTATTTTTCTTGTTCTTTACTCTTATTATGGCCTTTTTGGAAATTTTTTACATTACCCCCTGAGGTAGTATTGGCTACCCTAGAGTATGATTGTCTTATACTACTTTAGTAGTATTAAAGAGTATACCTTAGTTCCATATTTTGGGCATAAAGGGCTGCTTGAGTTCTGTGACTTAACTCTAGCTTAGATAAAATGTTGCTTACATGCTTCTTAACTGTATTTTCTGAAATATATAGTTTCCTGGCTATTTCATAGTTACTAAGCCCTTCTCCTA